>Ga0326727_10000829_pt1 | contig 122278 bp, 102 predicted proteins | sample MB2enrmetagenome_FD_207643 | JGI IMG/M metagenome (GOLD analysis project Ga0326727, IMG submission 207643) | Lab enriched peat soil microbial communities from McLean, Ithaca, NY, United States - MB29MY | ecosystem: Environmental > Terrestrial > Soil > Wetlands > Peat | place: USA: New York...
GGCAGCGTATCGGGAGCAACTGCAGGCGGCGCTAATGGAGGCGCAGGCGCAGCAGGCGAAGGGGATGGAGGCGGGGATTCAAGCCAGTTTGGAGGGGCTGCTGGAGTCGCTGCGGGGCAAGATCCAGACGACGGAAGCGGAGTGCGTGGAGGAAACGCAGAAGCAGCTAGCGGCGGTACGGCAATCGACCTTGGCGGCGCTGGAAGGCGACGCAGCGGAGAAGTCAGCGGTGTATCGGGAGCAACTGCAGGCGGCGCTAATGGAGGCGCAGGCGCAGCAGGCGAAGGGGATGGAGGCGGGGATTCAAGCCAGTTTGGAGGGGCTGCTGGAGTCGCTGCGGGGCAAGATCCAGGCGACGGAAGCGGAGTGCGCGGAGGAGGCGCAGAAGCAGTTAGCGGCGGTACGGCAATCGACCTTGGCGGCGCTGGAAGGCGACGCAGCGGAGAAGTCGGCGGCGTATCAGGACCAACTGCAATCGACCTTGGCGGCGCTGGTGGAGGTGCAGGCGCAGCAAACGAAGGAGATGGAGGCGGGGATTCAAGCCACTCTGGAGGGGCTGCTGGAGTCGCTACGGGGCAAGATCCAGACGACGGAAGCAGAGTGCGTGGAGGAGGCGCAGAAGCAGTTAGCGGCGGTGCGGCAATCGACCTTGGTGGCACTGGAAGGCGACACAGCGGAGAAGTCAGCAGCGTATCAGGAGCAACTGCAGGCGGCGCTGGTGGAGGCGCAGGCGCAGCAGGCGAAGGCGATGGAGGCGGGGATTCAAGCCAGTTTGGAGGGACTACTGGAGTCGCTGCGGGGCAAGATCCAGGCGACGGAAGCGGAGTGCGTGGAGGAGACGCAGAAGCAGTTAGCGGCGGTGCGGCAATCGACCTTGGCGGCGCTGGAAGGCGACGCAGCAGAGAAGTCGGTCGCGTATCGGGAGCAACTGCAGGCGGCGCTGGTGGAGGCGCAGGCGCAGCAGACGAAGGCGATGGAGGCGGAGATTCAAGCCAGTCTGGACGGTCTGCTGGAATCCCTGCGCGCAAAGATTCAATCGACGGCCGACGAAGCCGCCGCCCGGGTGGCGCTCGAGCTAAGGAGCAGTGCCGATCAAGCCCTCCAGGAACTCCCGGACCAGCTCTACAATAGCATTGGCAAGGCCGCCCTGGTGGCAAAAGAATGGGAGGAGCAAGCCAAGGCGGACCTGGAAGCGCATTCGCGCCAACTCCTGGAGGACTTCGAAAAGCAGCTTGAGGCCTTGAGCGCGGCTGCGCGGGAGCGGCAGCGAAGTGACGCGGAAGCCCTCAAAGGCGTTCTCCAGAGTTTAAACCAAGCCGCTCGACTGTTGGAGGGTTTGACAACCGACGTAGGCCAAGCAAAGGGGGCGGCTCACGAGCAGGCCGCCGAGCTACCTTCCCGTTCAACCCGACCACCCATCGAATCTCCCCCGCTCGCCCTCGAACCCCTGCTGGAGAAACAACACCAGATTATTGAAGAAGCCATGAGCTCCTTTCGCGCCAAACTGAAGCAGATTCTTGGGGGTCAGACGTCCAAGAAATAGCACGGAGCCTCAGGCCTGACTCCAACTTCCTTATCAAATCAGCAAGCTTTCAAGGGAATCGGGCGTTTGCAACCCGCTGGGGGACTCGATCAACTGGACCAGCGCATCCACCACCAAGGGATCGAATTGGGTGCCTCGGCAGCGGCGCAATTCAGTCACGGCTTCATGCATGCTACGAGCCTTCCGATAGGCGCGATCGGAAACTATAGCCTGGAAGGCATCGGCTACGGTGATGATGCGGGCGCCGAGAGGAATCTGCTCTCCCTTTAGGCCCTCGGGATAGCCCCGGCCGTCGAGGGATTCATGGTGGTAGCGCACGATGCGCTCAATAGCCGTTGCTTTCAGAGGTTCCAGGATCTTGGCGCCCCAGGCCACATGAGTTTTCACAATCTCGAATTCTTTCGCCGTCAGCAGCGTGGGCTTGAGGAGCACGCTCTCAGGCACATGGATTTTACCGATATCGTGGACGATGCCCGCTGCCTTGATGTCTTCGACTTCCGCTTGGGATAACCCTACCTGTAGGGCGATCTTGGCTGCCCACCTGGAAACCTCCTCAGAATGGCCCCGCGTAAAGGGGTCTTTAGCTTCAACCGCGAAAGCGAGGGCAGTAATCGTGTTCCAAAGCGGCTTCATCTGCTCGAACCTGTGTCGATAGTGGTTGAACGCTTCGTTGCCATTGGAGAACATCCGTTTCACTGCCACTCCCAGATACGCATCCAGCAGCTCCTGGTCATATCTCGCATCCTTTTGCACGACGCTCAGCGATGCCACCTTCACGCAGTTTCCGTTGCAGTGTTTGGCCAAGTACATCCCGGAATCCGCAACGCTGAGAATTTCCTCCGGGGTTGGGCCGTGGTCCGGGAAGGTCGCGACTCCAATGCTCGCCGTCACCCAGTGGGCGTGGAGGAATTGGTCCGCTTGCAGGGCGGAACGCAGCCTCTCGGCCAGGACTTCTGCTTGTTCCGTGTTCGTCTCGGGCATCAGGATGGCAAACTCATCCCCCCCATATCTCGCCACCACATTGGACTGCCTCGATCGGGCATCAAGAAGGGCCGCCACGGCCGCCAGCACGCGATCGCCTTCCAAGTGGCCCCCGCGGTCATTGACCTGCTTAAAGCCGTCGAGGTCCATCATGATCACGGAGAAGGGACGGCCGGCTCGTGCTGAGCGGCGCCATTCCGCGTCCAGCGCTTCCCTGAAGTAGCGATGGGTCTTGAGGCCCGTCAAGCCGTCGGTGATGGCTTGATCCAGCGCCAACTGGTAGGCGCGGGCATTGTGGAGGGCAAGGGCAAGCTGGTCCGCCAACGATTGCAAGGTCAGGACGTCCTGTTGAGAAAAGCTATGCTCTCGCAAGCTTTCCAAGCTCAAGACACCCAGCAGATCGTGGCGATACCTCAAGGGAAGGCTCAGAGCCGACCGGACGCCCGGGCGCAGCGCAACGTACCGAAGGTCGCGCAGCACCGAATTGGCCAGCACAGGCTCACAGCTTATGGCAGCAGCGCCGGAAAGCCCTTCGCCGTAAGGGATTCGCCGGCCTAGAAGTTCCGTTCCATAGCCCGCCTCAGCCTCCACGATGAGTTCGTTCTTTTGGAGGTCCACTATCTCAATCCGCGCAAAGTCGCGATCGAAAGCGCTGCGGACCTCCCGGCAAATGTTGGAAAGAAGCTCTTTCGGATTGAGAACCGAGGCAGCTTTTTGCGCCAATTCATTCAGGAGGGCCAAATGGCTGGCGCGCCGCTGCTCTTTCTGGAAGAGCCGGGCGCTTTCCACCGCACCGGTGGCCTCATCAGCGAGAACCTGCATCAGCTCAAACTGTTCCTGATTAATGGCGTTTTCGCGCTCGAAGTCCGCGACGGCCAGCACGCCCAGGGCGCCGTCGGAGAAATGAATGGGCACTCCGCACCAGGTGCGCAGCCGTCCGTCCACAGATTGAATTCCCAGGCGGCGTGCTTTGGCCGGAAGGTCCTGGTTCAGGAGCAGCGGGCGGCGACCCTGGCGGACGAAGTCCGCCAGTCCGTCCACCTCTGTTGCTGCGGGAAGAACCTCAGTAGCGACAGTATCGAAGGGGACGACTGTTTTGAGAGGCCCCTCCGGCGAGTCCTGCAAGGCCAGGGAAAAATTCGTTGTACCGAGCACCCCTTGCAACTCCTGGCGCAGAATCTCCACCTGTGATTCGAGATCAAACTTCGTACGCAACAATTCACTTACTCGGTGCAGCAGCCTGATTTCCTGGTTGTGTCGTTCCGCCGCCCGGTGCAATGACCAATTCTCTACTGCCACGCCGAGTTGGTTGCCCATTGCCAGCAGCAAGCGCAGTTCGTTCGCGCGGAAGCTCCTCGGCTTACGGCTTCCCATCAATAGCGCCCCATATGAGCTTTCGCGCACCTGCAGTCCGACCACCAACAGAGTCCTCAGCCCCTCACGTACGCAAAGCGCCCGGAGTTCGTGGAAAAGCGCATCCCTTTGCCAGGCAACTTCCAGAGAAGGACGAGACAGGTCGGGGAAAATCAGTAGATTTCCCCACCTTTCTCCGCATGAGGCGAGGTAAGAACGCAGGGGCTCTGCCGACAACAGCTCAACCGCTTGCGCGCTGAGCCCTTGGGCGGAGACATGGCTAATCCGCTCCGATCCATTGGTTTGAACTAAAATGTAGCAGCCCGCACTCCCAAATATCTCGCTGGTCCGCTGCACGGTCACGTCGGCCATGTGTTTCGGATCAGGACTTTCGGCGAGGGCTTTGCCGAAAAGATGCAGCTCCGAAAAACACCGCAACCCCGCATTCTTGTTCTCGCGTTCAATGCGCTGGTGGCGAAAATACGTCAGGAGCAAAACGAGCGAGAGAAGAAATGCCAGATACGGATGCACCAAGCCTTGGAAGAGGTGGAGAGAAAAAAGCCCCATCGCAGCCATGCTCCAACAAAAAGCGCACTCTGGCGTTGACCGCCAGTCCCTCTGCGAGTTCGTCATCGCAAACTCGCGACTGGCGCCGACTCGAGGGACAAAGAGGCATGAGTGAAAAGTGCGACCGATCACCCCTACCGGTCGACCGGCAACACCTTTGAAAACAGGCAGAATATACGAAACTTCCCTGCGAATGTCAAGGGAATAATGAGGCAATACTTAGGCAATATTAAGGGTCTGGGGAGGCGGGAGGGGAGGACAACTTGTCCTTGTCCCTCAGCTCAGCAAGGAATCGCCTTTCCCAGATAACAGACTTCTCGTCCTCCCCCGGACGTAGCACCCCGCGCATCGACGCCGCGCCGCGCTTTTCAGCATCCAGCTCGAATAGTCTGGCAGAGCCCTGAAAAACGGTGTTAGCATCTCTCTTCTGTTCACTGCCTTTCGATGGGCCGAGAGGAGGAATAATGATTCGTCGTGATTTTTTCATTCGGATTGGAGGTGGCGCCGCAGCATTGGCTCTGGGCGGTGAGCTTCGAGGGCAGGTGAAACGCCAGCATGCCAGTATTCGCAGGTCCGACAAACGGGACCGCATCTCCATTTCCACCTGGAGCCTTCATAACTACTTTCAGGCCACGCGGGAGAAGGACTTCGCCCTGCCAGGGAACATGCTCGCCTTACTTGATTTCCCGGAGATGATTGCCGACCGGTACAAGGTCCACAACCTGGAATTTTGCGCTCCTCACTTCGCTTCCACTGAAAAGGCTTACCTCCAGGAACTCAAGAGGCGCTTGCTGCGCGCCCACTCGCGCGTCGTCAACATGCCAGTGGATATTGATGAGTTCTGGACGGGTGGCGGGCTCTCCGACACGGACGACCAAGTGCGCGAAGCCGCCGTGAGCGGCGCAAAAACATGGATCGATGTCGCGGCGGCTATCGGCTCAAAGTCCGTCCGCTGCGATCCCGGCAAGTTGAATCCAGAAGACTTTTCACTAACCATCGACTCCTACAAGCACCTGGCTACCTATGGCAGACCCAAGGGCGTGCATGTGATCATTGAAAACCACGGCGGAGTTGGGTCGGAACATCCGGAGGAGTTGGTAAGACTTTTCAAAAAGGCAGGCACGGAAGTGGTCGGGGCACTCCCCGATTTCGGCAACTTTCCTGATGAGGCCACGCGCGAAAGGGGGCTGGCGCTTCTCTTTCCATATGCGCACGTGGTGTGTCACGCCAAAGGGTTGGATTTTGATCCTGCCGGGAACGAGACCAAGTTTAACTTCCCCAAGTGCATCGAGATCTCCAAGAAGGCCGCGTTCACAGGGGTATATTCGATTGAATATGAAGGCCCCGGCGATCCTTACGAAGGCGTACAGAAAACCTTGGATGAGCTGTTGAAGTACTTGTAGGCAGTCGATCCTGAATGCAGATCGCGCAACGAGTCATCCTCGCCTTACTGAGCGGCATTTTTCTACTCGACTCCACAGCGAGAGCCCAGGAGGATGCCGCAGCCGCCCGGATTAGCAAGGGCACCCGACAGTCGTCAGCCTCTCCCCAGGTGGCAAAGGGTCGCCATCCATTCTGGGATAAGGACAACATCGTGCTTTTTGCGGGGGTCGGAGCCGGGCGGGTCCTCGACTACCTGTCAACGCGCCACTTTCGCGACCGCGGAGTTAACGAGTGGCTTCTCACCAACCACATCGTGGATAACAAGCCCCTCTTTGCCGGAATCGAAGTGGCCGGCGCGGCAGCCTCAATCGGAGTCTCTTATCTCTTTCACCGCAGCGGTCACCACAAGGTCGAGCGGTGGGTTTCCGTCGTTCACATCGGAGCGGCTGTTGGGGGCTCGGCGAGGAACTTCACTCTGAAAGCATCGTCGCCGCCCGGCGCTGCCCATTAGCAGGCCGCTGCACCTTATCGGCGGGTGGCGCGTGCATTCATTTTTATGTTTGCGCCCTTTCGCCGTCGCAGGGCAGACCTGCTAATGATGCCCACCCGTGCCCGAGCTGGAGCTCGTGCCGTGCGAACCGCTGGTGGTACTCACGGCGGGTGTCGCGGTGCTTGGAATCCCCACTTCACCGCCGGCGTGCATCATTTCCCCGCCATTGAGGCTCGGGGCTTCCGCGGATTGACCGTGAGGCAGGATATTCAGCCGAGGCCCGCTATCCGGACCGGGATGCTGGGAAGCCGGGAATCCGTCCATTCCTCCCTTTCTATCCATCGCTTCCATTCCTCCCCTTCTATCCATCCCTTCAAAAGCATCACCGCGAAATTCACCGACTGTGCCGCCCACCGCATACCGGCCACCCAAGGTTGTGCCCAAGCGCATACGCAAGGGTTCGCGCAATGGGTGTCCCCTCAGCAACGCGCTTTCTTTGTCCCCTTCCACTCCCATCAGAATGGAGGAAGGCGCCAGCGCATGTGAGCTACCCGCACGCGCGCTGAATGGCATTGCTGTGCCCGCTGCCAAGGGAGTTCCGGTAAGCGTGGCGCCAGCGCCGGGCTGGAACGGCGGCCGCTGCGTCAAGGTTGCTTGGCTAAATCCGACGTGGCCCACGGTCTGGGGGGTTATGATTTGGCCGGTCTGAGTCGCTGTTCCAGATAGGGTCGTCACCGCCCTCAACATGCCCTGCTGGGGATTCAATCCCAAGGGCGCCCAGCCGACCCATCCCGGTCCCGTATACCAAGAGACCAAGGCGGGCGACCAGAATGCAAAATCACCCGGTATCCAGAACCAACCAAAGTCGGGGAGGAAATTCCACATGCCATAGTGGTAGGGCAACCAGCCCCATGGCTCGCCGGAGATCCACGTGTTACCCAGGCCGGGATACCAACCCCACATCCCCAGGGTGTAAGGGGACCAGCCCATCGCTGCAAAAGGAGACCAGCCATAGCCAAAACCCGGATACATGGCCCACTCGCCATAAGCATCAAGGTCGCTCCATCCGTAGAGCGGCCCATGAGCCGCGACGGCCTGATCGCTCAACGCCAGGCTCGCTTGCGAATCCCGTGCCTCGGTCCACTTGTCCCAGGAGTCTTTCACCGTTCCGTGCTGGGTGTTGAAGGCCACCTCGGTTGTAACCGTGTCATATTCCAGCGTCCTGTCCTTGCCGAGTTTCTCGGACCCGGTGCGGGCTACGATCTCGACCGAGCCACTGAATACCTCCACGCGAACATGGCCCTTGTCGAAGTCCGTGCGAAACACACTCTTGCCGGTGGGGGTCAAGGTCGCGTCCGCGACTTTCACGCTGTAGACGTCATGTTTCTCAGGCAGGAAATGGAAGGTGGCGTAACCCTGCTCAAATGTCATGCGGTTTAGTTTGTCGCCCTCCGCATCCAGGGCCAGTTGGTCGAAGGCCAGGTGGGAGAGCTCTCCCAGGCGGGCCGTGGAGCCATTTTCAAACTCCACCTCCGCAAAACTGTCAGCTGAGGTTGATATCTCGAAGCCTTCCTGGACTGGCGTATTCACGAGCGCTTTGGACCATTCGGTGGCGCCCGGCCGCTTCACGCCCACCGTGCCGCTGACATAACTCAGCCTCACCACACGCACGTGTGAGACGGGCTGCTGGGCGGCTAAGGTTACTGGGAGGAAAAGCAGGCTAAAAAAACAAACCAAGAGAATCTGGCTCGAAAACCGAGTTTTCATGGTTGCCCTCCACGGCAAGACTCAATTATACACTCACATGGCACCACGGACTTGACTTATATTTATTGTCCCTCTACCGGCTGTTTTTGATGAGTTATAGCGATGAACGGTTGCCGGCCGTACCGGTAGGGCAAGCCCTGCCCCTGCCAGGAATTCCACGGAGGCGGGTAATGCCGCCTCTGCATCAAAACTCCAATCGCAATTGAAGCGCGATCATGCGGGGCGTGTTGTCGCCGCCCAAACCCACACCGAGTAAACCAGTCGGGGGGGACGTGGTGGAGCCAATCGCCCCGAACCCCGTCTGGGTGGTGGGATTGCCGGGAATGCCGGCCATCACCATCGCGGGAAGCGCAAAATTGGGATGATTGAAGACGTTGAAGAACTGACCTTCCAGTCGCAAAGACACCCGCTCAGCCACTGCAAAGCGTTTAGTGAGGTAGAAGTCGCTCCAGGTGAAATCGGGACCGCGGAGGCTGTTCCGTCCGAGGTTGCCGAACTGGCAATTCTGGGGGGCCACGCCGCCCGCGCAAGCGCCAGTGCTCGGGTCAACGGTCGAAACAAAAGCATCCGGATTGAGCCACTGAATCGTGCCGGGTTGCGTCACGCCCGGAATGGGATTGTGATCGTAGAGCGGCACACCTGGAACAACACTTGCAAATTGCGGACCGCTGCCATTGACGATACCCATGCCATTCTCCGAATATGGCGTACTCAAGACGGAGAAGGGGAGTCCACTATGCCAGAGCGCGGTGCCCGAAACCTGCCAACCATTCAGGGCATGGCCCAGCATGCGGCTGCGGACTTTGATCGGCAATTGGTAAACATAGTTCGCATTGAAATTGTGCCGGACGTCGTAGTCGCAGGGTCCATATTGTCGGCCCAGTTCTCCCGGCAGAGGAGAGAGAATTCCGCCAGCGGAGAACGAAAGAAACCCGCCGTTTGAGACAGTGTCCAGGCAATGGCTCCAGGCGTAGTTGGCCTGTACCTGTAGACCGTGTCCAAGGCGCTTCGAAGCAGTGAGTTGAAGGCCGTTGTAGTGACTGTTGGCGCCGGTGGAGAGTTGGTCAACCGCTCCAAACCTCGGATCGGTGGGCCGCAAATAGGGGAATGGCGCAAAACATCCCGGGCATACCGTTTGATAGCCGTTCACTTGCGTCTGATAAGGCTGGTTCACTGCACGGGTGCCAACGTATTGTGCGCGTGCGCTGCCGGTGTTTCCAAACTGATGTTCAATTCCAAAACTCCATTGCATAAAGTAAGGCGCACGCAGCTTTCCGTCGGGTACCGCCGCAATAGAGACCGGTGGAAGGCATGTGGCAGGATTCGCCAGCGGGGATGCACAGGAAAGCTGGCCTTGGGGGAACCCTGAAATAAAAGTCTGATTCGCGGCAGCCGTGGCATCGACAGCACTGTTCGGCACTCCCGGCGCAATCGCCGTTCCGCCAACCGTGCCTAGTAGCCCGCCCTCGAAATTCTTCACATAGGGTGGATTGAAACCAACAACATCGGCAACGCTGCCTGGTAAAATGTCACTAAAGAGACCGAACCCGGTTCGCAACACCGAGTTACGCTCAAACTGCCATGCTAGGGCGGTTCTGGGTTGCAAAATCGCTATCGGCGTAGAGGCAAACAGATCGCCAAGGTGTGTCTGAATTAAAGCGTTCAGGGGCTGGTTGACGTTATGTGAGACCGCGCCAAAGGAGCCGGGAAGAAGCGCAATCTCATGATGCGGATTCAACGGATTGGAATTGTGGGTGTCCCGTATGCCTAACGTCCAGGTCAGCGTCGGGGTCACCTTCCAAGTGTCCTGGGCATAAACGTCCAGATTAAGGAAGTTGAACGGTTGTGAGTCAGCCAGCGGGAAAGTCTCTGTGGCAGTGGACGCGACTCCATAAATGAATTGCGGCAACGTCGCATAGTTCACCAGCGGCACTGTACCCTCGCCGAAGTCGTAATCGTTCAAGCGCAAAATCCGTGAGTTCACTCCAAACCTGAGCTCGTGCGTTCCAAGGCTCCAAGCCAGGTCGTCATTAAAATGGAACCGGGTTGCGCGCCGTCCCTGAGGCCAGGTATTGTCGAGGCCGCCGAGTGTGGTAAAAGGCGCATTGGCGCCGCTGCCTTGCAGCACGATGGGGAAGGCGGCGAGTGTCTTTTGTAAATTCACGGGTCCGAACAGGCTTTCGTACCAGGAAAACGCCGGATTAAAGTAGTTCACAAGGTTCTGCGAAAAGATGCGCGTATATCCCGAGGCGAAGGAATAAAGCGGTTGAGGAGAGGTCGCGTCAAACATGGGATTGATTGGGTCAGTCCAAACCGCTTGCACGCCGGTATCGGCTTGAGAACGGAACCAAAGAGAATTTTTTTCGTTGAGATTGTAATCGATGCGGCCCGTCTGGACCTGTTCATGGTCATCATTCGACAAGGAGACGCTGCGCCGGTTCGCGCAACCATTCCCATTCGGGGGATTCCCCGTTGCTGGGCCAAGGCCTGCATCGAAGGGGCAACCCAACACCGCAAGCGGCGCTCCGTCCGTTCGCTGATAGAGCGAGAACAGGTTGCGATAAAACGGCACCAGTTGCGGCGCCGCAGGATAGCTGCTTCCGGTTACGGAATCCGTGCCGCCCAACGGTAACTGCTGCAAGACGTAGTTCTGAAATGCGGGAGTTGGGACGATAGCTGTCGTGACAATCGGAAGCGCCATCCGATCCCACTCCGCATCGAAGAAAAAGAAAAGTTTGTCGTGTATCACGGGGCCGCCCAAACTTCCTCCAAAATGATTCGCCGTCGAGCGTGGCTTTTGGTTGCCCTCTGTGGCATTGGTGAAAAAATCCGCGGCATTGAACCTCGATCCATTCCACAGCTCGTAGAGATTCCCGTGAAACTGGTCGGTCCCTGACTTGGTAACGTAATTGACCTGCGAGGCTCCGTAGCGCCCCTGATCCACTGCGTAGGAAAGGGTGTTGACGGTTACCTCGGAAATGGAGTTCATTCCCAGTACGAGGTTTGTAGAAAGGCCGCTGTTCAGATTCGTCAGTGGGTCGTTGGTCTCCAATCCATCGACGATATAGCCGTTCGACAACGCGGGCAGTCCATTGAACTGCACATTGCCGTACCCATTCTGGCTTCCGACGAAGTCGTTCGAGCTGCCTGCGGTGTTGATCAGGGCTCCCGCAGCGAACTGCAGCGGATAGGTTAGGTCGGAACCCGGGTTGGGCAGGTCCTCGAGAGCTTGCGCGTTGAGCGTGGTTGCAGTGTTCGGGTTTTCCGTGTTAATGAGTGGCGCTGTCGATTGCACCTCCACCGTTGTCTTCTGGGCGGCGACCTTCAGCACCAGATCCACCGTTTGCGTTTGACCAAGGGGCACAGATACAGGGCCGATGGCCTGGTCCTCGAAACCCCAGGCCTTTGCCTCGACGACGTAAGGACCGGGTTTCAGATCGGGGAATGAGAAGCGCCCGTTTTCGTCGGTTTGGACCGTGCGGTGGAGGCCGGTGCTCGAACTGGCGATGGTCACTTCCGCCCCGGCCACCGGGGCGCTGCTTTGATCAGTAACCTCCCCAGTCAGGGCCCCGGTGGTCTCGCTTTGCGCCCACACCCTCCCGCCCGTCCCTGAAAAAACCGCAGCCAGCAAGAGGAGGGAGACAAACCATGGCCGGTCTTTCCCCCACAGGGCCAAGTCCAAATGTCCTGTCTGCCTACTTGAAACCAAACTGCTGAACTCCATGACAATCCTCCTTGCTATCGCGCCGTCCACGAATTGAGGCCGAACGAACAGATCGAGAATGGATGGGCTGCCGGGCAGGGCAAGCCCTGTCCCTCCAACTCGTAAGTGGGCGGCTTGCCGTCCCCTGATCGCCACGAACCTGGCCTGTCGGATCCGTTCTCGCCCAGCAGATGCCGCACTCATCAGACCGCTGCATCTTCACCATAGCTTCTAAAAATTAATAAACCATAGTTAACATACGTTTTGATTCCATGTCAAGAAGATTTTTATATATCAGCTTAAGCTTGGGGATAATGTTGATTTGCCATTTCCACCGATCCTTGGCATTATGGGGACGCTGGCAAGCTGAAGACCACTAGATTCAAGAAGCAGAAAATGAAACTAACCATCTCCAAAGAGGATTACCTTAAAGCTATCGCCGAGACGGAGAGTGAAGAAGAGCCGGTGATCGCCGCCACCATTGCGCGCTGGTTGAAAATCACTCCGCCGGCCGTGGCTCTGGCCCTGCGCCGCCTCGAACGGGACAAACTGATCAGGGTGGGACGCAGCGGGCGCATTTTGCTTACCGCGGCGGGCCGCCATATATCAGATCGGGTTCGCAAACGTCACCGTTTGATCGAGCGCATGCTGACCGAGTTGTTGGGAATGGAGTGGTACAAGGTTCACGACGAGGCGGAAAGGCTGGAGCACGCCGTTTCGGATGACTTGGAAAAAAAGTTAATTCAAAAGTTGGGTGAGGAAGGCCCTTGCCCGCATGGGTACGAGATCAACACCGGTGTGGCCCAGCGCCGCAAGGCAGGGCTGAGGTTGTTGGCCGAAGTGCCGACCGGGACGCGGGTGAGGGTGGTCGGCATGTATGAAAGAGATCGCGCCTTGCTCGAGTATCTCGATGGGCTAGGACTTCGCCCAGGATCACAGGTGCAAGTGCTGAGCCGCAACTATGACGAAACCATGATCTTGGAGCTTGGCGCTAAGCGGGTCCACCTCGGCCAAGCGGCCGCGAAAAGGATGTGGGTGAAGGTCGATTAGACTCGCCCGGGCAGCGGCGCAATTTGAAGTTTGGTCCGTCGGAGCAGACTTTTCCATATGCTGTTCATGGTCATTGAACGCTTCCGGCAGGGTAATCCCCGGCTGGTGGGCGAAAGGTTCAAGAAAAGCGGCCGAATGTTGACGGAGGGCGTTTTCTACCACTCGAGCTGGGTGGATTCCACGGGTACTCGCTGTTTCCAGATCATGGAAGCAGCGCATGCGGAGTTACTGGAGGCATGGACCCGCCGCTGGGACGATTTGATCGAATTTGAAGTTGTTCCGGTTCTGACCTCGGCTGATTTCTGGAACTGCTTCGCTTTTGACGCAAACAGTTGATGTAATCCGTGAGATTAGGCACCCGCAGATGCGGTTCGCACTCCTGCTGGTGGCTCATGGAGGTGAACTCCGGCCTTGGATCCAGCAATATCTGTATTACAAGGGGTGGCGTAATTATTGACACGGATGACGGAGGTTCATAGCCATGGTCAACTCTGAACACAACGGGAAAAGTCGCAGGCAATTCCTGAAATCTGCTGTTCTGAGTGGCATGGGATTGGCTACTGAGCGGGTCCGTAGTCTTTCGGCTCGAATGAACGCTACGAGAGAGCCTCTCACCCTCGTCAAGCAGGGGAAATCCACATATTCCATTTGCGTTTCGGAGAAGGCTTCGCCTTCCGAGAAGCACGCCGCTGAAGAGCTTCAGAAGTTCATCGAGGAAATGTCGGGCGCTCGCCTGCCCATCCTAGCCGATGCAGAAAATCCGGAAGGCGATTTGGTCCTTGTCGGAAACAGCAAGCTGTTTCAGCCGCTGGACTCGCGGATCCCGTTCGAGAGACTCGGCTCTGAGGGCTTTGTATTGAGAACGGCAGGAAACCGGGTGTTGATCGTGGGAGGGCGCCAGCGTGGAACCATGTATGGGGTCTACACGTTTTTGGAGAAGCTCGGCTGCCGATGGTTTGCGCGCGACTTGAGCGTCATCCCCAGGAAGTCGACTCTCATTGTGGAACCGCTCGATGAAATGCAAAAGCCTGCCTTCGAGTATCGCGAGTCATCCTTCCGGGAAGCTCTTGAAAAAGACTGGGCCGCCCGCAACAAGATGAATGGCTCCTCGATGAACCTCGACGAGTCAACGGGCGGCAATGTCCAGTACTATCCCTTTGTCCATACCTTTTATCCCATACTCCCGCCGGACAAATACTTTCGGGAACACCCTGAATACTATGCTCTGGTCGACGGCCAACGGAGGAGCGAGAATGCACAGCTCTGCCTGACGAATCCCCATGTTTTGCAGCTCACGGTCAAGACCGTTCTGGAATGGATCGAGCAGCATCCGGAGGCCAGCATTTACTCGGTCTCGCAAAATGACTGTGAGGGATGGTGTGAGTGTGACAATTGCCGGCGGGTCGAGCAGGAAGAAGGTGGGGCTCACTCGGGGCCCATCCTGCGTTTCGTCAATGCGGTCGCCATCGAAGTGGGCAAAAATCATCCCGAAAAGCTGATCGATACCTTGGCCTACTGGTACTCGGAGGCTCCTCCCCTGCATGCCCGGCCGCTGCCCAACGTTCGCATCCGCCTCTGTCCGATCGGGGCCTGCGAGGCGCACGCGTACGAGAACTGCAAAGACGATGCGTATTTTCTGCACCACCTCCGAGGGTGGTCCGCGATCACGAATCAGCTCTACATCTGGCACTACGTGACGAATTTCTCCCACTACCTGCTTCCCTTCCCGGACTTCGATGAACTTGCTGCGGATATTCCTATGTACCGGAAGAACGGGGTGGTGGGGATATTCCTCGAGGGCGACTATTCCGAAGGGGGTGGTGGAGAAAACGCCGAACTCCGCTCCTACGTGATAGCGCGTTTGCTGTGGAATCCAAGCGTTGAGGTGAACAAAATCATCGACGAATTTATGGCAGCATACTACGGCATGGCGGCCCGCCCCATGCGGGCCTACTTCGACTTGCTCCACCGGCAGGTGAGGCCGGCCCCCCAGGGAAAAGGACAGCACATGTGGATCTACACCAACCCTGGAGCTCCCTATTTGTCGGAGGGCTTTCTAGCCCAGGCCACGGAGCTCTTCCACGAAGCCGAAACGGCCGCCGGCGACGATGTTACAAGGATGAGAATAAGCAAGGCGCGGCTGTCGATCTCTTACGTGAGGCTGATGCACGCCAAAGCCTTCCAGGTCCGCGATGGATCGTACGCACCCGACAACCTCGAGCAGTTGAAAGAGAACTTCCAGAGTTTCATGAATGATGTCCGTTCCTTCGGCATAACCGAACTGCACGAAAGCAGCAAGCTGGCCGAGGACGAGGAGGATTTCAGCAAATACATTAAGCCTTATCATGTGGCGACTTTGGAGAACGCGTTTTTGCGCGTCGATGTGGCCCCGGAGCTGAACGGCCGCATCATCCGAATAATGGATAGGCAAACCGGATACGACATGCTGCGTCGCCCCGATCCCGGCGAGCAGTCGTATCCGGACGTGGACGGGTTGAACGTGTCCGTGTACTCCGACTACCTCGCGGCTTCGCCTTATGAAGCGAAATGGGAATTGGAACCACAGACCGAGCCAACAGAGCTGCGCCTCACCGGCACTTATGCCAACGGGCTGAAGGCCAGGCGTGTGATTCGACTTCGGAAAGACGCCTCCGTTGCGCAGACTGAAACGACTTTGGAGAATGGCGGTGCTTCCGCCCTCGAGGTCGTTCTCCAGTCGCAATGTGTAGTTGGCCCAAGGAGCATGGACCAGAGCATCCTCTCCTTCCGCCGGCAGGATGGAAAAACCGCGGAGCAAAGGCTGATCGAGCCCGGCCAGGAGGCCCAGGGCTCCAAAGTCTATGACGGCTCGGAGCAGCCCGACGGGGAGTGGAAGCTCTTGGAGGCGGGAAGCGATCCGGTTGTCGTCAATCGTTTCCCGACGAAACAAGTCTCGCGCTGCTTCGCGAGTTGGACCGGCAAGACAGAAAACGCAGTGACCTTGGGAATCTGGTCGGCCAAGCGCGCACTTGCGCCCGGCGAAACGTTAAAGCTCGAAGCGGATTACGGAATTCACCGCGCGAGAACAATTACGTGAAGCTGACCTTAACGTCCTCGCGGTCCGCTTCCGCGACCTGGAAGAGAGGATGGGGCTGCAGGCCCATAAACCCTGCAACAAAGTTGGCGGGGATCTGGGCGATGCGGATGTTGAAAGCGTTCACATCCTCGTTGTAAGCGCCGCGTTGCGCGGCAAACTTGGTTTCCAGTTCCGTGATGCGGCCTTGGAGCTGCATGAAGTTCGTGTTGGCCTTCAAGTCTGGGTATTTCTCAGCCACCGCAAACAGAGTCTTGAGCGCCCCGCTCACCAGGTTATCCGCCTGGGCCTTCTCCGCCGGCGTGGTGGCGCGCATAAAAGCCGTGCGCGCCTCGGTGACGGCTTGTAGGGTTTTCTGCTCGTACTGCATGTAACCCTTGCACGTCTCGATCAATTTGGGAAGCTCGTCGTGGCGCTGCTTGAGCAGGACATCGATATCGGAAAAGGACCGGTCGATGTTGTTTTTGAAAGTCACCAGTCGGTTGTAGAGGCCCACAAAATACAGGATGACTACGATCACCGCGATGACGAACACCGCCAGAATCGCGAGCACTACCGATGAGAGTACCATGTCCGCCTCCTTCTACGTCGTCGTACGGTGAAAGTGACCCCTCACCCGTCGCGTTCTAACCGACTTTCACTTCCACGTCGCGACGGTCTTCCTCCGTTACCTTGAACAGGTCTTTGCCTTGCAAGCTCATCATGTGCGCAATAAAGACATCCGGCAGTTGCTGGATTCGGATGTTGTAGGTGTTTATGTCGTCATTGAAGAACTCGCGGCGGTCGGCAATCTTCTCTTCCAATTCCGATATGCGGTTCTGGAGCTGCATGAAATTGTTGTCGGCCTTCAGCTCGGGATAATTCTCCGCCACCGCAAAGAGCGATTTCAAAGCGCCGGTTAGTAAGTTGTCGGCCTGGGCCTTCTCTGCCACAGTGTTGGCTTTCATGAAGGCAGTGCGGGCCTCGGTAACGAGCAGGAAGGTCTTCTGCTCGTACTGCATATAGCCCCTGCAGGTTTCGATCAGCTTGGGCAGTTCGTCGTGACGTTGCTTGAGCAAGACGTCGATGTTGGCCCAGGCCTTGTCAACGTCGTTTCGCAGGCGCACCAAGCTGTTGTAGATGGTGATGAAATAAACCAAGACCCCCACCACAATGAGGACCGCAACCAATCCAATCAGGATTGCAACGCCCATCCTACCGCTCCTTCTCTTTTCACAGCCAGCCTAGCTTGAACAGCAGAATGGCCAAACAGGCCACCGAGAGCGCTGCCCCGCCAAAAATATGCAGAGCGGCACGGTTTCGCAACGTGCTCGCGAGGTCGCTTTCACTTCGCCAAGAAATCAAGAACGTTGGCTCGTTCTGGCCCTTCACAATCATGTTCCGGTCGTGTTCGTCCTGGGGGGCGGGGTTCTCAACACAAGTCCCGGCGACGTCGTACCACTGTTCCGGAAGGATGCAATACTCGCTCAAGCGATAACGCTGTGACGAACCTATCCCCAAATCAGATAGGAGGCTCCCTCCAGCCACCGACTCGGCATAATCGGCCAGGTCGGATTCGGAAACCCAGGAGTCGCTTGTAAGGCTCGAGTCGTCTTCGTCTCCGCCGAAGAGGCTTCGCACCGAAAACCCAGAGCCCCGTCCTGTTTCGCGCCTCGCGCTCCGAATCAAATCAAGCTCGGCCCCCTGGGCATCCACCAGAACCTTGCCGGTTGCATCCTCGAGGTAGAACCTAACGCCTTTCGCCTCGTTCGCCGCATGGGACCAGTGCCCCCCACTCCTGTCCCTCACCCACTTTTCAATATCAACCTTATAGAAGAAGCACGGAGTCTTGCTCACAGGGCTCAAAAGAGTCTGCTGACCTTTGGCCTGGCCATGGATGTCCACCAACCCCATAGCCACGCTGCGAATCGGGATCTCGGGAGTGTCGGCCAGCACCCGGTACTCCCGGTAGAGGCCAAATCCTTTGAAGAACCAGAATAGACCTGCGCCGAACCCCACTACAGCGCCAATCTCGAGATCCGCGCCATGAGAAGACATAGGGCTCTCTGATGTTCTCGCCCATCCTAATCAAGGGCTCGGAAAAAGTCCAGCAGGCTGCTTAGGCAGTAATCAGGCGGATCACAGCCAGCCGTATTTCAATAGCAGTATTGCCACACACAGAATGGAAAGGCCTGCGCCTCCGAACACATAAAGAACAGCGCGGCGACGGAGATTGCTCTCGACTTGTTTCTCAGTCCGGCAAGAAATCAGGAAGGTGGGTTCGCTTTGGCCTTTTACTATCATGTTGCGATCATGCGCGCCCTTCGGGCTTGGGCTCTCGACGCATGTCCCGGTCACTTCATAAGTTTGGTCAGGCAGCACACAGTATTCCGTGAAGCGATATTGGCCCGAAGCAGCAGGCATCACGGCAGCCAGCCCGCCCTGCTGGGCGCGTGGCAGCGACTCCATGGCGTGCGTCAACTTTTGCCGCTCGGCCGGTTCGTGCAAACTCCCCATGACGCGTTGCATACCCTCGGCGAACTCCGCGCTACCGACCGGATGTTTCAATGCCTCGATCGCCTCGCGCCTGGCCTGCTCGTGGAAGGGGTCGTTCTGGGTTCCCATCTCCTCGAGTTTGCGCTGCAGCGCGGGCCTCTGAAGCGCAATGAGCTTTTGAACAAAGTCCGGGCTGCCGATTCCTCCACCCAGCATCTCCACCCATGCCTGTCGCTTCTGTTCCTTCGCAGGGTCGCTGATCGGGCCTACGGCAGCCAGCCCGCGGCCCACCCACGAGCCAACGCGTTTAGCCTCAACTTCGCTGACGTAGCTCCGCAAGTCATCTTCTGTGGGACCGCAGGAAAGGCTCTGGGAGGGCGCGGGTCGCCCCGGAACCTGTGGCCTGTCGTAAACCTTGCGCATGCCCGTTTTCACCAGATCGAGTTCTGCAGCGTGCGCGTCGATGACGACCTTGCCCGTTCCATCGGCAAGATAGAAAGGCACACCGTCCACATCAGTATGGTGATGAACCCACCGCCCGTTGTTGTCTTCCACCTCCCACCTATCGATATCGACCTTATAGAAAAAGCAAGGCGTGCCGGTGACGGGGCTTGTCACGCGCTGGTCGCCGTTGGCCTTTCCGCGCACATGGACAAGGCCCATCGGGATGCTCCGAATCGGCATGGCGGGAGTGTCCTCGACGACGCGGTACTTGCGATAGACGCGGAACCCTTTGATGAAGAGGTACACGCCAGCGCAGGCGCCAAGCGCCAAATAGAGTGTAGGATCATTGTTGCTTCCGCTCACGTGTTTGTTCGATTGCCCTGATCTTGGATGAATTCTACCTCACGGCCTCGAGAAATGCAATGCGGGTAATGTCTTGGATTAAGTGCGGCTTCGACCTACCCAATTCAACAAATGTTGAGTATGATGTGGAGCTATTTTCCGGCTGGTTTTTCGCTAATGACAGAGTGACCAACCGTGCAGCCCTTTGGCATACTCGAGCACACGGCGGACATCGGTTTTGAGGCGTTTGGGGCCACGCAAAGGGAAGTGTTTGCGAATGCGGCCCGCGCCCTGATGCACTTGATAGTGGATCTGGAGGCGATTGTGCCCCGGGAAGAACTGGCGCTGCGCGCCGAAGCTTCCGATAGGCCCGCCCTGCTGGTAAACTGGTTGAGTGAAGTCCTATATCGGTTCGATGCGGAGGGCTGGCTGTTTCGCGACTTCGAGTTTGACGAGCTTACGGAGCACTCACTAGCGGCTATGGCGCGAGGGGAGAAGTTCGACCGCAGGCGGCATCAAGTCAAATTGCTGGTGAAGGCGGTGACTTATCATCAGCTTGAATTGAGGGAAACAAAGGAGGGGTGGCGCGCACAGGTGTATGTGGACATTTAGCGAGAGCCGAGAACCGAGAGTCGAGGACTTGAGAGTCGAGGAGTCCAGAGTCGAGGTGTTCGGCGCTGGCTGCGCACGCACGGCCCCAAAAACAACTCTTGCAGCCTCTCTGCGTCGAGGCTTCTTAGCCCAACCTCCCCCTGGCCCCCTCCTTAACCAAGGAGGGGAATTCTGCCGCCCGAGCCGAGGAGGGGGATTCTTCGCTCGCTGCCTTCTGCTTTCTGCTGTGTGCCTTCTGTCTTCTGCCTACTGCCTCGCCACCGGCTGGCTCTACAAGATCCAGGAAGTGAAGCCGAATGTCTTCGTATGGGTTTCGGATGATGTTCTGGACCTGGACGGGGACCCACAGTTTGGTCGCGCGGGGACCGCAGGATTCATCGTTACCTCGCAGGGAGTGGTCGTGGTGGACACGACCAATACACCCTTCCACGCGCGCGAAGTGCTCTATGAGATTCGGCATCACTCGGACCTGCCCGTGAGGTATGTCATCGATACCAATTCCAGCGGCGAGCAGATACTGGGCAACGAAGTCTTCACTGAACTGCGGGCCACCCTGATTTCATCGGCGAAAACGCAAGAAGAGATCATCCGCTACCGCCAACAATTGGCACGCCGGATGGCCAATGATGAGGGCAACGGAAAACTACGAAGCCGCATGCGCGGCTTCCACATCACCGTTCCCGCCCAGACTTTCACCAACGAAATGACGTTGCGTCTGGGCGGGCTGGATATCAAGCTGATCAGCCTGCTCCGGAATGAGGCCGGAGATGACGCGGCAGTTTATCTGCCCGCCGCAAAGGTCTTGTTCCTCGGCGAGCTATTTCAGAACGACTACTTCCCCCGCATCGGAACAAGGAACGTCCATGATTGGATTAACACCCTGCGACAGGTTGAGGGATGGGATGTGGATGTGTACGTCCCCGGACATGGCGAACCCGGCGGTAAGAAGGAGCTGGCAGAATTCCGTCAGTTTCTGGAATGGTTGGAAAAAGAAGTTGAGACGCGTTTCAAGGAAGGAAAATCCGTAGGCCAAGCGAAACGTGAAATAGATTCCCTGGTGGAGAATTATAAATGGCATGCGCCGGAGTTGGTTTCGGAAGAAGTGGAGGCCGTCTATAACCAAATGGTGAAACCATTGCCCAAAGCGGCTACCCCGCAACCGACCGCCGAAGCTCCCCCGCCGGCGCAGGCTCCCGTTCAGCCGTAACAAAATGCGCTGGATTCCTTGCCTATCAATCCAAGCCCCCTCTGTCAATCCAAGCCTCTCACTGTCATTCCGAGCCTCTCACTGTCATTCCGAGCCCCTCACTGTCATTCCGAGCCCCTCACTGTCATTCCGAGCGAAGCGAGGAATCTGGCTTTGGGTTTTTGCAGGACAATGGATTGGAGCGGGACTCCTCACCTCGACGCGTCCAAAGCCAGGTCCTTCCCCCTAAAGCGGGATCCACCCTTTTTCGCGACATGGCCCTCCGCTTGCTTGAGGGTGACGAGAGCATCCATGACAAGTAAACGAAATTAGACCGAATTCGCACGATGATAACGAAGAGGAGTGTGTCTATGAAATTTTCGAGACGGGAAGCCTGTTTTTGGCTGCCTGCGCTGATGGCCTCACAAGGTTGGGCGGCGGGGGCGACAACCCCTTCCAAGGTCTTCCGATTCGATGATCTGCCCGTCGAATATGAAGACGGAAACTCGTTTCGCCGCATCCTGAAAGGAACGACTCACACTGGCTACGAAATAGAAATGCACGAAACCGACCTCGCGCCGGGCGCCATGCCTCATCCGGCGCACCACCATGCGCACGAAGAAGTCTTTCTGGTCCGCGAAGGCACGCTCGAGGTTACTATCGCCGGCCGCGCCTCCCGTTTGGGACCTGGCTCTGTGGCCTATGTGGCCTCGAATGACGAGCACGGCATCAGAAACGCCGGCTCGACGCACGCCCAGTATTTCGTGGTCGCCCTGGGAACCGAATGAGTCAAGGCGCGTGGCCATCCGCCTCCGACATTCGCATGGCCATGCGCCCCTACGATTTACTCACCTCAGCTTCTCGTACTCTTCCTTGGCTTGTTTCAGGATGGGGATATCGGGATCGGCGTCTTTCCAGAGGGCGAGAAAATCCTGGTACGCGGTACGGGCCTTTGCCGTCTCGCCCTGAAGCGCGTAAGCGCGTCCCAACCCCAGCCGCCCGAGTGCGTAGCCAGGATCGAGAGGACCGATGCCGCGATGATCCAGGATCTTTTGGTACTCGGCTGCGGCCTTTGCCCCCTCATGCGCAAGCCGGAAGGCTTCCCCGCGCACGTACATGGCCCCAAAGCCGGTGAGGTCGTAGGGGGTGGCAGCCTCCAGCAGCGCAATAGCTCGCGCGGGGTTGTTGTGGTGCAACTCAATCACCGCCCGCGCTACGGGAAGGCCGACATTGTTGAGCAAAGTGTCCAGGGGGAAATCTTTCGCCAACTCGTTGATGAGTTTCTGAGCCCGATCGGCGTCTCCGCAGATCGCCAGCGCCATCGCTATAGTCGACTTCGCATCCTTGTCCACCCGTGAGGTGGGAACCTCTGTAGCCCTTTTGCAGGCCTCCTGGGTATTGCCGAGCGAGGCCTCGATTACAATCTCGGCCGCCCGCGCCTGACCTGCTATGGCTTTGAGGCCCCGACCTTCGGCTTGATTTGCCGCGCGTTCGACGGTCTCGTGAGCCCTGTGCGCTCTCCCCATGCCGTAGTCCGCCATACCCTGGTTAAAAAGCATAAACAACTCATCCGGTTTTCCGGCCGCCCACGCTACTTCGCGTTGCATACCGGCCGCGTCGCCCTGAATAAAGGCTATATCAAAGAGGACCATGTGATCAATGACGGAGTCCACATTCAGCGCCTTGGCCTGCTCCACAATAGTTTTTGCCTCGTCGTAGCGATCGAGCTCTTGATAGGAATTCGCAACATTTTGGTAAGCGAAGAAGTCTTTCGGGTTGAGACGCATGGCTTCGCTGGCATTGGTTAAGGCCTTCTCAAATTGCCCGATCGAATTGTACTGGAGCGCCACGTTATCGCGGGGAAGGGTGTCGCGAGGGTAGGCTTCCTTCCACGACTCGTAGACCTCAATGGCCTTTTCAATCTGCCCCGTTACCATCTCATAGTAATGAGCTGAGATGTATAACCTCTCCCGTTCGCTCGCTCTTTCCTTCAGTTCAAATGCCTTCTTCAAATAGTCCAAAGCCTGTTGCGTTTCCCCTAGGTTGCTATAGACCACGCCCAGCGTGGCAAAGGCCATAGCGAAATTGGGGTCCAGTTCGATGGCCCGTTTCAGATGCGGAATGGCTTTGTCTTCGGCCACCTTCTGATGTTCGGCCTGTCCCAGCGTGAAGGCTTGCAGCGCTTCGAGGGAGGGAGTGGTGGCTTTCTCGAGCGGCATGGTGAACTTCTGAACTGAGCCAAGCGACTCCCCGAGTTTGCGCCGCAGGCTGGAGGCGGCGCGGTCCAGCGCCTTCAGAACGTCCTCCTTGCTTCCGGCCTCGATCTGCTCGCGGGCCAGCGCATCGCCCGTCTGCGCGTTGACGGCTGTCAGGGTAATCACGTAGTGGCTGCCCAAGCTCGAGATGGAGCCTGTCAGCATCGCCTTGACCCCCTCGCGCAGGCAAATCTCGCGCGCCACATCGTTCGAGATTCGTTCATCAGGGGAACGGCCCATGTAGCGCAAGGCCTCACGCACCCGAGATTCCGGGAGGATGTTCAGATAAGGGGATTGCTCGAGTTGCACCGTGAGCGCCTCTTTCAGCGTCCCGTCGAAAACAGACTCGCCGGTGGTGTTGACGAAATCCGCCACCACGATGGAATCCCGCTCGGTCAGCGCCGGGGTTCGCCGGAAATGCCACAGCGCTCCAGCCAAGACGATCAGCGCTACCACCGCTGCGGCGGCAATCACCCAGCGTGGGCTCAGTCTGGCGCCGCGCGCTTGGCTCGGCGTCGCAGATTCAACCGCGCCCGAGGGAACTGGGGTAACAACGACCCGTGGGCTGCTCGCTTCACGGGCGGGAGTCATAACCGCTGCGGCAACCGAGGCCGAGCGGCCCGAATCCGTATCCCGCTTGAGGCGCTTCAGATCGCTTCGCATCTCGGCGGCGCTCTGATAGCGCATCTCCCGGTCCTTCTCCAGCGCCTTGCTGATTATTCGTTCCAGCTCATCCGGCAGGTCGGGATTCAAACGCAGCGGGGAGGGTGGCGCTTTGTGAAGTATGCTGTCGAAAATCGCAGCCGATGTGTTTCCAGAGAAAGCGGGACGGCCGGTGGCCATCTCATAAAGAACCAACCCAAAAGAGAACAGGTCTGTACGCGCGTCGAGTTCCTCGCCCAGCGCCTGCTCGGGCGACATGTAGGCCACCGTACCAAGGGCTGTCCCAGGGCTGGTCAGATGCTCTTCGCGGGTCCCCAGCGTGGGCATGGATGTTGCCCCGACCGCTTCGGCCACCGCCTTCGGCTGCGAGGCCAGCTTGGCTAAGCCAAAGTCCAGAATCTTCGCCTGCCCGCGCTCGGCAATGAAGATGTTTGCCGGCTTGATATCGCGATGCACAATGCCCTTCGCGTGCGCCGCCTCGAGCGCGTCAGCGATTTGGACACCCAAGTCCAAGATTTCGTCCACCTTTAAAGGCTTGGCCGCAATACGGTGCTTCAGCGTCTGGCCTTGCAGCAACTGCATTACAAGGAAAGGCTGACCTTCGTGTTCTCCAATGTCGTGAATCGTGCAAATGTGCGGGTGGTCGAGCGCCGAGGCGGCCCGGGCTTCCCTCTGAAAGCGCTCCAGGGCTTGCCGGTCTTTGGCAAGCTCTGGTGGCAGTACCTTGATGGCCACGAAACGCCCTAGACGGGTATCTTCCGCCTTGTACACCACGCCCATCCCGCCCCCGCCCAGCTTCTCAATGATGCGATAGTGCCCAAAAGTTTCGCCCACCATGGCAAGATACCTAGCCCTTAATTGGTTGTTAAAGACCCCTTACCTGATATCTAAATAGTATGTTACCCCGCCCGCAAGGACAAGTCAAGCTGGGTTCCCTAGCTGGGTTGCCACTGGGAATCACTACGTTGATTTTGATGCCGCCGTTCATGTATTATCCTCGCTGCTGGAAGGCATGAGCATCCGGGCCGCATCGCGGATCACTGGAATGCACAAGAAAACAATCCTCTCACTTCTCGTACTCGCTGGCCGCAAGTGCCAGGCGGTCCTCGATACCCGCGTCCGCAACGTCCGCCCGAGGTTCGTTCAACTGGATGAACTATGGACCTTCCATACCAAAGAAGGGCATCTTCATTCAGGCGATCCGACTGAGTGGGGAGACCCCTACACATGGGTTGCCCTGGATGCCGACACGAAACTAGTCATCTCTCATCTAGTCGCCAAGCGTGATGGGCCGAGCGCCTTGAATTTCGTTACCGACCTGAGCCACAGAGTTGCCGGAAGGGTGCAAATCACTTCCGATGCGTTCAAGCCGTACGTCGGAGCTATCTAGGAATGCTTTGGCGCTGACGTAGACTTTGCCCAACTCATTAAGCTGTATGGTAAGCCCGACAATGCCGGACCGGATTGGTACGGGCCTGCCAAGGTTATAGGGACGGTCCCAAACCCAGTCAGTGGCAATCCCGATGAGGCTCACATCTGCACTAGCCACGTCGCGCGTTCAAATCTGAATTTTCGAATGCACTTACGGAGATTCACGAGACTCGTAAACGCCTTCAGCAAGAAGCTGGAGAACCTGAAAGCCGCCGTTGCCCTCTACGTGGCATGGTACAACTTCTGCCGCGTCCACATGACGCTGCGCGTCACGCCCGCGATGCAGGCGGGGTTGGCGGACCATGTATGGGCAATTGAGGAAATGCTGAGCAGAATCGGATAGTCATGAATGCCTTTCCTTACAGTGACGACCTAGAACGGCGCTTGACGCGGATATTTCCGCTTCTGCCGCTCCTCGGCGTGGTAGGAATAACCATACGCCTTTACTGGAACCTTGCAAAAACGACGGATCTGATACTCGGTGACGAAGGCGGTTATCTGACTATGGGGAGTCTATTTCTGCACAAAGGACACATTCCGCCCTTCGAGTACTCGCCGGCTTATGCTGCTTGGTACGCGATCCATCTCGCTGTGTTTAGCGACCCCGTGGTCACTTACTATGCTCAAATCTACGTCGTTGTCGTCTTGACGGCTATCCTGATGTACTCATACCTTCGGTTGATCGAAATACCAGTGTCGTTGGCTACTCTGGGAGCTGTCCTGTGGATCGCTCAGCCCGCTTATATTACTCTGAACTGGGCGATAGGATGGCCTCGGCCATATCATTTCGCCTTTCTGCTTTTCCTTGTGGGTGCTATAACTCTTCGTAAACTCAAGTTTGAAAGTGGTCTTCCTCTCCTACTTGTCGGTGCAAGCTTCTTGTTGCTGGCCATTGCAGCACGTACTGAATATACGCTGTGTCTGGCGGCATTCATTTGTTTGGTGGCATTTCTCGCCCGTTCGCGTTGGCATCTGTCGGGATTCTGGCGGCACAGCACTATTATGAGGTCTGCCTGTCTATTCTCTGCGGTGGCATCCGTGGCAGCTTGGATGTGGTTAAAGGGTCGGGAACCCCACACCGACCGTTTCTGGGCTGCTTTCACTCAACATTTCATCGCTCGCCTCGCCGAGTCGAGTCAGGACAGCAAGCTGAAGTTGGATTGGTATGGTGAGGGGATGCCCATCGTGGCCCAAACCTTCCCTGGCTCGCACTCTGTGATTGGGGCCGCCCTCACAAATCCGAAGGCCTTTGGCCGATTCGAGGCACAGAATTTCCTCGCAGTTCCCCGTATCATTTATGCAGACCTTAAGCTCGCCCCGTACGCGTTACTAAAGGCGTTGCTGCTTTGCCTGACCCTCGTGTGGATATCGTTGACAACCATCACAAGTGCTTCACTTCGACGGCGCGCACTGGTGCGTGCCGCATCGACGCTTGGACCTTATGTATTGGCGGGACCGGTTGCGGTCGTTCCTTCGATCTTGATTACTCCTAAAATCCCCTACTTTTTGCCGCTGTTGTTTGTGCTGTTCGTGTGGGGGTGGAAATGGCTCAGCATCGTCCTTGAAAGCGAGCCGGGGCTACACAAATTGATGGTTGCTCTCTCCGCGGTTATGCTCTTGCTCGCGTTTGTCGTAGTCCGGAGTCCTTTCGACAATGGTATCGGCGCGGGAAAGCCGTTCCATTCGGAGATGGTTGAGATTATATCCATCCTGGAACGCCAAAGAGTCGAAGGGGCACGTATTCTTCAAATGGGAGGGTCCGGCTACTCACCGTTCCTTCCCGGTGGTCTGTCTGAGACGGTGAGTCCTCACGGCCGACGCGATACCGAGCGTTTCTGGGACTTCGTGCAGCGCAGACACATCGATGCTATTTTGGTTGATGACGAGTTGCGATCAAGTCGGCCCTTCAGAGATGACTCGGATTTTACCTCGTTCCTGGCTTCTCCTGACAAGTTCGGATGGCTAGCTACGCCCGTGGGAATGCGTGGTGACGTTTTCTATCTTCGTGGCCCCAGAGCAATGTAATTGCCAACAGTCTGCCAGCAACACACATTTAGCCCACTACCTGCCGCTGCCTGGGCGGACAAGTCTGTGTGAAAATGCAGCCCTCTCCCCCTCGGGGGAGAGGGTTGGAATCGAGCGGGGCTTTATCGTTGACGGCACGGCGATCCCTCTGGGACAATATGTATAGCCTCGAAAAGAAGGAGAAACCCTGTGGCGGAGTTTTACATTCCGGTGGGCGAAGTGCTCAAGCTGGAACCGAAGTCGGAAGGCATTGACACCCCGCGCAAGAAAAAGCCCAAGGAATTAGCCGTCATCACCGAGTGTTGCACCGGTTGCGCCGGTTCTCCGGCCTGCGTTCCTTACTGCCCGGTTGCAGACTGCATGTATTGGGTCGTGGACGAAGAGCATCCTCCCTTCGGCCGTATCGAGGTTGACCCCCAACTCTGCATTGGCTGCAAAAAGTGTACCAGCAAAGGCCCCGACGGATGTTTTCTGGATGGTTGCCCGTGGGACGCCATCGAAATGATCCCCATCGAAGAAGTGGAAGCCCGGCTGGGGACGAAGTTCACGTATTAGCCTCATTAGCCTGCCTCCCTATTTTGCCCTTTCGCTCTGCACCGCCCTCTGCCGGATGGCCTGAGCGGTCAGGAGCGCCTGCTGGCGGACCCGCGCGGACATTCCAGGGACTCCGGCAGCGAAGCGCTCCACCTCCGGCAAAGCATCAGAGCGCCCAATCAAGACAAGGGCCCGCAAGGCTTCAAACACTTGTGTTTCGCCCGGCGCAACAACGGCAATTGCATCGCTGGCGTGGATTTGTCCCCCGTCTTTGGCCGCCAGCCGCTCAATTCTGCCGGCCACAGGTGACACAACATCCACGGGATTCGCGTTGTTCCCCTCAGTGATGCGCGCCACGATGCCCCCGCTTTGAACTGCGTCCTGTTCCTGGAGGCGGAATTTGAGCGTCCCGGCTCGCGGGGCAGTCAGCGTAAAGGGTTGCAGCATTGCCTGCAACTCCGGCTCTCCCACCGCGTCGCCAAAACGCGCCAAAGCCAGCGCGGCATTCCAGCGCACCAGCGGCGCAGGGTCATCCATAAGCCCGCGCAACGTTTGATGGAATGCTTCGGAATGGTCGTCCTGCCCCATCACCCATGCCGCCATCGACCGCAACTGCGGCTCCTTATTCTGCGCTAAGGCGATGATCTCGGGATACCAGCGCTGCGTCGTTCCGTCGCCGCGCGCCATCCGGGTCGATAGCTGCGCCAATGCATGCTGGGTTTTGTGCGGCACTGAGGTGTCCGACAGGTATTGGGCCATCTCCCGGTCGCCCAATGGCCTTCCAAACCACGTCTGGTACCAGAAAAGAAATGTGATGAGGACCACCAAAATCGGCACGACAAAAATGAACGTATTTCGCGGCGAACGCGAACGGATGCTGGAGATTCGAGAATCGAAATCTGCACTTCGCATTTGGAATAAGAAGCCAGGAGTCAGAGGTCAGGAGTCAGAAGTCAAGCAGTGACGAGCAACGAGCAAAAGCCCAACCCTGGTGAGAAGTCCCGTCTAGTCGGGCTTTTTCCGGACCAGCGAATCCAAGCTGAGGGGGCCGGCCCCGGCAGTCCACAGGTATAGGAAAACGAAGCAGTAGAGCACGGCCAGCTCTCCGTGGTTAACGAGCGGAAAGAACCCATGGGGGAAATGCGCCCTGAAGTAGGCCACGGCCATTTCGCCGCAGAGAACAAACGCCACCGGAGAAGTGAAGAGCCCCAGAATGAGCAGCAGCCCACCGATCATTTCCAGGCCTCCGGCAATCCAGAAAAGTGAGCCGAAGGCAACCGTCCCGCCTCTTCCATTCATGCCGCCAAAGAAGCCGAATAGTTTTTGCATTCCGTGCAGGGAGAAGGTGAATCCCGCTACGATGCGGAGCAGGGAGCGCGCATATGGCTCGAAGGTGCGAATCGCTGCTGACATATATTCCTCTCCTCTGATGCCAGGCGCGCCGGCGCCCGGACGCGATCTGTGAAGAAGCGAGGCAGCGTCCTGCTGCTAAAAGCCGCATCAGACCTGCAAGAAGGTCTGCGCTTCTCCTCTCATTTGATGTGGCATTGGGCGAGGCCGCGCTTTTCAAGGTATTGCTGGTGGTATTCCTCCGCACGATAGAAAGTAGAAGCTGGAACAATTTCCGTTACGATGGGTCTTTTGAATGCTCCGGTGCGCTCCAGACTTTCTTTGGACGCTCTGGCGAGCGCCTCCTGCTCCGGGGTGTGATAGAAAATCACGGAGCGGTATTGCGTTCCCACGTCCGGACCTTGGCGGTTCAGGGTCGTCGGGTCATGGTTCTGCCAAAAGACCCTCAAGAGATCGTTATAGGATGTCTTTGAGGGGTCATAAGTGATTTGCACCACCTCGGCGTGTCCAGTCTTGTCCGTGCAAACGTCCTGGTAGGTCGGGTTTTCGAGTGTTCCTCCCATATAGCCGACGGCGGTTGAGACGACGCCCGGCACCTGCCGAAACGCTGCCTCGACTCCCCAGAAGCATCCCGCAGCAAAACTAGCTGTCTCCATGACCCACTCTCCGCGTCAGTATTTCAAATTTCAAATTTGAGATTTCAGATTTCAAGCTTAATCGCTAGCCCCGTCCCTCAACCATATTCTCGCTCGCCGTGGAGGAGAAAGCAAGAGGCTGCGACACCGCGCCCGCCAGACTCATAGCCGCCCGCGCTCATGGCGGGCGACACTCGCGGCCACTGACGGCCACTCACGACGGGCTTGCGCTGACAGTGTCAAGGGCCTCAGGTCTAAGAAGCGGAGTGAGAACTTCGCGTGCCTTTGTCTTCAGACTCCTGTTTTCTGGTCCCGGTCTTCTGTGTTGTTAATCACCCGGCGCGCGGTAGCGCCTGCCCTTCCACGGAACACCTCCCCCCATGACACCGGCGAACGTCGAATTGATGGCCACACAGGAATAGAACAACGTCGCCAAGGGGAGCGCGAAAACGTAAAGGACGGGAACACGGAAGTGGCGTATAAAAGATAGGTAGACCAGTGAAGCCAAGGCGCATGCCAATAAGGCAACGAGGACAACCGGATCGCGTACGGCAATTCCTCCAACCCACAAATCGCGCAGAATTCGAGCCATTAGCACAACCCAGGGAAAAACCGCCAGCAGGTTCGCCAAGAATACTGCCCCCAGGATCTTCGGGACCGAGAACCCGGACCCTTCAAAGGCGCTGCGGCTGAGCCCTTCGAACATTTCCCCGCCACTGCTATACATCCGGGTACGGAGGAGGCCGCGACTGGCCGCCAAATAGACGCGGCGCCCATGGCGTTTGAAGAGCTCGGCCATCCGGAGGTCTTCGATCAACACATTTCTCAAGCGCGCGTAACCCCCCAGGGCATTGAGCTCTTCCCGCTTCATGAGGATGAAAGCGCCGGCGGCAAGCGCTCGTGAGGATGTCGGATCATTTACCAAGCGAAGAGGAAAAAGGGAAGAGATAAGAAAGGAGAATGCGGGGAGCACAACTTTTTCCCAGAAAGAAACGAACTCAAATTCCGGGACAATCGAGAGGAGTCGCACACCCCGTTCAAGGGCATAGGACATTGCCACCCGCAGAATCGAAGGGTGAAAAACCATGTCGGCGTCGGTCGCCAGAATCCATTCGCCGCTGGCGGCGCTCGCCGCCAGTTGCAGGGCATGCACTTTGCCGCGCCAATTAGGCGGCAATTGCTTGTTGTGATAAATCCTGAGCCGGCCTCGCGCCGCCGGGTTGGCAGCCCACTGGTCCGCGATGGCCCCGGTGCGATCCTGAGAGTCATCGTCCACCAAGACAATTTCAAAGTCGGGATATTCAATAGCCAAGATGGATTCGAGAGCTGCGGGAAGCGCCTCCTCCTCGTTGCGGGCAGCTATGATAATCGACACCTTTGGGAAGGACTCGAGAGGGGAAGTGGGTTGGTTCGCGCGCAGGACAGTAGCGCCACGAAGGCTCCAGAAGGTGAGGGCTCCCATGCCACACCAAAGAACGGCTACAAGCGCCACTATCCAAAGCATCATTTCGTCCGGGGAGACTTGCTCCTATGCCTGGCAATGTAGCGTGCCGGAGCTGCGACCCTTTTTTTCTTCGCCGGCTCCGGCTCAACCGGAGCGGATTCCTCAGCCGGCGCTGCAGGCTCATCCTCCGGGGTGGACCCGGTCTTCAGCAACACCTGCTCAAACAGCACGGCGCGGGAGCCAGGTTTCTTCTTGATAGGCATTTCCGCATGCCGGTAGGGGTGCTCACTATGGCAAGTCTGGCAAATGACCTTCACCACCTTGTTGTCCACCAGGCTTGCCACAGCGTGGTTCAGGAGCAGGCGGCAGCGAGGGCAATAGTCGTCAATGGTATCGCCTAGTCGTGGAATGGGCTCAATCATGAAAAATTCCTCTGAGGGTCCTCATCGCGAGGAAAACACGGTTGCGAGTGCCCATTATAGCGCGCTCGCGGCAAGAATCAAACGAATCAGGTAGCGTATTGCAGCGGTCCAGCGCCGGCGGGAATGCCACAAGGCGACGTGAAAAGTCTGTATGAAAACTTACCCCTCTCCCCTTTGGGGGAGAGGGTGGCCCGCGACGGCGTTTTCATCAGCCGTCGCGGGACGGGTGAGGGGGTCCCGACCTGGATGGGTTACCTCCTCGTGCCAGGTTTTTACATAGGCTCTAAAGCCGCTGCTAAACTACCACGAGTCACGGGGTCGGATAGAGGGAGTAGAGCATCAAGTAAATGACCACACCCGTCACCGAGACGTAAAGCCAAACAGGCAAGGTCCAGCGGGCAATTCGCTTGTGTTGCTGGAAGCGCTTCCGCCAGGCGCGATAAAGCGTAGTGAGCGCCAGCGGCACGATCAGTGCGGCGAGCACCGTGTGGGAACCGAGTAGAGCGAAATAGAAACTTCGAACGGCGCCCTGTCCCGGGAAGTGGGTTGTGCCATGAAAATAGTGATAAGTGAGGTAGCAAACCAGGAAAACCATTGAAGTCGCGAAGGCCGAGAGCATGCAGGTTTTGTGCGCGCGGATGTTCTTTTGCCGGATGAAGAAGAACCCCAGCGTCAGGAAGATGGCACTGGCAGCATTCAGGGTGGCGTCAACGCTGGGAAGGTAGTGAATCATGTGGGAGTGGGCGAGTTCTTTTCGGAAGCGTCCTTCGACGCGGGCCCTTGCCGAAACTGACGCAACATTTGCTGTCCCTCTCCGGTGTAAAACGACCATGCGAGGTTGCCGCCGAACACTGCGGCCAAGGTCACACCGATCAAGGTGAGCCACAGGCCGTCCATATCGAAAACCCTGCCGCTTATGGCTTCCCAAACCGCGACGGCCAGCCCGAGCACCGCGGCCAGAAGGCAAAACAGTGATAACAGGAGTTCCTCAAACATAGGCTGTCGGTCCCCGCCTGAGCTGAAAGGCGGCCGAAGTGGGCATTATGACCCACTCTGTCTATTGGGTTGCGGCTCGCTGCCCGTAAGTTGCTTCGTGTCAACGCTTTCCCATTGGCCACGAAATTGCTTCAAACCTGCTGTGCCCAGCTCGGCACGAATGGGGCTGACCCCAAGGGACCCAAAGGAGGTAAGAGGGCCATGCCAGCCGACCTCAAAGAGATTATAGACCAATTGAAATTGGAACGGGACATCCTGAAAAACGGCGGATACGGCCGATCCGTCCATACTCCGCGGAAACCTACAAGGCTCTTCCGTGATTCGGTCACCTGCCTGAATTTCGATGAAGTGGTTAAGCGGCAGCCCTGCAACGAATGCCTTCTCTGGGAGTGGGTGCCGGAAAACCACCAGAAAGAGGAGCTCCCTTGCCACTACATCCCATTGAACGACCGAGGTGATAGCATAGCCTCGCTAGAGGATGCCGGGGATCGCGAAGAGGCTGAAAAGGCCCTCCTCGGCTGGCTGGATTCCGTCCTCGAGCATTTGGAAGCAAAGCTCGCCCAAGAACAGAACGCTGAGCGCGCTTAGCCACCTGAAATCGAGATGTCCCGATACTTCAGGCGGCCTTATCTAGCATCAATAAGGTGAACACCAGAGGCAAGTAAACGATTGAGGCAAGGACCACGCGCCGTGCCAAGGAGTTCGACCGGTGAAGGGCAAGGCGCATGCCATAGTGGAAGAACCCCAAGCCGAGCGCCAAGGCTCCCACCAAATAAGCCTTCCCCGCCTGCCCAAGGAAGACGGGCAGTAAGCTCGCAGGAATGAGCACGAGTGAATATCCCAGAATCTGACGCGCCGTCGTCCGGCCTTCGCGGTCGTTTCTCGGGAGCATTTGGAGGCCGGCACGAGCATAATCTTCCCGGTACATCCAGGCAATTGCCAGCAGGTGCGGGAACTGCCAGAGAAACAGAATGACGTAGAGCGCCCAGGCGTCCAGGCCCAGACTGTTGCGCGCCGCGGCCCAGCCGATGAGGGGTGGCATGGCGCCAGGAAAGGCCCCCACGAGCGTGCAAAGCGGGGTTCTTTTCTTGAGCGGAGTGTAAAACAGTAAATAGGCGCCCAGGGTAAACAAAGCGAGTGTGCTGGCCAATGGGTTCGTGAAGGCCCACAACTCCCAGCCGCCGAGCGCCGCTAACAGAATTCCAAACCAGAGCGCCTCCCCTGGGGCCAGTCTCCCGGAGGGCAGAGGCCGATTGGCCGTTCGCCGCATATACTTATCCGACTGGCGCTCGATATATTGGTTCAGCGTTCCGGTGCCACTGGCCACCAGCAGCGTGCCCATCAGCGTGTGAAACAAGCGGGAGAAATCCAGCGGGCCTCTCGAGGCAAGATAAAATCCGACCAAGGTGCTGACCAAGACCAGGAAATTCACTTCCGGCTTGGTCAACGTCCAATAATCAGCCAAGCGTAGGAGCCGGGGCCGCAGCGTGTTGTTGTCTCGGCTCATCATATGGCCACCCCGTGAGGGGCCGAAGCGATTTTCGCCTCCTCCACTCGAGGAGTGAGGAAGCGATGCGTCTGATAGGTAAGGTAAAGGCTGGTCAGCAGCACCAGGGCGCCCACGGCCACGTGGGCAGTGGTCCAGTTGACGACGGGGGGCAGGGGTTGAGGCGCATTCCGATCCGCCATCTTCACGACGTAAGAACCGATGCCGAGGAAAACCTGAAGCACCAGCAGAGCGCCCAGCAACAGGGCAGGCCTCAGCAAGGCGGGCGTTTGCGAGAATTTCGTCATGATGCGAGTGACAAGGTAAGCCACGAACATTGTGACCACGGCGGCGCCCACCACGTGCGGCTCGATTCCCGTCCCGTGGTGGCGGTACACAGCCCCCAGAATCAACTGCAAAAGGATGACGCCTGTCGTGGCCGCAGTCAGGTGTTGAAGCGAGGGGGTGGAAGCGTCTACAAGTTTGGGCTCGTCCCATCGCCAGTCGGCTCGGGTGAAAAAGGCCAAGCTCGCTGCGAGACAGAAGAAGATTTGGCCGAGTGTGGCATGACTGGTCGAGATGGCTACGGGCAAGTAAAAGAGCACCGTGATGCCGCCCAGCAGTGCCTGGGCCAGCACGGCGAGCACGGCAGCCCCGGCTACCCATTTCAGCCAGCGCCGGGAATCCTTGATCCAGAGCGCCAGAGCGAGAATGATCATCAGGATTCCCACCGTCCCGGCGATCATCCGGTGGCCGTGTTCGAACATGACCCCGCCCACCATGCGCGGCATTCGGAAGCTGCCGAACGAAGTAGGCCAATCCGGCACGGAAAGGCCGGCGTCGTTGCTGGTCACCAGGGCGCCCGCGACAATCAAAAGAAAGGTGCAGACGGCGACGAAGATTGCGTAGCGATGTAACCAGGGATTGTGTTTTTTGGTTGGCATAGTAGTACCCGAAGTGGTTAGTCCTCAGTAGGGAGTGGTCCCGCTCCTCTCGGACAATTTGTCGCACACAACGGACGACCCACAACTGACGGCAGGGACCTTACTCGAGAATCAGGCATTTCAATTCCGTTCATCCGATCGAGCATTTCGCGCAATTCCCAATCTAGCTCGGCGGTCCAATCGGCCGGGCCGCAAAACCGGTTCCGGGAACGATAAATGACTACAAAGATGCCTGCACACATGACGAGCACCGGGACGAGGAGGATAAGGATTCCGCTTCTCAACGCATGAAGCGCGCCGGCTTTCGACGCCGCTGCGGTGGTATAGCACATCGCGCAGCCCTGCGCGTAGGCCAGCGTAGAGGAAAACAACAGCCCGGTCAGAGCGACCAGCCAGCCTGCCCCTTTAACAGCATCCCGAAAAACCTTCGCTAACGCTGTCATTCCGAGTCTCTCGCCGAGGTGGCACAGGCACTCTTGCCTATGCTCGATGCACGCAACGCAACAGCTTGGGGCAAGGCAAGATTGCTCGTGCCGGCGTTCCATCGCAACAAACAACTGACAACGAACAACTTGCGTAGCCTCAACTTACGATCCAAAGCCCTAGCTGTAAATCTACACCTAATGTGGCCTCATCGCCAATAGCCTGAAGCTGTCCGGAAACGCCATGAACATCAAAAGGATGACCATCACCAAAGCGGGCATCAGAGCAGCCGCCATACTGGGCTTTTCGTAGCGCAAGTGCATAAAGTAGGCGATGATCAACGAAGCCTTGATCACTGAAAGGCCCATCAGCAGGACAATCATGATTCTCACCGCGAAGGCCTTGTAACCTAAGAAGACCTCCACACCGGTCAGTGCCAAAAGCCAAAACCACACCACCAGGAAAATTTTAACCCCGCCCTCGGCGTGCTCATGCTCCGATGCCGAATTCATTAGATCCTCCGAAGTATCTGTCCGTGGTCCGTTGTCCGTTGCAACTGACGACTGACAACGGACATCCTTAGCCCATTTTCACCGAAAGTATGTACACTAACGGGAAGATAAACATCCACACCAAGTCCACGAAATGCCAGTACAGCCCGCTGACTTCCACATCCTCCGAGGTGAGTTTTCCTTTGCCGGTGAGGGCGGCAACAACACCCAGATAGCAGACGCCACAGAAGACATGAGTCATGTGCAAGCCAGTTAAAGTAAAGAAAGCCGCCCCGAACAGTGGTGCTCCCCAGGGGTTTTTGAACAGGCGGACGCCTTCTCGAATCAAGCCGGCCCACTCTGTGGCGTGAATAATGACGAAGGCGAGCCCCCCGGCCATGGTCGCCGTAAGCCACCTCACGACGCTGGCTCGCTTTCCCAGCTTTGCGGCGCGCACGGCCATCACCATGGTGACGGAACTGGTCAAGAGAATCACCGTCATCAGCGTGGCCTTGACAATCCCAGGGTAAAACTCGAAGGGCGTCGGCCAGTTGTTACTCGCCACGCGCACGTAACTATAGGCCATGATCAGCGCGGAGAAGGTGATGGCGTCGGAGAGGATGAAGAGCCACATGCCCAATTTCTTCGAGCCGGTGGCAAAGGGCGCTACACCTCCTCCCCAGGCTGATTCCGCAACCTGGTTTAATTTCCCGCCTATCGCTTCATGGCTAGCCATCCTTAACTCCCATCCCGGCGTTGTAGGGGCGGCCCTTGTGGGCGCCCGCGAGCGGCCCCAAGGGCCGTTCCTGCATGGCGATTACATCCAATTCAAGAGCACGAAAAACAAATAAATCCAAAGCGCATCCATGAAGTGCCAGTAAATCGCGGTCACCTCCACAGGCGTGCGCCGCACTTCGCCGAAGGCAATGCGGCGGGCGCGCAAAACCACATAGCCAAGGGCCACCACGCCCCCCAGCAAGTGGATGCCGTGCGCGGCCGTTAACACATAGAAGAAAGAGCTGCCAGGATTGCTGGCCAGATAAACTCCGCGCGAGGCCAGCTCACGCCAAGCAAGCAGTTGGCCGGCGAGGAAACTAAGCCCCAGGACGAGCGTGGCGGAAAGCCAGCGGATGAATTCTTTGGCTGCGCCCGTCCGCAGCGAACGACGGGAGAGTTCCAGGGTGGCGCTGCTCATGATCAGCACGAAGGTGTTCAGCCACAGGACTTGCGGCACGCGAACCGGGACCCAGTCGAACGACATTCCTTTGCGGACCACCAACGCGCTGGTGAAGGCCGCGAACAACATCACTATGCCGGTGAGCGCGAACCACATACCCAGCCGATAGGTCCGTTCCGGTACTCTGAATTCTCCCCAACCGCCACCCCCGCCGAAGTGGCTGGGGCGGAAACCGCCTCCGCCCTGGCCAGCATCTCCGATCCCGGCGACCTGTTCTGGCTTGGTTGGTGTTAGTGTCGTGGATCCCATAAAGATTGTCATCCGTGGTCCGTTGCCAGTTGTCCGTCGTCCCTAGTTTATTGTCAGTTGCTAACGGCACAACCGGAGCACGGACAACTGACTAACGCAGTCATTGCCCTGCTGTGACGGTCTCCGGCGAATTCTGCATGATGAAGTCTTTCGCGGCGCCCGGCACGCTGAACTCGTAAGGGCCGTTAAAAATCACCGGGTGCTTTCCGGCAAAATTGTCAAAGGGCGGAGGCGATGGGATGGTCCACTCGAGCGTGGTGGCTTCCCAAGGGTTGTCCGCCGCCTTCGCGCCTCTGAACATGCTCCAGAAAAGGTTGAACAGGAAGATAAGTTGCGCGCCGCCGGTAATGAATGCAGCGATGGAAATGAACCTGTGCAAGGAAATCAGCGGGATCAGGAAATTGTCAATAAACTCCGAGTAGCGCCGCGGGTTTCCTTCCAGCCCCAGGTAATGCATGGGCATGAAAATCGCGTAGACACCCACGAAAGTGATCCAGAAGTGGATTTTCCCTAGCGTCACGTTCATCATCCGGCCAAACATCTTGGGAAACCAGAAATAAGTTGCGGCGAAAATTCCGAAGATGGCCGCTACGCCCATAATCAGGTGAAAGTGAGCAAGGACGAAATAGGTGTCGTGGAAATAGAGATCGATAGGGGGCTGGCCCAGGAAGATGCCACTGAGCCCGCCGGTAATGAAGAGCGACACGAACCCGATGGCGAACAACATGGGGGGCGCGAAGCGAATCTTGCCTCCAATCATTGTGCCAATCCAGTTGAACGTCTTGATGGCAGAGGGAACGGCAATCGCCATGGTGAGAATTGAGAAGGCAAACGCCGAATAGGGACTCATGCCGCTCACGAACATGTGATGACCCCACACCGTAAAACCCAAAATGCCGATGGCCGACATGGCGTAAACCATGGCGCGATAGCCAAAAATCGGCTTGCGGGAGAATGTCGAGATGATGTGGGAAGTCACGCCCATGCCGGGAAGGATGGCGATGTAGACCTCCGGGTGGCCGAAGAACCAGAACAAGTGTTGCCAGAGCAGCGGAGAACCACCGGTATGGGGAACAATCTTGTCGCTTACGATCAGGCCGCCAGGGACGAAGAAGCTGGTGCCACCGACTCGATCGAGCAGCAGGAGGACCCCCGCGGCGAGTAACACCGCAAACGAAAGCAGTCCCAAAATGGCGGTCAGAAACCATGCCCAGCAGGTGAGGGGAAGCTTCATCAGCGAGAGCCCACGGGCGCGTAAATCAAGCGTGGTGGCGATGAAGTTGATAGCGCCGAGCATCGACGCCACGCAGAATAGGGCAATGGAAACTATCCAAAGGTTTTCACCCATGGCCATCCCCGGACCTGCGGCCCCGCCCACAGCGCTCAAGGGCGGGTAGGAAGTCCAGCCGCCAATGGGCGGTCCATCCTGGATGAAGAACGTAGCCACCAAAACGATGAAGGCTGAGAAAGTGATCCAGAAAGAAAGCATATTGAGCCGCGGGAAGGCCATGTCCTCAGCGCCGATCTGGATGGGAAGAAAGAAGTTGCCGAAGCCGCTTTGCGGAGCCGTGGTGAGCACAAAGAAAACCATCAACGTGCCATGCAGGGTCAGCAGCGAGAGATAATACTCGGGGGTGATCACACCGTTTGGCGCGCCCAGGGGAGAGAGCTTATCGAGGAGTGGTACACTCACTTGCGGCCAAACAAGGTGAAGGCGCATTAAAATCGATAGGGTCAATCCGACGAAAACTGAGACCAGGGCCAACAGGTAATACTGGATACCAATCACTTTGTGATCGAGGCTGAACAAATATCTCCGGATGAACCCGGTGGGCGCGTGCGCCTCGTGCCGTCCGATTGCTTCGGCGTGTGCTTGTGCCATGAATGAACTCCGCCTCCAAACCGGAGGTTTGCGCTATCTTGCCACCTCGCTCATCAGCGCCATCCTACCCCCACGCTGACGATGCTCATTCTCTCTCCGAGGATTCAGAAGTCAGAATGGAAAATGGAAACTGGAAATTGGAAAATGGACCGCGCTTTCGCGGGGGTGACGTCGCAAGGAGCTTGGAGTTTCGAATTTCCAATTTCTATTTTCCAGTTTCTATTTTCCAGCTTCCATTTTCCGCACTACTGCGCTTGCGCCATGTTCTGGAGCCACTTCTGAAATTCCTCCGGCTCCATCACGTTCATGAAGGCCCGCATCTTGTAATGGCCCAAGCCGCACAACTCCGCGCAAGCAATTTCATAGGTGCCAACTTTGGTGGCGGTAAAGTGAATGGGAATCTCCATTCCTGGAACCAAATCCTGTTTCAATCGAAGTTCGCGAACGAAGAAGGAGTGGGTTACGTCCTTCGAGCGCAAGATGAGCTCGACGGGTTGATTTACCGGGATAGCGAGCGTGGCTGTAACGATGTCGTCTTTGGAATCCGCGTCGTGATCGCGGTCGAGACCCAGAAAATTCCCTGTCGCGTCATCCACCTTCTCCACGTGCACAGGTCCAAACTTGCCATCGGGCCCGGGGTAGCGGAAGTACCACGCAAATTGCTGCCCCCAGACCTCAATCCGCATCGAGCCGGGCTGCGGCCCCATAAAGTGGACGAATGCCCAGATGTGGTAGCCCATCAGGTTCAGTCCGATGAAAATGATGGCAGCGGCGACAGTCCAACTGAGTTCGAGCTTGTTATTCCCGTGAGAGTAGCCCGCTCTCCGCCCGTCTTTACGGTCGCGATAGCGCCACACCGCATAGGCCAACGCCACTTGGGCGATAACAAAAATGGCGCCCGTAATGACCAGTGTCAGCATGAACTGGCGGTCGATGGCATGGCCGTAATTGGCCGTGATATCGACCGGGAACCACCACGTTTTGGCTAGGAAGAAGTAGCCGGAGACAAAGGTAATAAGGACTACCACCAGCGCAATCGCCAGCCCCATAGATCATTGCTCCAATCCAAAACTCTCCGCCCCACCCGACCGCGAGTTGACACGGGTCAAATTTTCATCGAAAAGCCCTGTACGAACAGTGCGGAACTTTCCTCTAGTTTAGATGAAAACTACGCCTAGTAAGGTTCGCCAAAAACAAAAGCTCCCACCCGGACTCCCTTGGGGGAGAGGACGGCGCTGCCGAGGGAAGGTAATTGTCAACGGTCGGCCCTCGATCATCGACTCTCGACTTTCAACGACTATGCCGGCGCCTTGAACGTGAAGTCCACCGTCTTGGTCTCCTTGGCTCCCACGCTCACCTGCTGCTCTTGCGTTTGGCCTTGGCCGCCGCCGATCGCCGTCCAGGCTCCAATAGTGTAATCGCCCGGCGGCAGACCTTTTATGGTGTACGTGCCGTCGCTGCCCGTCACCGCGTAAAAGGGAGTTTTCAACACCCCAATGTATGCCCGCATCCAGGGATGCTGGTTACACTTGACCGGGATCATCACTTCTTCCCGAGCGAATTTCTGCTCGATGGGAGCGGCTCCTGGCGGCTGAGACATGTTCCATTCCCGGTTGTCCTTGGGCATGGGGTGGATGTTGTGCGTGGTGGGGTCGCTGGAGACGATATTGAGCGTCTGTCCCACCATGATGCCCAGCACATGCGGCTTGTACATGCAGCCATCCTGGCCCAGGGTGACGGGATCGGAAGGCGGCACGAAGACGTACTTTTCAGCCCCAGCCTTCACATACACGAAAACATTCGGCAACGTATCGTTCGAGTTAACCTCGTCATCTTCGGCGAAGACGGGCCCATTGTGCTTCTTTACGCAAACGGGATCCTGGTCCATCATGATTCGGTGTACCTTCGGCTTGGCTCCCTCGAAGGAAACCTTTCCAGTAACCTCGCCCACTGTGGATTGGTCAATGGAGGTCGGCTGGACCGCGGTTGTGGTTTCCGCCGGCTGCTCAGCGGTCTCCTCCGCCTTCTTGCCGCAAGCGACCAGAAAGAGAGTCAACGCCGTCACCATGGCGAGTGAGAAAATGATTCGTTTTTCCATTGTCTTGACCTTTCCGCGCCCTTTACATGTGGCGCTGTGATTTAACTAGCGATTCCGGCTGACCATTCCCAACAAATCCCGTCCGTCGTCACCCCCGCGAAAGCGGGGGTCCACGTCCGTCGATACGAAGCTGGATTCCCGCTTTCGCGGGAATGACAGATAGGCGTGGCTTTCGACGGATTTTAGTTGGGGCTTGCGCCGGTTCTCCGTTGTGGAAGGCTTCACCAAAGCCGGATTCAAGTTCCTCCCGCTCATCTGGATGAGGCGCTGCTGCTCCTGAGGGGTCAACTCGAGCAGGTAACGAACCAACAGTTCCGCCTGGTCGCCGTTATAACCCTTGAATGATGGCGGCGTAGGTCCGGCAAAAACATAGTGGTCCGCCTGGAGCTTGAACAAGCCCGACGGCATGGCGGTGCCGGGATCGATCAGAGCCGGGTCGAGGATCCAGCGCCGGGCCCAATCAGGCTTGAGCCGGTCGCCGGCCAGCAGGAAGTTCGGCGCCGTCGCATACTGGTCGTGGGACGGCGCGCCGATCGCATGGCATTTCAGACAGGGCGCTCCAGGGCTGGTAAACAGCGCCCTGGCCATGGCGATTTCCTGCTCCGTGAGCGGCTCCTGCTTCACAGGGATATAAGGCATAGGTTGCTGTGACACCGCCTGGAAAAACCTTACCAGTTTGCGAATCTCGATCGAAGAGAAATAAAAAGTGGGCATGCGCAATTTCAAGTAGCTCCGCACACCATCGCGGTCGATGTCCTTTTCATTCAAGGCAGGGTTGTCGAGGAACCGAGCCAGCCATTGGGGGTTGACGCGGGCGCCTTCCGTCAGCAGGCGCGGCGGCAACTGGCCCTTGCCATCGGGCGTCTGATATTGTGGCAAATTCATCAGCACGCTACTTTGGCCGAGCGTGAACTGGTGGCAGCCCATACAGTTGTATTTCTGGACGATCCACCAGCCTTCCTGGATGTCGCGACGGTAATCCGTCGGACGGTAGAAATACCGCTCCGGGTACTCTGAGGTGACGCTGCCCATTAGAAATGTGGTGAGAGCCCGGATTTCACCCGGCTTGTTCTCAAAATCAAAGTCCGGCATCTTCAGCTCTTCGCCTTCGGCCTTGATCATCCCCTCATCGAACAGTTCCGGCTTGGCCAGTTTGTGCTCGAAGAAGCCCTTGTGACTGTACCAATCCTTTTCTTTGGCCTGCTTAATGAACAGGGCGAAGTCCATCTGCTCGAGGGGCTTGCTTCCTTCGGTGGTTAATTCGGTCCCAACCCTTCCTTCATTCTCGAGGCCCGCAATTTCGTGGCAGCCCGCGCAGCCGTAACGCCGCACGATTTCTTCCCCCTTGGCCTTCAACTTCGGATCATTCAAGTAAGGAGCGGGCGGATAACTGGATGGATCTTTTTCTTTCAAGGTCATGAGGTAACTGGCGATGTTCCGCGCTTCGTCCCAGGAGAGGCGGAGATTCGGCATGGGGGTCATCTGTTCAACCAGGAGCTCGTGACCGTCATTCGGGCACTTCGAGTGTTCGGTGTCGAAAACGAAGGGCAAGGCGTGTTTCTTGTAATCATCTGGCGTCAAGTCGCGTTTTTCATAAGGGCAGTAAGGGTTGGTGCGCTCGCGAGGATTGTGAACCCAGCGCACCAGGTAATCGTAGTTGGCCTTCTCTCCCACCCGGCTGAGATTGGCGGCGAACCATCCACCCACCGCATTCGACCCTTCAACCACCGAGTGGCATCCCAGGCAACCACGGGTTTGCAAACTATCCTTGCCTTTGGCTGGGTCTCCGGGGGGCTGCTTGGGAAGTTGCCCGCTAATCCCACTCTGCCAGATGAATGCTGAGACAGCCGGCAGCTCGTCCTCATCCAGGCGGAACCGTGGCATTTTTGTGGTAGGCCGGAAAGCATGAGGATTTTCGAGCCAAACCGGGATCCACTCAGGCCTGAGCTTCATGCGGACCTCTTTAAGATCAGGCCCGACTTTCTTCGTATCCTGCATCAAGTTCTTGAGGCGACGATCTTGTTCGTCGATTTGCAAGCTGATCTTGCTGATGGAAACTTGAAGCTCGTTGGCCTTCAAATAGAGCTTTTGCGCGGTTTCGTTGTCCGGAGCCTGGTCGCCTGCCTGGACGCTCTTTTGCACCTCCAACTTGTCTTCTGCGCGCTGCTTCTCCGCCTGTTCAATCGTGCGCTGGGTGGAGAGCAGCTCTGTGGGCTCGGAGTCATATCCCTGGTAAAGATGACAGCCCATGCACCCCCGCCACTCGAAGAGTTGCTTCCCCTGTGAAAGGGTCGGAGCGTGGTCAAGCAGCATGTCACTGGGGTGGCACTGCTGGCATCCCGCCTCGACGTTTTCCAGGGGATGGAGCGGCCAGAGCCAATGCTCGTCGTGCCCATGCGCTTTGTCCACTCGGGCAATCTCCATGCCGTTGCCGTTGTGACAAGGTGTGCACCCGAATCGGTCGGGGTCGTGGATGGTGAGCAGGTCCGCATCAGGATGCGACGTGAAGGCTGCCGACATGGGGTCTTTCATTCCACCCATGTCCTTGCGGGTCATGACCACCGGTTCGCGAATGCCCACGTGGCAGCTCTCGCAGCGGTCCACAATCCCCGCGTCGGGATTATTGATCTGCTTGATCTCCACCGTAAAGTCTTCGTTCTTTTTCTGCAGCCCCTGCAACCCCTCGACCGTTAGCCCGTCCATATGGTCTTTCACATAAGAATCAACCTGGTTTTGCAACTCCGAGACGGGACGAAGCAGGCTGGCCTTATCGAGCAGGAGTTTTCCTTTCTCCGCTTGGAGATCGTTGAATTTGTCCTCGAGCTCGTCGAAAGTAAGGCGCAACCTTTCTTCATTACCTCCGGCCTGGGCAGGGGGAAGGATTACTTCGAAGGGGCCGCTTTCGTATTTGTCGAGGTCTGTCTGAAGCGATTGTTTGCTACCGCGGCTCGAGGTGTGTTCAATGATGTAGATCTGCGACCCGACATAAGCTCGCGCCGTGGTGAGCAGATTGAGGACCGCGCTGGTGCGGGCCTCCACCCGCGCGGACTGGGCATCCAGCTCCTTCACCCTAGGCGCCGTTTCCTTCTCCATGTCCGCCAGCTTCTGCTTGAGCGCCAGATACTCCGGAGAGTTCTCGACCACCCTTTCCTTCCCGCGCTGGATGGGGATCTGCTTCTTCAGGAAGGCGGCATACCGATGCACAAACGCCCGCTGGTATTCCTTCCAGGGCCTCAGACCAAAGAACTCATCATAGAGAGACCACCATAAGGTTATCAGCAGAAGCACCGAAGCAATGAGCAGGTACAACGCCAGAGACTGGCTTACCACAGGGTCTTTGTCCGGCGCGTCAGGCAAGGTGTGCCTCCTGGAGACCCTGATAGACTGTAGTTCCCCTGCTTCTTAAGGAGGGCTCAAGGGTGGTTAAATGACATGCTGATGCCGGCACCCACCACCCCCTGCCTCTCCTCGGCCGAGGAGGGGAGTCAAGGTCTTTGGTCCTTTTGCACGCTCTAACTTGGGGATGGCGCCCTAGACGTTGAACCATGGGGTAACCCAGATGTACTTGATCCGGAACAAATGACGAATCAGAATCTTGATCGGTAACAACAGCATCATGATCAAAAATACTTGCATGGTGGCGTACTGAAGGAAACTCATGCGTTCATAGATTTTCCGGTTGAAAGCCGTTGCCGTGATGATCTTGTGTAGCCCGAATCCCGCGGCGGCAAAATACAGTCCCATAGCCACCGCCCCCAAAACCACTTTCCCCCACATGGCGCTAATGCCAAAAAGATCGGGAAGGTCGCGATTCACCTCGAACACCACGCGGCTGGGGTCCCAGGTCTGCCCCGGCCAAAACCACATCCATCCCGGGCCGCGGATAAACGTCCCGATCAATACCATCAGCAGCCATAAGAACATGAACCCGAAGCAGAACGTGGCGATGGCGAATTTCCTCTGCTTCAGCGTGTAGTAGCCCGCCCCCAGCGGATTGGCGTCAATATAGGGAATAATCATCAGCCCGATAATAATAAGAGTTGGCATCACCACGCCGGCAATCCAGGGATCGAAATAGACCAGCATCTCCTGGAGCCCCAGAAAGTACCACGGTGCCTTGGCCGGATTCATGGTCAGGTTGGGGTTGGCTAGCTCCTCGAGCGGGGCGTTGAGAGTCAGCGACCAGACCATCAGAATGACGGTCAGAATAATCGCCGCCAGGAATTCAATGCGCATCAGGTAAGGCCAGGTTTGCACTTCCCGCGGCCAACCGGGTTTCCAGGGCTGCGTCTTGCGGTAATGGGTCTTGGCAAGCTGGGGGTCAGCCTCGAGTTGCGCAATCAGCCGGTCATTGGCGCGCGCTTGCCGAACCGCATACCAGGTGTAGAAAGGCACTAGAAAGAGAATGGCGACAATGGGGACGTTATCGGGGGCGGAGATGATTTCCCACAGTTGATGCCAGTCCATGTCTTAAAGGGTGAAGGTTAAAGGATAAAGGTATCTTCTCTTACCCTTCATCCCTTGCCCGTTGCCCTTGACTCCCCTGTTCGACTTTCACGTGCGACGCCTATGCACCGTTTACTGTATGCTGCCTTGTATTTGCACGCACATGTCTTGAGTTTTAAAGGGTAAAGATTAGGCCCAAGCCCCTGCACGCGCCACCCGCTTCAGTTCAACATCAGCCTTTACTATTTACACTTTAGAATTTCCTTTCCGGCTTAATCTCGTTTTCCAGCATCATGGGCGCCGGCCCGGAAATTCCTCCGTCTTTCCTCACCCGCCAGAAGTGCACGCCCATAAATGTTGCGGCGATAAGCGGAATAGCGAGGCAGTGCCAGATGTAGGCGCGCAGCAAGGCGTTGGCGTCCACAATCGAGCCGCCCAGCAAGGCGAAGCGCACATCATTGTACGCGGTCATTCCCAGTTGCGGTCCAAACGGCCCCTCGTGCCCCAGCAGCGGAGTGGCCCGCGCCATATTGGTTCCCACCGTGACCGCCCAAAATCCCAACTGGTCGTCCGGCAGCAGATAGCCGGTGAAGGAAAGCAGCAGGGTCAGCACCAGCAGGATTACACCCACGCACCAGTTGAATTCGCGGGGCTTTTTATAAGAGCCGGTGAGGAAAACCCTGAACATATGGAGCCAGACCGCAATAATCATCAAGTGCGCGGCCCAGCGGTGCATGTTCCTGAGCAGCCTGCCGAATGGAACGTCGTTCATCAAATAAACGATGTCGCGATAGGCCTGTCCCTTGCTGGGGTGGTAGTAGAACATCAGCAACACGCCCGTGATGGTCAGCACGATGAAAAGATAAAACGTCATGCCGCCCATGCCCCACGTGTAATTGTAGCGCACGGCGTCGCGGTTGATCTTAGCCGGATGAAGGTGGAAAAAAACGTTGGTGAGGACGCTCAGGGCCCGGCTGCGCTCGCTCTCATCGTGCTTGACGCGGAACACCGACTTGTAGAGTTGGGTCTTAGTTGGCTTCTTGAGGCTCTCAAGGTCTTCTTTGGCTTTCTCCTTGAGAACCTTGACGTCCTCCTGGACGTCCTCCAGCAGCCCTGTTAGGCCCTTCTTTCCGTTCTTCTGGTTCTGCTCCTCAGCCATCTAGGTCTCCGTACGCCCTCCGGAAGATCACGCAACCGTGTCATTCCGAGCGCAGCGAGGAATCTTGCTCTGGTTCTTTGTTCCGAGTTCCCAATAAGCCCATTGCAGAGCCGGATTCCTCGCTTCGCTCGGAATGACAGAGTCCACTCCTATACGGTTACAAACGCGCCGGGATCATCAAAATTGTCCGGACCACCTTGGCTCTTGAACCAGGAATACAGCCGCGCGGTGTCCACTATGATCTCCCCGTCGGCGGTCAGCTCAACGTGGGCGCGATCCATGGGGCGTGGCGCCGGCCCTTCAAAGTTAATCCCCTCGGGAGTGTAGCCGCTCCCGTGGCAGGGGCATTTGAACTTGTTTTCAGCAGGCTTCCAATCCGGCGTGCATCCCAAGTGCGTACACTTGGCAAAAATGCAGAAAAGGCGCGGTGGTTCCTTGACTACCCAGATTCGGTACGCCTGCTTGTATTTCTCATTGACCCCGACGCTGAAGTCCGAAGCATAACCGATATTGTGCACTGTCTCCGGCTCGAAAAGCGCGCGCGGGAAGAAAAACCGCAGGAACATGAGGAAATTGGCGGCGACGAATCCCCACACGCAGCTCCAGATAATGCGCCGTCGCAGCCTCCCCGGGCCGGGCAATTCATCGGCAGGAGTGCTTGGAGGCTTGGGTGGAGCGGCTGGCCTTGCAACCGGCTTGGGTGGGGCGGTGACAGCGCTTGCCGCTGGAGCCTTCACTGAGGTCGTGGAAGCTGTACCTTCCGCATTCGCCATGCCCGAAACTCCTCTGATTACGGGGTGAACCGGATCTATGTTTTCTAGAAAAGCCCAAAAACTGACTATAAGAGAAACGTCTCTAGCCTGTCAACTTATCGTAACAACAAAACGCGCGGAGAATCAAGAGTCGCCGCACACGAAGCAGCGACTCCGCAAAGATGATGAACATCCTGCCCCTTGGGGGCCGAAGAATCTCCGCCCTGAAATTACTCTTTATTGGCAGCCGGAGCGAGCCGGCGTGCTCTTCTCTGGTCTCCGTGCGGCTGTTAGCCTCAATGGCTCCGTGTGCTTACTGCACACTCAAGTCAACGACAACGCTATGGCCGAAGCCTCCGCTGGTCGTAGCCTGCACGGACACCTGGTAGTTGCCGGCCGGTGTGGGCGGTCGAGCACCTGTTCCGCTCAGGCTCACAGTTTGCGGACTATTGCTGGCGTTGTCCACGATCGTTATCGTGGCGGTACGTGTCCCGGGGGCTAGGGGCGTGAACGTCACGACAATCGGACAGTTCACTCCCGCCCCGAGCGCGGCGTTGAAGCCACAGTTGACGTAGTAGCCTCCCTGCACAAAATCTTGCCAATCCGCACCCGCGACGGTGGCGCTCGAAATAAGTAAATCGGCTCCAGTGTGGGAGACCGTCACGGTCTGCGAGGGACTCGTTGAGCCCAGAGTTTGCGTCCCGAACGTGAGGCTGGCCGGTGTGACGGTCGCGACGGGGGGCGAACCGCCTCCTCCGCCTCCACCGCCCCCACCGCCTCCACCGCAAGCTACCCAAACCCCCACCAGTAAGGCGGCTGAAAACAGCCAGGCGGCCGACCGCTGCGTCACCCCGCGGCTAAGGAGAGCCGCGAGAATGAGCAAAGCCGCCAAGAGCCAAGGCCATCCGGCGGGCAGGTGAAGACCTCGTGGCCCTCTTTGTCGCAGCACAGGCGGGACGAGGCTGGACGCACCTGTAGTGTTGATGGTGAGGGTAGCGCTCGCGGACGAGCTCCCGCTCAGGCTTATCGATTGCGGCGAGATTGTGCAGCTCAGGCTTGTGTCTGCTGCCGAGCAGCCCAAGCTTACAACGCCGCTGAATCCCCCCAGAGGCGCCACGCTGATGGTCGAGGTCGCTGACTGCCCGGGGCTCGCGACGCTGACGCTTGACGGGCTCGCCGACACGCTGAAGTCGGTGACCGTGACCGTGACCGGCGCCGATGCCGACGCAAGATAGTTGCCGTCGCCTAGGAACTGCGCTACGACGGTCGATTGCCCTAATGGCAGGTTTGGCGCGGTCGCGCAAAACTGTAGCGAAGCGTACGTAGTGGGCACGCCCGCAATCAAGCAGAGGTCGCCACCAATGGGTTGCACTGTGTTTCCATTTATGAGGTACTGGAGGTTAACGACGGGGGTAGCGCCGACACTCTGCGTGCCCACAACTATCGTGCAGCAGGAATTGGAGGAAACACCCCCCAAGACCGTGGACGGCAGCTCACCCAGAGTGGTTGTAGTCGGGGCCTTTGTAACCGTAATCGGAAGCGTGAGGGAGGTGCTGCCCGCATAACTATTGTCGCCGCCATAGCTGGCTACAATGTTGTGCTGGCCGCCGGCAAGCTGGATGAGCTGGTCTTCCGTGAAGCCCTGGCTGTTCAGTTTGTAGTTACCCAGATCAAGCGGCTGCCCATTGTCGGTGACCGTCACCTGTCCCGTGGGGCATGCATACGGTGTGGAATAACAATCCTGCCCTGAGCTGTTGGTGACATCCACCCGCAAGATATTGAATGAAGAGCCGTAGGTGACCGACGTTGCGTTGGGGCTCGTCTCCAGGCCAGTGGTGGGATCGAAGGTCAACAGGGCGACGTGCGTTTGGCTGCCCTCAGGGTTTACCGTGACCTGGACGGGCGGGGCCGAGTCGCTCGCCCCGTACGTCCCATTCCCGGGAAAGTGCGCCGTCACGCCATAAGCCCCTCCGGGCAGCATATTGGTCGAGCCGGAGAAAGTGCCGTTGCTCAGCGCGAAGGGGCCGATCCCCGTCACATTGGTCGAACTGACGCCCGTTTGCGCCATCAGTGAGATATTACCTGTAAGCGTGCCGCTGCCGGAGCCGGGTGCAACATTGACGGTGAAGGTTACTGCCTGGCCATGCGTGAGGGTGGTCGGGGAAAGGCTGGCCAGCGTCGTCGTCGAGGGTTGAAAGCTGATCGAACTCCAATTCTTCACCAGATTCGCGGCGTTCACCGAGCCGAGCCCGGTGGCCAGGTCGTACCCGGCTGTTGTGGTCCAGGCCGGCGTGGAATTGCCGGGAGGATTAACCTCCAGGATGCCGTAACCGCTGCTGGCTGTATTGCTGCAGTACGGCGAGCCAGCCATGCACGCCACCGAGTTGTCTCCCGTGACCACGTCGTAGAAAATGCAGGCAGAAGTGTTGGCCTTGGATGCCATGCTCGCATTCGACGTGCAACTCGCACCACTCTTGGCAGCCAGCGGGTACAAAACATAATTCGCATTCCCCTGCCGTCCCCCCGCCGCCTGATTGACCAGCGCCATCAGGCCGGCAAAGGCAGGCGTTGATGCAGATGTCCCCCCCACGCCTAGGAAATACCATTCGGAAGAGGACGAGTTACAGGAAACCTCTCCGGCGGGAAGCGCGTCAGCCTCGCAGATTACGTAGAAACTGTTATTAATGCCGTTGCTGGCGAATAGCGATACGTCCGGGAGGTCACGCGCGCTGTCGTTGGGCACGCCGTTTACACTCTGCCAAGCAGGTTTGGGATACCCCCCTGTGCAGGTGAAGCTTGTGCTGGTGCTGGTGAGGGTAACGCAGTTGCTCGCGCCCCCGCTGCCCCCCACAATATCGATGCCCGTCGGCTTGTCGTTCTCTGCCGATTCGCAGCTTATTGCTAATCCCGTGCGCGCACAGCTATCATTCCACGTCGTCTCCGGTATGTACGACAGGGCGGAAGCCAGCGTGCTGGTGTTGTTCGTGCTCGACCAATACGTGCTCCAGGTGTTGACGTCGTTAAAGTCCGTCCCACCCACCGCCACGTTATACGGCGTGGAAGCAACCCCACTCACCATCAAGCCATACTCGGCCGCGACCTCGCCCGAGTAGATATCACACCCCGCCGAGCCGTTGTCGCCCGAGGCGACCAGGATGGTGATGCCCTGAGCCGCCCCTTGCCCCCAAAGCGCGCTGTAGAAAGCATTGCCGCCTACCCCCAGTGCCGCCTCGCACCCTCCGTAGCTCGCGCTCAGGATAGGCGCCAAGTTATTGTCAACGATGTAGACGGCCGACAGGTCCGCGCCATACGTGGACTCCGTGTCCTCGGAAACCACCAGATCAATGGTGGCATTCTTCGCCACCGCCCCCACCCACTCCGTGTCCAGATCGGCTTCGCTCTCCTCGGCCGTCATCGTTACCCCGGGGTCGACGCCGTTCACGATGATCTGCGGATCGTTGGCCGGCAAGCCGAACACGCTGCGAAAGCCCTCTACATCCTGAATATTTATGTTTGACCCGGCCACGATGGCGATGGTCTGCCCCGTGCCGTCAATCGCCGGGCTCCCTTGCCAGAGCGGCAAGACGTTGTAAATGGTGGCAAAATCCGTCGGCCCCAGCGCATAGTAGGTCGTCCCACTGCCGGAAGTGACGGTGAAGAGCGGCTTCACCTCACCCGTGGCCTTGGAGCGTGAAAAGATCCCTGCGCGCTCAACCATCGGCCTACGGGGAAAGTTGTTCAGCGAGGCAAAACCCGCCACCACCGGCGCCAAGGCCGCAGGAATCTGCGGGTCGCTGGCGTTGGCCCAGTGCTCCTCCCCCTTCACCACAAACTTGTGAATCTCCGTGTGCAAGGCCTGCCGCGCCGTCCCCGCCGTGCCTGAAAACTCGATGACCGTGCGCCCGGCGGCCACGCGATTGACCGTGAAGCCCTGCGAGGTAAGCCAATCGGTCACCGCCTGAAGGTCCGCATCGGCAGGACCGAATTGCTCCCCGAACTGCTCGGGCGTGAGCCACATGTGATAATTGGGCGAGGATTTGATCTGCTGCTCCTCCAGCAGCTTTTCGAGCGCCGCCTCCTGCTCCCCCGAGCGTTGCAAGACCAGCAGGATGCGCTCCATGGGCAGGCTATCCGGCGCCGCCCCTTGGTCGAATTCCGGGCGCGCCAAGGGATGCGTATTCCCTTGCAGCGTGACCAGCTTCTGGAGGTCCACAGGCTGCGTCACGCGCGCGGGAACGCCGGCCGTTTGCCCTCTCGTTGTCAGACAAGATAATAAGATAAACGCAATTAGTAGAAGAGTTCGCACGGGAAGCGAGCGTAGGAGTTTCATGGCTGCCTCCAAGGGGGGAAGGGGTGGCTGCCGGAATGTAGCGCGGGCGTCTCGCCTCCCGCCTCTGCGGGACGGGCGTCCTGCCCGCGGCTTCCTGCACCTGACCGGCGTTTTCAGCGCGAGCGGATGCAGGAGGGGGCAGCCCCTACGACATAGTGTCGTGACGAATACTACCTCGATTGGAGTCTCTTTTTTTGAGACCTCCTGGTGTCGGACTGTATACCTAACCCAATCGGTTTGCAATGGCACTTGCGAAGGGGCACTGTCCTATTTTGAGTGTAGGGCCGACCCTGCGCCCGCGGCGCCAGCGCCACAAGGCAAATTAGGACACTACCCTGAACCGGTATCAGAATTGCTTGTATCAATAAGTGAAACATGTGCCCGGTCCGGGTAGGATAAGGGGATCTTAACGCAGGGTTCATGTTTAGCTTTTGGTCTCAAGTCTTTGCCGAGAGCTGCCGATATACCGACCAGGGGGGGTGTGCGCTGCAACCCAGAGTGGCCTTCCAATTCCCATGCCGGGCCTCCCCCGCCACACCGGAACGCCCTAGGCCGTGACTTACCCCGGCCCTAAGCTGCGGACACGGACGCTCCTCAGCACCCTCTTGGTCGACATGCCAGGCCGGTGCAGCTGGTATATGGCCACAGCTACGGCAGAGTCGAGTGGTGTTTAGGTACCCCAGAAGATCAGCCCCCAGCGAGCATTTGCATTGAGTGGCTTGCAGGTGTGCTTGGGCGGCCGGGCCGGAGTCCATAGTGGAGATTCCGCTTTAGTAAGCGCAACTCCGTGTTGCGTGTCGTTGTTCGCCAGCATTACGCAGTACGTTAGTGTTATTGCTGATTTCGGCAGAAACAAGTATAGTCTCCCGTTCGAAACGGAGAGAACGAAGATTCGGAAAAGTTAAAGGAGTTCAACCACTATGCGCTTCCGGACAAGCAGTCTAGTCGGTGGCTTTAGAGTACTGCCTGCGGCGTCAATCGCAGCCACGGTCTTCTTCATTATGGCAGGCCATGCACAGGCACAGTCCATGATGACGCGCCACGCGCGTCCGGAAGTGACAAACGGCCAGGCAAAATTCTTGAACCCGCTGCCCGGCACTCAAACCTTGCGCCTCGACCTCGTTTTGCCGGTGCGCGACCAGGCTGGTTTGGAAAACTTCCTTCGAGAGGTCTATGACCCTACTAGCCCCATTTACCGGCACTTCCTCACGGTGCCAGAGTTTACCGAAAGGTTTGGTCCCACGCCGGAGGATTATGACGCCGTTGTTGGTTTTGCGAAAGCGAGCGGCTTAAAGGTGGTTGGCGGCTCCCGCGATGGCTTGGACGTGCAGGTCGAAGGCTCAGTGACGGACATCGAGGCTGCTTTCAGCGTGTCCATGGGCGTCTACCAGCACCCCACGGAAGACCGCACATTCTATGCTCCGGACCGGGAGCCCACCGTGCCCTTGCCCTTCCCGCTGTGGCATATCTCGGGTTTGGACAACTACTCGATCCCACGTCCCGCCATTCTGCACAGGAATGTGAGTGCGGAACCCAACACCACTACAGGTTCCTGTCCTTCGGGCTCGTATTGCGGAAGTGACATGCGGGCAGCCTACTACGGAAGTGGAAGCCTCACCGGCGCCGGACAATCAGTTGGGTTGCTGGAGTTCTACAATACTAATCTCGCGGACGTGAACACCTACTTCACGAACGCCCGGCAAACGAACACCGTTCCCATCCATCTCATTTGCACAGGTTTTTGCCTTTCATCGGGGGACGATACTGAGCAGACCATTGATATTACCCAAGCCATCTCCATGGCGCCGGGCATGAAAGAACTCGATGTGTTCATTGGGTTAAGCGATACCGCCATCCTCAGCGCCATGTCGACGCATTCTCCACTAAGTGCGCAGTTGAGCTGTTCCTGGTCCTGGAGCCCGGCAGACCCAAGCACTGACGACCCCTACTTCAAGAGATTTGCAGCGCAGGGCCAGAGCTTCTTTGCGGCGGCTGGTGACAACGGCGCGTATAACTCCAACTCTACGTATGTTTTCCCAGCGGATGATGCGTACATCACGTCGGTGGGAGGGACGGACTTACAGACCACTGGCCCGAATGGCGCGTGGAGTTCGGAAACGGCTTGGCCGGACGGTGGCGGCGGCATTTCACCGGATGGTATTCCCATTCCCTCTTGGCAGACGCCTGCAATCAACGCTACCAACCTTGGGTCCACAGTTTACCGCAACTCCCCAGATGTAGCGGCCGAAGCCAACTTTGACTTCTATGTCTGCGCCGACGGCAGCTGCACGGCAAATTATTGGGGTGGGACGAGCTTTGCCGCCCCCATGTGGGCCGGCTACATGGCTCTCGTCAATCAACAGGCAGTTGCCAATGGCAATGCGCCGCTCGGGTTCATTAATCCGCTCATTTATCCGCTGGGCCTGGGATCAGGCCACGGCGCTGCTTTTCACGACATCGTCAGCGGCAGCAACGGCTATCCGGCTGTGGTCGGGTACGACTTGGCCACCGGCTGGGGCAGTCCGAACGGGTCCGGCCTGATCAACGCACTTGCCGGAGCGTCCTCGGCTCCCAACTTCACCGTTTCTGCCTCGCCCGCTTCGGTCTCCGTGGTACAGGGTAACAATGGCACGTCAACGATCACGACCGCCGTCTCAGGCGGGTTTGACTCGGCGATTGCCTTGTCTGCCACTGGCCAGCCCAGCGGCGTGACCGTGAGCTTCAATCCCACGTCCATAGCCGCGCCGGGCTCTGGAACCTCAACGATGACCATGACCGTGGCCTCGACCACTGCCACGGGTGTATACCCGATCACCGTCACAGGCTCGGGCGACGGCATTACGCATCAGACCACCGTCACGCTGACAGTAACCGCCTCGGCGACTCCAAACTTCACCATTTCTACCTCGCCCACTTCGGTCTCCGTGGTACAGGGCAACAATGGCACGTCAACGATCACGACCACCGTCTCGGGCGGGTTTAACTCCGCGATTGCTTTGTCTGCCAGTGGCCAGCCCAGCGGCGTGACCGTGACCTTCAATCCCACATCCATAGCCGCGCCGGGCTCAGGCACCTCTACCATGACCATGTCCGTGGCCTCGACCACTGCCACCGGTGTTTACCCGATCACGGTTACAGGCACGGGCGGCAACATTACGCAACAGACCACCGTCACTCTGACGGTGACCGCCCCGGCGGCTGGAAACTACAGCATCAGTGCTTCACCCACCGCGCTTGGCGTAATGTGGGGCAAGTCCACTAGCTCCACGATCACCACGGCAGTGACGAACGGTTTTAACTCGAGTATTAGCTTGTCTGCGTCTGGTCAGCCAAAGGGCGTGACCGTGAGCTTCACGCCGACCTCTATCGCCGCTCCGGGCTCTGGAACGTCGACGATGCAGGTCACGGCAAGCGCGGGGGGCGCATTCGGACACTTCGTCATTACCATAACGGGCACGGGCGGAGGCAAAACGAATACGACGACGGTCAGTCTCAACGTCCTGCCGTAAAGCACTTCTGTTCGCAATGGTCATTCGTAGCGAAGTGCCTGCACGGGATCCAGTTTGGCGGCCCGGGCGGCCGGATAGAGTCCGGAGATCATACTGATCACGATGGCGAAGGCAATCGCTCCGCCAACCAACCACCACGGAACCGCCCACAGGTTCTCCGGGGGCAGGTTTTGGCGGCGCAGATAGAAGTTCGCCCCGGCGTTGATTAGGCGTCCGATTATCCAGCCCAGCGTTACTCCCAGCATCCCACCCAGTAAACCCATCACGCCAGCCTCGGCAAGGAAAAGCCTCTTGACGTCCCCGTCGCTTGCCCCGAGGGCCTTCATGATTCCGATTTCGCGGCGGCGCTCGAGGATAGCCATCACCAGCGTGTTCACGATCCCCAGCGCGGCCACCGCCAAAGCCAGGCTGCCGAAGATGCCGAGGAAGAGGTCAAGTACGGCGAAGAACCGCTGCAGGCTGCGCGTGGCGTCGAGAATCGAGAAAGTGTTGAAACCCATCCTGCGGATGGCGTCCTGCACCGACTCGACTTTGTTCGGACTTCTCACGCGCACGTTGAGGCTGGGATACGCTGGCGCACTCGAGAAGTCCGGCTCCCCGCCGCGCAGACCGGAGGGCAGCATGACGTGCAGGTTCTCCACCATCTGAAGCGGGATGAACACCCGGGCGCCCGCGATGCCGCGCAGGCCCTCGGGATCCCGGTCGGTGACGGCCACGACGCGCAGGTCTCTTTCCCGCGGGATAACTGAGAAGACCGCCACGGCTGACGGCTGACCCACGTCCTGCAAGGCACTAGACCGCTGGCCCTCGGTGCTGGAGCGGCGGTCGGAGGCCGCTGCTCCAGACGCCACGCGCTCTGCGTAGTGCAGCGTCAGCTCTTTTCCAATCAACGATTGTGTCTGGCCGTCCAGCTTCGGGCTCCACTCGCCCGGCTTGAGTTGAATCCCCAGGAGTTCATCCGCGAACTGGATTTGCAAGATGGCTTCGTCAGCGGCAACCGAGGAGAAAAAGCTCCCCTGCATGCTTTCGAATGCATCCCTATCTCGAGCGGAGGGCGGAAGCCCGGCCACCATCGCGAGGTGAGGCTTGCCTTCATAGGAAATCTCGGCGGTGAAGCGGAGGTCGGGCGCTGCCTCGAGAACGTCGGGGAGACGCGCGATTTCGGCGCGCGCGTTTTCATCAAGAGGCCGACTCTCGGCGGGAGGCGCCATGTCCCTATTGTCGACACGCCCGAAGCCACGCAGGCTGCGGCGAGAGGTCACGACGATGTTGTCGAAGAGCCCGGACCTGGCAAGCCGGCGGTTGGCCAACTGCTGGAGGCCGATACCCAGGGAGAGCATCGCCACCAAGGACGCCACGCCCACTCCAATGCCAATTGTGGTGAGTGAGTTCCGAAGCAGGGATTCGCGAAGGTTACGCGCCGCCAGGTCCACCAGGTCGTTTGCTTTCACCGCAGCTCTCCTTTCTCCTGGGGGCTAGGGGCTAGGGATTAGGGGCTGGGGCAAGTGCCGCCATATTGCGCATGGTTCCACAATGGTGGCGGGCCAACTCCTAGTCCCTGGTCCCTGATCCCCATCCCAGTCTCCAGCCCCTAGTCCCTAGCCCCCAGCATTGGCCTGGTCCCGGACCACCTTTCCATCGGCCAGAAAGACCAGGCGTTTGGCGTAGCGCTCAGCAAGCGACCGCTCGTGGGTCACCAGCACCACCGTCATACCGAGCTGCTCGTTGCACTCCTGGAGCAAGTTCAGAATCTCGTATCCCGTGTGACTGTCCAGATTACCCGTGGGCTCATCGGCCAGGAGTAGGCTGGGACGGTTCGCCAGCGCCCGCGCCAGCGCCGCGCGTTGCTGCTCGCCGCCGGAAAGTTGGCTGGGGCGATGCGCCAGACGCCCGCCCAGGCCCACACGCTGCAAGGCTTCGCGCGCTTGTGCCAGCCGCAGGCCACGCTCTGCTTCCGCAAAGCGCATGGGCAACTCGACGTTCTCGAGTAGCGTCATGCTCCCCACCAGATTGAAGGCCTGGAAAACCATTCCTACACTATGCCGTCGGTACCGCGAGAGCGCTTCGCTTGACATCTCCGCCAGGTTCTTTCCGTTGACGATGACCGCCCCGGAGCTTGGACGGTCGAGTCCGGCAATCAAGTTCAGTAATGAGGACTTCCCAGAGCCCGAGCTGCCGAGCAGCGCGACGAATTCGCCTCCCCCTACCTCGATTGAGATTCCGTCAACAGCACGGATCACCGAGTCACCCATCTGAAAGTACCGGCAAACCGCCTCGGTGCGAATGGTACCGGCAGAATTGGACTTCTCCATCATCGCGACGCATACCCTCCTGCCCTGCCTCGTAGGGGCAACACGCCGATTGGCGGCCCCGGTTGCCACAGGGCGGCAGTCAAGGCCCGCCCCTGCGCCGAGGAAGCAGTATAAGGGGGAAAGGTCGCGGCCATCAACCCAAGCTGGGGCAAATCAAGCAATCGGGAGATCGAAAGATTGAGTGATCGGCCGATCAAGGGCCGACTTTTTGTTGCTCGCCTGAAGATCCGGTGATCGGAAGAGCAAGAAAAACTGCCGTTTTGTTCCTCGGATCGCTGGATCTCCAGACCACCCGATTCTTTTTGTTCACCCCATCTACCGATCACTTGATCACCCGAAGAGTATATGGCAACGCATATGCTGCGGAACCGGCGTGCTGTTTCCTTTGCACCAACTGACGCTTTTATTCAAGGCGCTGTCGGATGGCACGCGTCTGCGTGTTGTCAACCTTTTGCACGCTCAAAGTCTTTGCGTTGGGGATCTACAAGAGGTGCTGGGACTTTCGCAGCCTCTCGTTTCCCGCCACCTCGCCATCTTGCGTGCCGCGAATTTAGTCTGTACCCGGCGGCAAGGAGCCAGAGTCTGTTATTCCCTATCGCGCGCGCCGTTCCTGAATTATCCTTTGGGCAGCTTCCTGAGCGAGATTGTTCCTTTTTTCCCCGAGCTTCAGGCGGATGCGCAAAAACTGGCAGAGCTCAAAGGAGTTAGCATTCTCGCTCAAGATCGTACCGCAGCCCCGGATATGCACGGTGCAGCGAATGAAGGGATTTCAGAACGGCGGCGTGCTAAAGTAGAAGAAGGGGGCAAGCCCAAAGAAAGGCGCCGCTGAGCGCTTCCTTTGGGGGACCGGTTCCTGGTCATTTTAGGAGAAAACGCGGTGCCCACAATCCGTAACCGGCGAGAGCGGTTTCCCTGGTTTCCGACCATCGACTCCCAGGTGTGCCTCCGCGACTTAGAGTGCCTTAACTTTTGCCCTGCGGGCGTTTTCGACTGGGACCGGGCCACCGGCAAGCCTATCGTCGCGCGCCCTTTTGACTGTATCCCAGGCTGCCGCAGTTGCGCCGACAACTGCAAAGCCAAAGGCATTTCGCTTCCCGGGAAAAAGGAAGTGGTGGCGGCCCTAAAACGGATGCGCGCCGCAGATGGACTCCCCTCCCAGCCTGGGGATGGGCAGGGGTGTGGACGCGCCATGCCGAAAGGACCTAATAGGAATCTCGCCAAGGGAAACAAAAGAAAACCAAGAAATCCTCGGAATCGTCCAGTCATCATATTTCCAGCGGGTGGCAACAAGTCCGCAGAATAAGCGTTATTCGGGTTTCCCACGACGGTTTGACGATGCGGGAAGGGCGGGGCTAGATGTCTTCGGCCTTCGCCAGGCGCACCCCTACGCACAACGGCAGGGATCGAGTCCGCGGTTAGGCTGTTTTAATTCGCTGTGGATCTTGTGCGAGTGCAGCGGGCGGACGCGAGTGCAGGGTCTTCAGTAGCCACTAAGCAACAGGCGACAACCTACTCTTCCCCCGAAATACGTACGGGGCGATCATCCTCCGACAAGCCGACTACACGTCCAGGTGAGCCCCCAGATTGTGTCCGAGTGGCTGACCACTTGGGGGTTAGTCGGTTCGTAAACCCCGTGCCGGGAAGAAGGGGCGGTCCCGGTTCCGGCTCGCCGGAGGCCCCCATTTTCCCCTTGTCAAACTAGGAGAGTGGGGTTACACTCCTAGATGAACTAGGAGTCGAAGGAGCTGAACACGGTGGGCAAAACAACCGACATACTCCCCGGCACGCTCGACATGCTGATTCTGAAGGCGGTGTCACTGAAACCCCTGCATGGATACGGCGTGCTGCTGCGCATTCAGCAAATCTCGCGAAACGCACTGGAGGTTCCGCAAGGGTCCTTATATCCCGCGCTTTACCGGCTGGAGCACCAGGGGCTCATCGCGGCCGAATGGGGCCAGAGTGAGAACAACCGACGCGCGAAATACTATACGTTAACTTGCGCCGGACGGCGGCGCCTGCGCGAGGAGACCGCGGGCTGGAATCGGCTGGCCTCCGCCATTGCCGCCGCCTTAAACACGACCTCATCGGAGGTGTGACATGTTTGCCCGTTTGCGTTCGTTGTTTCGTGCGCTCACGTCACGCCGGGATTTCGAGACCGGCATGACGGAAGAGCTTCACTTCCACATCGAACAATACGCAAGCGACCTCGTCCGTTCCGGCATTCCCCTCGGGGAAGCACGCCGGCGCGCGCGCCTGGAATTCGGGGGGATGAATACCATCGAGGAAAACTGCCGCGAGGCGCGAGGCCTGCGGATTTTCAACGAGCTGGAAAGGGAGTTCCGGTACGCCGCCCGGCAGCTCGGTCGCAGCAGGGGTTTCACGGCCACGGTAGTGCTGACGCTGGCGCTTTCCATTGGCGCCAACACCGCCATCTTTTCGGTGGTCAACGCGCTCCTGCTGAAAAGCCTTCCCTACGCTCATCCTGAGCGCATGGGCACAATTTACGAGCGGGTAACCGGCGCCCACGGCTCCGATGGGCTCGCCGGCATCGATGGCGAAAGGTGGGAGTTGCTGCGTGACGGCGTGCCAGCGTTGATCTCCGCCGTTTCGGGAGGCACGACGGGCGTCAATCTGAAGGCAGCTGCGCGCGTGCAATACGTGCAGGACGGGCGGGTCTCCGCCCACTACTTCGACGTCCTGGCCATTCAGCCCATCGTTGGCCGCAATTTTTCCGAGGACGAGGACCGGCCCCACGGGCCCGAGGCAGCAATTCTCAGCTACAACGTGTGGCGCAATTTCGGTTTCGACCCCAACATCATCGGGCAGGCAATCCAACTGCGGAGCGAGCCTTACACGGTGGTCGGCGTGCTGCCGCAGGGCGCCACAACTCCCTTGAACGCCGATGTGTACACTTCCCTCCAGCCCAGCCGTCAGGGGGAAGGAGGAGGAACGAACTTTGAAGTCATCACCCGGGTGCGCAACGGGTCGACCTGGCAGGAGGCGAATGCCCAGCTCAGCCGTGCCTGGGCCCTCTTGGCGCGGCGCATGGAAGCCCGGCTTCCGGGCGCGCGCGTAACCTTCTACTCCGTGCCGCTTCAGAAAGGTGAAACCGACTCGCTGCGTCCGCAGGTGCTGGCGCTGATGCTGGCCGCGGGCTTCATCCTGCTGATCGCCTGCGCCAACCTTGCGGGACTGACGCTCGTCCGCATTCTGCGCCGCGCCCCGGAAGTTGCCACGCGGCTGGCCCTGGGGGCCACAGGTTGGCAAATCCAGAAACAATTCTGGGTGGAAAACCTGCTGCTGACGCTGGTGAGCGGCGCGGTGGCTGTGGGTGTGGGCTTCCTCGGTCTGCGCGGCATCTTGCTGCTGTTGCCCAAACACTTTCTTCCTGTGGAGAGCGTTTCCCTCGACGGCCGGGTGATGGCCTTTACCCTCGCGGCCTCCGTGCTGACCAGCGTGCTGTTTGGCATGCTGCCGACGCTCGCTTCCCGCAAGGTCGATCTGCGCTCGTCGATGACTGGGCGCGGCGAGGCCAAAGTCGGCAACGTGCGCCTGCGCCAGGCGCTGATTGCGGGCGAGGTGGCCCTCACCGTCGTGCTGCTGGCCGCTTCCGGCTTGCTCATCCGCAGCCTGATCCATCTCGAGACGCTGGCGCCAGGGTTCAATCCCAACGGCGTGATGGTCGCCAAGGCCTCGCTCGACGATGTCCGCTATCACGATCCCGCGGCTTTTCGCAAGCTTCTGGACGACAGCACGGCGGCCATGCGGCAAATTCCTGGCGTTATGAATGCGGCCGTCGGATTGAGCCTGCCCTGGGAGCGCGCCCTGAACGACATGGTTACCCTCAGCGACGGCAAAGAGGCCGGACGCCAGGACGGCACGGACGTGGTCTACGTCACGCCCGGCTATTTCGACACCTTGCAAATGCATGTGCTGGAGGGCAGGGCCTTTACTGACGCGGACGGTCCCAATACCCAGCATGTGGCCGTGGTGAACCAGGCTTTCGCCCGAAGGTTCTATGGCGGAAGCAATCCCGTGGGCCGCTACATCGACAAAGACACGGTGCTCGTGGGCGAGGTGGCCGATGTCCCCGTTTCCTCCGGTTTGTACGAAGGCGCTCCGCTCATGATCGAGCAGGCGATGTACATTCCCGCCACGCAAGTGAATGCGCAGTACCTCTCCTTGGTGCATGTGTGGTTCCAGCCCGACTGGGTCGTGCGCACGGCAGTTCCGGTGCAAGGATTGATGGCCGCCTTGCAACGCGCGCTAGCCAGCGCCGATCCCAACCTGCCGGCCTCGGGTTTTTACAGCATGAAAGATCTGCTGGGCCAGACGCTGGCAGCCCAGCGGATTGAAGTGGCGCTGCTGGGCGCCATGGCGGCACTTGCTATGTTGCTGAGCGGCGTCGGCATCTTCGCGCTGGTGGCCAACATCGTGGCGCACAGGACGCGCGAGATCGGAATCCGAATGGCCTTGGGCTCGACGATTCAAACCGCCATGGTCCAGGTCTGCAAGTCGGGAATGGGCGCGTCCGCAATGGGCTTGGGTCTGGGACTGGTCCTCTGTGCGGGCGCGCTGCGCGTCATGCGCAGTGTTCTCTACGGCGTTGGCGTGTATGATGCGCCGACCATTCTGGTGGTGGTGCTGGCGCTTGCTGCTGTAACGCTTCTTGCCGCGGCCGTGCCTGCCTTGCGAGTTGCGAGGATCAACCCGGCCACAACCCTACGCGAAGAGTAGAGGGGCCACGCCCTAAACGGCCCACAGGGCTGAATCACATCCGACATAAGGCGCCCGGATTTTACCGACGAGTCTGCCGACAATTAAACATTCCGAGCGGATCACGCGCCGCTCGGAAGTTGGACGGGGGCGATCAAGTTCCCGGTCAACGGCCTGCCCTAACAGGGTCGCCATCCCTCACCCTCCGCCCTCCGGAGAACGCAGACGGGGTTGACCGAAGCTCACTTGGAATCTCGCCCTGAATCCTGCTTGCGTGGTCACCCAGGGGCGGAGCGAGATTCCTCCCCTACGCTCCGCTCAGGGTCGGAATGACGCGGCATTCGCTGCGCGCCTGCCGCTCTGCCGAGATTGATGTAGAATGGGGCTGCCCCTACAGCCGTTCGGCCCCTTGGCGGTGAGGGGGGCGTTGCGGTGCAAAGACCGGGAAACTAAGCTCCGATGTACTTCGCATAAACGCTTCGAGCCACGGCGGGGTCGTGCGTGCCTTTGATGATGGCCCGGCCATCAGGGAAGATGGTCAATTCGAAGGCATCGACGGAGAAGATGAGCAGGAACTCGTTGGCGCGCACGCGGCCAAACTGCTCGAGGCGAGTCTTCAGCTCCACCAGGTCCAACCGGCGCGGCGCCGCCGCGTGAATCTGCACGGAGTCGCGCCCGCAAAGGCTTGTGTGCGTTGGCCCGGTCCTGTTGAGGTAGGCAAACTCTTTGGCGCTGCAAACCCGACACTGAGGGTCTCTGCGAGGCCGGACTTCCTGGAGCTGGTTTTTCCAAATATCGTATGCGAGCATGGCTCCGTGCAATTCCTGTCGCCGGCCCAGCAGGATTTTCAGCGCTTCCGTTACCTGGATGGCCGCCACCCAGGAAACCGCCGGGCTGATCACGCCCACCGTGTCACACGTCTCAGTCGCGCCTGTGGGCGGACTGGGGAAAAGGCAGGCCAGGCAGGCCGTGCTGCCGGGAAGAATAGTCATGGTCATGCCATAGCTGGCCACCACGGCGCCGTAAATCCAGGGAAGAGCGAGTTTCACCGAGACATCGTTCAACAGGTAGCGCGCTTCGAAGTTGTCCGTGGCGTCCAGAATCACCTGGAAGCCCTTGACGAGTCTTTCGATGTTCCGGTTGTCCACGTCTTCGACCACACCCTCGACTTCGATCTCGGAATTAATCTGTTTCAACTTGCGCTCCGCAGCGATGGCTTTCGGCAGGCGCTCCCGCGCATCCGCCTCGTCGAAAAGGATCTGGCGCTGGAGGTTCGATTCTTCCACAAAGTCGCGGTCCACAATGCGCAGCGTGCCCACGCCCGCGCGCGCCAGTGCGTTGGCCTGAGCAGTCCCCAACGCCCCGCAGCCTAAGATCACTGCCTTGGACTCGAGAAGTTTCTCCTGCCCGTCCGCGCCGATGGGAGGAAACAGAATCTGCCGGGAATATTTTTCGCGGTTCATGCCAGCGTTGTAGGGGCAACCCTTGTAGTTGCCCTCGGACGGCCACAAGGGCCGCCCCCACAGAAGATTCTCTCACACTTTGTCGTAGGGGCAACCCTCGTGGTTGCCCGGTGGCGTCTCAGTTTGGACTCGGAGCACCGAGTTTACCTGGCCACGTGACTGCGTAGAGGCGCCTCTAATTCAAACTGGAACACTACCGGCAACCTCCGGGCGGCCACGAGGGCCGCCCCTACAGCGGGCGGGAGGGCCGCGCCACGCCGGCAAAAAAAACCCTGGACGGACGTAAGCTCTAGAGGGATGATTAAGGCAACCGGAATGTCCAGTGGCAAGGTATCCTGCCCGGGTTCCTCGTCCGGGCCCGACCCCCTGCCTGGCGTCTCGCAAAATGACCGAGCCATTGCCATTCGAAGAACAACGCCGATTGATGATCGAAGTGCAACTGCGGCATCGAGGCATCCGCGACGAAAGAGTTCTGGACGCAATGTTCTACGTACCGAGGCACGAGTTTGTCCCGCCGGCTCTGGTGAAGGCTGCCTACGATGATCGACCCCTGCCGCTGGGCGAAGCGGAGACCATCTCCCAACCCTATATTGTTGCGGCCATGACGGAAGCAGCCGACGTGCAGCCAGGGGACAAGGCGCTGGAGGTGGGGACAGGGAGCGGGTATCAGGCAGCGATCCTGGCCTATCTGGGCGCAAGAGTTTACACCGTGGAACGCAATGCCGTGCTCGCGAAATCGGCACGCGAGCGCTTGGCGCGCCTCGGATACGAGGCAGTGGAAGTCATCGAGGGTGACGGCAGCGAGGGCTATCCGCCCGCAGCCCCCTATGCCGTCATCCTTGTCACCGCGGCCGCGCCGCTTGTCCCTCCCGCCTTGCTCGAGCAACTGGCAGAGCAAGGGCGCTTGGTAATTCCGGTGGGGGACCTCCGGCACCAGGACCTGATGCTCTACCGCAAGCAGGCGGGACACATCAAAACGAGCGTTCTCGACCCCTGCCAGTTTGTGCCGCTCATCGGGAAGGCCGGTTGGCCCGAAAGGGAACATGGACTAGGCTAGACTTGCACTTCCCCCGGGACTGGTCCCCTTGGGGGAGATCGGTCTCGAGACGCCGGTCATTCCCGCAGAAGCAGGAATCCCCTCCGTAACATTTGAGAATCCGCCGTCCGAGGGCTGGATTCCCGCTTTCGCGGGAATGACTGCGAAGGGAGGCGGCGGCCGGCGCGAAAAAACACGCTCTCTCAGCAACGAGACCTGCGATTTTTCTTGACTCGAATTCAGCCGGACTTTATTATCACGGTAACGCTAGAAAGGAGGTGATCCATGTCGATAGAAAGTAACCTTAGCGAGGGTGCTGAGGCTTAGGCGTCAAGCACGTGCCCACTTGTGGGAACCTCTCGCTAGCGACAGAGGGTTAGTTGGCAGGGCGCTGTGCGGCGCCTCTCTCCGGAGTGAGCTGGGGAGAAAAGCCAAACCCAATCAGTATCCCGAGCCCCTGGTCGTGCGGTCAGCGCACAGCCAGGGGCTTTTCGTTTGTGAGTCGAGAGTCCAGAGTCGAAAGTCAAGAGGCGAACGCCGAGTGTCGAAAGGTCAAAAGCTTGAGAGTCGAGGATCCAAAGAGCCCTTGCTTTCGACTTTCGTTAGTAGAGCTCCGAACTGTAGCCCTCTCACTTGGGGAAAGGGTGGACCGCGACGGCGCTTTCACCAGCCGTCGCGGGACGGGTGAGGGGTCGGTTCCATAGCGAGGGGAAACCAGATGGGAAGCCGGTCGAGGGGAACGTCCCGCGCAATGAAGCTAGCCCTTACCGCTGTCTCTTCATCATGTCAAACGCCCTCAGGATAACCTTAGTCGCCATCTCAGTCAGGTGATACTGGGGCATCTCTTCGCGGCGCACCCAGCGCGCGTCCGTGACGTCGGAAGAGGGCTCGAGCTTTCCTCCCCTCAGCCGGCAAACATAATCCACGATCACGTAGTGGTACTTGATGCGCTTCCCTTCCCGCGTGATGCGATCAAACGCTGCCACGATTTCCAGCGGCTCGACGTCCAGGCCGGTCTCCTCCTTCAACTCGCGCCGCGCCCCTTCGGCCAACTCCTCACCGAGCTCGAGCATTCCGCCGGGAATGGACCACTGGCCCTTGAGCGGCTCGCAGCCACGTCGAATGAGCAGGGCGCGCTGGCGATGAACAACCACTCCGCCCACGCCTACGATGGGACGATCTGGATACTCGCGTTTCATCAACGTTATTGATTCGCCGCCCGCGCCACAAGTTCATACAAAATCTTTACTCCGCGGCGGAGCTGCTCGATGGGAACGCGCTCGTTGGCCGCGTGCTGGGTGGCGTCCACTTCCGGTGTTACTTCGAGAGTATTGAACCCGTAACAAGTGATTCCCAGCGGGCGGTACATCTGGCTCTCAGTGTATCCGCCCTCCAGGGCCGGGGCAACGATAGCCTGCGGATTGTATTGGTGCACTACCTGCTCGATCAGCCGGTAAAGGCTCGTATCCGTGGAAGAAGAGTTTGGAGGCTTGAAGCGGTTGAGAGACGTAATCTGGAGGGAATCATCCCCCAGTACGCTTCGAAGCTGCCCCAGAAACACGTTGGGGTCTTCACCCGGAAGCAGCCGCACATCGAGCTCGGCATAGGCGGTGTCGGGAATCACGTTGGTCTGAATTCCGCCTCGGAGGAGGGTGAGTGAAACCGTGTCCCGCAGCAGAAAGTTGTACTCTTCGTCCCCGCTGATACTGCGGGCGAAAGCGGGATCCTGAAGCGCTTTTCGGATGTCGCGGAACTGGGTGGCCCGCGGTTCCGGCTCGAGCGCTGCGATGGCGCGGAAGTACTGTTCCACAGAAGGCAGCAGGCGGATTGGCGGTTGCCAGTCCGCCACTCGGGCGAGGGCCTTGACCAAACGGTCCGGTGCTGAGTCCGGAATGGGGACGGAACCGTGGCCGCCCCGGCCGGAGGCGGTGAGGCGAAGCCAGAAGGGTGCTTTCTCCGCCACACCCACCTCGTAAACTGTCCTCCGGCCCTGGATGATCAGGTTAGTGCCGCCCTCCGTAATGAGGTATTCCGCGCCGCGCACCTGTTCCGGGTGGTTCTCGAGCATCCAGGCGCTACCCGTGTCATTGACTTCCTCGTCCGCGGTGGCCAGGAAAATCAGGTCGCGCTTCAAGGGAAGGTGTTGCCGGGCCGCGATCACCATCACCATCGCCTGAAGCAGCCCCTCGTCCTTCATGTCCTGCGCGCCCCGCCCGTACATTTCCCCGTTCAGTATTTCGGCGGAAAAAGGCGCCACGCGCCAGCTACGGGGGTCTGCTTGCACCACATCCATATGGTTCAGCATGATCAACGGCCGAAGCGTTCCATCACCTTTGATGACCGCGTAGATGTCGGCCCGGCCGGGGGCATAAGGATAGAGGGTGTTCTGAATTCCAGCCTGGTCGAAAAGCCGATGGAAGAATTCTGCCGCAGCCAGCTCGTTTCCGGGTGGATTCGAGGTATCAATGCGCAAGTACTCGCTCATTAGCTTCACTGTCTCGTCCTGGTAAGGTGGCCAGGCAATCGCCCGGAGGTGGTCATCGAGCTGGGTTTCAGCAAAGGCGGAAAACGAGAGCGTGGCCAGAATCAGCAGGACGCGAAGTGGCCGAAGTTTAACAAAGGCCATACGTGCAGCGATTGTGTTGTGGGAATGATCCATAATCTGCAGCGTCGAACCCGCCTCTGCCGGGTCGGCACTTCCTGACTATATCAGATGACGCGCGGGAGACAAGCATTGAAACCTAGGCTCACCCGACAGTTTTTCGGGCTGCTCACTCGCGCTATTGAAACGAATGGGAGCGGCGGCCCACAAGACCGTTCGCACACGCCTTGGGGCAAACCCGCCATGGAGGTATTGAAGCATTGGTACAGTGAAGGCGGAAGATAAGCTGTAGGGATGGCTTGTCGCCCCCTGCACCAGCCATTACCACGCGCATCGTCTAGGGTGGAGCAAGCCCTAGGGCAACCCCTACCCTTACAAGTCCTGCAAAATTCTTGCGTTTTTTCGGTCGAAACCTTTATAGTCAACTCGTTGAAACCCGCGAGAACAAACGATTGGGGACTGTTTGTTGGCTAAACCCACCAAACCGCGAATCTTCATCACGCTGGCGGGTCCCAGCCTGGCGGCGCTGGAAGCCCAGGCCAGCCACTTGAGCGCTGTTGGCGTGGGGTATGAGTTGCGCTTGGACCACCTCCAGGACTTTACCCAGTTCGAGGCCTCGCTCCATCAGATGCTTTCGCGCTTGCATATGCCCCAGGTCATCGCCACCTGCCGAAGGGAGGAGGCGGGTGGGGCCTTCAAGGGAAGCGTTGAGGAGCAAGCGACCGTCCTGGCAGCCGCGGTGCGTGCGGGTTGCCAGTGGGTGGACATCGAGTTCGAGTCTATCAAGCAAGCAGGTTCGAAGCTGCTGGAGCAATTTCATCCGGCCAGGGTGATGGCTTCCTATCACAACTATCGTCGGACGCCCGCGTTGGGCGGGGTCTATCGGCGCTTGGCTCGGCTTCCGGTGGAGATGGTCAAGCTGGCGACGCAGGCGCAGCATTTACGCAACAACCTACAAATCCGGCAACTGCTCAAGACCCATCACCGCCGGAGTCCGAAGCTGGTGGCGATGGCCATGGGCGCGTCAGGCATTCCCTCGCGATTGTTGGCGCTGCTTTGGGGTTCGGCAATCACTTACGCTTCTCCGGGGAACCATGCGGTGGTGCCCGGCCAGGTCGCGGCTGACCTGATGCGCTCCATTTATCGGGTGGACCGGCTAAACCAGCGCACCCAGCTTTATGGCGTGGTCGGTTCACACGCATCGATTTCGCTTTCGCCCGCCATGCAAAACGCGGCTTTCCAGGCTAAACGTGCGAATGCCGTTTTCCTGCCCTGCGAGACCAATCAACTCTCGGACTTCCTTGCCTTCGCGCGCCAGGTGGGCTTGTCGGGCTTCTCAGTGACCATGCCCTACAAGCGGGCAATTCTTCGTTCGCTCGATTGGGCCGATCCGCTCGCCACCCGCATAGGGGCGTGCAATACCGTCGCCGTCCAGCACGGCAAATGGATGGGGTGGAACACTGACGCCGCGGGGGTGGTCGAGGTGCTCACGAAGCGGTTGAGGCTGTCCGGCAGCCGCATGTTGATTCTGGGTGCGGGAGGAGCGGCCCGCGCCGCCGCCTACGCCCTGCGCGCCGAGGGCGCGAGAGTCATTGTCGCCGCGCGCCGCGAGGAGATGGGGCGGCGGCTGGCGCGCGCGGTCGAGGGCGAAACGGTCTCCTGGGAGGGCGCCGAAGGGCTGGAAGTAGACGCGGTAATTAACGCTACTCCCGTCGGCATGTACCCTCATGGGGATGAGTCGCCGCTCGACTTGGCGCGCCTCCGCGCCCGCATGGTTTTCGATATGGTGTACTACCCACTCGCCACGCGCTTCATCACGGATGCCAGGGGGCGCGGATTGATCACGATTCCTGGGCTTGAAATGCTGGTGGCGCAAGGCGCGCGTCAATTCGAAATCTGGACTGGGCTCACCGCCCCACGCGCCCTGATGGAACAGGCGGTGCGGCAGGTTTTGGATCGGTCGGTCGGTTAGTTATCAGTCATCAGTTGTCAGTTCTCAGTTAACTGCTTAATGATACCTGGCAACTGACCAGTGATGAGTTTGGCGGCTGCTTTTGAGCTGATTACTGATAACTGAAAACTGATGACTTCTTATATGCTTGACATTCAGCCTACCTTCGCCGAATTCCAGCGCCTGGCGCGCCAGGGAAACGTCTTGCCTGTTTACCGGACGATTGTCGCGGACCTGCTGAGCCCTGTCTCTGCCTATTTGAGACTTTCCCCTGAGACTTCGAGCTCGACGAGCCATCGCGGCCCCGGAAGTAAAGCGCATCCTTACAGTTTCCTGCTGGAGAGCGTGGAGGGTGGCGAGCGGGTGGGGCGCTACACCTTTTTTGGCGTTGACCCGTTTCAGGTGATTTCCTCGCGCCGCGATCACGTCACCATAGCCCGAGGCTCGCACCGGACAGAGGAGGCTGGAGATATCTTCGAATGCCTGCGTCGGGTGGGCGCGCGCTACCGCTCCGTGACACTACCCGGCTTGCCGCCGTTCACCGCCGGCGCGGTGGGCTTTCTTGCCTACGAAGCGGTGCGCAAGCTCGAGCGCCTTCCACCCCGCGTCGAAATGGACGTTGACCTCGACGACGCGGCCTTCATGTACTTCTCCAATCTCGTCGCCTTCGACCACGTTCAGCATCGCCTCTTCCTGATTGCCAATGTTCTTACGGAGGAAGGTGCCGGCACGCTGCGCGCCAAGTATGACGCCGCAGTCCGGCAGCTCGCGCGCATGGAGGGCCTGCTGCGGCGCCCGCTCGTACTGCCACGGCGCCGCCCGCCGCGCGGCCCCTGGCGCGCGCATCACAACATGACTCGGCGTGGGTACGAAAGCATGGTCGAGCGTTCGAAGGAATACATCCGCGCCGGCGACATCTTCCAAGTTGTAATCTCGCAACGCCTCGAGGCGCCGGTGCGGGTGCCCCCCTTCGAGATCTACCGCGCCCTGCGAGTGGTGAACCCTTCTCCTTACATGTACTACCTGCGTATGGGTGACTCGACCATCCTCGGCTCTTCGCCGGAAATGCTGGTGAAGGTTTCCGGACGCGAAGTCGAGTACCGGCCCATCGCTGGAACGCGCCCTCGAGGAGGAACGGAGGACGAGGACAAGCGGCTCGAGGAGGAACTGCGCGGGGATGAAAAGGAGCGTGCCGAGCACATCATGCTGGTGGACTTGGGCCGCAACGACATCGGGCGGGTGTGCGAGTTCTCGAGCGTGCGTCCTGAGGAGATCATGTTCGTCGAGCGCTATTCCCACGTGATGCACCTGGTCTCCTCGATTCGCGGCCGGCTGCGTCCGGACGCGGATAGCTACGCCGCACTGGCCGCGTGTTTCCCCGCCGGCACGCTCACCGGCGCACCCAAGGTCCGCGCCATGGAGATCATCGACGAGCTCGAACCCACACGTCGCGGGCTCTACGGCGGCGCGGTCCTCTATCTCGACTTTTCGGGCAATCTTAACTCTTGCATCGTCATCCGCACCGTGCTCTTCAAGGGCAAGCGCGCCTACCTGCAAGCCGGGGCCGGCATTGTCGCCGACTCTGTCCCCGCGCGCGAGCACCAGGAATGCCTTCATAAAGCCCAAGCCATTCTAAGAGCTTTCGAGATGGGCGAGCGAGGATTGTAGCGGTAGCTTTGCAGTGCCGCCTGCCGTAGCGGCCGCACTCCAAACCTGTGCCTCGACGAGGGCAGGGTAAGCACTACCCCTGCCAGGGTACTGGAGGGGGACGGCTTGCCGTCCCCTGATCGCCACGAAACCAGCCTGTCTGATGCGTCCGCAGCCTGCAAGTGCCTCCTCTAGAGGCGATTGCACCACGAGTTGCTAACCATTTCACATGGTTACGGGTGTACGCGCGACATTCTCCCTTCAACCTAAGAGGTTGGCCAAGAATGTGCCGGCACCGGCCATTCCCGCCAAAGCGGGGATCCAACTTCTTTTAGGGTGACGTGGAGCTCCGCTTGTTCGGGACTGACAACCTTCCGGTCATGCGCTCCATAGGATGATTCTGTTTGACAAACGAAGGGAAACGTTATAAATGGAAAGAGTGGCGGCGCCCGACTCGAAGGGGGAATTTCAAGAGAAAAGTCCATATGAACTCTACAGATAAGACTCACGAGACAAATACGCAACATGAGATTCTTTCCCAGCCGCGCTGCTGGGAAGAATGCTTTAAGGCGCTCGACGATGGCAAACAACTCCAAAAAGCCGGAGCACGCTTCAGCCAGGACGCCGAGTGCCTCTTCATCGGCTGCGGTTCAAGCTACTACATTTCCCAAGCGGCCGCGGCAAGCTGGGAACTGATCACGGGAACCCGTGCGAGGGCCGTTCCGGCTTCGGAGTTGCTTCTTTTCCCCGATCTCGTGCTGAACGGGTCGGCAAACTGCCAGCCTATCCTGGTTTCGCGCTCCGGCCATTCTTCGGAAGTTGTGCGGGCGGCGCAATACCTGGAACGCGTCAGGAACATTCGCACCCTGGCCATTAGCTGCTCCCACCATCATCCCCTCGAGGAAATCTCTTCCTCCACCATCTACCTTCTGCCGGCGGATGAGAAAAGTGTGGTGATGACTCGATCCTTTACCTCCATGTTGCTGGGCTTGCAGTCTCTGGCCGCGTGGTTTGCCCACCGGAAGGAAATAACGGAAGGGCTGCGGCAGCTTCCCACCGGCGTGCAGCCGATTCTTGACTCGGTGAATCTCGGGATTCAGGGATTCGTGCGGGCCAGGAGTTTTGCCGATTATGTCTTCCTCGGCCAGGGACCGCTATTCGGTATTGCCTCGGAAGGCCAGCTCAAGGTCACAGAGATGTCCTGCTCTTACGCACAGGTGTTTCACACTTTAGAATTCCGCCACGGCCCCAAAGCGATCGTAGGGCCGAAGACCCTCATCACTTTTCTTCTATCGGAAACGGGGTACGGGCCGGAACGGGAAGTTTTGGAGGAGATCAAAGAGCTCGGCGGAACAACGCTGGTGATTACCAACAAGGCTGACGCTGCTACTAGGATCCAGGCAGACTTCCTTGTCGAGCTGGGTCTCAAGAGTCCCGAATGTGTAAGGCTCGTTGCCTATCTCGTTACCTGCCAGTTGTTGGGGCTCTACACGGGCCTGAAGAAGGGGTACGACATCGACCAGCCGCGAAATCTGGCGAGGGCCGTCATTCTGGGCGCGTAGGGGCAATCCGTCGGCTGACGGACGGTTGCCCGAGGGGGCCACAAGAGTCTGAGTGATAACTCAGCCTAGGCTGTCATTCCGATCCGTCAGCCGACGGAGAGGAATCTCGCCCTGAGTCTTTTCAAGGCAGTGCGAGATTCCTCGTCGCCTGCGACTCCCCGGAATGACACGCAGACTGGGGTTATCACACAGACTCCACCAGGGCCGCCCCTAAAGCGGAGTTTTTCGCGCCAACGCAGAGGGAGGGTTTATCTTAGGTGTCACGTTTCGATGTTACGGTCGCGGGCGAGTTGAACCTGGATTTGATCCTCTACGGGTTGCCGGAGAAGCTCGAGCCGGAACGTGAATTGCTCGCCAACCGCTTGGCCCTCACCCTGGGGAGTTCTTCGGCTATTTTTGCCCACAACCTTTCGGTGCTGGGCAGCAAGGTCGGCTTTATCTCCCGCATCGGTGATGATCCGCTGGGTCAGATTGCTCTTGATCGGCTGGCAGCGGGCGGAGTGGATGTTTCGAGAGTGCGGAAAGTAAGCGGCCCGACTACCACGGGGCTTACCGTGATCCTGCCGCGCACGGACTGCCGCAACATCCTGACTTATCCCGGAACCATGGACGAGATGTGTTTTGAAGATTTAGACCTTGATTACCTGGCGGATTCGAAACACTTTCACCTTTCGTCTTTCTTTTTGCATCGCAGCCTCAGGTCGCGCATTCCGGAGTTGTTCGCGAAGATGAAACAGAAGGGCCTCACCACCTCGCTCGACACGAATGATGACCCTGCGGACCGCTGGGGAGATGATTTGCTCGCGGTCTTGAAACATGTGGATGTCTTCTTCGCCAACGAGCGTGAGGCGCAGAAGATTGCGCGGGTCGACAACCTGGAAGCGGCTATTGACGCGCTTGCCCCATGTGTGCCCGTCTTGGTCGTAAAGCTAGGGGGAGAAGGGGCACTGGCCCGAGACCGCTGCGGGCAGGTGCGATGCCCGGCACTTAAAGTAGAGGTCGTTGATCCCGTGGGGGCAGGCGACAGTTTCGACGCGGGGTTCATTCACCAATACGTGCGGGGCGCGGCGCTGGCTGACTGCGTTGCCTATGGCAACATCGCGGGAGCCTTTTCCACAACTCGCCCCGGCGGCACGGAAGCATTCCGTGACCGGAGGCAGTGCCAGGACTTCTTCAACAGGATGCTGGAGAAATGATTGGGAAGTGGAATTTCAGCATCCTGTTCGGCAGCATCTAAGCAGAAGGTAAAAGCACCGTCATGATTGACTTCCATACACACCCTGTTATCATCCGTGAGTTCGCGGAAAAGTACCCGAATTACGTGCGCGTGGCGCGCGAGGTCTTCAACATCGGGAACAACTTTCAGCCGCTGGAGACATTCTTCCTGCAAATGGAGGTTGCCGGGGTCGAGAAGGCTGTGCTTCTCCCCATCGCCTGCGAGCGGGCGCGTGGCGATGCCGTGAGCAGCAATGAACAGGTCGCCGAGCTTTGCGGCCTGTCGGAGCGTTTCATTGGGTTTGCGAGCGTGGACCCGATGCTGCCAGGCGCGCCGAAGGAGTTGGAATCCGCCATCAGGGCACTTGGTCTGAAAGGCCTGAAGCTCGACGCGGCTCTTCAGGATTTTGACCTGAACGACCCCAGAGTTTTCGACATTTACGAAGTGGCAGCCTCGCTCGGAATACCATTGCTGATTCATACTGGAATGAGCTGGGCGCCGGGAACTCCGCTCGAGCGGGGGCAACCCCTTTTGTTGGAAAAGGCAATTCGCCGATTCACGAAGCTGCGCTTCGTGCTGGCCCACTGGGGATGGCCCTGGGTTTGGGACGCTACCGCTTTGGCCTTGAAGTATCCCAACGTGTTCCTTGACACTTCAGGCCTTTATTACGACAGCCCGAAGGAGTTTATCCAGTTTGTTTATAGCAAACAAATTCCGACGACACTCATTGAGCGGAGCCTCCGAAACCAAGTCGTTTTTGGCTCCAATTACCCGCGCGTGGAGATCAAAAACATGGTGAGGGCGCTCAAGTCGCTGTCTCTGACGGAAGGGTGCCTGGAGAAGATTTTCTCCAAGAATGCGGAACTTTTGCTGGGAGTGCGGAGTTGACCACTCTGTAAATCTTATATCGTTCGCTGTCATTCCGAGCGCAGCGAGGAATCGCGCTCTGATTTTGTTTTCGCGACGCTAATGAAGCGGAGCGAGATTCCTCTCCCGCGACTGCGCGATCGGAACGACAGTTTTTGGTCGATCAGGGATGAAAGCCAAAGCAGGACGGAAAAAGCCAATGATCATCAAGCTCGAGAGGGTGAGGCTGCAAAGCCACAAGGCCGAAGAAGCCATCAATATCACACCGAAGGTGGATGACATTGTCGAGAAGAGCGGGGTGAAGAACGGAGTGGTCAACGTCATGACCTGCCATACTTCCTCCGGATTGCTGGTGACGGAAGGAATTCCCTGCCTCGAAGAAGATATCCTCACGCATTTTTCGCGGCTTCTCCCCGAAGATGAGGATTACCATCACCGCCGCTACCTCGACTTCGACGGCCGCCTGGGCTTCAACGCGGAATCCCACCTGAAGAGCATCCTGGGTGGAATCCAGTGCACGTTTCCGATTGAAAACGGCAAGATCGTGCGGGGTTCCCGGCAGACCATCTACTTCATGGAATACGATGGCCCGCTGGAGAGAATTTACCTTGTACAGGTTTTGGGAGAATAAGAAGTGTACGGAGGCCCTTGCGGCCGCCCCGCGGCAGCGGGAGCAACTCCAAGGATTGCCCCTACCCGGCGCGGAGGTGCGCTATGGCGCGGATGGAGACGCTGGAACCTGTTTTATGGGAGCGCTTTAAGGGACTGTCGCGGATGGTGGGCAACACGCCGCTGCTGGCCATCGAATTTACTTACCGCGGCAAGCCGCGAATCCTCTACGCCAAGTCCGAACAGCTCAACATGACAGGCAGTATCAAAGACCGCATGGCGCTTTACATCCTCGAGCGCGCCTACGCGGAGGGGAAAATCTCCCCCGGCGACGCGATTGCGGAGGCGACCAGCGGGAACACGGGCATCAGTTTTGCCGCGCTGGGCCGCGCGCTGGGCCATCCGGTGACCATCTTCATGCCGGAGTGGATGAGCCGCGAACGGGTGGATCTGATTCACAGCCTGGGTGCCCGGATTGTGCTGGTTGAACGCGAGCAGGGGGGCTTCCTGGGCAGCATCCGCATGGCGGAAGAGATGGCGGCAGAGCAGGCGCGAGTTTTCCTGCCGCATCAGTTTTCCAACGAGGCGAACGCCGAAGCACATGCGTCGACAACGGGTCCGGAAATTTGGTGGCAGTTGAAGTCGAATTCACTGGTGCCAGATGCCTTCGTGGCGGGCGTGGGCACGGGCGGGACCATCATGGGCGTGGGGCGGTTCCTGCGCTCACGGGCGCCCTCGTTGCGCGTTCATCCCCTCGAGCCGGCGGAATCGCCCACCCTTTCGACCGGATACAAAGTGGGCCGGCACCGCATCCAGGGGATTTCGGACGAATTCATCCCGCCCATCGTCGACCTGAACAAGTTGGACGCAGTGGTCACTGTCCACGACGGCGACGCGATCCTGATGGCGCAAAAGCTGGCCGCCCAGTTAGGGCTGGGCGTGGGAATCTCCTCGGGCGCGAACCTTCTCGGCGCGCTGAGGGTGCAGAACGAGCTGGGCGAGGACAGCGTGGTGGTCACTATCTTTCCGGACGACAACAAAAAATACCTCAGCACCGATTTGTTGCGCGAGGAGCCAAGGCAAGACGGGTATCTGACGCCCGAGGTTGAGCTCCGCGGGCTCCGCGCCTTCAATCGGGTGTGCGCCACATGCTCCGCGCTCCTGGATTAAGGTAGCGCGGGCGCGTCGGCCTCCATGAAGCTTGCCAGAAATCCATCACCCCATTTGATCATTGTTCATCGAATCCTTGAAGAGCGGCGTGCGGCTGGGCTTTGCAAACCGCCCACTGCCATCGCCAGCGTTATTCTCAGGGTCGCATGAATTCGGCAGAAATTGTACCACGCAAAGTGAACCGCAAGCGCCGCTTTCAAATTCGCCAGCCTCTTTGAGGAGGCGCTTGGCAGGCGGTGAACTGGCGAATCTGCACGTCACATTTTGAACGGCAGAATCTCACACTCAGGATGTGCATGCGGAGAATGGCGTTTATCAACTGCGTTTTTGAGATGCCCGTTCTGGCTAATCCCAGCCCGTTTGTAAAATCCGTCACAAGCCAACTGCTAGCGTCAAACCTCCAAACCGTTACTATTTCCTGTGCAGGAGCCTAGCCCCATTTTCGCCAATACGGTTTCCATCAGTATAAAGGCACCATGCCTAATAGTAGATGACAGCGCACCAACTCACATTTAGGACAGTACCAGCTCTTTCGTGGCACTGGATCGAAAATCCAGCTAAGATAAAGGGGAGGGCGTGCAAGTGCCGTAATTCCCGCGCTTCCTTTTCTTGCAGCAGTGAGTTGCTGCTCCGCCGTGGCGGGGAAAGCGTGGCGTTCAGTTGGAGGGCTAAGATGCAACCGTCGGATGTCGGATCGAACACTACGAATCTGGCCGAGCTTTTTTGTGGAACGGACCACCCGCCAGCCCAGACGCTGGAAGAGCGCGCGCAGCGCGAAGACCCTGCGTTATTGAAGACGCTGCTCGAACAGATGCTTCTGGTTCGTCGCTTCGAAGAGAAGGCGGCAGAGCTCTACACTTTGGGAAAGATCGGGGGCTTCTGCCACTTGTATATCGGCCAAGAGGCGGTGGCGGTGGGAGCAATTTCGACGCTCGATCCGGATGACTACATTCTGACTTCCTACCGCGAGCACGGGCACGCTCTGGTAAAGGGAATGGACCCGGGCGAGGTGATGGCGGAGCTATATGGGAAGCAGAGTGGCGTCTCGAAGGGCAAAGGCGGATCGATGCACCTTTTTGACAAACGCCGCAACTTCCTAGGGGGCCATGCCATTGTGGGAGGCCAGATCCCGCTGGCCATCGGGGCAGCTTTTGCCTCGAAGTATCTTAAGCAGCGGCGCGTCACGCTGGCCTCTTTCGGGGAGGCGGCGGTCAATATCGGATCCTTTCACGAGTCGCTGAACCTGGCGGCGCTGTGGAAGCTGCCGGTAGTGTTTATCTGTGAGAACAACCGCTTTGGGATGGGCACTCCGATCGAGCGTGCTTCCTCTCTCTACGACCTGTCGCAGAAGGCCTGTGCGTACAACATGGCGCGCACGTGGGTGGACGGGATGGACGTTCTGGCGGTGCGCGAAGTTCTTAAAGAGGCTGTCGAGCGAGCCCGGAAGGAGAGCGCCCCCACCCTCATTGAAGCCCGCACTTATCGCTTCATGGGCCATTCCATGTCCGATCCCGCGCACGGCCACTACCGCACCAAGTCGGAAGTGGAAGAGCAGCGTCGCCACGACCCGATCAAGAATCTGACCACTGCGCTCGAGTCGATCGGCGTCATCGACGCTCAGTTTCTGGAAGAGCTGGATCAGAAAGTCCGCGATATGGTGGAGGAAGCCGTAGCCTTCGCGGAACGCAGTCCTGAGCCGGAGCCGCAGGAGTTGTATACCGATGTTTACGTGGGATGACGGGGCAGGAGTCAGGAGCCAGGAGTCAGCTGTCAGCGAACGACCGAGGACAAGTTGCTTGCTGGTTGCTGAGAGCTGAAAGCTGACAGCAAGGGTTTCCATTCTGACTCCTGACTCCTAAGGAAGGGTTTTCCATGTCGATTCTAACTTACCGTGAAGCGTTGAATCAGGCCATGTGCGAAGAGATGCGGCGTGATGAGACGATCGTTCTGATGGGTGAAGAAGTCGGCTTCTACCAGGGAGCCTACAAGGTCAGCAAAGGAATGCTGGAGGAATTCGGGCCGATGCGCGTGCTGGACACGCCCATCACGGAGCTCGGCTTTACGGGTTTGGGGGTTGGGGCCGCCATGGTGGGGCTGCGCCCCATCGTCGAGATGATGACCTTCAACTTTGCCATTCTGGCGCTGGACCAAATCGTCAACAGCGCCGCCAAGATGCTCTACATGTCAGGGGGCCAATTCCCCGTTCCCATGGTGATTCGTGGTCCCGGCGGGGCTGCGCACCAGCTTGCCGCGCAGCATTCGCAGGCGCTGGAAGCGTGGTTTTGCTACGTACCGGGGTTAAAGGTGGTCATGCCTTCAACACCCGCAGATGCCAAAGGGCTGCTGAAGACCTCCATTCGTGACGATAATCCTGTGGTCTTTATTGAGTCGGAAGTGCTTTACGGGACGCGCGGCGAGGTTCCCGAGGGCGAATATTTGATTCCCTTGGGAGTTGCCGACATCAAACGTCAGGGCAGCGATGTGACTCTCGTCGCTCACTCCAGGATGGTCTTCCTGGCACTCGAGGCCGCCGCCGATTTGGCGAAAGAAGGCATTGAGGCTGAAGTGATCGACCCGAGAACGTTGCGCCCGCTCGACACTGAGACGCTTGTCCAGTCGGTGAAGAAGACGAACCGAGCGGTTATTGTGGAAGAGGGTTGGCCATTCTGTGGCGTGGGCGCGCAGATCGTGGATACCCTTCAGTCCCTTGCTTTCGACTACCTGGATGCGCCGATCTTGAGGGTAACGGGCGCCGATGTGCCCACACCCTACGCAAAGAATCTGGAGCACTTGGCCTTTCCGGACAAACAGCGGGTGAGGGAAGCGGTGAACAAGGTGCTTTACCGGCAACCCGCCAATGGGGACAAATCATGATGGTCAAGGTACTGATGCCGAAGGGCAGCGATACGATGACAGAGGGCAAGGTCCTGAAGTGGGTCAAGAAGGAAGGGGACCCGGTCTCGACGGGCGAAACGGTGGTCGAGATTGAGACCGACAAGGTAGACATGGAAGTCGAGGCGATGGGTGGCGGGGTGTTGCGCAAGATTCTTGTTCAGTCTGGTAAGGTAGTCCCCGTCGGAGAGCTGCTGGGAGTGATCGCCAAGCCGGATGAGGACATTTCCTCCCTGCTTAAAGGTGGAGGCGCGGTGGGGGCGCAGCCGCCGGCGGGGAGCCCGGTCCAAGCCCCAGCGCCCGCGCCGGCTGGCGTAGCGCTTGTCCCGCCCAGCGCGGGACCGGCGCCTGCCGCCCCTTCTCCCGCGACTGGGGGGTCAAGGCAGGCTGTAATGGGTGTCGCCAAGCCTTCCGCTCCCGAACCTACCAATGGCGGACGCGTTTTGGCTTCGCCGCTGGCCCGAAGGATGGCTCAGGAAATGGGCCTTGATTTGAATCGCATTGCAGGCTCGGGGCCGGCCGGAAGGATTGTGCGGCAGGATGTGGAACGCGCTGCGCTGCTGGCAGTTGGGACGCGGTCGGCGCGTGTTGCTGAGGCTGAAGGCGCTGGTGTCCACCCACCTGCTCCGGCGCCCACATTGCCAAGGCGGCCGGCGCCCGCCCCCACCGGTCGGGAGTTCTACGACGAACCGCTGAGCTCGATGCGCAAAGCCATTGCCATTCGCCTGGTGCAGAGTAAAGCTCCAGTGCCCCACTTCTACCTGACGATCGAAGTGGACATGGGCCGGGCCAAAGAGTTGCGTGAATCGGCGAAGGCTTTGAACCCGGACCTGGACCTTTCGTACAACGATCTCATCCTTAAAGCCTGCGCGGCGGCGCTTGAGTTGCACCCGCAGGTGAACGCGTCCTTCCAGGGCGAGGCAATCCGCTATTACCGTCGCATTCATCTCGGCGTAGCCGTGGCAGTGGAGGAGGGCGGCCTGATCACACCGGTCATTCGCCATTGCGAGGGAAAGAGCCTCCAGGAGATCTCGCGAGAAGCGAAGGACCTCATCGCTCGGGCGCGCAGCCGCAAGCTGAACCCGGACGAGTACACCGGCGCCACGTTTACCGTCTCCAATCTCGGCATGATGGGGATTGAAGAGTTTTCGGCGGTCATCAATCCGCCGGAGGGCGCCATCCTGGCCGTAGGTACGGTGGCGGAGAAACCTGTGGTGGTGAAGGGCCGGATCGAGGTGGGCCTCCGCTGTCGCATGACGCTCTCATGCGACCATCGTGTGGTGGACGGTGCCACCGGCGCGAAGTTCCTCCAGACACTCAAACAGATTCTCGAGAATCCGGTTTATTTGGCGTTTTAGAGCAGTCTAAAGTCTACAGTCGACAGTCTACAGCGAAAAAACCGCGTTGTAGGGGCGGCCCTTGTGGCCGCCCGGCGGGCAACCGCAAGGGTTGCCCCTACGACTCGCCTGCGCAACACGATTTTTTCACACCTTCCACGCGCGGGAGCAGGGCAAGCCCTACCCCTACAACCTATCCCCACGCATTATGGTGTTACCCCGCCATCGTTCCGTGCGGCCGTCACACCTTTCGTGGGCTCAGCTCGGCCACCCGCGGCGTAAGGGATCCAAACTTCCATGGTGCCCTGGATCCGATTGGCCCAAGCGTAATAAGGAATGAACGTCAAGTTGACCTCTTTCCCTTCGCTATGCGGCGTTCTTTCCAAAGTGCGATACAGCGGCTCTTGGGAAAGCGGCCTGGCTGCCGCCGTGCCTTTATGTTTCAGCAACACGATTCCACCAAGCAAGTCAGGGCGAAACTCCCACGTAAACCCCCAGTTCGGACCGGAGCTCGGCGACAACGCAACATCGAAGATAGATCCTCGGTCCTCCTGGTCCACCTGCTCCAGGCAGTAGATCAGGGGTCCGCGTTGGACAGCGACCTTTCCGTAATCCTCACGCACCAGGGGATTGGCCGCCACCAGGTGCGGGGTCATGTCCAACTGCAAGGCAGCCGTGCTTTCTCCGTTCCACTCCCGATGGATGGCGAAATACTCGCCCGGTTTTGGCTTCCCGGGAGCGGGCTTGCCGTCGAGGGTGACTGTGGCCTTGCTCGACCAGCCCGGAATTCGAAGATAGAGCGTGAAGGTTGCGGCCTTGGCCGGCCTGACCTTTAACGTGATGTCGCCGTCCCAAGGGTACTTGGTTCGCTGGACGAGATGGAGCCCGGTGCCGTCTTCTAGGTGCCAATCCAACGTGGAAGCGTGGTAAAGATTGACATACACGCCGGCGGGGCTGGTCGAGTAGAGATAGCCGGGAATGGCCGCGAAGGTCCGCTCCAGGTTAGGGGGGCAGCACGTGGTATCGTACCAGGGCTGGCGAATCTCTTCGTCGCCCCGGGACGCGAGGGGATTGCGATAGCAATAGAGTGTCCCGGAAAGCGACATGCCGGAGTTGATTCCGTTATAAAGCGCCTGTTCCATGACATCGGTGTAGGAGGCGTCCGCCTTGGCCGCCAGCATCCGCCAATTCCACATGAAGTTGGCGATGGCCGCACAGCTTTCCGCGTAAGCGCGCTCGTTGGGGAGGTCGTAGGCCATGCCCACCGATTCGCCCTGCGCGTACGATCCGACTCCGCCGGTGACGTACATCTTCCGCTCGACCAGGTCTTTCCAGAGCCGTTCGAGGGTTTCGGGATAATCCGCGTCGCCCGTCTCGAGATAGTAGTCCGTCGCCCCGCTGCACGCATAAAGAGCCCGCACCGCATGGCCTTCGAGTTCAGTTCGTGAAGTGAAGGGTATACCACTGAATAGGTACGTCACCTGGTCGTCGGTGAGCTGCAAGCGCAGCCGCTCGCCGCTGAACAAGTAGTTGACGAAATCCAGGTAGCGCCGGTCGCCGGTGGTGCGGTAGAGCTCTACCAATGCCATTTCAAATTCCGGATGTCCGGTAAGGGCGGGTTTCTTTTCGGGTCCAAAGGTCTGCAACACGTAGTCGGCATACTTGATCCCGCCCTCCAGGAGCTTCCTGTCTCCCGTAGCGCGGTAGTAGGCGATGCCGGCCTGCAGCAGATGACCCAGGCAGTACAACTCGTGGCTGCGATACATCTCGGAGAATCGCAGCTTAGCGCGCTCCCCGACGTAGTAAGTGTTGAGATAACCGGAGGGTTCCTGGGCGGCCAGCACATCGTCAATGAGCTTATCGAGCGTTTCGTGAAGTTGCGGCCGGTCGCCCGATTGCAGCACGAAGGCAACCGCCTCCATCCACTTGTAGAGATCGGAGTCGGTGTAAAGCGGTCCCCTGCGGCGTTCGTTCTTGCGGCCTGAAAGGCGCCGGAAGTTGTCCACGACGCCGTGTTCTTCCAGGAGCTCCAGCAAGGTGGGGATGCTCTCTTCCACGTTCGTCCGCATCCGCGCCGCCCAAAATCCGTCGCCCATGGTCACGGCGCGAATGGGCACCGAATGTAGCTTTGCCTTGGGACTTGCGGACGTATTGATGATTCCCTGGTCTTTCCACGCTTGGCCTTCCGTCTGGGCATACAGGATCGAACAGGCGCTAAGCAGGAATGAAATTAAGCAAAGAAAACGGATAGTTGCGGAACGCATCGCAAAACCCTCCTGGTCGAGGGTCAAGAGTTGAGAGTCGAGGAGCCAAGAACTCGAAAAGTCGAGAGCTGAAGCTCAAGACCCCAGCCTTCATTCCGGTCCCGCAGTCGTGGGAGAGGAATCTCGCTCTGCTTCTCGACTCGGCTCCTTGACTTTCAGTTCCCGACTTTTCAATTCTCGACTCTTGATTCTCGACTCTTGACTCTCGACTGCTCTTCACGGCAGCAGCGGCTTGACCGCGCCTTCAAACTCCTCGAACCTCGTTGCGCCCTCCCAGCTTTCAACCAGCCTTCCCTCTCGGTCGTAAAGAAAGGTGGCGGGAATGCCGCCGCCCCAGTGGGGATTGATCGAATTCACGAGCGCCTCGAAGTCCTTGAAATGCTGTCGATAGCTTCCGAAGTTTGCCGCCTGCGATTTCAAGAACTGTTCGATGGCGGGAACCGATTCCGGCTCATCCATGGAGATCGCCACCACAGACAGCCCGCGGCTGCGGTAGGTATTGTAAAGGCGAACCAAGCCGGGGAATTCCTCCCGGCAGGGGTCGCACCACGTAGCCCAGAAGTTCACCAGCAGAACCCGGCCCCGCTCCTGAGCGCGCAGCCTCTCCCATCCGGCTTCATCCAGATCGACAACACCCTTGGGCGGCGGTGGTTCGGAGGGAGTTACGAAGCGCGAGCAGCCGGCGCAAAGTGCCAGCGCGGCCAGGACGAAGGCGAAAATGAGAATTGTCGTCACCCCCGCGCAAGCGGGGGTCCACGTCGCTTCATGGCGAACTGGATTCCCGCTTTCGCGGGAATGACGCGGCTTGCCACGGGGCGCAGCGAGGAACCTCGCTACGGAACTCCGAGACGTACGAGAATCCTGGTTTCGTCGGCCTGGGCTCACTCGCAATGACAGACCCGACGGTCTTCTGAGTATCGTGTTAACCTGTTTTGACACGTTTGATAGTGCAGCCGAACGCCTTTGTCTCAGTCACCGCAACGGGTTTCCCAGCGAGAATGTCGTCCAGTGCGGGCCGGATTTCATCGTCAGTGGTCTTATCGGGATTGTTGGTGGGCTGGTGACTGTTCCCAAGCGCCCCGTGGTAACGCAGCGTCCATGTACTGTCCAACAAGAACACTTCTGGTGTTACGGAGGCGCCCAGCCGGTCGGCAATCTGATTGCCCTCATCCTTGAGAATCAGGAAGTCGAGGCCATGAGCGCGGGCATGTTCTGCCACCTCCGCAACGGGCTCGGTCTTGTTAGCATTGATTGCGATAAAAGCCACGTCACGACCCTCGTACTCGTGAGCCAGGCTGGCCATCACGTGATTGAAGGCATTTGAGTAAGGGCAGCGGGTGGCGATGAAGATGACCGCTACGGCCTTCTTTCCCTCAAATTCGTAGAGCCGATGCGGCTTCCCGTTGACATCCGGGAGTGTGAAATCGGCCATCTTCTCTCCCACCTTGATCTTTGCGGCCGGCAGCTCACCACCTCTACACGCGCTCCAGAGAAAAAACAGCCCCAGGCCACACACGAAAGCAATCTTGATTCTGCCCATCGGTAAACACCTCCATCGGCAAAAATGCCAGAAATCCTGAGACAACCAATTATAGCAGGCCTCTCGGGAATCCTGGCCGTCTTCCCCTTGGGGGTCTGTGTGGTAACACCAGGTTGCGTGTCATTCCGAGGAATTCCGCGGCTGCGGGACGACGAGGAATCTCGCACTGAATTGAAAATACTCAGAGCGAGACTCCTCTCCGTCGGCTGACGGATCGGAATGACAGCGTAGGCAGGGTTGTCACACAGACTCCCCTGGGGGAGAGGGTTTGGAGTTTCTCCATTTTTGGTCAATAGACTTCCCCCTCCCTTGGAGAGAGAGAGCTGTTCACCTCGGACGCCGGGCGACGTGCGCTTGCTTCGCCTTTCGCTTCACCTGTGCTAGGATGGCGAGTGGCGCAGATGCGAGGGATGGGCGCGGGCAGCGCTTGATCTTCATTTGGGAACAAAAAGGCAACTCCATTGAGCGAAGCAACTAGCGGACGGCTTCGGATTTTGAGCGGGATGCGTCCCACCGGGAAACTGCATTTGGGCAACCTGGTGGGCGCGCTTCAGAATTGGGTCAAATTGCAAGATGAGTATGAGAGCTTCCATTTTGTGGCTGACTGGCACATGCTGACTACCGGCTACGACAATACGCTCGACCTGCGCCAGGACACCTGGGAAATGGTCGCCGACTGGCTGGCCTGCGGGCTGGATCCCAACAAGGCCACGTTTTTCGTTCAGTCGCGTCTGCCGGAGCATGCGGAGTTGCACCTGCTGTTTTCGATGGTGACGCCGCTGAGTTGGCTGGAGCGCATCCCGACGTACAAAGAGCAACTCGAAAACATCCGTGATCACGACATCAACACCCATGGCTTCTTGGGTTACCCGCTGCTCCAGGCTGCCGACATCCTGATGTATAAGGCGAATTACGTGCCAGTGGGCGAAGATCAGGTGCCGCACGTCGAGTTTACCCGCGAAGTCGCTCGAAGGTTCAACTTGGCCTTTGGCGAACTTGAATTACTCAAAGGAGAGGATGGTGATTGGGCTGCCCGCGCGATTAAGTGGGTAATGGAGGCCATGGACATCAAGCTGGACGAAGGCCTTGGGATCGACATCGTGAATTTCCTCCCTGTCGCCTTCCGTCAGGTCACCTTGGAGCGGAGGGCAGAGTGTTTGAATCAGCGGCTGGGCGATTTACGGGGAATTTTCCCTGAGCCTGAAGCATTGCTCACTTCCGCGCCCCGGCTGCCGGGAACCGACGGTCGCAAGATGTCGAAGAGTTATAACAACGCCATTTTCCTGACCGATGCGCCAGAGGTGGTTTCGAGGAAGCTCGCGACAATGATCACCGACCCGGCTCGCAAGCGGCGCAGCGACCCCGGCAATCCGGATGTCTGCCCGGTGTTCGACCTGCACAAGGTTTTCTCCTCTCAAGAGACGATCGACCGGGTGAATCGCGAGTGCCGCACGGCAGAGATCGGATGTTTGGATTGCAAGAAGCTTGTGGCCGGGCATCTGAATGCGTTTCTCGCGCCCATTCAGCAACGCCGAAAACCTTATGAGGAGAATCCCCAGAAGGTCTGGGAAGTGCTCGAGGACGGGACGAGCAAAGCGCGGGCGGTGGCTCAGGCCACAATGAGAGAAGTGCGCGCGGCGGTGAAATTAACTTAGTGTAGGGCCGGCCCTACAGGTATTCGATGAGTGTTGAAGACGCCAAAACCGGCGCCGAAGAAACGGCGGCAAGTGCGGCCCAGCCGAGTGTCGAAGGGGCTGTTTCAACTCCGCAAGAGGAACCAACTTCGGCGGAGCCCGACACCCTTCCCGCCGAGTCTGGAGACGAAGGGCAGGATCAGCCCGTGCGCAAGCGTCTGACGCACGGAGGAGAGCCGCCACCGCCGGTTAAGCTGGCGATGTACGAGGGGCCGCTGGACTTGCTCCTCGACCTCATTCGCAAACAGCAAATCGATATCTACGACATCCCCATCGCCAGAATTACCCAACATTACCTTGAATACCTCCATTTGCTCGAGGAGCTGAACATCGATGTGGCCGGGGAGTTTATTTTCATGGCCGCCACCCTGATCCACATCAAATCGAGGATGCTCCTGCCTCCCGATCCGAACGCCCCGCCCGAAGAGGAGGAAGACCCGCGGCAAGAACTTGTGCACCGGCTGCTCGAGCACGAGCAATTCAAGAATGCGGCGCAGATGCTCCAATCCAAGCGGATGATCGAGGAGGCGATGTGGTCGCAGCCCGGCATCGGTGAGTTCGTCGAGGCCGAGGATGAGCCTGGCCTGGCCGTCTCCGTCTTCGATCTGATTTCAACCTTCCGCGAGATACTGGAGCGGGCCAAGAAGCGGCCCCAGATTGAGATTCGACGCGAGGAAATGACGGTGGCGCAGATGGTCGAGCACATCAAGCAGGTGCTCGGCGCTCGCTCCGGTCCCGTTTCCCTGGAGGAACTTACCGCAGGCTACCTGTGGAGAGAAGCGCTCATTGCGCTCTTCCTGGCCTTGCTCGAATTGATCAGAGTGCGGGCTATCCTGCTGCGGCAGAAGGAGCTGTTTGGCCCTATCACTGTCTGGAAAAGCAAACGGTTCGAAGAGATTCTCTCCGCGACGAACGCCGCCGCGCTGCAAGTTGGGTTGGAGGATAGCTTCGGTTAGCTGTCCGTCGTCCGTTGTCAGTTGTCCGTAGTCCGTCGTTCGTGGCGCCTTGTCAGCGGTTAGTGAGGGGCCACGGACGAGTGACGAGGGACCACGGACAATGAACAGAGTCGCGCATGCTCACTGACGAAACCTTAAAAGCCTTGATCGAGGCCATCATCTACGTGGCGCCCGAGCCCGTCTCGCTCGAGGCGATCCTGAAGACCCTGGAGGGCGAAGAGCGCGGGCGAGTGAAGGCGAAACTCGAGGAGCTGATGGCGGACTTTCAGCAGGCGCAGCACGGAATTCAGGTCCGCGAAGTGGCGGCGGGTTACAAATTCTTCTCAAAACCCGAACATCACGAATTGCTACGGGAGTTTGTGAAGAGTTTGAAGCCGCCCATCAGGCTCTCCAAGCCGGCGCTCGAGACGTTGGCGGTGATTGCCTACCGGCAGCCCGTGACCTTGCCGGAGATCGACGAAATCCGCGGGGTGGACTGCGGAGGCGTCATTCACACCTTGCTGGAAAAGAAACTCGTGGTCACGGCGGGGCGAAAGAATGTGGTGGGACGGCCAATCCTCTATCGAACCTCGCGTGACTTTCTGGTGCATTTCGGATTGAACGATGTCGGTGAGCTTCCCAGCCTGAAGGAATTCGAGGAACTGGCAAAACAAGCCTTAGGAGCCGAGTGGGCGGCTCCAGAGGCAGGGCCTCCCCCGCAAGAAGCGCCTGCAGCTTCTGATAAGGCTGAGGCGATCTCAGCGAGCGTGCCCAGCGAAGCCGGCGAAACTGTAACTCCCTCGTCCCTACAGGGAGCAGAAGAGGAAGAACCGCAGGTAACGTAGCATAGCGCAGCCAACCGGCGGTGTCTTGTAGGCGCAGGGCTTGCCCTGCCCAAGGGCACCCCAGGGGGTGCCCCTTCAGAAGACGCACAATGTTGGCTAAGGGACCCCGATGCAGGAGCGACTACAAAAGATCATCGCCAGGGCCGGCGTGGCCTCCCGGCGCAAGGCCGAGGAGCTTATCCTGCAAGGTCGCGTTTCGGTGAATGGGCAAGTGGTGGCCGAATTAGGTTCCAAGGCTGACCCCGCGCGTGACCGAATCCTGGTGGATGGCAGGCCGTTGAGCCGCGAGAGGCGGCGGCTGTACTTGCTACTCAATAAGCCCCCTGGATATGTTTCCACGGTGAGCGATCCGGAACACCGCCCCACCGTGATTTCGCTAGTGCAGGATATCAAGGAGAGAGTTTATCCGGTAGGGCGACTCGACTATCATTCCTCCGGGCTGATGCTGCTGACCAATGACGGGGAGCTGGCCAATTTCCTGATGAGTCCGAAATCCGGCGTGCCACGGACGTATCACGTCAAGTTAGAAAGTGAGCCGGGGCCGGGGGCTCTTAAGAAATTGGAAGGGGGGATTGTTCTGGATGGCCGCCGGACGGCCCCCTGCCAAATCCGGCGGCTTGCTTTCGGCGAAAAACCCTGGTATGAAATCACCCTTGTCGAGGGACGATACCACCAGGTGCGGCGGATGTTTGAGCGCATCGGGACAGCGGTGGTAAAGTTAAAGCGCGCCCGCATTGCCTTTCTGACGGACCATGGCCTGGCGCCGGGCCGGTTCCGCCAGTTGAAGGCTGCGGAAGTTGAGCGGTTAAGAAAATGGAAGGGACAGAAGGAAAGGGTAAAGGATAAAGGGTAAAGGCTAAGTTGACCACACTACAGAGTGCGCGGAATCTGCTTTGGACGGCTCCCGCGTAGCTTTACTCAGCACGAGCCGCGAATAAACGAGGGAATAAAAGCATTACTTAGAAGCTCTAACCCAGCAACGAGTGGCAATTATCCTTTACCCTTCAACCTTTACCCTTTAACCTTTAGCCATGCCACGATCCATCATTTACGAGATTCTGCCACCCTGGTCGAGCCGCATTCGGCCCTACCCGCCGGGCAAGCCGGTGGAGGAGGTGGAGCGCGAACTGGGGCGGACCGCCATCAAGCTGGCCTCCAACGAAAACCCGCTCGGCCCTTCCCCTAAGGCTCAGGAGGCTATCCGAAAGTACCTGAGCCAAGTGCACTATTACCCCGACGGAGGCGGCTATTACCTGCGCCAGGAGTTAGCGGAAATTCACGGGCTGAATATGGACGAGATCATCCTGGGCGCCGGTTCCACGGATCTGATTGAGTTGATAGGCAAGACCTTCCTGGGCGGTGGCGACGAGGCGATCACCTCCGAGTCAGCATTTTACATGTACCGGCTGGCGATTGAGGACATGGGCGCGGGACTGGTTCTGACGCCCATGCGCGACATGACTTTCGATCTTCCCGCCATGGCGCACGCCATCACCCAAAGGACCAAGGTGGTCTACCTCGGGAATCCCAATAATCCCACCGGAACGATGTTCACCGCCGAGGACCTGGATCGCTTCCTGGATGCTATCCCGTCGCGGGTTTTGGTGGTGCTGGACGAGGCCTATTACGACTACGTGCAGCGCCCGGATTATTCCCATTCCGTGGATTATGTGCGCGTGGGCCGGAATGTCATGGTGCTTCGCACCTTCTCCAAAGTGCACGGCCTGGCGGGCATACGCTTGGGGTACGGCATGGGCCACCGCGAGTTGATCGAATGCCTGAACCGCATCCGCTCGCCTTTTAACGCCTCGAGTGTGGCCCAGGTGGCGGGTCTGGCGGCGCTCGACGATCGTGAGCACGTGGCGCGCTCGGTGGAAATGAACAGGCAGGAGATGAAATTCTTGACCCAGGAATTGACCCTGATGGGCGTGCACTACACGCCTTCCGTAGGAAACTTCCTGCTGATCGACACGGGCCGCGACTGCGAAGAGGACTTCATCCGATTACTTCACGAGGGGGTGATCGTGCGCCCGATGAAGCTCTATGGCTTCCCCACGTCCCTGCGCGTCACGGTGGGGTTGCACGAAGAGAACCAGCAGTTCCTTGAAGCCTTGCAACGCGTGGCGGCTTCCTCCGTTAAGACTATAGGGTAGTCGGAGCGCGAGAGTTGTAGGGGCGGCCCTTGTGGCCGCCCGTGGGCCATGACGCCGCACGAAGCTGTCATTCTGAGCCTTCATGCGGGCGCGGTGCCCGCGCTGCCTCGACCTGAGGTTTAGGATGTCAGATCCCATCCGCGAGATCCTCGAGAAATGTAAGACCCTCGCCGTGGTCGGTCTCTCTTCCAAGCCCTCGCGGCCAAGTTATGGCGTGGCCGCCTACATGAAGGCCCACGGCTACCGCATTATCCCCGTTAACCCCAACGAACAATCCGTGTCCGGCGAGAAGGCTTATGCGGCTCTCGATGACGTCCCCGAGGCGTTCGAAGTGGTGGTGATCTTTCGTCGGCCCGAATTCGTGCTGGAAGTTGTGCAGGCCGCTATCCGCAAGCACGCCAAAGTGATCTGGATGCAGGAAGGCGTCGTCCACGAAAAAGCCGCCGCCTGCGCCCGCGACGCCGGACTGTTTGTGGTTCAAGACCGCTGCATACTGAAAGAACACGCCAAGCGGTTTGTGACGGAGGGGATTTGATCAGCTCTGCGCATACTTTTTCTTCCATTCTGCGATGGCTGCCAGCTTCTCTCTCAGTCGTTTCTCAAATCCTTGATCGGTGGGGCGGTAGTAGTGACGGTCTTTGAGGTTCTCAGGAAGGCATTGCATGTCGGTGAGGCGGTCCGGCGCGCTGTGGGCGTATTGATAGCCCTTGCCATAGCCCTGGTGGGCCATCAAGCCGGTTACGGGGTTGCGCAAGTGAAGCGGTACGGGTTCGGCGAGAGACTTTTGCGTGTCCTGCGCAACTTCCCCGTAGCCCACATAGAGCGCATTCGACTTGGGAGCGAGGGCAAGGTAGACGGCAGCCTCGGCCAGCGCCAGGTTCCCCTCCGGCATGCCCACAAAATGCGCCGCTTGCATGGCGGCGACGGTTACGGCCAAGGCATTGGGGTCAGCCAGCCCAACATCCTCCGACGCCATGCGAATCATCCGGCGCGCGATGTAGAGTGGATCTTCGCCGGCCTCGAGCATGCGGCCCAGCCAATAGAGAGTGGCGTCCGCGTCGGAATTGCGCACCGATTTGTGGAGGGCTGAAATCAGATTGTAATGCTCCTCGCCGGCTTTGTCGTAGAGGAGCATTTTGCGCTGGAGGGCATCCTCGAGAATGGCCTCGGTAACGACGGCGCGACGCGCTTCACCCTCGCCCTCGTGTGGGGCAGCGGCCACGGCCACCTCCAGGGTATTGTAAGCCGCGCGCGCATCCCCATTGGAAAACACGGCGATCTGGCGCAGCAGTTCTGGTGAAATCTCCACGTTTTCCCTGCCCAAGCCGCGCTGTTCGTCTTTCAAGGCGCGCTCCAGCAGCGTTGAGACCTCATCGGTGGAGAGCGCGGAAAGCATGTAGACTTTGGCGCGCGAGAGGAGCGCAGAAATCACTTCGAAGGAAGGGTTCTCCGTGGTGGCGCCAATCAGCACCACGTCGCCCCGCTCGACATAGGGGAGAAAGGCGTCCTGCTGCGCTTTGTTGAAGCGATGAATCTCGTCAATAAAAAGCACCGTTCTCCGCCCGTACCGCCGCACCTTTTCCGCCCTAGCCATCACTTCCTTGATTTCTTTTATGCCGGAAAGCACGGCGCTGAAGCGGACGAACTCGCTGCGCGTTTTGCGCGCGATGATCGTCGCCAATGTAGTCTTGCCTGAGCCCGGCGGCCCCCAAAGGATCATCGAGGCCAGCTCGTCGCGCTCAATCTGCTTGCGCAGAGGCTTGCCCGGCCCCAGGATGTGAACTTGGCCTACGAATTCCTCAATCGTTTCCGGCCGCATGCGGTCGGCGAGGGGCGACAGCGCACCCTTGCCCTCGGGCTTTGGAGGGGGAAAATCACGGCTTGGTGGCGGTTCGAAGAGGCTCATGAGAATTGGCTCATTGGGTCATTGAATCATCGCTCCATTAAACGCTGGTCCGTGCCTGTCAGTACCTAAATCCGCGCTGGCGAGCCGCTTCGTAGAGGAAAACGCCGGCCGCAGTCGCCACATTAACCGAGTCCATCCCCGGCCGAATGGGAATGCTCAACAGCAACGAGGCTTCGCGGGTAATCTCCGGCGGCAGGCCGGAAGCCTCTCTGCCCAGCATGACGGCGAGCGAGCCTCTCAGATCCGCATCGTACAGCGGTGAGGGACTGTGGCGGTCAGCGGCAACGATGCGAACTCGAGCCGCGCGCAGGCGATGCACGAGTTCATTCACTGCCAGGCCAGCCAAGACCGGAAGGCGGAAAATCGCGCCCGCCGAGGAGCGTACGGCCTTGGGATTGAAAGGGCTGACGGTTTCCGGGAGGGTGCAGAGGGCGGAAGCCCCGAAAGCCGCCGCGCTGCGCATCAGCGTGCCCAGATTGCCAGGATCTTGGAGCCCGCAGGCCACCAGCAGAAGCAGATCGTGGCCTCCCAGGATGGTATCCAAGTTGTGAGACGGTAGCTCGACGAGCGCGGCAACACCCTGCGGATTCTGGGTCTGCGCCACCTGCTCGAAGAGGCGGTCAGGAACCTGCACGCCTTCCGCTTCCGCAGGCATCCGCTCCACAAGGTGCGCGAATTTTGCCCCAACGCTTTCGGCCACGAGCACGCTATGCGTCCGAACCGCCGGAGCCGCTGCCAGTGCCTCCTCCACAAGGAATGGACCTTCGACAGCTAACCACCCCTCGCGCGTTGTGCCTTTTGCCAAAGCCCGCCGGTAGACCTTCAACAGGGAGTTGGTGGGACTGCCGATCTGGCGCATTCTCATATGAGCCTTGTTCCCTGTTGCGCCGACTTTTAGGTCAGCACGATGGGAAAGCTGCTGACCCGAAGGCCAGCGCTACTTCCCTCTGCGCCCAAAGCTTAACCCGGCTTGAGTTGGAAGTCGAGGCCCTTGAAGATTGTCGATGGATGATTGCCGATTGCCGATGGAGCGGGGCGCGGACCCCCGGTTTTGGGATCCGCGGCTTGTCTGCGGGCCTGAGAAAGAGCCGCGGATCCCAAAACCGGGGGTCCGCGCTGCCCTGTGTGATAGAATTGCGCCGCTCTTACCAAAACGTTGATCAAAATTTTTGGAGGTTGAAAATGCGCAAACTGGGTTTTCTTTTAGCCCTTCTGATGTTGCCCGCACCCACTGTTGCCCAGAATCTCAGTGGGTTGTTCCCGGATCTTACTCAACCGCAGAACTATGTCCTGAAGCGCGTCTCCAGCTACGACCGAACCGGGGCTAACGAGGACTATAGGAAAATGGAAGCCGGTGAGACGCTTACGGTGTTTGAAGAACCCGGGCCGGGAGTCATCACTCATCTTTGGTTTACGATTTCGAGCCGTGAATTATTCCACTTGAAGAAACTCGTCCTGCGCATGTATTGGGATAACGAATCCACCCCAAGTGTGGAGGCTCCCATTGGTGATTTCTTTGGCCTGGGGTTGGGTGACTATTTCACTTACCAGTCATTCCCGCTGGCCGTCGGTTCGAGCCAAGCGCTGAACTGCTACTTTCCCATGCCGTTTCAAAAGATGGGTAAAATCACCATAACGGATGAGGGGAAGTTGCCCGTGGACAACCTCTACTATAATATTGATTACCGGGCTTACAAGAGTCCCCTCCCTCCAGAGACCCTCTATTTTCACGCCCAGTATCGCCAGTGTACTCCGTGCCAGGGCTGGACCAACCAATGGAATTCCAACGGCGACCCGCTGGTGGATAAGAAAACTAACCTCGACGGGCAGGGCAATTACGTGTGGATGGAAGCCACCGGACGCGGCCACTACGTGGGTGTGACCATGTCAGTGCTGCAAAACCAGGACGAGTGGTGGGGTGAGGGTGACGATATGTTTTTCATTGACGGGGAGAAGTTGCCCTCCATCAATGGTACGGGCTCCGAAGACTATTTTCAGGGGGCTTGGGATTTCGGCGATCAGCCATTTTCTTACTTGATGTTCGGCGCTCCGATAAAGGGCGTGGAGCGCGTAGGGGGCCGGTACTCCGTCTACCGCTTCCACCTCGATTCGCCCATCACCTTTACCAAATCGCTGCGCGCCACCATCGAGCACGGCCACGCCAACCATCGCTCCGACAACTACTTCTCAGTTGCCTATTGGTACCAGACCGAGCCGCACGCGCCATTCCCCGCGTTGCCGCCGGTCGAGCAGCGCCTGCCCAAGCTTTATCCCGTGGGTGGGCCGGGGAACGCGGGAAAGTAAGAAGGCAGAAAGCAGAATACACGAGTCAGAAGTCAGGAGCCGGAAATCAGAAGGGCGGGGAGTGTGGATGAGTGAACCAGACTACATTCGTGCCCACAAGAACTGCTTTCATAATCGTGATGAAATACTTAAGAGCCACTTATGCGGTTGCTTCTATTGCCTGAGGACATTCGCTCCGACTGGAATCCTCGAATGGGTAAACAAAGTGGAAGGGGTGGCACAGACGGCGTTGTGCCCAATGTGCGGAATCGACTCGGTGATCGGTTCCGCCTCGGGTTTTCCGATCACGGTAGATTTCTTGCAGCGGATGAACCGGCATTGGTTTTGAAAGCGCTCGCTCGGACTTACCCCGAAGCCCTTTTTGCGCCGGCGGCCTGGGCTTCGAGTTCGGCCATGTCCAGGACGATGACTTTGCGGCGTTCCAGGCGAATGAGGCCACGGTCCACAAAACGCCGCAAGTTGCGGGAGACGAGATCACGCACCGTGCCAATCTCCGCGCCGATCTGCTGGTTGGTTTCCTCCAGGGGAAACTCGACGCCCCGTCGCGTGCGCGTGCCCGACCTCAGCGCGCGGTCACGCAGGAACCGCGCCAAGCGGTGGCTGACCTCTTTAAGCGATAGTTCCTCGACCAAGTCGGCAAGGTACCGGAACCTCCACGCCAGGGTGCGGATAACGGCCAGGGCCACTTCCGAATTGCGGCGGCACAAATCCAAGAACTCCTTCTTGGGAAGGAAGAGGAGTGTGGAGTCTTCCACCGCGGCCGCCGAGGCAGGAAAAGTGCCGCCATCAAAGATGGAGAGTTCGCCGACCGTCGAGCCAGCGCGCTCGATCACCAGGACTTGCTCGCGGCCGTTTTCGGCCATCTTGAAGATCTTGATCGCTCCGGACTGGACGACGAAGAGGCCGTCACACGCATCCCCCTCGGCAGCCAACATCTCCTCCTTGCCCAGTCGCCGGGCTACACAATGGCAGGCCAGAGCTCTGAGCTCATCGACGGGCAAAACAGCGAAAAACGCCACGCGGCGCAGCGTCTCAACTGGATCGAGAATTGTCATGGCAGAATCCGGCGAGCCTTGCGGCCGCCCTGACGCCACCACAAGGGTTGCCCGGGGCGGGCACAAGGGTCGCCCTTACTTCTCAAAAACAGCTTACCAGACACTTTTCCCCTGGGCACGACTTAAGTCTTCGCAACCTCAGACCTACCAAGATAATCTATAGCCAAATGGGGGCGCAAGGATACTCGAACAACGATGCCCTCAGGAGGAATCTCCTATGGCTTATGTAATTGCCGAGCCCTGCATCAACACCAAGGACACCGCCTGCGTGGACGTCTGCCCGGTGGATTGTATCCACCCCCGTAAGGACGAAGCCAACTTCGCCGATGTACCTATGCTTTACATCGACCCAGTCGAGTGCATCGATTGTGGGGCCTGCGTGCCGGTTTGTCCTGTTTCCGCCATCTTCCCTCTCGATGACCTGCCGGAAAAATGGAAGGAATTTACCGCGAGTAACGCTCAGTACTATCAGAAATAAAAGGGTTCGCGAGGATTCCTTGACGCTGGTAGGCTAGTTGAGTTGTAGCGACGAGCTTAGTGCGCCCATGGGCGGTGTAAAGCCGCCCCTAATCTGGAGCGACTTTGAAGTTGACCGGGGCAGGGCCTTGTCGTTAGAATTCAGTCAAGTACCGAGGAAAGGACGGACTGAGTTATCGAACCCCGGATGGGAGGAGCATTATCGGAAAAGGCAAAGCTCTTGTGGAGCGCGAGCGTCGTTGCCCTGGCATTAAGTTGCGGACCTGAACAACGGCCGACGGTAGCTCAAGCTCCAGCCCCAACCCCGACTCCCGCCGCTCAACCCTTACCAACCAAGCCCGCAACGCCGCCGCCCGAGCATCCGCCCGCGCCGGCGCCTGATCCCTCCACGATCCTCGTCTCAGAAGTTGAAGCCCTGTACAAAGCGGGGATAGCCGATTATCGCTCCGGAAACCTGGAAGGAGCTAAGGATAAATTCGATCAGGCGGTTGAGAAAATGCTCGAGTCAAACCTCGACATTCAGGGCGACGATCGCCTCAGTGGCGAGTTCGATAAACTGACCGAGGACGTCTACGATGCTGAGGCGGCGGCGCTGGAACGCGGCGACACCTTGAGCCCACATAATTATGTTCCTCCTCCAATCGAATCCTTCTCCGGTCTGACTTTCCCCGTGGACCCAAGAATCAAGCAGCAGGCTCAGCAGGAGCTGAAGGCCGTCCGGTCCGACCTGCCCCTGGTTTCTAACGATTATGTCGACGGCGTTTTGACTTATCTCCAGAACCAAGGCCGAGGCTACGTCGCGACAGCCCTGAAGCGGATGGGAGTATATCAGGCGATCATCTCCGACACACTGCGCAAGGAGGGGATTCCTCAGGACCTTATCTACATTGCCGCCTTGGAGAGCGCGTTCAATCCTTATGCCTTGTCGAAAGAAGGGGCAAGAGGCATCTGGCAGTTCATGACTGGAACGGGCATGCTTTATGGCTTGAAGAAAGACCGCTGGGTGGACGAGCGTGAAGATCCCGTGAAGTCCACGCAGGCTGCGGCGCGCCATCTCAAGGAACTGTACCAGACGTTTGGAGACTGGTCTCTGGCCATGGCGGCCTACGACAGCGGCCCTTTGACGGTGCAGGCCGCCGTGGAGAGGACAGGCTACGCCGATTATTGGGCCTTGCGAAAGCTGCACGCCCTTCCGGAAGAGACGGAAAACTACGTCCCGATTTTCATGGCGACCCTGATGATCGCCAAGGACCCGAAGGCCTATGGCTTCGACGTTCAGCCGGACCCACCTCTGGCGGTCGACCAAGTGATGGTAAGCACCCCCACGGACCTGCGCTTGGTGGCTCAACTCATCGACCAGCCCGTGGATGAGCTGACTCGGCTGAATCCCAGTCTGCTTCGCTGGACAACCCCGCCCAACAACCCTCAATTCGTTTTAAACCTTCCCAAGGGGACTAAGGAACTGTTCGAGCAAAGGGTGGCGGCAATTCCCGAGGATAAGAGAATCTGGTGGAGAGCCTACAAGGTGGAGGAAGGCGAAACCCTTTCCAGTATTGCCAAGAAGCTCCACGTCTCTCCCGTGACCTTGCGGGAAGCCAACGGGCTGGACCACGAATCGCCCTTGGAACAGGGCACCCACTTGGTGGTCCCCCTGGCCCCCGGCAAGGAATCATCCCTGGCCCGAGTCCGCGAAGGGGGGCCGCGCTACGCAGTGAGGTACCGTGTACGCGCCGGTGATACATTGGAGTTTATCGCCGACCGCTATGACGTGACCCCTTACCAGATCCGGCGTTGGAATAACTTGAAAACCTCGCGACTGACTGCCGGCACGTCTCTGCGCATCTATGTGGCGGGAGGAGGGCGGAGCGCCTCCAGCAAGTCTCATTCTCGGGGGCGGAAGAATTCCCCCCAGGCTGGCAAGACAACTAGCCCCACAAAGGCTGTCCACGGGGCGGGAGAAGCCGTGGCCGCCCCCAAACAACTTGCCCAGGGACGCTAGAACTCTTTTCTGCAAGAAATCAATGATTGCACTTGACACAACGATGAGGGTGTTATAAATCTGCCTCCAGCGGGGTAGTTTGCTTGCACCTGTCGCCCAGGCGAAAGCCGGGCTTTCTTGGTCGAGTGAGAAAATGACGGGGGGAGGGATTCATGGATTTCGATAAAGACAATAAAGCAGGTGATGAGCTCGAGGATTATGGTGACGAGCTCGCCTCCGACTACAAGGAAGAAGCGGAGGAAAGGCTGGGCGAGGAAGGCGAGGAGCTTGACGAGGAGGTTTCTTACAAGGTTGAGGAGACCGTGATTGCAGAAAAGCCTCTCGAAGCTCCGGGCGTTGCGGAGATTGCCAAACCGGCCCCCGCTCCTAAGCCTGCGGCGGCCCGCAAAGTGGTCGCGAAGAAAGCGAAGCCGAAACCGAAGCCGAAACCGAAACCGAAGCCGAAACCGAAGCCGAAACCGAAGCCGAAACCGAAAAAGCGGCCCGCAAAGAAGCCCGCGAAGAAAGCGGCGAAGCCTGCCAAGAAGGCAGCTAAGAAGCCAGTGGCCAAGAAAAAGGGCCGCGGCAGGTAGCTCGACCAAGCTCCAAAGACCCGTAAGGGTCGGTATCCGCCCTCAAAGTGCGGGCGCGGATAAGGACCGGGGCGGTGTGTCTGGCCTGGCGCTACAAGCTCTGGGGCCGGCGCCCCGGTCAGGCAGCAGGGATGGATTTGCCCTCCCAACCGAACGCTGAGTCGTCAGGTCCGAATGGTCAGGCGGCCTGCGCTCGAGTTCTCGCCCTCGAGGTGATCCGGCGCATGCGCGGGGCTTCACAGCCCTACCTTCTGCGTTGTGCGGACGATTCCAGCTACGTTGTTAAGTTTCAGAACAACCCCCAGCACGTACGCGTGCTGGCCAACGAAATGCTCGCGGGCCGTTTGGCATTGCTTATTGGCCTCCCGGTCGCAACCCCGGCTTTCGTCGAAGTCTCTCCTGCCCTTATCCGTGGCAATCCCCCTCTTGAACTCGAAATCGGCTCCCGCCGCGTGCTTTGCCTGGCGGGTCTGCAATTTGGCTCACGCTACCCAGGAGTTCCCAGCCAGACCTTGGTGGTGGATTTTCTACCGGACCGTTTGCTCAAGAAAGTCAGGAACATAGCTTCCGTGTTCTTAGGGGGATTCGTTTTTGACAAGTGGACGTGTAATTGTAACGGCCGACAAGTCATTTTCTTCCGCTCCGTAGACGAGGAAGATCCTGGGTATTCCGCTTTGCTCATCGATCAGGGTTTTTGTTTTAACGACGGCGATTGGAGCTTTCCGGACAGCCCCATTCGGGGTCTTTATCCGCGCCGTCTGGTTTATGAGAAGGTCGTGGGATTCAAATCGTTTGAACCCTTTCTCTCCACCGTCGAGAACCTGGATCGTTCCCAAATCGAGGCATGTCTTTCTCAAGTGCCTGAGGAGTGGTGCGGGCCCGATCCAGGCCAGTTGCAGCAACTTGCGGAACGATTGTATAAGCGGCGCAGAGGGATTCGGCAAGCGATCATTGAGGCAAAGGGTGGCTCCTTGAAACCGTTCCCGAATTGGCGCGAAACTGGAGTGGTTGCACAATCCACGTAGCGCCGGTCCCGCCAAGCGCGGGCCCGGCGGCTGCCGACCCCCAGCGGCGGGGTTGGCGGTACTCGAGGGGGTAACCCTCTTGGTTGCCCCGGGCGGTCACGAGGGCCGCCCCCACAGTACATGAACTATGGCGAAAGATAGAGAGTTGAAGGAGTGCTCGTACTTCCTGGTGCGCTACGTCCCGGACGTGGAGAAGGGGGAGTTCATCAACATCGGGGTGTTCTTGTTTTGCCCCGCTGAGCAATTCCTGGATTGCTTGTTCAGCGATGATTCCCAGCGCGTCAAGCGCTTCCACCCCCAAGCGGATACTGAGTTCTTCAAGCTGCTACAAGCTGACTTCGAGGACCAGATCAAGAAGCGCGAAGGGGACCTCGAGGGATATATCCGCGAGATGCAGCAGTCCTATTCCAACCTCATTCAGTTATCACCACCCCGGCAGTGCTTGACCCCCAACCTGCTGGCCCAGCTTCAGGACCTTTTCGAACGGTACGTCGGGGTGCGCGCGGCCAGCCCTACAGAGCAAGATACCAGAATGTACATCAGGCAGCGAATGACGGACTCCCTAAGTCGGCTCGGGGTACTCGAGCACCCCTCATTTGAAAGGCGTATCCCGGCCTCCCAATGGACGGGCGTGGGCGACCCCTTTGCCTTCGACTTTGGATACAAGCCCCGTGAACAAGCGGGTAAGCCCAACGGGCATGTGAGACTGATCCACAACGTCTCCTTGCAAAAGGACCCCAAACTAGCCGAAGCGCTCATGTGGACCTTCGAGCGCGTGCTCGAGAAAGAGCCTTCCCACCTGACGGTGGGCCACGAAGATAACCCCAACACAAACAATCCCCAGGTCCGCTTCTCCTTGGGCGTTCTTCAGCACGAGCACGTGCGCTTGGTGCCCGTCTCCGGCTTCGATGAATACGCCCAGTCAGTCCGGGCCGAACTCTCGATGTAAGCGCCGTAAGCTGCACGTGAATGCTATTATGCCCAGCGCATTCGCTGTTAGCCTGAGCCCCCGATGGGGTCCATCGGACCCCAGAAATCGGGGAGGGTGACCCGCGACGGCACTCCCACCAATCGCCGTGGGTCGGGCCTTCGCCCGCCGAAGGGTTATGAACGCTCAAGGCGCACAACCTGCTACAGCCCACAGGCGGGTGAGGGGTCAGTCCCACGCCAGGAGAAATCAGAAAGACAGTGCCATGAGTGTGCACCTCAAGGTCGAATGCTACTCCGGCTATAAAGCCGATGAACGGCCCCTCCGGTTCTCGATTGGAGACAAGCCCGGGAGACGGGTCTTCGAAGTCAGAGAGGTCCTCGATCAGTGGTATGGTGTCGGTTACCAGTGTTTCAAGGTTTTGGCCGACGATGACAACTTCTACATCCTTCGCCATCAACAGGAGGAGGATAATTGGCTGCTGGAATCCTTCCGCGTTCATGACAATCAGGACGAGAAATGATTAAATAGACTCGTTCGATCTCGGGCCCAGCTTCATGGTTCCGAGGAAGGTCAAGGAAATGCACAAGGGCGAAAATGTAATCTCCTTCGCGCTTGCCGTGGTCGTCCTTTTGACTTTTGTAGCGATCCAGCGGCAATGGAATCCGGCCAGTCTGAAGGACATGGCATCTTCGGCCGAGGACTTTATCCTCACCAGCACAGGGATACGCGGGCAAGTGCCGGATTTGGTTGGATACGAAAGATTGAAAACCTACCGACTGGAGAACTACCGCGCCGCCCTATACCGGCGCAGTCCCGCTTCGCTGGTTTTCGCCCCAGGGCGCTTTGTCATTTACAATCGTGATGACCAACCCGTCTTCAAGCTGGAGACCCTGGAAGGATCAAAAGATTCCTGGACGACCCTTTACGATTTCAATGGCCGCCATGGCCTTCCCCTCCCTGGTAGCCATACCCGCCCGGGATACACCAAGGCCCTCACCGGGAACGGAGCGCCGGATGTTGTGATAGGGCAATATTCCGGTGGAGACCACTGTTGCACCGTGACAACGATCGTTGAATTGGGCAGCGACGCGGTCGCAGCGGTGGGTCGAATCGACGGCTTGGAAGGTTTACCTTTCGAAGGCCTGGAAATCCGCAATATCCACAAAGATAAGAGCTGGGAATGCGTGGCCCATCGTCCCTACATGACAACTTGTGGCGACCAAGCCGAACCAGCCGAGGTGCTCTCAATCTACGCGTTCGTCAACGGGCAATACGTTGACGATACAGGCCAGTATGCAGACTACCTCGCCAGCATTCTGCGCCAGAATCTTACCAAATGGGGCCAGGAAAAGAGCCTCTCGTTGGGGCTCTTGCAATCCGTGGCCGCCCAATTCGCGCAGCTAGGCCGAGAGGATGAAGGGAAGCGCTTCTTTGCCATGAACTTCAATCGCTTCCTGCCTAATCTTCAACAGAGGGGTGTTGATCCCAACGTTTGCTTGGACGACCTGGAGAACCTTATGAATCGGCTGCCGGGCAATCAGCCTGGGACGAGTCAACCGCCCACAGCCGGAAATCGGCTGCCAGATGCCGGAGGTTCAAAGGCAATTATCAGTCGGTAGCCCGTGGTCCGTTGTCCGTGTTCAATTGTCCGTGGTCGGTTGCCGCGCCTCAATCACCCGAGGCCCACGGTCTTCTCGCCGCGCAACCGACCCCTCACCCGCCTGTGGGCTGTAGCAGGTTGTGCGCCTTGAGCGTCCACAATCCTTCGGCGGGCGAAGGCCCGGCCCGCGCCGGCTGGTGAAAACGCCGGACGCGGTCCACCCTCCCCCCAAGGGAGAGGGCTACTGCTTTAATCGGTTCCCTGCTGCCGAGTTCCTAGCCCCTAGTCGCTAGCCCCTAGCACCCGCTCTTACAGCACCGGCTCGCTCCAATTCTCTAGGATCTGCTTAATCCGCCCCAGGAATTTCTCGGCCACCGCTCCATCGATGACCCGGTGGTCATAGGAAAGGGAGAGGTAGGCCATCGCTCGGATGGCGATGGCGTCGTCGCGCACCACCGGGCGCTTTTCGATGGCGCCCACACCCAGGATGGCCACCTGAGGCTGGTTGATGATCGGCAAGCCGAATAGACCGCCGAAACTTCCGGGATTGGTAATGGTGAAGGTCCCTCCCTGAACATCCTCGACACTCAAATGCTTGGTTCGCGCGCGCTCCGCTAGATCCTGAACTGCGCGTGCAACGCCCAGAAAGTTCTTTTCATCCGCGCGCTTGATCACCGGCACGATAAGGCCCGTCTCGAGCGCCACGGCAATCCCCACATTTACATCGCGCTTGTAAATGATGCTCGTGCCTTCGACCGAAGAATTGATCACAGGGATGTCTCTGATAGCTTCGACGGCAGCGCGAACGAAGAAGGGTGTGAAAGTCAGCTTGAAGCCATTTCTTCGCTCAAACTCATCACGTTGCTGTTCCCTCGCCTCCACCACTTTGGTCATTTCGACTTCGAATACAGTGTAAACGTGGGCTGAAGTTTTCTTGCTCGCCACCATGTGCTCGGCGATTTGCCGGCGCATGGGGGTCATTTGAACAACTTGCGTCGGCCCGGCGAAGGCGCCGGGCGTCGGAGCAGGCTGAACCGTCGGCGGCGGGGAGGGCGGGGGTGCGGCGGGCACGGGAACGGAAGGCGCCGGCACGGACGGCGGCGGGCCGGCGGCGGTTCTGCCCTCGGCGGCAGACTGGCGGCGTTCCACGTAAGCCAGGATATCCTGCTTGCTGATTCTGCCGCCCAAACCCGTTCCGCGTACCTGCGTGAGGTCAACGTGGTAGTCGCGCGCGATACGCCTGACGAGGGGAGACGTCCTCACTTCCGCGGGAGCAGTGGGAGCAGACGGACCGCCGGTCGCGGTTACATCGCTTGCTGTCGCGGCAGCGGTTGAAGGCGGGGCAACGGCCGGAGCCGCCGGAGGCGCTGGCGCCTCCTCCGCCTCAGCAGGGGGTGCGGCCACGGCGGCGCCCCCACCATCGATCACGGCCACAACCGTGTTCACGGCCACTGTCTCGTTTTCTTTCACCAGAATTTGGGAGAGAATCCCGGCCGCCGGCGAAGGTATTTCCGCATCCACTTTGTCGGTCGAAATCTCAAAGAGAGGCTCATCCCGCCCGACCGGCTCGCCGACCTTTCTTAACCATTTCGTAATCGTCCCCTCGGCAACGCTCTCACCCATCTGGGGCATAATCACGTTCGTTGGCATGGCAACCTCGAATCTATTGAGTCACTGGGTCATTGAGTCATTGTGCCATTGGGTCATTGCCCGCTCCATGGTCGACCGTTGTTCGTCGCTCCCTGAAGCACTCGGCTCCCTGCTCGGTTCAATCACTCAATGAGTCAATGGCTCAATGACTTAGTGACTCCATGGCTCAATTTTAGTACTTCGCCAGTTTCCTCGCCGCCTCGACCACCTTCTCGGCATTCGGCAGAAAGTAATCCTCGAGGGGTGGCGAGAACGGGACAGGCGTGTCCGGAGCGGTAAGGCGCACGATAGGCCCGTCCAAGTCATCGAAAGCCTTCTCAGCAATCAGGGCGGCCAACTCGCCCGCCATGCCACCCGTACGCGTGTCCTCGTGGAGCAGGATAACCTTATTGCACTTTCGCACGCTCGCCAACACCGCTTCTTCATCGTAAGGCAGCAGAGAACGCAGGTCAACGACCTCCAGGGAAATGCCGTCTTTCTCGAGCTCCCGCGCCGCCTCAAGCGCGGTCCAGACCATGGCGCCATAAGTGATGACGGCCAAGTCGTTCCCTTCGCGGCGCACCGCCGCCTTGCCGAGGGGAACTATGTAGTCCTCCTCAGGAACCTCTTCTTTGATTCGCCGGTAGAGGAACTTGTGCTCATAGAAGATTACCGGATTGTCGTCGCGAATGGCTGCTTTGATCATACCCTTGGCGTCGTAAGCCGTCGCTGGAATCACTACTTTCAGCCCCGGGGTGTGGACAAACCACATTTCGTTCGACTGGGAATGGTAAGGACCGCCGTGGACTCCTGCTCCCGACGGCCCGCGGATCACGATTGGCACCGCCGGCCCCCAGCGGTAATGCAACTTCGCCGCCATGTTCACGATCTGGTCAAAGCCGCAGGCGATGAAATCCATGAATTGCATCTCGGCCACAGGGCGCATCCCCATCAAAGCGGCCCCGATGGCCGCACCCACAATGGCTGACTCGGAAATGGGTGTGTCGATGACGCGCTCCGCGCCGAATTTCTCCAGCATCCCGGCAGTGACCTTGAAGGCGCCTCCGTAAACGCCTATGTCTTCTCCCAGCAAGAACACGGAAGGATCCCGCTCCATCTCCTCCCAGATTCCCTGGCGAATAGCCTCCAGATAGGTTAGGACCGGCATCTGCACCCCTCGTTCGAAATTCGAAAACCAAAAATCGACTGCCCTCTAGACTATTGGCGTCGTGTTCTTACTTCTTGCTTCTTGCTTCTGACCCCTGTCTTTCTTCCACCAGCAATCCGGCCCGCAATACACGCCCTCCAAGGCTGTTTCGCCCATGGGCAGCGGTCGCGCCTCGGCGTCGGCGATGGCCGCGTCGATCTCTTTCTGAATGCGGCGATCGAGGTCGTCAATCCGCTGTCTTGTCATGATCCTTCGCGAGAGCAGGTATTTTTCAAGCCTCAGGATGGGATCTTTTTTTGCCCACTGCTGCAATAGCCCGGCGGGAACGTACTCCGCAGCGTCGTGTGCCGAATGCCCTGTCATGCGAAAAGTTTTGCACTCCAGGAAACTCGGGCCCTTTCCTTGCCGCGCCCGCGAGACCGCTTCTCCCACCACGCGATAAACGACCAGGACGTCGTTTCCGTCGAGGGTTTTGCCCGGCATGCCGTAGGCGGGACCGCGGACCGATAGGTTCCTTATCGCAAATTGCTTTTCGACAGGCGTCGAGAAGGCGTACCCATTGTTGTTGCAGATGAAAACCACGGGTAGCTTCATGACTCCGGCCATGTTCATCGCTTCATGAACCTGTCCCACACTGGTGGTGCCCTCGCCCAGATGGACCAGAGCCACATTGCCGTTACCGCGCCGTTTTAACACCATGCCGACCCCGCAAGCCACCGGGCAGGTCCCGCCCAGAGGAGAAATGATTGGGATCACACCGCGCTTCATATCCCCGATGTGCAGTGTGTTGTCCCGCCCGCGGGTGGGCGTATCGGCGCGCGCCATCCAGTTGGCGAAAATATCGGCAAGCGAGAAACCGCGAATCAGGAAGGAAGAAAAATCGCGGTGACTGGGCAGGACCACGTCGCCCTCAATCAACTGCAAGGCTGAGCCGACACCAATGGCTTCCTGCCCGCGCCCGATGTAGACCCCTCCCACGATTTTCCCCTGACGATAGAGGACGTGCTCGATCCTCGACTCCGCCTCCCGCGTGAGCTTCAGGTAATACAGCATCCGCTCCAGCGTCTCGGCATCGGGGGTCAAGCTTATCGCGGGCGTCGTGCTCTTCATCGTTTATCACAAAGTAGGCAGTAAGCGGTAGGCACTAGGCAGCATCAATAAGGCAGATTCCGAAGTCCCGAGCCTTCTTGTATGCCAAATCGATTGATAGAACCCCACCCATTCTTTGACTCCTCGGAAACTCAGGCCTGGATATTCCGGCCCCCGGATACGTCCCGCCTACTGCTTACTGCCTACTGCCTACTGCCTTCTGCCTACTGCTCTCTATGCCCAGACCGGCCGCGCGGCCTCTTGCGCCTGCGGGAAGGGGCTCGACTCCGCGAAGGCAACGTCTTCGCGGATTTCTTTTTCAACGCGTGCCTCGATCGCGCCCTTTTCTGACTCCGTCATGAGTTTGTGCTGAACGAGGTATTTCCAGTAGCGCAGGATTGGATCTTTCTTTCGCCACTTCTCGAATTCTTCCTCGGGCACATACCTGGCATCGTCGTGCTCGGCGTGACCTTTCATGCGCATAGTCTTGCACTCAATGAGGACGGGGCCGGCGCCGCTGCGCGCATGTTCCGCCGCTTGGCGAGTGGCTTCGTACACCTGCAAGACATCATTGCCGTCCACAATGCGCGCAGGAATGGCGTAGGCCTTGCCCCGTTCGGCGATATCCTCAATGGCCATCTGCTTTCGGATGGGGGTGGAGTAAGCCCAGCCGTTATTTTCCGCGATGATGAGCAAGGGAAGTTTCAGGACGGCGGCAAAGTTCATGCCCTCGTGGCAGGGGCCGGTGCTGGCGGCCCCATCACCCACATAAGTCACGGCGACGCGTTTTTCCTTGCGGAGTTTGGCAGCCAACGCAATACCGGCCATCAAAGGCACGGTCTCGCCCAGCATACTGATGGGCGCGATGACACCGCGCGCCACGTCTCCAAAGTGCGTATTGGCATCGCGCCCGCCTGTCGGGCCGTCTTTCCTCGCCATGTATTGAAGGAACAGATCGCGTGGCCTGTATCCGCGGATGAGCAGCGCGCCGACGTTTCGGATCACACGACCAATCAAGTCCTGCTTCTCGAGGGCGTACGCGGTTCCCACGGAAATGGCCTCCTGGCCCAAGCCGGAGTAGACTCCCCCCACCACTTTGCCCTGCCGGTAAAGGCTCGTGAGCTGCTCGTCCACTCGCCTGTTCAAAAGAAGATAATAATATATTTCATGGTACTGCGAACGAACTAGGGACTTTGGGCTAGGAACTTGGGACTGGGGAAACCGGGATAGATTTCGCTTCCTCGTGGTGGCTCCTCGAAGGCTGTCGTTCGTCACTGTTCCTACCCCTAATCCCTAGGGTTCTCGTGCGCTGGATTTGACGTCCCGTCCTCTCGTCCCAGTCCCTGGCCCCCCGACCATCTCCAACTCGAAGACTTCTCCAAATCGCCCGATCACCTTCTCGACAACCTCATCCATCTCCACCTGCCGGCCCAGCAGCTTCTGGAGCGAGGTCACGCCTTTATCGTGCAGCCCGCAAGGAACGATGCGGTCGAAGTAGCGCAGGTCCGTGTTGACATTGAAAGCGAAGCCATGGGAAGTGACCCACCGAGAGATGTGGACTCCCATGGCTGCCAGCTTGTCATTCCCCACCCAGACCCCGGGAGCGCCGGCCTGGCGTCCGGACTCGATTCCGTAGTCCCGTGCCACGGCAGTCAAGACTTCCTCGAGGGAACGCATGTACCAGGCGATATCCCGCCGGTGCTGGGCGAGGTCAAGGATAGGATAGCCCACCAACTGTCCGGGTCCGTGGTAAGTCACGTCACCGCCGCGGTCAATCTCGAACACCTGCGCTCCGCGCGCCGCAAGCTCCTCGGCGGAGGTAAGGAGGTTCTCTTTTTTCGCATTGCGCCCCAGCGTGTAAACGTGGTGATGCTCAAGGAGCAGTAGTGTGTCCGGGATTACGCCCGCCTTGCGCGCCGCCACCCGCTCGCGCTGGAGACTCAGACCCTCCGCGTAGTCAATCAGACCGATTTGTTCGACCTGGCACCGCATCGCAAGCAGGGACTGGGGACTAGGGGCTGGGGGAGAGCCGTCAGCTCTCAGCCGTCAGCGCGCGAAACGCAGAGCAGCGGGCAATCGGCAATCGCCAATCATCTATCGACAATTCCAGTCCCTAGCCCCTAACCCCGGCTTATTCACACATGGATCGCCCAGTCGTGCGCCGCATGGGCCGCTTCCATCACCGCTTCGGTCAGCGTTGGATGCGGGTGAATCGCATAGGCGAGATCCTCCACGGTGCCCTCCAGGCGCATGGCTACCACGGCTTCGGCGATCATCTCGGTTACCCGCGGCCCCACCATGTGCACGCCCAAGATTTCGCCGTAGGTCTCGTCGCTGACGATCTTCACAAAGCCCTCGCGCGCCCCCAGGATGGTGGCCTTACTGTTGGCTGCAAAGGGGAACCTCCCGACGCGAACCTTGTGACCCGCCTCGCGCGCCTGGCGCTCCGTCAGGCCCACGCTGCTGATCTCAGGCTCACAATAGGTGCAATTGGGGACCTGGGCGTAGTTTATGGACTCCACCGGTTTCCCCGCCGCATGCGTAACCGCGATGATGCCTTCCCTTGAGGCTACGTGCGCCAGCAGGGGGCTGTTGGCGACGATGTCGCCAATGGCGTAGACGCCCGGCTCATCAGTTTGCATGTAGGGATCCACCTTCACGAACCCCCGCTCCAACTTGACGCGCGTCTTCTCCAGCCCCACATCCTGGGTGTTGGGCGAGCGTCCCACGGCGACTAACAAGGTTTCTGCCTCGATGGCTTGAGCCTTCCCATCCGATCGGGTAAAAGAAACAGCCACTCCATTTGCCGTTTTGGTGGCTTTCTCGACTTTGGCTTGCGTTTCGAGGGTAATGCCTTGCTTGCGGAATGCCTTCTCGAGCTCGGCGGAGATTTCTTCATCCTCGAGTGGGACCGCGCGCGGCAACATCTCCAGAATGGTGACTTTGGTCCCGAAGCGGTGGAAGATGGAGGCGAACTCCACGCCCACGGCCCCGGCCCCCATAATCACCATCGACTTGGGGACGGCTTTCAGCGCCAGGATTTCCTTGTTGGTCAGAATCGCCTTCCCATCCGGCTCGAAGCCCGGAAACGTCTTGGCCTCGGACCCCGTGGCAAGGACAATTTTGGGAACCTGGATTTCCAGCTTCTGCCCCTTGGCGTCCGTTACCGTGATCCGGCCCGGGCCAGAAAGGCGCCCATAACCTTGCATACTCTCCACTTTGTTTTTCTTGAAAAGAAACTCGACACCCTTCGCGAGCTTGGTGACCACCTTCGTCTTGCGGGCCTGGACGGCCGCCCAATCAATCGAGAATTCCTTGCATACGATTCCGAATTCCTTGCCATTCTTGAAATAGTCGTAAACCTCCGCATTTAGGAGAAGGTCTTTCGTCGGGATGCAGCCCACGTGCAAGCACGTCCCGCCGAACTTGTCATCCTTCTCGACGACTAAGGTCTTTAGTCCTAATTGCCCGGCTCGAATGGCCGCCACGTACCCGCCGGGCCCACTGCCTATAATTGCAATGTCGTACTTCGGAGTCTCTGCCAAGCCAGCACCTCCTGTCAGGAGTCAGTAGTCAGGATTCAGGATTCAGGGGTCAGGAAGACGTTTTTGTGGCCCTTCACTGAATCCCGCATCCTGAATCCTGCTCTTCCCTGAACGATTGAATCCACCAACGGTCATCTTACATTATGAGAATTGGGGAGACAAGCAAGCGTCGCTTGCCGACCAACTCATTGGGCCATTGAATTTACGTTGTCCCCCGGCCAGTTTTCCGGAGTTGCTGCAGCGTCCAGGTACGCGTTGACAACCAAGGTAAGTCAGACGTATTCTTGGACGTACGTCTGGAGGTTACGCCTATGGCTAATGTTCCCCATATTGTTCCAATTACCGACCTTCGCCAAGATGCCGCGGCGGCTTTGAACCACGTTAAATCTTCGCGCCAGCCTGTCGTCATCACGCAAAGGGGCAGGGCTGCCGCGGTTCTTCTCAGCTTGGAAGCTTACGAGCGCGCCGAACACGAGCGGCAACTTCTGCATCTCCTGGCGCGGGGCGAACAAGAAATCAAGGCTGGAAAGGGATTCGATCTGGATGAGGTGCTGGCAGAGGCGGACGCACTCCTCGCTGGTGGCCCAAAGTGAAAGTCCGGTTCACTCCCTCCGGACGAATCCAGTTTCTCAAGGCGATGTCCTACCTTGCGCAGGACCATCCCCAGGCAGCCCTCCGGTTCCGGAAAAAAGCGGAGCGCGTGCTGCGACGGCTTTTGCGATACCCAGAGCCCGGTCGGCTGATCCCAGAGTTTCCCGATCTTCCCTTTGGCGAAGTCATTGTTGCGCCATATCGTTTTTTTTACCGTCGTGAGGGCAAGATCATCTGGGTGGTGACATGCTGGTACGGAGCGCAGTTGCCCGTGGAGCCCAGCCTATGACGACCCGTTCGCAGGATGAAGAAATCCAAGAGATACGGCGTGTCGCGGTTCGCTGGGCGGCAGCCGTGGAAGCCGGCGCCATCGACGCGCTCGGACGGTTGATGACGGAGGACATCGTCGTCATCCACGGGAATGGCCGGCTGGTTTGCGGAAAAGAAGCAGTGATGAACGACATTGCCCGGTCGCTCAAGGACTTTTCCGTTCGACAGACAGTTGAGTCGGAGGAAACGATTGTGGCGGGCGACTGGGCGTTCGATCGCGCCAAGGTCCACACCGTCATCAACACTCGCGAGGGCGGGGAGACAAAGCAATTTGATTCCAGAAGCGTGACCATCTTGCGCAAGCACAGCGAAGTTGGGTGGCGCGTGGCAAGGGTGATCGGCGTTATCAGAGCGAGCGGCCCTTAAAGCGCTTTGGGTGCAACGTTCCACCCGTCGACTATCACCACCGGCTTAGCTCCGCGCAAGCGGCGCTTGGCGTAAGACGCTGTGATCACACGTGTCTCGCCCGGCAACAGGGAAATATAGTTATCCGACCATAGGATGGGCAGCACTTCGTCATCGCGTTGCCCGCCTTCTTCTTCAAAACCGTAACGCGCGCCCTGGGCGACGACCTTAAAGTGAACGAAGAAGGCCAAGTTGTGACTGGGATTCTCGACGGTAATTCGTGTGATGCCTTCCTCACCGTTCGTTTCTGACTCCGCCCTCACATTGACATCGACCTTCCGCAGTCCCTGGAGCGCGGTATAGTCAGCAAAGGTCTTGGTGGGAGTAACGTACCACGTGGAGCGATCCCAGTCGAGAACATCGGGCTGGGTGGAGAGCCAATAGAAGTTGCTGCTGACATTCTTCCCCGACGCGTCACTCAAATCAAGGCGCAGGAAGTAAGTCTTGGAAAGGCCGGCGATGGCGGGAAGGGTAAACACTTTGTTGGTACTGTCGGGGCCCACGTTGAGGGCGGCCTCCTGGGAAAACTTCAGCGACATGTCCAGGTTGTAGACCTTGGCAGTCACTTTCATCTCGGGGAAAGCTTGGTAATAGGAATTCACCACAACAATCGACTGGTCATCGTAGGAGTATTGCACGTGGAGGTACTCGCACCCCTTTTTGGCGCCGAAATAAGAACCACCCGGCCGCAGGTAGTAATCGTACAGGTGCCAGATCATGGACGGCCAGGCGTTGTTAAGCATCCACTGGATGACGCCGGTGGAGGTGTACTTATTGCGGCCATAAGCTTCGAACATGGCGCGCTCGCCCTCGTAAGCCAGCACCTGGGCTTTCGTGACGTAGTCCTCCAGGCCGGTAGCTTGGCCGTACCGGTTGCTGAGGGCCTCTGTAAACACGTGGAGGTCGCGGAAAGCTCCCCCACCGGCGTGGTAGTCCCAAGTGCTGTTGATGGGCCAGAGGCAATCATAAGGCAGCATGCGCTTCAAGCTCTCGACCGGCGGGACTGCAGGACCTGGGCTGGTTTCGGTGTTGAAGCCGTGCGCCCCGCCCTGTTCTTTATCCAGCAGCCAGTAAGAGGGCGCGACGTACTCATAAGGTCCGGTCATCTTTAAGCCGGTCTTGCCCGTCACGCTGGTAGGCTTGGCGGTGGCGGAAGACTGGTAGGGATTGGGCCAGTTGTAGTCTTTGAGAATCTGGATGTAGGTCCGCTCGACCTTTTCAACGGGGGGGTTGTCGCTGCCATTGAGCCAGTCGAGCAGACAAGCATGGTTACGCAGCCGGCGAATCTGGTCCTTCAAGGATTCAGCGGAAACCACGAAATCCTCGCTCTTCCAATCCCGCCAACGTTCCCAATGGTCGCAGCAGCACCATCCGGCCAGAACGAGTATTCCCTCCCGGTCGCAAAGATCGAGGAAGTTCTCATCTTCGAGTTTTCCTTCCAAGCGAACCGTGTTGAGGTGCATGTCCTTGACGTAGTTCAGTTCGGCCTCCTGGCGGGCCGGGTCGGCGTGCAGCAGCATGTCAAGAGTCCAGCCGGCGCCGCGAATCAAAATGGTCTTGCCGTTAATCTTGAACAGGCGCTGATCCTGAGCATCGAGGTCGGCAGTGATCTCCCGGATTCCGAAGCTAAGGGTCTGAGCATCGGAAACCGTGCCGCCGGTTTGGAAGCTGAGATCAAGTTGGTAGAGGTTTTGGGGGCCCAGGTCGTGGGGCCACCAAAGCCGAGGCTGTTCGAGCGTCAATGGAGGGAAGCGGTCAGGGGAGAAGCTCACCACCTTGGATTCGTTGGGTTGAAGCGAAACGGGGGTCGAGAACTCCCGGCTCTCGATCTTACCTGTCAAGGTGCCCTGCACGGGCTGGTCCGTGGCGTTATGAAGCTCAGCGGTGACGGTGAGCTGCGCCTTGTCGAGCGCGGGAAGGTCCAATTTCGCGATCACCTGGGGATAGCGGAGGCTCACGGGCCCGCTCGCGGTGAGATACACCTCGCGCCAGATTCCCATGTCCTTATCGGCGGGGAGCGGATTCCAATCCACGAAGGTGATCGCCAGGTCGTCGGGCTGAGGCGGCGAAACCTCCACGGCAAGCGTAGCGGTCTGGCCCGGAGTCACGAAGCGAGTAACATCAAATTCGAAGACCCGCCACGCCCCTACCATCTTGTCCGGCGTGGCAATTTGCTGGCCATTCAGCCAAACGCTGGCACGGTAGTTGATGCCGTTGAAATGCAACCAGACGGTTTTCCCCGCATACTGCTGCGGAACCTGAAACTCGGTCCGGAACCACCAAGGGACACGGAAGGGACTTCCGGGCGGCATGGGAAGGTTTGAGAAATTGGCGCCCACAGGATAGGTGGTACCAGGAATCGCGCGCAGGTTTTTTCCCAGGTAAGGGTCAGCGTAGACTCGTTGGCGTACGAGCGCTGCAATGACGGTGCAAGGCACGCTCGCCTTGTACCAGCCGGAAGGTGTGTAAGCCTGCGTGGAGACGAGCTCGGCCGGAGCCGAGACATCGGCCGAGGATTGGATCATCCACCCTTCCCTGAGAAATAGCGGGCTGCCGGAGCTCGCGGCCGGTGCGGACTGAGCCAGCGCCGCCGGGCCGCAAGCCATTAGGGAAATAATGCTGAATGCAAAGCCGATTCTGCTCATAAGCGAATTACTCCCTATTCCCGAGTTAAAGATTTGGAGAATACCATTCGCGGCATGGTTTGGGAAGGGTTAAGCGGCGGTGACCAAGCTGTGGGGGTAGGACTTGGCTGGGCTTGTCCAGACTACGCTCGTTGCCGCTGGCGACGAGCTGCGGCTCTGCCGCCCCGACTTGCGGAAAGCCTCCGCAGGTGTGAAAAAATCATGCTTTGGCGAGATGTTGTAGGGGCAATCCAGCACCTGGTTGCGCCGCCATTTGATAATGACGGCAGTTTTTCAGCTTGTCTTCAGGTTTGCGGCGTTATGATAGGAGATATACATTCGAGCCGTTCCCGACCATGCGCGTGCTCATTATCGAAGACGAGAAAGGCATGGCAGAGCTCCTCAAGAAGGGGCTCGAGGAGGAAAACCATCGCGTCGCTCTAGCGTTCGATGGCCAGGAGGGATTGGAACTGGCCAAGACCTATGAGTTCGACGCCATCGTGCTCGACCTCATGTTGCCTCGCGTGGACGGCTTTGAGGTCGCCCGCCGCCTTCGCCACGCCGGGAATCAGACTCCCATCCTGATATTGACCGCTCGTGACGCTGTGCCCGACATCGTCAAAGGACTCGACCTGGGCGCCGACGACTACTTGACAAAGCCCTTTTCCTTCGAGGAATTTCTGGCCCGCCTGCGCACCGTGGCTCGGCGGGGTTCGGCTCCTCGGCCCACCTGCTTACGGGTGGCTGATCTCACCCTCGATCCCGCCACGCGCCAGGCACTCCGTGGGCAGCGGGAAATTCGCCTTTCCCCCACTGAGTACCGCCTGCTTGAGCTGCTCATGCGGCGGGCAGGCCGGGTGGTGACTCGCACCGCGATTGTGGAAGCTGTTTGGGGCCTCGAGAACGACATCGAGGAAAACACTTTGGACGCCTTCGTGCGTTTGCTGCGAGGCAAAGTGGACAAGGGGTTCAGCCCCAAGCTGATTCAGACGGTGCGCGGAATTGGATACTGCCTGCGGGAGAGTGCGAAGCCATGACTAACCTGCCCCTTCGCCTCCGGATCACGGCCTGGTATTTCGCCGTTCTGGCGACCGGCTTCTCCCTTTTTGGCGTCATTGCGTTTTACGCGATGCGTGGCAGCATTCTCGAAACCGTAGACGAGAACCTCCAGGACCAGATTCATGGCGTCGGTGAACTGATCGAGCGCGAATCCGGAAAAACTGAACTGGAGCGCGACCTCCGCGCCATCGAAGAAATCCGCGCCGGAAGCGATCTCCTGCAAGTTTCGGACCCTGCGGGCAACTGGATCTATCGCTCCAGTACGATGGCTCACTTCGGCCCGGCGGCGCCCGGAGCGGCCAGAAGTTCAATTACTACACAGCAACCGAACGGCGTGCCCTTGCGCGTGCTGACGCTTCCAGTCGAAGCGGGAGGCAAAACATATATCGTGCAGCTCGCCTATCCGCTGGACGATTTCTATGAAGCGCTGGACCGTTTTCGCCGGATTCTGTTTCTGACTTCCCCACTTCTCCTCTTGCTGGCCTCGGCGGGAGGGTATTGGCTTAGCCGGCGGGCTTTGGCGCCGGTGGATCAGGTCACGCGGGAAGCGCGCAGCATCAGCGCGCAGAATCTCTCGAGCCGCCTGGCCGTGCCGCGTACGGGAGACGAACTGCAACGTTTATCGGAAACGCTAAATGGAATGCTGGAGCGGCTGGAGCAGGCGTTTCGCCGCATTACGCAATTCACCGCCGACGCTTCCCACGAACTGCGCACTCCTGTAGCGCTCATGCGGACGCGGGCGGAGATCACCCTGCGAAAAGCTCGCTCCCAAGAGGAGTATCGCGACACGCTGCGGCAAATCCTTGAAGACCTTCAGAGGACATCTTCCCTCATTGAAAACCTGATGCTTCTCGCCCGCGCCGACTCGGGGGCCGAAGCCCTCGAGCGGGCGCGCATCAACATGGTTGAAAACGTGGAGCAGGCTTGCCTGGCGGGCCGAGCCCTGGCGGACGCGAAAGGGATCAGTTTGCACGTCGAGCTGCCGGAATCACCCGTCTGGATTGAAGGCGATGCCAACTCCCTGCGAAGGTTGTTCCTGATTCTGCTCGACAACGCCGTGAAATACACTCCGCCCCAGGGCCGCATCACGGTCTCTCTGAGCGCAAGCGATGGCTCTGCCGTCGCCGAAGTGCGAGACACCGGAATCGGCATCGCCGCCCAGGACCTTTCCCACATTTTTGAACGCTTCTTCCGCGCTGACCGGGCACGCTCGCGCGAGACCGGAGGCGCGGGCTTGGGGTTATCTATCGGGAAATGGATCGCCGAAGGCCATGGCGGAACCATCAGCGCTCAAAGCAAGCCGGGGGAAGGTTCGGTGTTTCAGGTCCGAATCCCCCTGGCGGGGGAAAACAGGGAGTAGGCGGCGGGCAGTAGGCAGTTAGAACAGTCATGAAGCTGGCATTAGACTAGCGCAAATAGGAAGCGCTGTTCTGAATTCGACAGAGCCGCTTTTATCCCGACTTTGGCGCGACCCTAAACGGTGATCGCGAGGCGTGGAAAAACACCGGATAAACGTGATAAGATTCGGCTATCGCGAACCGATCACTGCGGCGGTCGCATAATGGAAGCGCTAGGGCACGAAGGACACAACTGTTGAAGGGGGCCTGGAGTGGGGGCGACCCAACGGCGCTCGAGAAGGTCGTGTCCTTAGTGTATGAGGAGTTACGCCGGACGGCGAGCCACCGCATTGGGGGTTGGCTGTGGCGCGAGCTGCGCGGGGAGAATAAGAGTGGAGCGTGAGCGCTGGCTGAAAGTCGAGCGCTTGTACCATGCCGCCCGGCGGCGGGAGGGGAGCGAGCGGGCTCGGTTTCTGCGCGAGGCCTGCGCCGGAGATGAGTCCTTGCGCCGGGAAGTGGAGTCGCTGCTGGCGGGAGGGGAGGAGACAAGAGGTTTGCTGGGGAGGCCGGCCCTGGAGGTGGGGGCGCAGGCCTTGGCGGGAGATCAGGCGCGGGCGACAGGCACGGGGAATCCGGACACGATGCTGGGGCGAACGGTTTCCCATTACCGCATCTTGCAGAAGCTGGGCGGTGGCGGCATGGGCGTGGTCTATCGGGCCGAGGATATGAGCTTAGGCCGCTTGGTAGCGATCAAGTTCCTGCCTGAGGAATTGCCACAGGGCCCTAAATCCATCGAGCGTTTCCGGCGCGAAGCTTACGCCGCCTCCGGCCTTGACCACCCTAACATTTGCAGCGTCTTTGAGATTGGGGAGCATGAAGGCAGACCTTTTATCGTCATGCAGTACCTTGCGGGGCAGACGCTGAAGCAGAAGTTGACCCGGGGCCGTCCCCGAACTTCCTCCTTCGATCGCAGGGAAGGGGACACCCAATCGCCTCGGAATTCGGGAAAGCACGAGGGGCCGGTCAAGCCGCTAAAGACAAGCGAAATAGTCGATTTGGGGATTCAGGTCGCTGAGGCACTCGATGCCGCACACTCCAAGGGCATCTTGCATCGTGACGTCAAGCCGGCGAACATCTTCCTCACGGAGCGCGGTCAAGCCAAACTGCTGGACTTCGGGATTGCGAAGCTGGTGACAGCGGGCGAGGCAAAGAAGGAAGCCGCTGGCGACTCAGTCACCACGGAGGGGGCGTTGACCAGCAGCGGTGAGGTGGTAGGCACGGTGGAGTATATGTCGCCGGAGCAGGTGCAGTCCGAGGAACTCGACGCGCGCACGGATCTGTTTAGCCTCGGCTTGGTGCTCTACGAAATGGCGACAGGGGAGCGGGCTTTCAGCGGCGACTCGCTGGGAGCCGTCATCAACGCCATCCTTCACCGGGTTCCGCCTTCTCTGCGGCTCTTCAACCCGGCCTTGCCTCCGAAGTTCGAGGAGATCGTCTCGAAGGCAATCGAGAAGGACCGCAAGCTCCGCTACCAGACGGCTTCCGATATGCGCGCCGACCTCCAACGCTTGAAACGCGATATGGAATCGGAGCAGGGAAGGATCCACCCGGATGACGCTGATCGTCGTTCGTTTTGGAAGCGGCGTGGGTGGGTGGTGGCTGGCGTCGCTCCCCTTGGCTTGGTCGCGATCGCGATGCTGTTAGTGGGGCTGAATGTGGACCACTGGCGCGATCGCCTGGTGGGGCGCGCACCCGGCCCTCGCATCGAATCATTGGTAGTGCTGCCGCTCGATAACCTGTCCAGTGATCCGGAGCAGGGATACTTCGCGGATGGGATGACCGAGGCGCTGATTACTGACTTGGCCTCGGTCGCAGGGCTGCGGGTGATCTCAAGATACTCCGCCATGCACTACAAAGCCTCCAACACGCCGATCCAAGTGATTGCTAGGGAATTGAAAGTGGATGCGGTGGTTGAAGGTTCAGTCGAGCGCTCAGGTGACCGGGTGCGGATCAGCGCGCAATTGGTGCGAGCGGCAACAGACCGTAATCTTTGGGCGGGCAAGTACGAACGCGATGTCCGCGACGTGCTGGCGTTGCAGAGCGACGTCGCTCAGGCCATCGTAGATGAGATCCGGAATAAGCTGGGTCAGCAGGAAGCGACTCGCTTGCGGGCGGCGCGAGCCGTGAAGCCGGATGCCTACGAGGCCTACCTCAAAGGCCGGTACTTTTGGAACAAGAGGGACCCCGAAGGAGTAACGAAAGGCCTGCAATACTTCCAGCAAGCGGTCGCGTTGGAGCCGAACTACGCCTTGGCCTACGCTGGCATAGCTGACTCGTACATCATCCTTGGTGGCAATTATTGGCTCTCCCCTTTTGAGGCCTTGCCGAAAGGGAAGGCCGCGGCGATGAAGGCAGTGGAAAGTGATGATTCGATCTCTGAGGGGCATACTTCGCTTGCAAGGACTATGGAGCTGGAGTGGAATTGGGAAGGGGCGGAGAGGGAGTACAGGCGAGCCTTAGCCCTAAATCCCGGCTATGCGACCGCTCACCAGTGGTTCTCCTCTTTTCTATCCGATATGGGACGACACGAGATGGCAATAACTGAGGCGACACGCGCCGCGGAACTTGACCCACTCTCGCCCGTGATAGGCCTCCGCTTGGCGCAAGCTTACTACTTTGCCCGTCGTTATGCAGAAGCGAAAGTGGCGCTCCAGAGAACTTTCGAAGTTTCGCCGAACTTCTTTTTCGCGCGAGAACTCCAGGGAGTAGTTGATATGCAGGATCGCAAGCTTGATGAAAGCATCGCAGAACTTCAAGCGGCGGTCAGGCTCTCCCAAGAAGACGACTGGACAAAGGCAGTACTCGCTTATGCGTATGCGCTGTCGGGAAGGAAACGTGAAGCCCAGGCGGCCTTCGACGAGCTCAAGGAACATTCAAAGAGAAAATATGTGGCCCCGCAACTGGTGGCTTTGGTGTGTGTGGCCTTGAACAAGAAGGGAGAAGCATTGGAATGGCTAACAAAGGCTTATGAGCTCCGGGATAGCGACCTCCCTGTGGTGGGCGTGGAGCCAATGTTCGACCCCTTGCGTTCGGATCCCCGTTTTCACGATTTGTTGCGCCGCATGAAGCTTCCGACTTAGACGCTTGGCTTTACTGGGGATGAGGAGGCCGGACACGAGAAGGGTAAGCATACTATTGAACGCCTAAGAAGGGGATCAGTTGTGAGAGCAGAAGGCGAGGGGAAAAGCCGCCCGCGCGTGGCCTCATCCTATAGAATGGGGCGGCTTTCTGAGGCGCTCGCCGATGCCCATGTCCTCTTGATTGTCCCTCCGCTCCATCCCTTGACCTACCCCTCTTTGGCTGTCCATCTTCTCCAGGCTTGTGCCCGGGCGGCTGGATTTCGCGTTCAGGTTCTCTACGCTAACATTTTGCTGGCGTCGGTCATAGGGGAAGAAGCCTACGCGAAGATTTCTGATTTACCTGACGAATGCCTCGCTGGGGAACGCTTCTTTGCTCGCTGCGCCTTCGGCCTTCCACCTATGGGCCGTCGGGCAAGCCATATGTTCGACCCTGTGTGGGTGGTCGGTCCGGACAAGAACTGGATAATCAGGCACGACTTTGACTGCCATGAGTTCCAGGAACCCATCACGCTTGAGCAGCTACGGCATTTGGAGCGGCACGCCGAGCATTACGTCCAGAGCATCGCAACGGCGGTGAGCGAAAGACGGTATAGGATTGTGGGTTGCAGCACGAGCTTCGCCCAAACGGCCTCGAGCCTGGCTGTACTGAACCGGATCAAGGCTCTAAGCAAAGACACGATCACCATTCTCGGGGGCGCCAACTGCGAGGGGGAGATGGCGTGCGGGATTGCCTCGCTGCCGTCAGGCATTGACTACATCTTCTCCGGGGAGGGTGAAGCTAGCTTTGTCAAGTTCGTTCGAGAAATCCTGGCGGGCTTACGACCCCAAAGCCGCATTCTCCGCGGTGAGCCGTGCGCAGACCTGGACGCTTTACCCACACCTACGTATGCGGAGTTCTACGAGCAACGCAAACGATTCCTTCCTACGAGCAAGCTACAAGCGGAGCACACGGAGATTCCCTACGAGACGAGCCGGGGTTGCTGGTGGGGCGAGAAGCACCACTGTACATTTTGCGGGTTCAACGAGGAGACTATCATGTTCCGTCAAAAGTCTCCTGATCGCATTATCCAGGACCTGCACAGCCTCCTGGATGCCCACCCAACGAAGCAAGTTAGTATGACGGACAGCATCATGCCGCACACATACTTCAAAACCCTTCTTCCCGGACTTGGCGACGAATTTCCTGGGGTCACGGTATTTTACGAGCAGAAGGCCAACCTTTCGCTCGCGCAGATAATCGCCCTCAAACGGGCAGGAATCACCTCCATCCAGCCTGGGATTGAGTCACTATCATCCGGCCTGCTCCGCCTGATGAAGAAAGGCGTGCAGGCACGCCAGAACCTACTACTGTTGCGGTATGCACGTTCAGCGGGTGTAGACCTCCAGTGGAATCTTCTTTGGGGATTTCCCGGGGACGACGCCAAAGCATATGAGGAGATTCTTGCCATCCTTCCTTTGCTTCACCATCTTCAGCCCCCAACCGGCCTGATGCACTTAAGCATCGACCGATTCAGTCCCTATTTTTCCACGCCGAGTGAATTCGAAGTGCGAAACATGATGCCGCTGAAGGGGTATTACGATTGGCTGCCTGTGGGAGCCGATATTGAACGCATTGCTCATTTGTTTACGGCGGATTACCGATGCGGGTCGCATGAGCACGTCGAGGTGATTCGCAGATTGTGGCAAGAGACGGCCCGGTGGCGGACGGTATGGAAGCGGAACGGGGGTGCACCCGACGAAGACTTGAAGCTCTTTCCAAATCGCGGCTCTTTCGAGCTGATTGATACCCGTCGTCTGTGGGCGAAGAAGAGATCGTTCTCGCTGCGTGAAAAGGAGGCTTCTACTCTATTGACCGCCGGACCTTATTCCGGAACTGCAATGGAGGCATGGGCTCTGCAAGAGAAGCTCGCCGTAGTTATCGACGGGTGGTTTGTTCCTCTGGCTGTGGCCGAGGCTGACGTCCTCCTGGGACTGACGCGAAAGCGTAGGCAGAGCCAGCCGGCACTAGAGAAGTTTCTTGCCTTTGACTTAGCATCCGAGGATGCTATATAGCAAATACGGTGGGGAGTTGTCTTTATATGTTGCAGGAGTTCGCACTGCAAAATACTCGGCCTTCTGAGCAGATTACTAGGGTCGATCCATTCGTTCGGCATATTCCGATCAGTAATTCTCGGACTCTTGCAAAGACCCCGTTAAACAGAATGCCAACTCATAGCAGAGGAGGAACGTTGCCATGGCCGGGAGAACAGGTAGAGGCACGGGCGAGCCCATCATGGTTTCGGGATTGGAAATGGAGCGCCTGCAGGGAAGGCTGAAGACGGTTGAGGAAAAGCTGAAGGAGCTAGAGCAAATCCTGAGCCGGCTAAAGAGGAGGAAGAAGGAAGCGAAGAAGAAGTAAGGAGCAACTCTTTCTCGTCCTGCAGACGTCATCATAGAGGGTAGTTTTGCGCGCCTCCTGGCCGAGGACACGCGGCTAAGGCTGGGATGTCACGCAAATTGACGTAGACGACCGCGCATCCTTGCATCGTTCTTTGATCCTAAAGCAACGATGTAGTGTGTCTCATGCTTGAATAACGTTAGCCTTGCTGAGGCTGCCTTCGGAGTCAATCCATCTGGCCTTAATCTCGCTCTAAGTATTTTCAACGCAGTGCGAGATTCTCTCCCCGACTGCGGCATCGGAATGACAGGCTGTTTCAGAGCGGCAAAGGATCGCCGCGTTGGACGGCAGGCTGCTATCCAAAGCAGAGTCCCGTACCTCAGAGACTCTGCGGCTTTTACGCCGAAAAATAAAGAAAAGCTGCAAACTCTCTCGAAAACGAGAGTGTGCGCTTGTATCTTGGTATCGATGTTGGTTTCGGGTGTAAAACAACCTCCAGAGTTAGCTGGGTCCGACGGCGGAGGCCGATCTGCGCTGAGGCCGGGAACCCAATCCCGAGCCTGTCGGGTAGATA
>Ga0326727_10000830_pt1 | contig 122230 bp, 106 predicted proteins | sample MB2enrmetagenome_FD_207643 | JGI IMG/M metagenome (GOLD analysis project Ga0326727, IMG submission 207643) | Lab enriched peat soil microbial communities from McLean, Ithaca, NY, United States - MB29MY | ecosystem: Environmental > Terrestrial > Soil > Wetlands > Peat | place: USA: New York...
TTGGTGGGAAAGCCCATAGAGGGGCTCCTTTCATAATCTAGTCAATAAACTAGATAACAGAAATCGAGCCCGATTACAACAGAAAAGCGCAGAAATGTCTCTTATCTAGTGAAGGGCCAAAGTCCAGCCGCCGGCTTTCAGCCGGCGTTTGCCGTGTGAGAGGGCTCCGCGGACGCGAAAGAGCCGCCTAGAAAGGCGGCTGCAGGCAAGATTGCCTGCCCCACAAAACATGCAGAACTTCGGCCGCACTACACTAGAAAGTGCGAGGCGTCTTTTATGAAGCGACGAGAGTTTCTTGTGAGTTCCGCCGCGGCGGCCGCCGCCGGCCGCGCCTGGGGACAACGCCCGGATCAAGCCAAACTGGATCGCATCGCGGTCATGAGTCCCTGTTTCGCCCCTCTTATCAAGGGAACCGCGCGTGCGGGCAATCCGAAAGCCACCCTTGACCTGATGGATCTAGGCGGCATGGTCGCCGAACGCTACGGCATCCATCGCGTGGATTTTCAGCATGTCGATTTTCCCTCCTCCGAACCCGCGTACTTGCAGGAGTTCCTCAGCCGCATGAAGAAGGCCGGTTCGCGGACGAATCAAATCAACCTGGATTTCGCCAATCTGAACGTTTCGTCGCCCGATTCGGTGATCCGCCTGGAAACCATCGAGCTGACCAAGAGATGGATCGATCATGCCGCGGCGCTGGAGTGTCCGCGCGTCATGCTGAATCACGGCGGTCTGGCGCCCGAGGTGCGGCAGTCCGCCATCGCGACCCTGAAGACCATCAATGCATACGGCAAAACGAAAAACGTTTTCGTGACCCTGGATCCCGGCAATGCGTGGGAGGCCGCCGTCGAAGGTATCAAGGCCTCCGGGACCTACGCCAATCCCGATTGCGGAAACTTCCCGGACAAGGCGTCGCGGGCGGCCGCATTACCCATCCTGTATCGCATGACGGCGGGCAGCAGCCGTGTTACTCACGCGCCGGAAAAGTTCGATACAGGCGACGCCATCAAGATGGCGAAAGAGGCGGGATACAACGGGGTGTTCTCGATCACAGCCTCCGCACGCAACAGCTCCGACCCTTACGCGCCGGTGCAGACCGTTCTGGACATCTTGCTGGCCAACATTTAGGATGGTTGCGCAATGAAGAAATCGATCAATCTCTGGGCGTTTCCCTATCCCGGCCAGTGGACTCTCAAAGAGTGTCTGGAGATCGCCAAAGACGCCGGCTTCGAGGGCGTCGAGCTGAATATCGACCTGGAAGGGGAGCTGTCCGTGCAATCGACGCCCGCCCAGCTTGGGGAGATCAGGCGTCTGGCCGAACAGGCGCGGATCGAGATCAGCGGCGTCTGTTCCTTCCTGTTCTGGCCCTACTCGATGACCTCGAACGATGGCGATCAACGCGCCAAGGGCATCGGAATGGCGGAGCGTATCATCGAGGCGGCCGGGTTTCTGGGAACCCGGAACGTGCTGGTAGTGCCCGGCGCGGTTTTTGCGCCCTGGGTGGAAAAGGCGGAGCCAGTGCCCCCGGATATCTGTATCGCCCGCGCCCGCGAGGCTCTGCGCCGCCTGCTGCCAAAGGCCGAGGCGGCCGGCGTGTATCTCAATATCGAGAACATCTTCATGAACGGTTTCCTTTTCAGCCCGCATGAAGTCGCGGAGTTCGTCGACAGTTTCGGCAGCCCGAATCTGAGAGTTCACTTCGACACCGGTAATATCATGGAATACCAGTTCCCCGAGCACTGGATTCCGATACTGGGCCAGCGAATTCAAAACGTACATCTGAAGGAATGGGACCGGCGTTCGCGGGAGTTCGGCCTGCATGCATTCCGCACTCTGCTCGATGGCACGACCAACTGGCCGGCCGTGATCGAGGAGCTCGATCGAATCGGGTATCGGGGCTATGTGACATTCGAGTACTTCCACCCGTTCCAGCATTATCCGAAGGCGCTGATCTACCACACTTCGGACGCTCTGGATTGGATACTCGGGCGGAAGACGTAGAGCTTGTCGTGAAGAGACCCTTCGAACCGCTGGCGTGCCCGGGCTCGACGTATCGACACGGGTCGGCCATTCGCATTGGGGCTAAAGCTCAGGCTCTATGGCGCCGATGTAGAGATTGATGGATCCGTGGAACCGCCAGCCGTACCCGTTCGTTGTGGCACTCGTTCTGTTGGCTTTCGGGTTGTCCGCGCAGACCGCCGCGCCTCCCGCGCCGGCGGTGAGCGCTCCGGCCGCGGCTTCGGACCCCGGCGTCGCGCCGGCCAGCAGCTCCATGCCCGGCGCTCCGCAGGCCCCACGCCCGCCGCCATCCGCGGCGGAGCTCATGCGGCAGGCCGTGGAAAAGCAGCGCGCCGCCGCGGCCACTCAGCGCGAGGCGGCTAGAAAACAGGCGGAGACGGCCGGCGTTTGGCTCCCGGACTGGTCCGGGGTGACGGAACCCGCGCAGCCCCCGGCGTGCGAGCCCATGGCGGACAATCTGGTGCAGCCGATCATCGAAGCCGCCGCCAAGGCGCAGGACGTTCAGCCCGACCTTCTGCGCGCGGTCATCGAACGGGAATCCGGTTTTCGGCCCTGTGCCATCTCCGCCAAAGACGCCCGCGGGTTGATGCAGCTCATGCCCGCCACCGTCGAGCAGTTCGGCCTGGTCGACCCATTCGACCCCAAGGAAAACGTCGGAGCCGGCGCGAAATACCTGAAGCAACTGCTCGACAAGTACAAGGGCGACCTGAAGCTGGCCCTGGCCGCCTATAACGCCGGGCCAGCCAGTGTAGACCAGGTCGCCAGTGTGCCTCCGCTCACTGAGACCCAGGACTACGTCGAGGCGATCCTCAAAAAGCTAGGCAAATGAAGCGCAACGGCTGTCCACTCGCCGCGGGCAGAGGCCGCGGCCTTCCGGAGGGCAGATCATCGTCTATTTGACGCCAGACGTGATGCCACGCTCCTTCAACTGCCGGACCAGCGAGTGCTGCCCCGCCAGACGGCGGCCGCGCAGGCTGGCAGGCGCGTTGCGAAGAACCCACGCTCAACGCTACACTAGTCGAAGAGCTAGCCACGACGCATTCCCCGGTCGTCTAATGGTAGGACAGCGGCCTTTGGAGCCGTGAATCGTGGTTCGAATCCATGCCGGGGAGCCACTACATTTAAAATCAATCAATTACAGTCATGGTTTGACGTCGTGTACGAGTACTCGTACACTAGAGGGGTGTCTCAGGCCATAAAAAGCCTCGTTCTGTACAGGCGGCACCTTCAGAACTGCCCCATCCACAAGAGCCGCGTTCCGCACCACAAGCGCCGTTTTTGGATGGAATGCGAATGCCCAATCTGGATTCATGGCCGCACGCCTGACGGTGGCATTGTCCCTCGACAAAGTACACAGTTTTCCGACCTCAAGAGAGCCGAGGCCTTGCGTGCGACGCTGATGGCGCAGGTTCGCGCAGATTCCATAACCGGGCCGCCGATCTCAGAATGCGTAGCGAAGTACCTGGCTACTCGCGAGCAAGACCTTGACTGGCGCACCCTCGCGCAGCACCGTCTCGCACTCGACCGGCTGGCGCGATTTCTGGAGGCTCAAAACGTCATCCACCTGCGAGAGGTGACCGTCGATCACCTGGAGACTTTCAAGACGGCGGGCCTGCCCAAGACGATGCGGGCCACGACCAAGGCCACTACCTTCGCGAAAATCCGTTGCTTTCTCCGCGCGGCTTTTCGTCGGGGCTGGATCACAGAAGCGTTAGTCGACAGGGTGACCACGGTGAAGGCGGTATACGACCAAAAGGAGCCCTACACGGATGAGGAAATCGCCGCGATCCTCGATCATGCCTCCAAGATGGATGGTGGGACACATGGATACGCGAAGCAACCAGAGACATTCCGGCTTCTGCTCGAACTGATGCTTGCGACTGGGTTGCGCGTGGGCGACGCAGTCGGATTCGATCCTCGCGTGCTCAGTCGAGGAGAGTCGCTGTGGATCTACACATACCAGCCGCAGAAGCAAAAGAGAGCGGAGAAGCCGAAGCTGCTGGAAGCGTACATTACGGACAAGATGAGGAAGCGGATCGATGAATGCACGTGGCTCTCGGTGGCCCGGCCATTTTGGTACGGTGTTGGCACTGATCCGACGCCGCTTGCTCAAGCTGTGTACGAGCGCATGCAGGGAATCGGCGCCCGTGGCGGAATCGCTGACTGTCGTCCGCACCGGCTCCGCGATACTTTCGCTGTCCGGGCACTTCTTCGCGGAATGCAACTGGAGGACGTCTCGCGGCTTCTTGGCCACGCCAGCGTAAAGGTGACTGAGACATATTATGCGAAGTGGGTCGGGAGCCGGAAGCGGCGACTGGAGCGGTTGGTTGCCGAGTCGCTTGTTGCCACATAAGGACAAGCTATCGCAGTTGACCTCCGGGGGAATTGCGATCAATTCGATTTTGGCGAGGGTCTCAGCTTAACGACGGTGTGCCGTGTTCCAGACACCGCTGCGGCGACATCCCTGATACGGATAACGCCGGCCGGCTGGGCATACTGCCGGTTCTCTTGGAGAGACTGGTTCCGCAATCTCTCGTGAACGCGCGCGGCTACGCTTTCCGGAATCGAGATCGTAGCGTATTTACGCTTACCGGTGCCGGTGTTGGCAACCCGAATCACGTCGGCTTCCTCGGCAAACATTCTGCTTACGGTCCTTGCGGATAGCCCCCAAAGGCCAGCCAGTTCCTTCACTCGGTAATGTCTCTCAAATGCGAAGCTTCCCATTGGGCCTGCTCAAAACGCCTCGTTGCCTCACCAGTCGTTCAGTGCTGCGAAATCCAACCGCCGCCCGCGCCGCCAAACCTGCAATCAATTGGGACCCCTGATGGCCGGCTGTCGGCACGGTATCCATGAGCACGGCCACCCCTGCGGATCCGAACAGCAACGATCTCTGGAAGTCCAACTCGATCTCAGTCAAAAAGCGTCCTCATTAGTAAGGCAATGGGAAGGGCACTCTGAGACAGCAGATTTACACATTTTCGTGCCGAGGGACGGCCTGAACTCCAGTTTTTGGTGCGGGCCAGGCGCGGAACACTCGAATTGACTTATCCGAAAGGCGCAAATTCTCGTCCCTTTCGACATTCCTGTCGTCGGTCCGATGCTGCCAAACCCGGTCAATCGTTCCATGCTGAAGAAAAGTTGTCAATTGGCTGTCCCAAAACGCCTCTCCCACGCCCTTACATAAAGAGGGTGTTCCTGTCCATCAACTAGCAACGCCCGCGAGCGCGATTGAACGGATGGCTGAAACCGGCAACCCATCGCGGCGGGTTGCGGATTACCCTCGGGAGGCTGGAGATGAGCATCGCGAAAGACCCTTTGGGATCAACGGAAGCAGCACCCATGTTTGAAAAGCGGGTGATTCTCTCCATGGGCGGCAAGGGTGGCGTGGGCAAGACAAGCGTGATTACTGGACTCGCGGAATGGTTCCAGGAGAACGGCATTCCGGCGAAATTGCTCGACCTGGACACCGAGAACAAGGCGCGCGGGTCACTGACGCACTTCTTCGGTGGCCAAGTGCCCAAAGTCAATATCCACACGCCGGCCGGGCTTGACGCTTTCGTCGATGAACTCACGGATGGACCGCCAGTGATCCTCGCCGACATGGGCGCGGGAGCCGGCCAGGTGACCTACGAATGGTTCGACAAGATGTACGCCGACGTGACCGAGGCGGGCATCGCGTTCACCGCCGTTGGCGTGGTAACCGCCGATCCAGCCAGCGTGGAAAGCGTGCTGGCTTGGGCGTCGCGCTTGGGCAATCGAACGGCTTACATGATCGTTGAGAACTCGACGACGGAGCACGCCGATTTCCGGTACTGGCGCGAGAGCGAGCAGGCGATGGCGTTCCAGCAGAAGTTCGCGCCCGCTGTTATTCAGATGGACTACCGGCTGCCCGTGCTCGAAAACGCCACGAGGAACCACGGCGTGACCCTGGGTGCGGTAGCCGGCAGGTTGACCGAGGCGCCGGAGTTGCAGAAGGCATCGCTGGTGATGCGCGCGCAGAGCTACCGGCGGAGAATGTTCGCCGAATTTGACCGCGTGAAGGAGCTGCTGCTGCCGTGAATGGGGCGCCTGAACCTTCCCAGGCCGCGGAATCGGATTTGATCGACCGCATCGCAGCGGCACTTCCGGCCAACGTGCGGGCCGACTATTATCGCGAGTTGCGCCATTGCCGCTCCCTGCCCGAAAACGACGAGATGCTGCGCATTCTGCGGGCCATGCAGTTCTCGGTGCTGCTGATGGTGCAGGCGCCGGAGCGGATGGCGACGGAACGGCTGCGGCTCGAAGAGGCCGTCGGCGAAGCAATCGAGGTGCTTCAGGATATCCGTCAATCCAGTGCAGCCTATCAGGCGCAACTGGATCAACGACTGGTCCAACTCCCGGCCGATATCGCGGAGGGGATCAAGCCTGAGGCGGTTGCCGCCAAGATCAATGAGAATCTGCGCCAGCAGTTCGTTCAATCGACAATACCTGCAACGGCGGAAGCACTGGCGGTGGCCGCTGCGCAAATCAGGAAGGCCACGGCTGAGTTCGCTCGCGGCGCAGGCACGCTTGGAGACGCCTACGTCGGCGCGGTGGAATGCGCGCGCAAAGCCATCGCCAAGTTGGAATCCACAAGCGATCACGCTGTGAGCAGCACCAGGCGCGCGGCAGAGGAACTGGTACGGGTCTTCCGCGAGGAATATCGCTGGTCCGTCTACACGTTAGCCGGCATCGCGCTTTTGGTTGGAATCGGGGTCGGCATATGGTATCGGGGGTGGATCGATCCGAAGTCGCAGTTGGCTGAACGCGCGCCCGTGGTGCAGCAGGCGCGCCCCAGCAGCCCCAGGACCAAGCCGTAGGACAACCCCATGCTGACGATCCGCGCCATGTCAGACGGAAAGGGCTACTCGCCGCGCCACCTCGAACACAGCGACTACTACGCCGAGGGCGAGCGCGTGGTGGGCGAATGGCACGGCCATGGAGCGGAGTTGTTGGGGTTGGGCGGACCGGTGAATACCGGGGACTTTGAAGCCTTGCGGCAGGGACTTGATCCGGGAACCAGGGAGTTTCTGAGAGTCCGCCATAGCGCAGACCGCACCGCCGCCGACGGGAGAAAGATCGCGCAGGGGCGGAGCCTTTACGATTTCACGATCTCTGCCCCGAAGTCGATTTCCATCCTCGCCATTCTTGGAGGCGACCAGCGGTTGATCGATGCGCACCGCACCGCCGTGGCGGAGGCATTGAGAGAGACCGAGGCATACGCGGCGAGCCGGGTACGGCAGGGTGGCGCGAATGAGAACAGGGTGACCGGCAACATGGTCCTGGCCGTCTACCACCACGACACGAGCCGCGAACTCGACCCGCAACTGCACGCTCACGCTGTCGCGGCGAATCTCACGTTTGACGGCGCGGAAGGCCGTTGGAAGGCGCTGCAGGCGACGGAGATCTACGAAAGACGGGCCTACCTGTCGGAGGTTTATCGCAATGCCCTCGCTCGCGAGGTGCGACTTCTCGGCTATGAAATTGAGAGCCAGCGCGACACGAAGGGACGTGATGCCGGTTTCGAGATCCGGGGCGTCCCGCGGGAGTTGCTGGCGAAGTTCAGCCTGCGGAGCCGTCAACGTGACTTGGCTATCGAGGCTTTCGTTGAACAGCACGGGCGGCGACCGACAGATAACGAGATCGCGGTCCTGGTTCGAGAATCGCGCGCCGACAAACTCACCGAGATTTCGACGTGCGAGCTTCGGGAGAAGCAGCGGGCGCGGCTCGCTCCGCACGAAGCACACCGGCTGGAGGCGGTGAGAGGCAGCGCACGGTTTGCATCGGTGGGCGTGGATTCGAGCGCGCCCTCTCTCGATCATGCCGCCGGGCACATCTTCGAGCGTGTGTCGGTCGCGCCGGACCATGAACTTCTGACGGAAGCTCTTCGGCATGGCCGGGGACGAATCAGGCTCGCTGACTTGAAGGGTGAACTGAATCTCAGGGAATCAGTGGGGAGCGTATTGCGGTCGGGCCGAGAGATCGCAACGGCGGAAAGTCTGGAGCGCGAACGAAGCATAATTGCCGCCGTCAACCGCGGGCTCGGCGCATTCGAGCCGCTCGGTGGCGCCAGCGAGTTTGCCGGATCGGACACCTTGCGGCCCGAGCAGAGGCGCGCTGTGGAGTTCGTCCTGCAATCGCGTGACCGGGCGGTGAGCATCAGCGGAGCGGCGGGGACAGGCAAGACCGCAACCCTCAAGGAACTGCGGCGCGCCCTGGTCGATGCGGGCCGTGGCGTCCTCGCGGCTGCACCAACGATGAGTGCCGTCGAGGAATTGCAGAAGGTCGGCTTCGCTGACGCCATCACTGTCGAGCGCCTCCTGCAGGACCCGAGCATTCGAGGCGAAATTGGTGGCAAGGTGGTCATCCTCGACGAAGCGGGCATGGTTTCAGCCCGTCAGATGTCGGACCTCCTCCGCCTGGCGGAAGATTGTTCGTTGCGCGTCGTCTTCAGCGGGGACACGAGGCAGATCCAGAGCGTGGAAGCGGGCGATGCTCTGCGGATACTGGAAAAGGAATCGCGTCTGAAGACCGTCGCGCTGACTCAAGTGCAGCGGCAAACCAGAAAAGACTACCGGGACGCCATCGAAGAACTCCGCCGACATCCGGAGCGCGGGTTCGCGCGGCTGGACGCGATGGGCGCCGTCCGCGAAGTCGCAAATGTTGAGCGAGCCGCGGCAGTCGCCGACGCATACGACGGCGCTGGGGAAGGCTGTCTGGTCGTTTGCGCGACTCACGACGAGATTGACCGGGTGACAGACGCGATTCGGGAACGCCGGAAAGCGCGCGGCGAACTCGGCGAAGGCGCTGTCCTTGCGCGTCACGTTTCGCTCAACTGGACTGCGGCACAGAAGGCCGATTTCCAGGGCTATCGAGCGGGGCAAATGCTTACGTTCCACCGCGTGGCAAAGTCCATCGCAAAAAACGATGCGGTAGAGGTTGTGCGTGTCGTCCCTGGCGGTCTGGTAGTCCGATGTGCCGATGGCACGGAGCGCACCATTTCGAAGGAGCAAGGCGGGAGTTTCGATGTCGTGGAGGCGCGGCCGATTGAAGTGTCTGCCGGAGACCGGCTCCTGCTGACTGCAAACCGCCGCGAACCCGGACGTCGGATCACAAACGGCGAATTGGTCACGGTGTCGGCTGTGGATGACACCGGCCGGATTCAGCTTGACGATGGCCGGACGTTGCCCTCCAACTACCGGAGTTTCGCACACGGCTACGCCGTTACCGCCCATCGCAGCCAGGGCAAGACGGTCGATTCAGTGATCGTTTCCGCCGATGGGATGCAGAGGGAATTATTCTACGTTGCCGCGTCGCGAGGCCGCCGAAGCGTCACGGTGATAACCAGCGACAAGGAGCGGCTTCAAGAGACCGTGGGGCGGTCGATGGCGCGAAGGTCGGCATCGGAGCTTCTGCGTGGCAAGGGGCCGCACGGGCATCGAGGAGCCCATCGCGGGTTGGCGATGGCGCGAGACATGGTTCGAAGAGCAGCCCAGTTCGTCCGGCAAGTGGTGGCCGAAAGCCGAAAGGAGCGCATGCGTGAACATGGCATCAGTCGATAGGGCACCGTGGGTCATCAGCACTGTCGACAAAACGCCGACGCTGGAGATCGTGCTGTTGAGGCAGACCGTCGTGCTGTCGTGGAATCAGTTCGTCTACGCCGAAGGAGGCGACGACGAGGTGCGAATCGCTTTTGCCAGCCACGATGTGGTGGTGCGGGGCGCCGGGCTCGGTGCTCTGCTCCGCGCAATCGCCGCCAATCAGGTCGCGCTGATTTGGGAGAGTGGGCGGTCCGAGGGTTTTCCCGGCCTAGCGGGGCGGTTCATTCGTGAAATCGTCGTCCGGAAAATCGAAGTTGAGTGATGGAGTCCGCATGAGGTTTCGAACAACTGGAGATACGAATGAGATAGACACCATCCCTAAGCCTGCCGGCTTGGGTTCGCGAGGGCCGCAGGTGACTCTTTCTATTCGATGCACGTCCATTGAATACTCAATGGATATTCGATGCTTGTTCAACCGGCGTTCGAACGACGTTCAATGTTATCGGCGCGCTGTTGGGATCGCGTTAGAGGCATTTCAGGTAGGATTGACATGGATTACAAGGTCAACGAGATTCTCGATAGACTGCCGCCCAAACCGCCGCGCTCGCGGTTGGACGCGCACGCCACGCTGATTGAGGAGATGCGCCGGCGCGGCCGGACCTTCGCCGAAATCGCGCGCGTGCTGGCAGAGGAGTGCCATCTAAGCACCTCCCCGAGCAACATACATCACTTCATGAAGCTTCGGGCGCGAAAGGCAAACCTTCCGAGGCAAACCGGTGCCAGATCTGGCGTTTCCAGCACAGTCGCATCCCCGCAGGTGACAACCGGCTCGACTGTGTTGCAGCCAACGCCATCAACCGATGTGGCACGGACAATCGCGGCGCTCAAAAAGCGCGAGCCGGCGCCGTCGCCAGCGTCGGAAGGATTCGATTACGATCCCAATGAACCGCTCCGGCTCATCAAGCCGGGAAAACCGGAAGTGGACAGATGAGGACGCAAGCGTCATGGGGCCGCCACGGGTAGGGCGGGAACCGACGCTCGGCTTCCTGTTGATGTGCCCGCGGTGAAACCACCTGTCGAGTGGAGGCACACTGGCCGAGATTCTCAAGTTCACTACTCCCTGAAGAAGGATGTGCCGAATCGCCGGCAGAGGGGGCAGCAAACGCGAGGTGATTTCCGATCTTCACTTGGTCGCCCAACGAAAGCACCCTGGAACTCGAAGCCATCTCGCACCGTGAGGTCGAGGTCGTAGTTAAGGGAGGGTGGATTGCGATCACCTGTCAACACGCCCTATGGCTCCCAGCTAGAAGAACGGCCCTGGGAATCGCCCTGGCAGAAAACAAGGCCGGCCCAGCCGGAGGATGCCGGGGCCGGCCTTTTCCTGAATGGGTGATACCCAGTTAGACAGCGAGGTACATCGTGCTGCCCTGCCGGTTCACGAGCAGGAGAGTGGCGTCCTTCGGGTTACGCATGGCAGATTCGAAATCCGAAGTGTTGCGGACCGGTTTGTGGTTTACTTCCTGAATTACGTCGCCGCGCTTCAGGCCTGAATCGGCGGCATTGCTGGCCGGGTCCACGTTGGTCACCACAACCCCGGTAGTGCTAACCGGCAATCCTAGCTGCCGGGCCGTCCGGGCGGTGACGTCCTCCACTGTGATCCCTTGCAGGGAATCTTCGCTGCTGTTCTCCGTCTGTTCGTTCCTGGCAGTTTCCGTGGGCATCTCCGCCAGAGTCAGCGGGAGGGTCTTCTCCGCGCCGTCGCGGAACACCTTCACGTTTACCTTGGTTCCAGGAGCCATCAGCGAAACGTGCATACGCAGTTCGGCGCTGCTGTTCACCGGCTTGCCGTTGATGTCCAGGATGATGTCGCCCTTTTCCAGGCCCGCCTTCTGGGCGGGGCTGTTGGGGGCCACGTCGCCGATCAGCGCGCCCCGTACTTCCGGTTCATGGAAGGCCTTGGCGATAGAGGGCGTCACCTCCTGAGCCATCACGCCCAGGTATGCGCGGGTCACCTTACCGTTGTTGATGATCTGGTCCATGACACCGCGCGCCACACTCACGGGAACGGCAAAACCGATGCCTTGATTGCCTTCCGATCCATGGGACAAAATGGCGGTGTTGATGCCGATCAGTTCGCCGCGGTCATTGACCAGCGCGCCGCCCGAATTGCCGGGGTTAATCGACGCATCGGTCTGAATGAAGTCTTCGTAGTCTTCGATACCTAGATTGGCGCGGCCGGTAGCGCTGACGATGCCCATGGTGACAGTTTTGCCGACCCCAAAGGGATTGCCAACGGCCAGCACGTAGTCTCCTACCTGGACTTTATCGGAATCGCCAATGGTGATCGGGTCCAGGGAGCCGGCGTCCACCTTGAGTACGGCTATGTCGGTCTTCGGATCGGTGCCCACCACGCGAGCTTTGTACTCTTGCTTGTCGGCCATGATCACGGTTACCGTAGTGGCGTGATCCACCACGTGGTTGTTGGTCAGGATGTAGCCGTTCGGGCTGACAATTACGCCCGAGCCCTGGCCCTGTTCCTTCTGTTGCCGAGGCATGGGGAACTGCCCGCCGCCGTTGCCCGGCTCATCGCCAAAGAACTGGCGGAACATCGGAGGGATTCCGTCGTCCCCACCCTGAAAGCCGGTCTTTACCACACGGGACGAAGTAACGGTTACGACCGAGGGCAATACCTTCTTCACTACCGGGGAGAAACTGTTGCGGCTGGCCGGCTCGTCCGCACTCGCGAACTTAAACGTGGCGGGCGGATTGATCAGGTGATCCGCAGCCGCGACCGCGAGGCCACCCAATCCCAGCGCCAACACTATCGTCACGGCTGCCGTCTTCGGTCGACCCCAAATCCGTTGCATCGTCATATAGCCTCCAGAAAGTCTCTGAGGATCGCCACCGAGCTTAGATGCATCGAGTGGGTCCATCTATACAGATGGGGCAAGGGGGTTTTCCGTTGTAACGGGAAGTCGGTATATGAGTGCCGGAGACTTGGTATTTCCCGACGCGGCTAGGAGATGATGCCCTTGCGCACAGCGTACAGAATAACTTCCGGGACGCTGCGTAAGTTCAACTTTTGCATGAGCCTAGCGCGGTGCGTCTCGACCGTGTAGACGCTCAGGTTGAGCAGATTGGCGATCTCCTTGCTGGATTTGCCCTCAGCCACCAGTTGCAGGATTTCGCGCTCGCGGGGCGTGAGCAGTTCGTAGGAATCTTCGCCGCCTGTGCGCTCGAGCCTACGCATGTAGTCCTGCAGCAGTACCTGGCCGACGGCGGGACTGAAGAACGACTTCCCGGCAGCCGCGGCGCGGATGGCGCGCGCCAGGTCGGCTTCGGCGGAATCCTTGAGCAGGTAGGCCTTGGCTCCCGCTTTCAGTGCCCGCAGCACGTACCCTTCGTCGGAGTGCATACTGAGCATGACAACTTGCGTATCCGGCAGCGCCGCGCGAATCTGGCGGGACGCCTCGATGCCGTTCAAGCTCGGCATGCCGATATCCATAACCACGACGTCCGGTTTCAGGTTCCCGGCCATTGCCACAGCTTCACGGCCATCATTGGCTTCTCCGACAACCGTGAGGTCGGGCTCGGCATCCACCACCCTGCGCAGACCCGCGCGAATCAGGGTGTGGTCGTCGGCAAGCAGGACGCTGGTCTTCTTCATGCGTCGCCCCCGGCGGGAATGGGAAGGTCCACCGTCACGGTTGCGCCCTTGCCCGGCTGAGATTCCACCCGCAACGTTCCGCCCAGCCGTTTCACCCGTTCCTCCATTCCCAATATTCCCATCCCGCGCGAACGCCTCGGATCGAAGCCGCGGCCGTCATCAGTCACCCGCACCATGATGGATTCTGATAGCCTCTCCACCACAACTTTCGCATTCCTGGCGCCGGAGTGGCGCACTGCGTTGTTCAGAGCTTCCTGGACGAGCCGGTAGATCGAAATCTTGTATTCATCGGGCATGTCTTCGGGGACGCTCTCCGATTCCACGGAGACTTCGATCTCGCTGCGCCGGGATACTTCCCTCCCTTGCCATTCCAGGGCCGCCGCCAACCCAAGGTCGTCCAGCATGGAAGGCCGCAGCAGGAGCGCGATATTTCTGACAGATTGGAAAGTTCGCTCGGCCACCGACTTCAGGCTGTCCACTTGTTCCTTCACTTCGGGGCGCTCGCCAGACAGTGCCGTCGAGAGTCGGCCGATATCCACCAGAAGGGCTCCCAGTGATTGTCCGACTTCGTCATGCAGTTCGCGAGAAATGGCGCGCCGTTCGGTCTCTTGTGCGTCCACGAGGCGCGCCGAGAGTTGCTGCAGCGCGTGCCGGCTTCGCGCGAGTTCGATGTAGCGGGCGCGGGTCTGCCGATCGAGCCGCACGATATACGCCATGCTGCCCAGCACGAGCAGCAGCCCGCTCCCGAACCCGATGGCGAGCACACGGGAAAGGCTTTCCTGCAGGTTCGCAAACAGGGTCACGCGCGCGCGATCGGCGTGCTGGAGTCGCTCTCCGTTCCACGCTTGCAGTTTCCCGGACCAGTCCAGGATTTGCTTCTGGACGGGCACGAGGTGCTCGGCGAGAATGCTTTCCGCCTGGCGCCTGCGTTCCGCCGGCCTTGCCGCGAGAATCGTAATATAAAGCGTCCGCTGTTGTGAGAAGACTCCCCGCATGCCGTTCAGCAACTCATCTTCCTCAGAATCCCGGACGCTGGGGTAATGGTCGAAATCGGCGTCGATTTCCAGGGTGAGTTGATCCAGCCGGCGGCGAGCCTCGGCATCCCGGTCGGCGGCGGTCAGCGCGACGAATTGCTGCACGGCCTGGTCGTAGCTCTGTATGGAGAGGCCAAGTCCGGATAGGGCGCGCGTACGCTCGGCCAGCGTGCGAGCAGCTGCCAGTTCTTGACTGCGCATTTCCGAGAGAAAGCGGACAGCCAGAATGTGGGACACAAGCAAGAGCGCCAGCAGACATACGGAAACACAGAGAAACAACCAGCGCAGTTTGCTGGAGGGCGGTGTGGGGTCCCGCCATGCACCGATGTCCGTGTTCTCACTCAATGTCGCCATGAAGCCTGAATCTGGAGATGCGATGCCGTAGATCCCTCCCGGATTCGCGCCAACTCATTCCTTTGGCAGTTTCGATACCCTGATATCCGACCGCCATTGTGCCGCGTCGTGAGTTTTCTCATTTGGGGCCGTGCCGCCAAATCCACTGGAGCCGGCCAACTGTGCCCGTGGTGAACCAGCAGACCTTGCGTGGCGTCTGGCCCCCAAGTGCCGCCGGCGTAATTCGAAACATCGTTGGAGGGCGGGCGTCCCACGCATCGAGCACCGGCATCGGTATGCGCCATGCTGCCTGGATCTGGCCGGCGCACATGAACAGAATGACGTGGAATGCTATGGCTCTGCGAGGGGTCAAACAGAGCCGGCATCAGCTTCCGCCAAGTCAGGTCACCGGCTCCGCCGAAGATAACGAATATGTTTGGTTCGAGTTGATCGTTGGTTTTCATCGCGCTCAACTCGCCGTCCAGTCGGTGTGAAATGTGCCTTTAACGTCGATGCGCTCGTAGCTGTGCGCGCCGAAGTAGTCGCGCTGGGCCTGGATCAGGTTGGCCGGCAGCCAAGCACTACGGTAGCCGTCAAGGTAGCCCAACGCCGTCATGAGACAGGGTGCGGGCAAACCGAGTTCGATTGCCACACAGACCACACGGCGCAAATCCTCCTGGTTGGCCATTACCTTTCTCGACAACTCGGGGTCCAGGAGCAGATGAGCTAGGCCGCGTTGGTTGCGATATGCCATCCGGATGTCCTCCAGCAATGCCGTGCGGATAATGCAGCCGCCCCGCCAGATTCGCGCCACTGCCTCGAGATCGAGGTGATACTCATACTTGTCCGACGCTGCCGTCAGGACTGCCATGCCCTGCGCGTAGGCGATGATCATCCCGGCATAGAGCGCGTGCGCCAGTTGATCGAGGAAGATCTTGTGGTCGCCGCCAAACGGCGGGATGGACCGATTGAAGATCTGGCCGGCCGCCTCGCGTTGCTTTTCAAACACGGACAGATCCCGCATCGCGACCGCGAGGTCAATCGTTGGAATGGGAACTTGTAGCTCCATCGCGCTTTGCGAAGTCCACATGCCGGTGCCTTTCTGTTTGGCCACGTCCAGGATTTCATCGATCAACCTGTTGCCAGTCGTTTCGTCGACCCTGCTGAAAATGCGGCTGGTGATCTCTACCAGGTAGCTGTTGAGTGCCCCTTGATTCCACGTGCCGTATACGCCGTGCAGCTCGTCGTCGTTCAAGCCAAGTCCGCGTTTCATCAGGTCGTAGGTCTCGGCAAGCAGTTGCATCACCGCGTACTCGATGCCGTTGTGGACCATTTTGACAAAGTGCCCAGCCGATCCAGGGCCCAGGTAGGTTACGCACGGCTCTCCGTTGACTTTGGCAGCGACCGCCTCGAGCACCGGGCGAACCCGCTCGTACGCCTCTTTCGGTCCCCCGGGCATAATGCTGGGACCATGGCGCGCGCCCTCCTCGCCGCCGGACACGCCCACTCCAAGGAATTGAATGCCTTTCGCGGTGAGGTTACGGGCACGCACGGTTGTATCTTTGAAGTAGGAGTTGCCGGCGTCGATGATGAGATCACCCTTTCCGAGGTGCGGCAACAGATCGGCGATCACGGAATCCACGGGCGGCCCGGCGGGCACCAGCAGCATTACCGTGCGGGGCTGGTGGAGCAGGCCAGCGAACTCCTTAATACCTTCCGCACCGCGAACATCGCGTTCCTTTGATTCCTGGCGCAGGGCCTCGACCTGAGCCCGGTCTTTGTCATAACCTGCCACCGTAAAGCCGTGGCCGGCCATGTTCAGCACGAGATTACGCCCCATGACGCCCAGGCCGACCATGCCGATTGCGTACCGTTGTTGTGGTCGAGTGTTAGTCATAATCCTTCCTTCTGAGCCGTTCGCAGACAGACTTCAGGTCCCACCGACTCGAACATTGGATTCGAGTTTCCAATCGGGACCGACCGAGCATTGATGGTGGCGCACATATTCTCGAATCTATCCTCTATGCGATGCTGAGACGATTAAACACGGGAACTTTAACAAAGTCCAAGATGAATGCGAAAACCACTGCCGCGCCGAGTATTCCTCCCACCACGAATAGAGGCACAGGAGTCATGGCGATTCCGCGCGTGACCAACGTCGAAATGATCAAAACATCGCAGACACTCGACGCAACGACCCAGAGACTTGGGTGAGAACTCCACAGGCGTCGCCGTTCGCGAATGGCGTAGAGCGTCGCCTCACTGCCAAACACAAGCGCTACCAGGGCCATGGTTCTCAGCGCATCGATTCCAAGTCCCATCCGGAATTTGCCGAACGCCAGCACGGCGGTGCAAAAGAGCAAAAGGCAACTCCCCATAACGGCACCTGCGATCGTCAATTTGCCGATTCGCCAGGCATTGGGCATCGAGGATGGCCGTACGTTGTCCGTCGTCAAGGACATAGCCAGGAAGTCGCCGGTGATCATTAGGATGACCATCAGCATGGGGGTCAGGATCGCGTGCCCGGTCATGATCAGTCCGACCACCAAAAAGAGGACCTGCACAATCTTCTTGATCACCGAGTTCAGCGTATAAGTCAGGATGCGCTGGAACGTCACGCGGCCTTCTTTTACCGAGGCGACAATGCCAACCAGCCCCGGTTTGGTCAGCACGATACCGGCCGCCGACTTGGCAACATCGGTAGCAGTCGACACCGCGATTCCCATTTGCGCTTGGCGCAGCGCTGGCGCGTCGTTGGCGCCGTCGCCGCACATTCCGACGGTATGGCCACTCTTCTGGAAAGCCTTGACGAGGTCGTACTTTCCCTCCGGAAGAATGCCGGCGAAAACTGCAAACCCCTCAGGGCGAACATCGGCGGGGATAGGCCCCGGTGGACAGACTTTGCCGTCCAGCCCGACGTCATGAGCCACGATGGCAGCCGTTGCGGGGGCATCCCCGGTCACCATGACCGCGCGGACTCCCAGCGCCTGCAGTTCCGTAATCAAGGCGGCGGAATCCGTTCGGGGCGGGTCACTGAGAGCAATGATTCCGGCAAGTTTCAGCGCGGCCGGCGGACCGACCGCGACTGCCAGGACCCGGAAACCCTTGGCCTCAAGCTCGTTCGCTGTCTTGGATGCATCCGGAGTTGCTTGCGACAGGCCGGCAACTGCGGTAAAGGCCCCCTTCACGGCACGCACCGTGGCGCCGCCCAGATCGGTGGCAGTCGCCTCCGACATCTTCGTGCCAGGATCGAACGGAACAAACTTGATCAGTTTGGGCAAGTCGGAGGCTGCTTTCTTGGCGGCGGCGGCACGGATGGCCGCATCCACCGGATCTTGCCCGCCGTCCGAACTCGCTAGGGCAGCCAGTCCCAACACATGCGGCTCGTCGAAGCCGGGCATGGCGTGGACCGCGGTTACCGTCAGTTCGTTTTGTGTCAGCGTGCCGGTCTTATCCGCGCACAGCACGTCGATGCTTGCCGCTTCATCCACGGCGGAGAGCCTGGTCGGAAGAACGCCCAGCTTGGCCAGAGCTTTTGCACCGAGCGCGGCCGCAAGGGTGAAGGTGGCCGGCAATGCCACCGGAATCGAAGCCAGAACTGCCGTCAAAACCAACGGAATGACTTCGCTCGCCGGCATCTTGAGAGTGTAGGCGTACCCCACCAGCATCACGATGAGGATGCCATTGAACATGCCGAGATTGCGCACCACGCGTAGCACGGCCTTCTGCTGCGAGCTTTCGACGTGCGCGGTGCGAACCAGTTCCGCGGTGCGTCCAAACTCTGTACGCGCTCCGGTCGCCGTGACCTCAGCAACCGCTTCGCCACGCCGCACGAGCGCACCCGCATACGTCTCGAACCCGGCGCCGGCTTCGATTGGAACGGATTCGCCCGTGAGCATGGATTGGTCGAGCAGCACCGATCCGCCGGCCAGGCGCACGTCGGCCGGAACCACGGCCCCGAGCGACAGTTTCACGATGTCTCCAACCACCAATTGGGTAGCGGGTAGGGTAGTCCAGGCATTGTCGCGACGAACCGAGGCGTTCAGCGCGAGCCGCGACTTGAGCGCGGCCAGAGTCGCCTGAGCGCGCCCTTCCTGAAAGAACCCGAGAGCAGCGTTGAAGGCCAGGAGACCCGCGATGATCCCCGCCTCGACATACTTGCCGAGGACAATTTCGAGCACGATGGCAGCCTCGAGCATCCACGGAACCGGCGCCCAGAACTTGGTCAAAGCCCTGAGTAGCGGATGCAGGGTCGTGTCCGGCATTGCGTTTGGGCCGGACTTCGCCAATCGGCTTCGGGCTTCATCGCCTGTCAGACCGGTCGCGAGCGGGACATCCTCTACGCGGGCCATGATTCAAACCTCACTTCGTTAGCTGCTTGCGGATGGATTTCAATTCCTGCCGTCGTTTCGCAGTGGTTTTGGGATACGCCATTTTCATTTCATGGAACGCGTCCAGGACAATTTGGGAAACAGCGAGGCGGGCGTTTTCCTTATCGTCGGCGGGAACGACGTACCAGGGCGCGTGATGGGTGCTTGTCGCCCTCAGGCAAGCCTCGTATGCCTCCATATAGTGCTTCCAGTATTTCCGCTCGTGAATGTCCGCAGGGCTGAACTTCCAGTTCTTGTCCGGCTCATCAATGCGCTCGAGGAATCGCTTTCGCTGCTCTTCCTTCGAAAGGTGGAGGAATATTTTGACAGTTCGCGTTCCGTTGCGATAGAGGTGGCTCTCCAGGTCCCGGATGGAGCGATACCGCTCCTCCCAGATGGTTTTCTCGTCGCGCAACTCCTCCTGAAGCCCCTGGCTACGGAGAATCTCCGGATGCACGCGAACAACCAGCACCTCCTCATAATACGAACGATTGAATATGCCGATGTGCCCGCGTTGAGGCAGCCGGCACGTGGTGCGCCAGAGAAAATCATGTTCCAACTCATCGGCGCTCGGCTGTTTGAAGCTGAAAACCTGGCAGCCTTGCGGATTAATCCCGGACATAACGTGCCGAATGGCGCCGTCCTTGCCGCCGGCATCCATCCCCTGAAAAATCAGGAGCAACGCATAGCGGTTGGAAGCGTAGTGAAGGCGTTGCAGCGAGCTCAACTCCGCAACGTGCTCTTCCAGGAGTTCTTGATAATCCTTCTTCGACTCGCAAAAGGGCTTCACAGTCGTCGGCCACTCTTTGAGTTGGACCTTCGCTCCGGGACGCACGCGGAAACTCTTTGAATTGATCTTCATCTTCATCCCTTCGATATCGCGAACTGCGAAGATGCCGCTTCGCACTCATGGGGCTCACGATCACGCTTGCTGTTTCCGAATCTCGCGCTCCGCCTCAAGCCAGTCTTGCCCTGCCTGGCCATCGCGGCGGCCTCGCTGCTCATAGAGCTCATAGGCACGCGTGGCGATCCGCGGTGTCAGATCGAGCGGCTTCCTGGCCAACAAGGGGGCTTTAGTAGGATCAAAAATCCGATAGGCGAGCAGTTTCACGCGGTCATTCAGCAGGAACCAAGCCAGAGCGTAGCCCCAAACGAACGCAGCCCAGCCCCAACCGAGGGGCGTCATAAATAGCCCATAAACCGCAATCAGCGTCGCCAGCGCCTGCGTGCCGAGGACCGCTGCCCATAGGACCGGCGCGGGGCGTATGGACCAGAACGGGCCGCGCGTACGCGTCAGGAAAATCGTCAGATGTCCGGCCACGGACAGTTTCAAATACATCAGCGTCTGGATGTGCGCACGATCGAGATGAAAGACGCGCTCACCGAGATAAAACAATCCGAAAGCGGAGACGACCCCGATGACACCCAGCACCGTGGAAATCCCCAGCACCAGACGCATGTTCCACGCCTCGGGCTTATCCTTGTAATGAACGTTGTCATAGGCGATGGACAGGATGGCTCCGTCGTTGAGCAACGCCAGTATCACGATCATCACCGCTGTCAGTGGATAGAAGTTAAACACCAGGATCGCCAGCGTCATGAACAACAGCACGCGCAGCGTCTCAGCGATGCGGTAGATCGCATAGCTGTTCATCCGCTGGAACGTTTTCCGGCTCTCCTTGATCGCGTCGATAATCACCGACAGGCCGGGCGTCATCAGCACGATGGATGCCGCCGCGCGCGCGGCGTCCGTGGCGCCGGAAACGGCGATGCCGCAGTCAGCTTTCTTCAGCGCGGGGGCGTCGTTCACCCCGTCGCCGGTCATGCCGACAATGTGGCCGCGCTGCTGCAGCACGTCCACGATATGGAACTTATGTTCGGGGAATACCTGGGCGAAACCGTCGGCTCTTTCGATGGATTCCGCCGACTGGGCCGATTCGTGATGCTTTACGTCGCCCAGACCGGCGGCGTCGAGAATCGCCGTGCCCATCCCTAATTTCATCGCGGTTTCCTGGGCGATGGCCAGTTGATCGCCGGTAACCATCTTGACCTTCACGCCCATCTGGCACGCGGTCGCGATGGTTGCCTTGGCATCTTGCCGTGGCGGATCGAACAGGGGCAAAACACCCAGGAACTGCCATTGGCCTTCTCCCTCGGCCCGCGCCACTCCCAACGAACGAAAGCCGCGCGCCGCAAATTCATTGACCGCCTTCTCGACTGCGGGCTTCACCTGCCCGGCATTCGTTGACAATTCTAAAATCACCTGCGGCGCGCCCTTCGTTACTTTGAACGTCCTTCCGTCGGCGGCTTTGACGGCGGCTTCTGTGCGCTTATGCACCGGGTCGAAAGGCTGAAAATGGACCACCTGATAGCCATTCAACTCCTGGGCGTTTTTCAGGCCGCCCAGAACGGCCAGATCAATCGTGTCGTTATTGTCCGCCCGCGAGGCCAGCGCGGCATTGAGGATGACTTGCTCAGCCGAGACATTGTTCACACCGAACGGATCGCCCAGCGTCAGCTTGTTCTGGGTCAGGGTGCCGGTCTTGTCTGCGCACAGCACGTCCACGCCCGCCAATTCCTCGATAGCCACCAAACGACTCACGATTGCCTCTGCCTTGGCGAGCAGCCGCGCGCCGACCGCCATCGTCACCGACAAAACCGTGGGCATGGCCACAGGAATCGCGGCCACGGTCAGCACTAAGGCGAACTGCAGCGTAGTGAGGATGGGGTCGCCGCGGAAGAGCGCGACGGTAACAATCACCGCGACCAGAGCCACGGCGAGGACGATCAGGTAATCGCCAATTTTCAGCACAGCACGCTGAAAATGACTGACGGTGTGCGCCTCCTGCACCAGTTGCGCCGTCTTGCCGAAGTACGTGTTCGCTCCCGTGGCATAGACCAGTGCGCCGATTTCGCCCTGGCGGACGATCGACCCCGAGAACACCGCCTCGCCAGGTTTGCGCTCGGCGGGCAAGGATTCGCCTGTCAACGCGGACTGATCCACCTCCACCGGGTCGCCGGCAAGCAAGCGCGCATCCGCCGGCACAATATCGCCCAATCGCAGGCGAATGACGTCGCCCGGCACCACCTCACGTGCCGGCGGGGTGACCCACTTTCCATCACGTTTCACCCGGGCCTTGATCGCCAATTTGGCCTTCAGGGCAGCGATGGCGTTGCCCGCCTGGTTTTCTTCCCAGAATCCGACTACGGCGTTGGAAACCAGCAAAAGGAGGATGATGAAGAAATCCGGCCAGTGCCGGACCGCGCCCGACAGGATCACCGCTATTTCGATCATCCATGGGATTGGACCCCAAAAATAGCTGAGGAATTTCAGGAACGCGTTGGTTTTCTTTTCTTCGATCTCGTTAGGGCCGTATTGGGCCAGCCGTTTCTGCGCTTCCGCTTGACTGAGGCCGTCCATCGATGACTCTAACTTCGCCTGCAGTTCCAGCATGGGGAGCGTTTTCAGATCGTCTTTCGCCTCGGGCCTGTCTGCATTCGGTTTCACGATGACTATCTCCTGAGCGCGCTACACCTTGGCTTCCGGCGGGTCGGCGACTCCTCCCGTCGGGACGAAATCCGGCACGTCAAGACGCGCCACGCCGATCCGGCTGTCGGCCATTCCGTAATAGACATCGAAGCGGTCCGGCGATCCAAGATCGTCGCGCCGGTCGATGCCGGTGGGGAATACCACGTTGGCTACGGTGCCATCGCGTTCCTGCGGCAGCGATGGATTCAGCACAGGCTCCGCTGAACGATAGCGGATCACGCGCGGATGCTCCTTCGAAAGCACCATCACGCCAGCTGAGTAACATAGTTGGTGAGCAGCGTTGGGCTTCACTATTTCGCTCACACCGTGGTAAACGATCAGCCAGCCGTGCCGGGTTAGGATAGGCGGAGTGCCGGCGCCGATTTTGAGCCGCTCCCAGGGCGAGACGGGAGTGGCCAACCGGTGATGGGAAGTAAACTTGCCGAGACATGACAGTTCACGGCCGTCCAGAGGCGTCGGGCAGTAGGAAATCCAGATGCTTTCCCGCTCCAGATCCACCTCACGGGACGCGGGATGGCGAGCGGTCTCCTCCGGACGAGTGCCGGGGAAAAGCGGCCGGTGGAGGATGGCCAGTTCCGGGTGACCGGATGGATTGGGAATGGCGACGGGGAAGAGGCTGGCGTCTTTGTCGTCCACGTCGGCGAATTCGATGCCCTGATAGGGGCCGAAGTTCGCGAGCCCCAGGCGCTTCCAGTGGAACAGGTCTTCCGATACCGCAAAAGCGATCCGTGGGCCACGGGCTGAAAATGCTGCGTAAGTCATCAAGTAGCGCCGGAGCGGTTCCACGAACGTGATCCGCGGATCCTCGCACCCGCCCTTACCGCCGGGCTGCAACTCATAGTCGGCTTCCGGTTCCAATGCGATGCCCAACCGCTCGACGCCTGCCGGATCGCCGGCTTCGTTGAATCGCACCCGTGCGATGCCGATGCGCGAGTAGTTCCCCTTCGCCACCAGCCGCGGGAAGAGGTAGAGCTTCCCGTCGGGCCCGCGGGCGGCGGCAGGATTCAAGACGCCTTCAACCTCCTGGGGATTGCCCGGTTCCGGCTCCATTATCATTCCCAGGCGCTGCAACTTAAATCCAACCATTAGGGTTTCCTCATAGCTTCAACACTTCCTGACAGTGATCCGACAGACAAGCGATGATTGTTTCGACAACCCGCTTGGTCTCGTGAGGACCTTGCACTGGAATAGAAACAACACCTGCCTGTTCGGCCGGATAGTCGTTTCCTCCCGCGAACAGGGCATCGCCAACGAAAATCATTTCCTTCAATGAAATGCCAAGAACGTCTCTTAGTTTCCTGACTCCGTAGGCTTTGTCTATACCCGGTTTGGTGACATCTATGGACGTCGCGCCGCCCATGCGGACGGAAAACTCGGGGATCAACCTGTCAAGGATCGCTTTAATCTTCTTCCGCTTGGCATAATCGGGATCCCATTTGGTTTTCTCTTCTAACGGCGCCTGCTGACCAAGCGCCGAGAATGTGATCTGGCTTCCCCGGTCTTCAATCACTTCCCCCCAGACCTTCTTGGCTTGGAAGCCGGCTTGTTCGACCGCCTTCTTGAGAGAACTGACGATCTTCTCTTTTTCACTTGCTGTGAAGTCTTCGGAATAGATCTTTTTCCAGTCCCCCGCGTAGCGGAAGAACTTGGTTCCACATGTGGGCAGGATAGATAGATTCGCCAAGTTTGCGTCATGGGGGAGATGGGAGAGTACCTGTTTTTCAAATTGCGGCCAATCGCCTCCGGATATTACGGCCGCCTTGACAATGCCGAGAAGGTCGCCGAGCAGCCGCGACATTTCGGCATCGAGAGATGACTTGCTTTCGGCCAGTGTGCCGTCCAGATCGAACACGATCAGCTTTTTCATTGCGGTATCTCGATTTCCAAAACGGTTACCGTGCTGCACGGCCGAAAAGTGCACGGTCCGATCACCGCCGGCAGCAGAAACACGTCGCCTTTTGAGACAGCATAAGTGATGCCGCTGTGCTCGACCTGGCCGGTGCCTTCGATGCATACCAGGACTCTCGGCACACCCGCGGCACCGACGGTGAACGGTAAGTCTGCGTGCAGTCGCGACAGCCAAAAGTGCTCGCAGTGAAAGAGCCGCTCGCGTTCGACGGGCGTTGTGGTCTCCACCACGGGTGCCAGCAGACCGCCAGCACACCTCCCAAAGTCGACACAGGCAAGCGCCTGATCCACCTGGAGGGCGCGTGCCTTGCCGGTTTTCGCATCGACGTGATCCCAGTCATACAAGCGAAACGTGACGTCGCTGTTCTCCTGGACCTCGAACACCATGATGTCGCCGCCCAGAGAGTGAACCGTCCCAGCCGGTATGAAGACAGCATCGCCGGGCTGAGGCGTAATGTATGCGAGTTGGTCCGCCACCCCTCCGTTCGCGATCGCCTGCCGCAGACCCGCGTCCGTGACGCCAGGCCGCAGACCCGCATAGACGCGGCTCTTTGGCCCCGCCTCCAGTACGACCCAGGCTTCGGTCTTACCAGTCTCACCTCTCGGCAGCAGGTCCGTCTGGGTATCCGCTGGATGAACCTGTACCGAGAGCATTTCACGCGCGTCGAGGAACTTCAACAGCAGCGGGAACCGGCGGAATCGGCCAGCTAGCTTTCCCATCACCTGTTGTGGAAACTGTTCCAACAGTTGAGAGATGGTTCGCCCTTTGAGCGGTCCATCGGCAACACGGCTGGGATGGTCCTCGCGGTCGCTGAGCACCCAGGCCTCGCCGATAGGGCCGTCGGCAGGCAGCGGCTCGGTCAGCAGGCCGGCCAAACGCCGGCCGCCCCAGAGCCGATACTGATAGATCGGCTCGAATCGCAGGGGATAGAGAAGTTCTTGACTCATTGGGCTCCGCTATTGTCCCCTGCTCTCTGTCACTCGCGGCTGCCGATGGCCGAAGAACGACAGATCGTCGCTCAGGACGTAGATCGTAATGGCCGCCATCATAAAAAACAGGCCGACCCATACTTTCCAATCACGATGCGCCCGTCTCCAATAAGGGTCCGGGTTATGGTGAGTACTCTCGCGAGCCGGCGTTCCGTGCTGGTGGGAACTGTGCTTGATTTCGCTCATAGATGCTTTCTCGATTCCATCTTCAGCGGGGCTTAGGAAGATACTGGCGCAGCCTTTGCATGTTCCGTCTCATCTTTCTGCGTCTCGTGCTCCGCTTCGAGCCAGTCCTGATCCGCCTGGCCATCGTGGCGGCCTCTCTGCTCATAGAGTTCATAAGCTCGCTTGGCGATCCGCGGTTTGAGGTCTTGCACAGTCGGAGCCTTCGGCTTCTTACTCAGGAGGGCGGGTTGCGTAGGGTCGAATATTCGATAGGCAAGGAGTTTCACGCGGTCATTCAAAAGAGCCCAAGCGATCGCATAGCCCCATACGAATGCCGCCCATCCCCAGCCCAGTGGAGTCATAAACAGCCCATAAACCGCAATCAGCGTCGCCACCGTTTGCGTGCCGAGTACGGCTACCCATAGAATCCGTGCGGGCCGTATAGACCAGAACGGGCCGCGCGTGCGCGTCAGGAAAATCGTCAGATGTCCGGCCACGGACAGTTTCAAATACATCAGAGTCTGGATGTGCGCCCGGTCGAGGTGAAATACGCGCTCGCCGAGATAAAACAGACCAAACGCGGCCACGACCCCGATGACGCCCAGCACCGTCGAAACTCCCAGCACCAGGCGCATGTTCCACGCCTCGGGCTTATCCTTGTAATGAACGTTGTCATAGGCGATGGACAGAATGGCTCCGTCGTTGAGCAAGGCCAGCATCACGATCATCACGGCGGTCACCGGGTAGAAGTTAAACACCAGGATCGCCAGCGTCATGAAAAACAGTACGCGCAGCGTCTCGGCGATCCGGTAGATCGCGTAGCTGTTCATCCGCTGGAAGATGCGGCGGCTCTCCTTGATCGCATCGATGATTACGGACAAGCCGGAAGCCAGCAGCACGATCGACGCGGCCGCGCGCGCCGTATCCGTCGCGCCGGATACGGCGATGCCGCAATCCGCTTTCTTGAGCGCCGGGGAGTCGTTCACTCCATCTCCGGTCATGCCGACGATGTGGCCGCGCTGCTGTAGGACATCCACGATGTGGAATTTGTGTTCCGGGAACACCTGCGCGAAACCGTCCGCCTTTTCGACTGATTCCGCCGCCTGCGCCGTCTCGTGATGCTTGATATCGCCAAATGCGCTGGCATCGAGGATGTTCGTGCCCATCCCCAACTGCTTGGCAGTTTCCTGAGCGATTGCCATTTGATCGCCGGTAACCATCTTCACGCTCACACCCATTTGACGGGCGCTCGCTATCGTGGCTTTGGCATCGGGGCGAGGCTCGTCGAATAGAGGCAACACCCCCACCATCCGCCATTTGTTTTCCTCATCGGCGCGGGTTACCCCTAATGAGCGGTAGCCCTTTGCGGCGAATTCGTTGACGGCCTTCTCGACGGCATCCTTCACCTCACCGGCATTGGTGGACATCTTGAGAATGACCTGTGGGGCGCCTTTGGCCGCGTAGAACTGCTTACCGTCCGCACCTTTCACCGTGGCCTCGGTACGCTTGTGGACCGGGTCGAACGGTTGAAAATGGAGCACTCGGCAGGCTTTAAGAGTCTTTGGATCCTTGACTCCACCGATCACTGCAAGGTCTATGGTGTCCTTGTCTTCGGCACGCGATGCCAGGGCAGCGCACAGGATGACCTCGTCGGCTGTGATCCCCTTCAGCATGAAGGGGTCGCCCAGGGTCAGCTTGTTTAGAGTCAGCGTGCCGGTCTTATCGGAGCAAAGGATGTCCACGCCGGCAAGTTCTTCGATAGCCGAGAGCCTGGTGATAATGGCTTGTTTCTTCGCCAGAAGGCGTGCACCCACCGCCATGGTCACTGACAAAATGGTGGGCATCGCCACGGGAATCGCGGCCACCAGAAGTACCAGCGCGAACTCCAGCGTACCCATGATCGGATCGTGACGAAAGAGTGCGACGCCGACAATCAATACCACCAGCGACACCGCGAGTATAATCAGGTAATCGCCGATCTTCAGCACGGCTTTCTGGAAATGGCTGGCGGATTCCGGGCCCTGCACCATTTGCGCAGTCTTGCCGAAGTAGGTGTCGGTACCGGTGGCGTACACCATCGCTTCGATTTCGCCCTGGCGAATGATGGAGCCCGAGAATACCGCGTCGCCCGGCTTTTTTTCGGCAGGTAAAGATTCGCCGGTCAGCGCGGACTGGTCCACCTGCACCGGGTCGCCGAGCAGCAGGCGGGCGTCGGCGGGAACGATGTCACCCAGTCTGAGGCGGATGACGTCGCCCGGCACCACTTCTTTTGCCGAAGGATCGGTCCACTTCCCGTCGCGCTTGACTTTGGCTTTGATTGCCAACTGCTTCCGGAGTGCGGCGATCGCATCGCCCGCCTGGTGTTCTTCCCAGAATCCGACGACGGCGTTGGACACCAACAGGAGCAAAATGATAAAGAAATCGGGCCAGTGCCGAACTACGCCAGACAGAATCACCGCCCCTTCAATCATCCACGGGATGGGCCCCCAAAAATAGCTGAGGAACTTAAGGAACGGATTGTCTTTCTTCTCTGCAATCTCGTTCGGGCCATATTGCGCTAACCGCTTCTGCGCCTCGGCCTGACTCAGGCCATCCGGCGATGAGCCCAGCTTTCTTTGCAGCTCCTCCATGGAAATCGATTTGAAGTTCTTCTGCGCATCGGACTTCGCTCCCGGTGCCGGCGACGAGCCATTCTGAGCGTCAGTTGGTTTCATAACGGGTACTCCTTCCGTCTTCGCTACGCCACGGATGTTGTAAGTTGCGGGACAGTTGCCAAGCTCGTTTCCATAGCGGCACTGTATTCGCCCCGGCGCGCGGCCCGGTTGCATCTGGCCCGGTGGTTCAGAGCTTGCTGGGCCGCCGGCACCTTCGCCTCCTGGCCTCGCCAAATCTCTAGAGCCGGTTGCTGAATAGCGCGGGCAAACGAAAACGCCAGAGCCCAAGGCATCCGCGACTTAAATCTGACATTCATAGCGTTCAGACGGGCAGAAGCTAGTTCCGCGGATTGGCCGCCCGACAAGAACGCAATCCCAGGAACGGCAGCGGGGACGGATCGCAAGAGGCAGCGCACCGTGGCGTCGGCGACATCGTCCACCGAGCCTTGCTTGGGGCAGGCCGATCCCGGAAGCACCATATTGGGCTTCAGGATCAAGCCCTCCAGCATCACTCCTTGTATGTAAAGCTGGCTGAAAACCGTTCGCAGGACCTCCTCCGTCACTTCGCGGCACCGTTCTATAGTGTGCGCACCCTCCATTAGGGTTTCCGGCTCGACGACGGGGACCAGTCCGGCTTCCTGGCACAACGCGGCATAGCGGGCCAACGCGTTCGCATTGGCCTCGATGCAGCCCCTGGTTGGAATTCCGTCCCCGATGGCGATCACCGCGCGCCACTTGGCAAAACGGGCTCCCATTTGGGAGTATTCAGCCAGGCGGTCGCGCAAGCCGTCCAGACCTTCGGTGATCTTTTCTCCGGGATGGCCTGCCAGGTCCTTTGCACCGGTATCGACTTTGATGCCGGGAATGATTCCCGCATCGGCGATGGCCTTAGCAAAGGGAGTGCCATCATTCTTTTGCTGGCGGATCGTCTCGTCGTAGAGGATCGCGCCACTGATGGACTCCCCGAGACCGGGCGTGGTCACAATCAACTCCCGGTAGGAACGCCGCGTCTGCTCGGTCTGGGGAATCCCCAACTTGGCGAATCGTTTGTTACAGGTTGGATTACTTTCGTCCATCGCAAGCAGGCCCTTATCATCCGCGACCATCGCCCTCGCGGTGTCTATAAGCTTTTGTGCATTCATTTCGTATAGATCCTTTTCCAGTTACTGATCCCCGCCCTGGGCTAACCACTTTCGCGCCTCACCGGCGTGGGAGTGGTCGAAGTATCGGATTGCCGCTGTCGTGAAAGGCTCGCAAAATGCCGCCATGCCCTGTTGCCACATCTGATCGCCAACCATCGCGACCCGTTCGATATCCGCGAAGTGTTTGTAGTCGAACTTGATGTCCTCCCAGAGGGCCCCGGCGTCCCAGCCGTGGAAAGCGGTCATGTCGAACAGCACTTGCAGTTTTCCGTGCTCCCGGACGAGTCGCTCGAACTCAGGCACAAAGTGCCCGTAGTCCGCCTTTGTCAGCTTCCCGCTGACGTGAACGATGAGAACCTTCCCGCCGTTCTCTCTACTGAGTTGAATGGGCATTAGGGACCCTCTCACGCGACGCTTGGCTTCCATTTCCAGTTACGAATCTCCGGCAAGTCTTCCCCGTGTTTGTCGATGAAGACCTTGTGCTCGATCAGCTTGTCCTGCATGGTTTGCTTCAGGTATGCCCCCTTGGACCCCAAATGCGGTAGCCGATCGATCACGTCCTGCACCAGGTGGAAACGATCCAGATCGTTCTGAACTCTCATATCGAAGGCCGTCGTGATGGTCCCCTCTTCCTTGTAGCCGCGCACGTGCAGGTTGCGGTTGGTCCGGCGGTAGGTTAGGCGGTGGATCAGCCAAGGGTAACCATGGAAACCAAAGATAATGTGCTTGTCTTTGGTGAAGAGTGAATCGTAGTCGGTGTCGCTCAGGCCGTGCGGGTGCTCGGTGCTAGACTGCAGCTTCATCAAATCGACGACATTGACCACCCGGATCTTGAGATCGGGGAGATGCTCGCGAAGAATGGAAACGGCGGCCAGAATCTCCAGCGTGGGTGTGTCTCCGCAACAGGCCATCACCACGTCCGGTTCGCCGTCCTGATCGTTGCTGGCCCATTGCCAGATGCCGATTCCTTCCGTGCAATGCACCACCGCTTGGTCCATGGTCAGCCATTGCGGGAGGGCGTGCTTGCCGGCAACCACCACGTTGACATAATGCCGGCTGCGCAGGCAGTGATCGAAGACCGATAGTAGACAATTGGCATCGGGAGGCAGGTAAACGCGCACGATATCTGCTTTCTTGTTGATCACGTGATCGAGGAAGCCGGGATCCTGGTGCGTGAAGCCGTTGTGGTCCTGCTGCCATACGTGGGAAGCCAGCAGATAGTTCAGCGACGCGATCTTGCGGCGCCAAGGCAGTTCCAATGTTACCTTGAGCCACTTCGCGTGCTGGCTGAACATGGAGTCGACGATGCGAATGAAGGCCTCATAGCTGTTGAACAGGCCGTGCCGGCCGGTCAGCAAATAGCCTTCCAGCCAACCCTCGCATTGGTGTTCGCTCAGCATCGAATCCAGCACGCGGCCGGCCGGAGCCAGGAACTCGTCGTTCTTTACTGTCCGTGCTTCCCACTGACGGTTAGTGACTTCAAACACCGCGCCGAGGAGATTCGAGACTGTCTCATCGGGACCGAAGACGCGGAAATTGTTGTGATCCTGATTCAGCTTAGTCACGTCACGCAGGAAATTGCCCAGCACAAGTGTGTCCTGAGCGTCCACGGCGCCGGGCGAGGGCACAGTTACGGCGTGGGCGTGGAAGTCTGGCATGCGGAGGTCGCGCAGGAGAACGCCGCCGTTGGCGTGCGGATTGGCGCCCATCCGCCGGTTGCCCTTCGGCGCCAGTTCAGCCAATTCCGGCATGAGCCGTCCGTTCTTATCGAACAGTTCCTCGGCCTTGTAGCTTTTCATCCAGCTTTCAAGGTCTTTGACATGGTCAGGGTGCTGGGAGTCCACCAGAATCGGCACCTGGTGGGCCCGGAAGGTTCCCTCGATTTGCAGGCCGTCAATTACTTTTGGTCCCGTCCAACCCTTGGGCGACCTCAGGACGATCATCGGCCAGCGCGGCCGGGTCGCATCGTTGTTCTTGCGTGCGTTGTCCTGGATTTCGTGAATGCGCTCGATGGCCGTTTCCAAGGTGGCGGCCATGAGTTGATGCATCGTCTCCGGGTCATCGCCCTCCACAAAATGAGGGTCCCATCCGCAACCGCGGAAGACCTGCTCCAACTCCTCATGCTCGATGCGGGCGAGGACGGTCGGATTGCTGATCTTATAGCCGTTGAGGTGCAGGATTGGCAGCACGGCTCCGTCGGTGATGGGGTCGAGGAACTTGTTGGACTGCCACGCGGTGGCCAGGGGGCCCGTTTCCGCTTCACCGTCGCCCACAACGCAGGCGACGATCAGACCGGGATTGTCGAACGCTGCTCCGAAAGCATGGCTGACCGAATAGCCCAGTTCGCCGCCTTCGTGAATGGACCCTGGCGTTGTCGGCGCCACATGGCTGGAAATTCCGCCGGGGAAGGAGAACTGCATGAACAGTTTCTTGAGCCCGGCCTCGTCCTGGGTAACGTTCGGATAGATCTCACTCCAGGTACCCTCGAGGTAAACGTTGCCGACAATCGCCGGGCCGCCGTGACCTGGGCCAGCAATATAGAACATGTCCAGGTCATACTTCTTGATCACGCGGTTCAAGTGCACATAGATGAAGTTCTGGCCGGGCGTGGTGCCCCAATGCCCGACCACCAGGGGCTTCACATGCGACAGTTTCAGCGGCTCCTTCAGCAGCGGATTGTCGTAAAGGTAGATCTGGCCGACCGACAGATAGTTGGCGGCACGCCAGTAGGCATCCATCTTGTGGAGCTGGTCCGGCGTGAGTGTGTTGGTTTTTGTGGCTAAGTCCTTGGCGGCGATCGCGTCGGGTTTCTTGCGAGGCAGTTCCGATGTAACTACGTTGGTTTTCATTATCGATCCTTTCCGTTTCCCGCGTCGGTTTCGAGAATGCTGCACACCGATCGCGCAATCATCAGATCTTCGTCCGTTCGAATGACGCGAACCGTAGCCCGGCTGGCGTCCGTAGAAATCACTCCCGCAGTTTCCGCATTGCGCGACTCACTCAGCGCGATGCCGAGGAAGCCCAGTCCGTCGCAGATGCGCGCGCGAACGAGTGGCGCGTTTTCGCCGATGCCTCCAGCGAAGACGAGCGTGTCCAAGCCACCAAGCGCAGCGGCGAAAGCGCCGATCCACTTTTTCGCCTGATAACAGAACAGTGCCACAGCTTCCGCGGCGCGGATATCATGGGCTTCCGCCGCCACCAAGTCCCGCATGTCGGAACTGATCTCCGAAACTCCGAGCAGGCCAGACTTGTGGTTGACCATTTCGTAAAACTGCTTGGCGTTCATGAGCTCGGTTCGCGCCAGATACGGCGCCAGACCAGGATCCAAGTCGCCAGAGCGGGTGCTCATCACCAAACCCGCCGTGGGAGTGAAGCCCATGCTGGTGTCAATGCTCTTGCCGTCGCGCACGGCGGCCATGCTAGCGCCGTTACCCAGATGCGCGAGGATGACGCGGCCAGCGGTTGCCGCCGGGTCGCCCAAGCGTGCGAGTTCTTCCATCAGATAGGCATAGGACAAACCGTGAAAGCCGTAGCGTTGCACTCCCTTCGCGTCGTAGCAACGCGGGATGGGAAGCAGCTTGGCAACACGCGGCATGGTACGGTGAAACGCCGTGTCAAAACAGGCCACCTGGGGCAGCTTCGGATGACGCTGGCGGAACACTTCGATCAGTTCGATCTCGCTGGGCAGATGGTCCGGGTCGTACGGGCTGATGCGATGCAGCTCGTCCAATAGCCCAGGCGTCACCAGCTCAGGCGCGGTGTGTTGCATGCCATGGACCACGCGGTGTCCCACGGCCTGGACCGATGCGAAGCCATCCTGCTCTTCGAGCCAATTGCTCAGAAAGGTTGCTGCCGATTTGTGGTCGGAAGCCTTCAGGAGGCAGGTTTCCTCGTCTCTTGCGGCCGGGAGATGGAACGTCAGATTCGTCCCGCTCATGCCGATGCGATCAACCGTCCCATGGAGGCTTCGCTTCAGCGGGCCGCCAAGCTGGTACTCCGCGAATTTGATGCTCGATGAGCCACCATTGATCGTCAGGATGGATGAGTTAGCGGCTTTCATAGATGGCTCCTTCTTTCGGCAATCCGAACGAAACCAATTTCGCGCAGGTGGACTTGTAATCCGTATGAAGGATGCTTCGAATCCCCAAACCTTCCGCGACCTGGACGAACATCGGGGTGTTTTCGATGTAGACCACCTGCCGAGCCGGCGTCTGGGCGACATCTAGCGCAAGCCGGAAGATGTCCGCGTCGGGTTTGCGAAGGTGGACGAAGCAGGAGGAGATAAAGAAATCTACGAACGAGTCCAGTCTGAACTTGTGAATCCGATAATCATTCACTACACGCGCTTCATTGCTGACGACGGCGATCTTCAGCCCGTATTGGAGCTTGAGCTGCGTGATGAACTCAATCATCTCCGGGTAAGACGTCGATTGGGCGCACATGACACGTCGAAACTCACTCCGTGTGAACGGTCGTTTCTTGTAGAAGACCACCCGGCCAAGATACTCTTCGAAAGTCAGCTTCCCCTCCTCGTGGATTTCGAAGGTCAGGCGATGGCGCTCCTCCATCTCGGCCCACTCCAGCTTGAAATGCTTCGCCACCTTTCTGCGGGCAATGTGGTCCCAGCCGTTGTTGAGGAGGACACCGCCGATATCCAGGAATAGCGTTGTGACTAGCATCCTCTAGGCCCCCGGTTCGGGCAGTTCGCGAAGGACGCCAATGACGATTTCCAGGCTTGGCATGTCGCGGACTTGGTCATGTGAGCGCTCATTGTCATGGTCTCGCCACCATCCCTATTTCCTGTTTCGCGTGGAGCCCATTTTGAACGGTTTGGCCGTCCTGGCGGCCTCGTCGTTCTGACAGTTCATAACCCCGTTGCGCGATCTGTGGCGCCGGGTCATCTTCCTGGCACCGAGGAGTTGGGCAGCACTCACCAGTCATCAGGCGCCCATACGTTCCGGTTTTGTCTCGCAGTCTTTGCGCAAGATCCTGAGTCAGCGAGTCATCCTCCAAGCACCATTGCCAGTTTCCTTTCGCGATTCCTGGAGAGTTCATCCGCGCCTCCGATCCGAGTTCCAGAAGGTCTTGTGCTGGAATGATGGCTGTGTCGGCCTGGGATGCCAGCGCCTCGCCGATCATGGCCCAGACAACCTCCCGGTCGTTTGCTCTCAGGCGTTTTTCCAGGGCTTTGCGTTGCGTGTCTGGCAACTTCCGATACCAGCCTGCCGTTGTGTCGTTATCGTGGGTTCCGGTATAGACCACTGATTTGACGGGATGCCGTTGTGGCGGAACTGAATTGGCTTCGAGATTAGAGCCAAACTCGAATTGGAGCACCCTCGTGCCCGGAATCTGGAGTTTATTCAGCAGAGCCATCACTTCGGGTGTTGCAGCACCGAGATCGTCCGCGATCAACGGCAATACCCCAAGAGCTGCGCGGGCCGCTTCGAAGAAAGCGTCGCCTCCACCAGGTTGGTACTGCCCGTTTACAGCCGTCTTGGCTTGTGCAGGCACTTCATAGGTCCGGATAAAGCCGATGAAATGATCCAGCCGATTGAGATCGAACCGTCCAAAAGCCGTCCGAAGGCGTTCGATCCACCAAGTGTAATTCTGCTCTTGATTCGCCTCCCAGCAATACACCGGGACACCCCACACCTGCCCGGTGTTGGAGAAATAATCGGGAGGGACTCCGGCGACTACCGTCGGGTTTCCATCGGAATCAAGTTTGAAGAGCTCGGGATGAGCCCAGACATCGGCGCTTTGGTGGCCCACGAAAATGGGAACATCGCCGATCAGCCCGATTCCTTTGGCGATGCAGTAGGCCTTTAACTCTTGCCATTGAAGGAAGAACTGCCACTGGACGAACTGATGGAAACGAATATCACTGGCAAAGTGCTTTTGCGCCCGAATGATGGCCTCTGGCTGGCGTGTCCGCAGTTCTTGGTCCCATCGGGTCCAATCCGAAGTGCCCTCGCCCGCCTGGATGGCAGAGAACAACGAAAAATCCGCGAGCCAGTAAAATTCCACGCGAGCAAAGGCATCGAACTCGGATTGTCTGCCGCTGTGCCGGTTTGTTTCGAAATGTTCGAATGACGTTCTCAAGCATCGCGATTTCAGCTGCGTCGCCGCAGGGTAGTCCACCCGTCCCTCACGCCGGGCGATGGGAAATTCGATATCCTTCCGGTCCAAGATCCCTTGCTCCACCAGCCGATCAAGACTGATCAAGAGCGGATTCCCCGCAAAGGCGGACAGCGACTGGTAAGGCGAATCGTCTTCCCCTGCTGGACCGATGGGAAGCATCTGCCACCAACGCTGTCCACTCCGGATCATGAAATCCACAAAGGCCGCTGCCGCCGGCCCCAGATCGCCTATGGGATAGGGGTTGGAAAGCGAAGTTAGATGAAGCAGTATCCCGGAGGCGCGTGGATTCATTTCGCCCCCCTCTCCGAGGCGGCTTTCTGTTTCCGGGCCAGAAGGATCGCGCTGGAGCGCGCAGCTACCCGAAACGTCTTTGAATTGTCCAAGATCGCTTCTTCCCCGGGGGCGAACACGTCTTCCGGCGCCAAACGAGACGAATCGACTGCCAGATGCCAGAGCAAGCCTCGCGGCAGCGGCGGCAACCCAAAGCCGGTCTCCACCACGCCTGCGTTGAACATCAGGAAAAGCATGTCCTGCCCGTCTTCATGGATAAGGCAGGCGAGCGCTTTGGTCCTTGGGTCTGCCCAGTTGGGCGGTCCGTGTTGCGGACCAAGCCATTGGATGTCGGCGCCCGTGTAGAATTGTTCCCTGCTTAACACCGGATGCGCAGCGCGGAATGCGATCATGCCACGAGCGAACCGGTGGATCTCGTGGTGCCGTTCCAGACAGGTCCAGTCAATCCAACTGGTCTCATTGTCCTGGCAGTAAGCGTTGTTATTGCCGCCCTGCGTTCGGCGGAATTCGTCACCGCCCAAAAGCATCGGTACGCCGCGCGAGATCAGCAGGGTCAGAAGGAGGTTCTTAATCTGGCGCTTCCGCAAGGTATCGATTTCGGTATCCGTCGTTTCGCCTTCGGAGCCGTAGCTCTCGCTGAAGTTGGCGTCGGTACCGTCATGGTTGTTTTCTCCGTTTGCTTCATTGTGCTTGTAGCGATAACTCACCACGTCGTTCAGAGTAAAGCCGTCGTGGCAGGTGACGAAGTTTATGCTGCCTTCGGGGCCTTTGCCCGACTTGGTATAGACGTCGGCACTGCCGCAGATGCGGCTGGCAAACAAACCGAGCATGCCATCGTCGCCGCGCCAGAAGCGCCGGACATCATCCCGGTATCGGCCGTTCCACTCCGCCCAACGGCGCTCCGAAAAACTACCCACTTGGTATGCACCGGCGGCATCCCACGCCTCGGCGATGAGTTTCAAGTCTCTCAGGATCGGGTCCTCGGCGATCCGTTCGAGAAGCGGGGCGTTGGCGAGCAACTTGCCGGCGCCGTCCCGGCCGAGAACCGACGCCAGGTCAAACCGGAATCCATCTACATGCATTTCGACCATCCAATAACGGAGAGCGGCCAGGATGTGGTCCCGCACCACGGGATGGTTGGCGTTAATGGTATTGCCAGTCCCGGCATAGTTCTTGTAGTAGCGTTTGTCGCCCGCCAACGTGTAGAAGATCGCGTTATCCATCCCACGGAAGCAGAGCGTCGGTCCCAGTTCGTCTCCCTCCGCCGTATGATTGAACACCACGTCCAGAATCACTTCGATGCCAGCCTTGTGAAAGGCCCGGACCATTTCCTTGAATTCCAGCTTCTGCTGCCCCAAACCTCCCGAACTGCTGTAGGAAGCCTTGGGCGCAAAGAACGTCACGGGATCGTATCCCCAGTAGTTCCTCAACGGTTGACGTGTTTGCGGATTACAGCGTGTGACAGAATTTTCATTGAACTCCTGCACGGGCATCAGTTCCACGGCGGTCACTCCCAGAGCTTTGAGATAGGGAATCTTTTCCATCAGGCCGCGGTAGGTTCCCGGATGGTCCACGCCCGACTTGGAGCGAATGGTAAAACCGCGAACATGCGCTTCGTAAATGACGGTCTTCGACCACGGATGCCGGAGTGGCTGGTCTCCACCCCACTCGAAGGGCTCGTTGACAAAAACGCATTTCGGCATCGACCTGGAATTGTCCAGCGTCGAGAGAGCCAAGTCTTGTTCCGGCGCCGACGGGTCGTATCCACGTGCCGACGCAAAATCCCAAGGAGGTAGCCGGGAAATCGCGGCAGCGAAGGGATCGAGAAGAAGCCGGTTGAAATTGAAACGATGTCCTTCGGCGGGTTCGTAAGGGCCATCCACGCGGTAAGCATAGAGTTTGCCCGAACCGATCCCTTTTACCCAAACGTGCCAGACGTCGCCGGTGCGGTTGCGCGCTGAATCCAGATCGATGACCCTGGCGGGCGCTGCGTCTGCGGGATCATCGAACAACTCCAGTCGGACGCGGTTGGCGTAACGGCTGAAAATGGCGAAATTTACTCCTCCGCCCCATTCCTGGGTTCCCAAAGGCAGAGGGGAACCCGGACGAACGTCGGCGTGCTCGGCGGTTTCCGAGATGTATCCGCGCAACTCACGTTGATCCGTTTTCATCATCGTTGCCATAGGATTCGAGCGAATTCCAACGGAACCGCCACCCCGGATCGCTGCGGCATCACTCTCGCCGTGTAGTCTCTTGCTGGACGTGTAGTGGGGACCGTCGCCCGATAGAGGGACGGGCGGGAAGCGTCAGGTAGCGGCCGCGCGCACTTCATTTCCACCCGTACGGGATCGCCGCCGTCGATTCCGTCCGCATAGAGCTCAACTCGGGATGCATTCGGGTCGAGATCGTTCAGAAAGATTTCGACTTCAAACACTTGGTGGCCAGCATTGGTTTCGACCCGCAAGCCGCCGAAACTCAGGGAGCCCCACTTTCCCTCCACCTGGTGCCGCCAATCGACCACTTGCCGGCCCATTGCGCCTTTGTTCGCAGCGCGCTCACGATAGGCGGCCGCAGCCGGGAGGTAGTGTTGCTCGGTGTATTCGCGCACTGCGCGGCTTGCGGCAAAAGTCGGTGTCAGCCGCGCCATGCTTTCCCTCATTCGTGCTACCCAGGCAGCAGGAATGCCATTCTCGCCGCGCGTATAGAACTCCGGAATTACCTGCTGTTCCAATAGATCGTACAGGGCTTCCGCTTCAGCAGCGTCCCAGGCTGGGTCTTCGCCATGTTCTTGGCCGTCTCCCAAGGCCCAGCCGACTTCAGGCGTGTAGGCCTCCGCCCACCACCCATCCAGTTCGGACAGATTGATACCGCCGTTGACCAACACCTTCATGCCGCTCGTTCCGGAAGCCTCCCAGGGACGCCGTGGTGTGTTGATCCAAACGTCCACGCCTTGCACCAGGTGCTCGGTCAAGAGCATGTCATAGTCACTGAGGAAAATCGCATGGGGACGCACCTCGGGCCGCCGGATAAACTGTGCCCATTCCCGAATCAAGGCCTGCCCAGACTGGTCTGCTGGATGCGCCTTGCCGGCGACGATGAGTTGCACCGGCCGCTGCGTATTAGTCAACAAGCGAAGCAGCCGCTGTGGGTCGTGCAGGAGCAAGTTTGGTCGCTTGTAGGTCGCGAAGCGGCGAGCAAAGCCCAGCGTCAGGGTATTGGGATCGAAGAGATGCTTCGCGGCTTCGACGTCCTCGGACGGCGCGCCTGCTGCGGCCAAGTCCCGGGACGACCGTTCGCGAGCGTATTCGACAAGAGACTTACTGGCCGCGGTACGAAACTGCCAGAGCTTGGTGTCGGAGATCCGGCGAATGTCTTGTTCCAGGGTCTCAGTCGTCCCCAGCCAGCGACTTTTTCCACAGGCCTCGGTCCAAAGATCGTCAGCCGGGGCAGAGTCCCAGGTGGGTGTGTGGACTCCATTAGTCACATGCCCGATTGGGACTTCGTCTTCCGGCCAGCGCGGGAACAGGGGCAGAAAAAGGTGCCGGCTTACCTTCCCGTGCAGGCGGCTTACACCATTCACCGACCCGCTCCCGCGGATTGACAAATAGGCCATGTTGAAAGGCTCCGACGAGTCATCCGGGTTCTGGCGACCCAGGGCCAGCAAGTCATGGAGCGAAATGCCGAGCTTTTGCTTGGCGTATCCACCGAGGTATTGCTCGATGAGAGCCGGAGCGAAACGGTCAAAGCCCGCGGCCACCGCCGTGTGCGTGGTGAAGAGATTGCCGACTCGAGTCGCGGCCAGCGCCACTTCGAAGGGCTGGCCCGCTTTTTCCATAAAGCTCCGGGCACGTTCCAGAACGGCCAGCGCCGCGTGTCCTTCATTCAGGTGGCAGACCTCCGGTTGGAGCCCGAGCGCGCGGAGCAGTCGCCATCCGCCGATCCCGAGCAGCATTTCCTGCTTGAGGCGCAATTCCGGCCCGCCGCCATAGAGCTCGCTGGTAATCCCCCGATGAACCGGGAAGTTCGCCGCGTCATTGCTGTCCAGCAGGTACAGCTTCACCCTGCCAACCTGGACCTGCCAGGCGCGCAGCCAAACGGAGTATCCAGGCAACGCGATCTCCAGCCGCAACCACTCCCCGTTTGGTTGGCGCAACGGCATGATCGGCAACTGTCCAGGATCGTTATACGGGTAAAGGGCTTGTTGATCTCCGTTTTTGTCAATCACCTGTCGAAAGTAGCCCTGCTGGTAAAGCAGTCCAACCCCGACCACAGGCACACCCAGATCGCTGGCGGCCTTGAGTTGATCGCCGGCCACGTTCCCGAGCCCGCCGGAGTAGATTGGCAACGCCTCGCTCAGCATGAATTCCATGCTGAAATAGGCGGCGCAAGTCAGTGGAGATCCCGCATGATTCCGCTGGAACCACGCGGGCGCTTCCGCCGCCTGGCGACTGGATGCGACCAACCTATCGACCTTCGTGCGGAAAACCGGATCGCTCAATACGCTTTTGATCCGGTCGCGCGAGGCCGTCTGCAGGACCACCCAGGGGTTGTTCGTGATCGCCCAGAGGCCGGGATCAAGCTCCCGCCACACTTCATCGGTCGCGTGATTCCACGACCAGCGCATATCCAGGGCGAGTTCCGCCAGAGAATCGAACCCCTCGATTTCCGTCGGCAGCAGATTGTACATGGGGTGGCTCGCGCGGTCCTGTTTGCTCATGATCTATCGCTCCGAATAGTAGTCCGTAACGAGTCTGGGTTCGTTCACCAGCATCGATGCTCCAGCCGGCTGTCCCGCATGTGGGCTTAGTATCATGCGTGTCTCGCCAAATGCCGTTCCGACCTTTGCGCAACTGTCTCCAGCAGTTTGTCGAACGGTTTGATGAATTTCTCGACTCCTTCGTCCTCAAGTTGCCGAGTTACATTGTCGATGTCGATACCCAGTTCCGGCAGTTGCTGCAACAGCCAGTGGGCTTCTTTGACATCATGTTCGAGCCGGCTCTTCGGCTCTCCATGGTCGCGATAGGCATTGAGGGTTTCGAGCGGCACCGTGTTGACGGTATCCGGTCCGATAAGTGCCTCAACGTACTTAACATCACTGTAGCCGGGGTTCTTCGTCCCGGTGCTGGCCCAGAGTAGCCGCTGGACTCGAGCGCCTTTCGTAGCCAGCTTTCTAAACCGGTCGCCGGCAAAAATCTCTTTGTAGAGTTGATACGCCATCTTTGCGCTGGCGATGGCGATTTGCCCGTGAGCCTTTCTCGCCAAGTCTGACTCATTGCAGCCTGATGCAATGAGTCTTTCCAGCAGCGGATCGACTAGCGCATCAATGCGGCTTACAAAGAAGCTGGCCACCGAGGCTAAGTGCTTCAAAGGCTGCCCCTGGGCCGCGCGCGCTTCGAGCCCAGCGATGTAGGCGTCCGCCACTTGGGCGTATCGCGGCAATCCAAACAGCAGCGTCACGTTGACGCTGATGCCTTCGCTGATCAGTTGCTGGATGGCGGGTAGCCCATTGGCCGTTGCCGGCACTTTGATGAGGACATTCGGCCGGCCCAGCGCGGCCCACAACCGGCGGGCTTCCTCAATCGTGCCCTTAGTGTCGTGCGCCAGGTGCGGATTGACCTCCAGGCTGACATAGCCATCTTTGCCGTCAGTCCGATTGTAGAGAGGCCGGAACTCGTCAGCGGCGCTACGCACGTCGCGCTGGCTGAGAGTTTCGTAGATTGTCTCAGCGCCTTTGCCGCTAAACGCGATGGCACGAATGTCTTCGTCGTAATCGTGGCTGTCGGCAATCGCTTTTTCAAAGATGGAAGGATTTGAAGTCATCCCCCGCAGTCCATCTTCTTCGATCAAACGGCGCAGTTCTCCGCTGGCGATCAGATCTCGCCGGATATAGTCCAACCAGAGGGATTGACCCAGGGTTCCCAACTCTTTCAAAGGGTTACCGCTCATGAGATTCCTCCGTACTCTCCAGACTGGCGACTTTGGCCAGACGGCGCCGGTGACGCTCCGCGCCGCTGAATCGTGCCTGAAGAAATGTTCGGACCAACTCCCAGGCGAGCGCTTTCCCAACCACTTGCCCGCCCAGGCAAATCACGTTCATGTCGTCGTCCTCGACACCCTGGCGCGCCGAGAAACACTCGTGGATCAGACAAGCCCGCACGCCGGGCACTTTGTTGGCGGCAATGCACGCACCCACGCCGCTGCCGCAGATGGCCACACCGCGATCCACTTCGCCGCGAGAAACTGCACGGGCCAGGGGCACAACAAAATCCGGATAGTCATCGTCCGGCTTCGGCTGTCCGTCGCCAAAGTCGAAGACTTCATAGTGAGCTTCACGCAGCATGGCAGCCAGGGACTCCTTCAATTCAAAACCGCCATGATCTGCAGCGATACCGATACGTTGCGGCAAGGTTGACGGCACTGTCTGCGAATCGGACATTTCTCTTCTCCAACAGGCCTGAGTGGTCGCTTGGCAGATTGCGTTCCAGTCGAATTCGCGAGCCGGCTCCGGAGTGTGGCAATTCCGGAGCCGGTTTCAGGCGATATGCCTACCGACTGTCGCTTCAACGGTGCGATGGATAACTGTCGAGTTCCTCGATCAGGCGGTGAGCAGACGCAGGTACCGCCATTCTGCCGCCAAGGATCTCCTCGTGGGTGACGTCGTGGCCATACATGGACCGGTCCCCGCTGTGATCGGCCTGCACGACCGCGCCATCCAGGCTGACCCCGGCAAAGAGCCCTTTGCTGCGCGAATAACTCAGAATCTCCGCATCGAGCCTTGAATCGGTGTTGGCGGATGCCTGTCGCCCGACCGGCCCTGCCGCCACGGTTACGTCGGCGCCGATCTTGAATTTGTCACCTAGCAGGCTATGCAGAGCATGGTCGTTCATGAATAGCATCACGGAGTCGGTAAACGAGGCGCCAATCTGGAAGCCGAAGCTCCCGCCTCCGGCAGCTATGAACATCGGGGCGCTCCAGCCGGTGGCAGTGCGGCAGCTAGCCACGCCCTTGCCGTAGTTGCCACCGAATATGAAGGCGGCCTTCTCCTCTCCCGGAATGATCACAACGCACTTCGCCTTTTCCAGCAGGTCACGGGGGATCCCTTTATCGGGCGTCGCCATGATCTCATGGAAGACTCGACCCGCTTTTTCGACGCGACCAATATCATCCTCTCGATCAGATGCCAAAGCGGGCAGGACCAAACCCAGGCCCGCTACCGAAACGATCAACAAGTTGTTCTTCACGATATTTCTCCTTGTAGGTTCCACTCTTTCAGGGCTGGTAAAGCTATCTGCCGCTCCCGGCAAGTTGCCCGCGTTGAGGCGCGTGCACTGCAACCTCCATTGCGCGCGTCGTCTGCAGGATGTCCCTGGCCTGGGCCACCTCGTTCACAGTGCCGTGGGCCAGAAGGAGGAACTTGTCGGACTTGAGCGCCGCCTCGTATTTCACGACGCTATCCTTGGGGATGCCAATGCTGTACAGCCCCGCGCCGAGCGCGCTCAATCCGCCCACCACAACGGCGCCTTCCAGTCCGCCGATGATCCAGGCGACCAACGGGCCGGCTACCAGTATCGGCCCAAGGCCTGGAATGACGAAGAAGGCGGCTCCGAACAACATCCCCCAGAGACCACCCCAGAAGGCGCCCATCTTGCCCCAGTACTTCATGCGGTCGCCGGTGTTATAGTATCCGACGACGTGTTCGTCGGTATGATAATCCTTGCCAACGATGGACATTTTCTTCATGTCAAACCCAGACCTCTGCAGTTCCTTCACTGCGTCCTCTGCCTGAGAGTGGGTGCCGTAAATGGCTACAACCGAGTTCGTTTCCAACATGACTTCCGTTCCTTTCTTGCTTCTTTCTTTCCAAATCTCTTTCGCTGCATTTTCACGCGAAGTTCCGGCGCTATACGCGTCAGACTCGTGAACGAATTCTGAGAACCTCCACATCGTCGCGGTCAGCGGCTTCCTGGCATCGAATACACAAAGCAGTCCAGGGTGCTGCCGTCAGACGGCTCAGTCCGAGCGGAGCTTTGCAACATAGACAGGCTCCGAAGACGTCGGCCTTCAAGCCGTCCAGAGCAGCCCGGAGCTTACGGACTAAGCCTGAGCCTAAAGTGAGGTTGGCCCTTGGGCGATTGCGGTCTGCGCTGCGCCAGATTTCTTCCAGGACGTCAGCGCTGTTTTCGACGCCGGTATTCTGATGAGGTTGTATGCTCGGGGCAGGATAGTCCTGTTCCGCCTTACGCCTCGGTCCGCTCATTGCTAACCTCCCTGGCGCCGAAGGGCGCCAGCGCAGCTTTAGAGCTTCTGCGATAGGATTCATCATTTTGGCGGGCCGCTCAGCAAGCCCTTGAGAGCGTCCATCGCCTTGCCGAAGTTTCCCCAATCCCCCAGCTGCATTGCCTTCTGGGCCGCATCGAACTGCGCCCTCGCCTGGCCCAATTCCGGGTGCCCGCGCGGCGCCTGCCCGGCACTCTGAGGTTGCTGCGTCCCGAAGACGGATTGGATTGCCTCGTCGAGGGTAGGCTCCATCGCGACTTTGTCCCCCGAAATCACGATCACGCGCTTGAGTTGGGGGAAGTCTGTGCCTTCCGCCGTTAGGTACAGCGGCACCACATACATAAAGGAGTTCTCAATCGGTACCGCGATCAGGTTGCCACGAATGACCCTCGACCCTTTCTGGTCCCAGAGGGTCAGTTGCTGGGCGATGGTAGTATTCTGATCGATCATCGCCTCGATTTGCATCGGGCCGTAGATCAGCTTCTCCTTGGGAAGTTGGTAAAAGAGCATCTTCCCGTATTCGGGGAAATCGCACCTGGCTGCCATCCAGGAGATCATGTTGTTTCGCTTCTGAGGCGTAAAAGGGGTCATGAGGAGGTACTCGAGCTGGTCGCTGCCGGGGAGCTTCATCAGAATGTAATAGGGCTGCATGGGCGCGACCTTGCCCGCGTAAGTCTCTTCGGGGAGTACCCAGAGGTCCTCGCGGTTATAGTAGACCTGCGGAACCGTCATGTGGAATGTTGTGTACTGGTCGGCCTGGATGGAGAAGAGATCCTCCGGATATCGCAGATGTGATTTCAGGTCCGGCGAGAGCTGATTGAGATCCGTGAAAACCCCCGGAAACGCGCGCCGGTAGACTGCTAGGACGGGGTCGTTCGGATCCATGACGTAGAACCGGACGGTTCCGTCATACATGTCCACAACCACCTTTACGGAGTTTCGAATGTAGTTCAGCCCCGCCTCAAAGGCCGCCGCATGAGGACTGGAGTAGGGAAAGTGATCCGAAACGGTGTAGGCATCCTGTATCCAGTACTGTTTGCCATCGCTCACCACGGCGTAGGGATCCTGGTCGAGGCGTAGGAACGGAGCAACCTGCTGCACGCGCTCCTGAACGCGCCTCCAGATCTGAATTCTGCTCTCCGGTTTGAGATAGGAGGTAAACAGTATATTGACATCGGTCTGAGTCCAGGCGAACAAGAGCCGCTTCCACAAGCTGTCCAGCGGGATACCTCCTGTTCCGGCGTAACTCGTGTAGACATTCTGATTCCCCTTGGGGTAATCGAACTCTTTGGCGCCCGTCGCAACGATCCGATATCCAGGCATCGACTCGCCATAATAGATAGAAGGCTGGTTTATGGTCAGACCGTAGGCGGATTCGGGCGGGATATTCTCAAGCACGTACTGCGGAAAGCCGCCCCCCATAGTCTTCGAGACGAAGCTCATGGCTAAGCCATAGCCATGCGTGAACTGCAATTTCTGGTTCACCCAGGTTTGGGCTTCGGCAGGGAGTTGCGTGGAGAGCTCGCGGGACGAAAGCATGACCTGGTGATAACCATCCGGCAGGTGGTAGCGGTCCACATCAACCTGGTAGAACTGATAATAGAGCCGTATCTCCTGGGCTTGTTGGTACATCTGAAGCAACGGGCGATAGTCCCAGAGGCGGATGTTCTGAATAGTGTCCTGATTTCTCGCAATCACGTCGGACGTCAGATCCGACAGCGCCGGGTAGGAGGTGTCCTGGATCGCGTCAAGCGCAAAGGCTTTGCGGGTGAACTCGATGTTGTTCTTGAGATACGGAGTTTCGCGGGCCAGTTCGTTCGGCTGTACCGCGAACCTCTGGAAGAGGGCCGGCACCAGCAAAACGGCGATAACGTACAGGGCTACGTAGATTCCGGACCCAATCCCTATCGCTCTCAATCGCGGCCGGAAGATATTGAGGACAACCAGCGCGCATAGCGCCGCCGCGGCGCCTACCATGATCCAGAGGGCGATCCTGGTCACATGATCCGCCGTATGGCCGGCTCCGTAAACTACCCCCTGGGTGGAGTAGAGGAGTTCGTAGTGATCCAGGCAAAACCCCCAACCAAAACTCGCGATCAGGACGAAGAACAGGGTGGACAGATGTGGAACGGCCTTCGCGCTCCGGGTCTCCATCTGTCCGCTGCGGCTTGACCGCAGCAACCCGAAGTACGCGTAGAATGCCAGCACGGCCAGGAGCGTGATCAGCGCCAATGCGGTCAGGCTGCCCTGCAAAAGCTCATAAAATGGGAGACGGAACAGATAAAACCCGGCATCGACCCCGAAGAGGGGATCGGACAACCCAAAGGATCCGCCATAACGAAAGCGTAGATATGTATCCCATTGCGCATAGAAGATGAGCGCAAAGATCAGGGCGGCGACAGCAGCGATCGCGGCCGTGGCCAGCTTGAACGCCATGGGAGAGATCTGGATGTCGAGTTTCGCGGCGACGGTAGATTCGCTGGTCAAGTGACCCGCACGGAAAGTGGCGCCGTTTCTCGCCGCCAGGCGAAGATTGATCCACAGGTACAGAAGTGCGACAACGAAAGCCGCACAAAACAGCTCCCACCGCAGGGACAGGAGTGTCCAGAAGACGCCGGAGTAACCAAGTTGCCGCATCCACAGCCCCTTCTGTATCAAGCCGGAGATGACGGCCAGGAAAGCAATGAGGACGACCGCTGCAACAATGATGAGTTTCAGCGTACGCCATCGCCCGAAGATGCCATAACTTCCGGCAGCTCTAGCCTTTTCATCTCCAGGCAGCCTTGGCTGCTCGCCGTGTCTTAGTTTCTCGATCATTGCTCTACCACCTTTCCATTAGTTGCAAAATGCGGGCATTCTCCCACGGTCCGCAGCCTCCGCTTCTCTAGCGGTGCTCGCACCAAAGCCGCATTCCCAGCGGCTCCAGGCAGCGAAGGTGACCCGCAAAACCTCCTCCGGCTCGAAAGGCGTCATCAGCACGTCGAAGCCGCCCAGATTCAGCACTTTTGCCCAGAGGGACTCGTCGGCCAGACGAGAGAACACAATGAGGTTCGGTGGCGCCGGCAGTCTCGCAGTGGCATTCAATAGGTCTTCCCAATCGCCGTCGGAGTGGTCACGCTCGCAGAGGAGCACCGGAACAGTTTGGTCGCGCAACAACGCCAGAGCTTCACAGCAGTCTGAAGCCTCATGCAGTTTCCAGTTTCTCTGGGAGAGAATCTCTCGAAGCCGAACGCGATCAGCGGGCAAAGGACTGACTGCAAGCACCGCTACGGTTCCTTCCGGCGATGGGATTGGCTTCTCTGACCGGCCGCTCATGGATTGCCTCCGCAGGATGCGCTATTTCGAGTGTCAGCCTTCGATATCAGCCGCGGAACTGGGCAAATGTCCAGTCCTCGCGAATGAGCATTGGCTGCAAATGGCCATACCCCGTCCGCTATGCGCCGTTGCGGCATTAGGAAGCAGTCCATCGGCCGGGTTGCAGTTGGAAGCGCAACGGCAAGCATCGTGGGGCTTTTCTAAAGCACTTCACTTGCCACTATGCGGAGACAGTCGAAATGCCGCGTGTTGCGCGGCTGAACCCGAGAACGGATGCCATAGAACTGGCATTTGCGGACGGCGCGCACGCAACTTTCGCACTTCAGGTGCACACTTTGCACCGGACGGAACACTGCGTTGAGCTGGCAACAGGTAGCGCAGATCGCCGCCACCAAGCGGGTGGTCTACGCCGATTTCAAGGCAGCTTGGGAGTGATGCAGGTTCACACGGTGATCGGCCCAGGAAACGGAAATCACCCAGCGAGTCGGAACCAGCACCGAGCGGCTGTGAAGCCAATCTCCGGCTTTCACATCCAAGTAGCCGAGATGCCAGGATGCGTCGTCCACGATGAAGCCCTCCAGTCGGCCGACTTCGCAGTCCGTGGCCCACACCTGGTAGCCCGCCATGTCCCAGGCGCTGCGAAGATGCGAGTCTTCCTCTGTGTGCACCGGGTATTCCCTGCCAGCCGAAGTTACGGACAAAGGGAAAAACTCCGTGTCCAGCCAAAAGACAGGCCAACCGTAGTACTCCTTCATGGCGATTTCTTGCTGACGGGAAACCGGCTTCTCCGTATCGACATCGGGACTGTTGCGCACTTGTTCCTTCGTCAATTGGACGTGGAAGGTTTTCTTCACCCAATCGGGCTGCTCCACCGCCGTGATAGCAACAACCACATCTCGCCGCGCAAGCCAGCTTCCCACATCAACTACCAGATAGCGAATCGTCCATGACTGGCCGTCGAAAAGAAAGTTGCGGACACTTCCCATCTCGCCGTCTGTCGCAATCACGGAAGATCCAGTCAAGGTTTCCAGGTTGTGAAGCATATTCCTCCTGCTCGTCAAAAGTCCGTTGGAGCATTGTCAACTGTCACGTCAAACACGCGGGCTCCCCAGTTCGGCCGCGCGGTTTGCTAAGGACGTCCTTCACCTCTTGGAGCAGCGCCGCTGCGGTATATGGCTTTGGGAAGACCTCAAATCCTTGCAGTGCCTCCCGATACTGAAGCCGGTCGTCATCAAGAAGGCCCCCGAGAATCAGAATCCTCATTGCCGAGCATTTCGTGCGCAGATAGATAGCCGCATCGTGCCCCGGCAAGCCCTCAACATAGGTACGGGTTATCAAAAGATCCGGCGTGGACTCTTTCAACCGGTCCACCGCCGTCCCCAAGTCGCCCGCAGCTAAGACCGAATATCCATCGCGCTCCAATGTCTCCTTGAGAATAGAGCGCACAATCGGATCGGAGACCAGCAGTAAGATCGTTGTCTTCATCAAGGAGTGGTCCACCACGGTTATTCCTTTCGCCACTTACATTATGACTCAAGTCGTGGAGAGTGCTTCAACAGCGCTCGTTAGCCGTCGGCTGTTTGTTGTCGTGGCTTGGACAAGCGTCACCTCCGGGCAGTTGCTCTATTCGCGGTGGAAGAAAAGGGTGATCGCCTTGTGCTCCGGCCGTACGACGCTGACCATCATCGTGCCATCTGCGGCAAGGGTGTAACTTTCGAGAGTAACCGCGCCGGCTTGCGTGATCGTCACTTTCAGGACGTCGTGATCCCACCTGGTCTTGCTCCTGAGGTCTTTGCCGGTGTGAATCGTGGCATTTCCAGAACGTAAACGTTGTCCCGAACTGGCAGCAGAGCGGGTGAAACTCATGCGCGCCCTCTTTGCAGGATGCATACGCCCCTAACTTAGACTCCGCGCATGAAGGAAGCGGACTGGCGTTCGGTATCGTGTAGCCAATATGGCGGCCGGCCGTAGTGGAAGTAGAGCCGGTTTTCGTATTCTCGAGTGATCGGCATGGATTCCACGTACTCCGGGCCGTTCTTTATGGCTTCTCGGGAGAGGCCGACGTGTACCTTGGATTCCGGCCAGCTCACCCGTTCAATCCATGCGGGCGAAACCAGAACCTTCTTGCCCGGCCACCAATTCCTCGTGGCCACTTCGATGTAGCGGATCGCCCATTCTTCGTCGTCCACGACAAACCCATCCACATGGCCGATTTCACCATCGGCCGCCTCAATGTTATAACCGGTGACGGCCTCGCTGCTGCGCAGATGCGAATCCGTCGACTCTCGCCGGACTCTGTCCGCCATCGCCTCCGCAGAGGCGCGTGTCGGACTCTCCAAGCCCGCCGGGGAGAACGCCGGGCCCCAAAGATTGGGACCACCCCAATAACAGGGATACCCGTAATACCCGAGGTATGCGGCTTCGTGCTGCCGGGAGACGGGCCGGTGCGTGTCGATCTTCGGGCTATGCTCAACCTGCCTCATCGTCAGCGCCACATCTAACTGCCTGGCCGGCCAGTCCGTTTGAGTGACGGAGAATGGCGAGATCAGCACGCGCCGGCCGCCAAGCCAGCCGCCGGTTTCTACTATGAGGTAGCGGATGGCCCATGTCTCATCGTCGAAATAGAACTGATCTACTGTTCCAAGCTCGCCGTCCGTGGCTCGGATCACAAGACCTTTCAAGTGCGTTGCGTTCGTTAACATTGTCTTCGCTCTCCTGGGCGGTTGTTGACTGGGAGGCCTTCACGGACTCGAATTGGCTGATGCTTATTGTGCTGGCCTATCGTTGAGATTGCCGATTGCGTTTTCTGGACGCGCTTTGACGAGCTACCATACAAACATGCGGGCGCCGCCGCCCGATTGGCGGGTCCGCCCGGTTTGGGCGGATATGTCCGGTACGGCAGGCATGTTCTCGTCAATCATGCTGCCAGTGTTCGGTTCGCGGCCGATGAGCTCTTCAACCTCAATCGCACCATGGCGGTTCATGATCTCAGCCGCCTTGTCCACCTCTGCGTTCGATCCTGTCGCGAAAACGAGGACTCCTCCACGCCGCACTCCTTGGACGTAAGCATTCGCCTCCCGCTCGCTTGCCCCAATTGCCTGGATCTCCCGGTCCAGACCCACCTCGAAGTCGGTGTGGGGGGTACCCATGATCCCGGTGTCCCCCATACTCCGGGGCTCTCCTAGAATGCGAATCTCGCCCCGAGGGAAAGCACTGGCATCGAGATCGTGGACGACTTGGTCGGCCACGCCCGGATTCTCAAACAAACCAACTGCGGTTTTCGACATATTGCACCTCCGGCTAAAGTTTGCGCACAGCCAAAACTGTCAAGCCTCTTGATTCGTGTTTTCTCCGTTGCCTCCCTGGGAAGCACGTTGCCCGCCCGGCGCGATCGGCGGGCAAAGGACTCACTGCAAGGACCGCTGCGACCCGCTCCGGCAATGGGATAGACTTCTCCGATCGGCCGCTCATGGATTCCTCCGCGGAATGCTCTACTTCGAGTGTCAGCCTTCGATACTAGCCCAAGGAACTGGGCAAGTGTCCAGTCTTGGTTCGGGAAAGGAAGGCTTGATCGTCGGAGAGGTATCCACAGAACGTACTGATAAGGCGGGGTTTGCCATTGTTGTTCCATGTGGCGGGGCCGAGGGGGCGAAGATTTCCGGATTTTCCATGAAGCAGGCTGACCTGAGTGGTCGCAACCCGATGCGGGGCGGCGTGAGCGAAGCTTCAAAGAAGTGATGTGATTATTTGATTGGTACACCGCGAACTTCCCCTTTGACGGCCTCTGACATCTCGATATTGTGTCTTTCCAGGAGGGTTCCCGTCGCCTGTTCATACTGAATCAATGCCTTGGCATAGGTGGCGTGTGCTTTCACGACATGGCCTTGGGCTATAGCCACATTCTGTTGTGCCGTGATGACCTCCTCCACCGCGACCGAAGCCAGGGTGGACCTCTGCCGCAATACTTCGAGCACCTGGCGCGCGAGCGTCACCAGTTTCTGGTCGGCCTCGAGTTGATCCCGGGCCTGCTGCACCCCGCTCCAAGCTTTGTTGACATCCCAAACGGCCTGATTCTTCGCGTTCTGTAGCTTCACTTGCAACCGCCGTTGTTCCAGCAGCGCCCGTTCGGCGTCGGCCTGGGCCGTACGGTTGCGGAGGGGCATGTCGAGCGTCACCCCGAAGGAATAGTTGGGGAAGTCGCCGTGGAGGATATTCGTGAAGGTAGGGCTCAATGCCCCATCCAGTCCCGCACGGTAATAGGAGGCATACACATCCAGCGAGGGCAACAGCGAATTGTGTATCGCCTGGATCACGACCTGCTGATTGCGCAAGTTCAACTCGACCTGCTCGATCTCCGGCCGATGGGCGGCAGCTTCCTTCAAGGACTCGGCCAGAGTGGGCACATCGTCGGGACGCGGCTCAGGCAGCCGGTCCGAGGGGATAATCTCCATGCTCGCCAGCTCTTCATTGAAACTCTTGGAGAGTTTGGCCTTCAGGGATTGGCCGTCTTGAGAGAAGGTGTGTTGCGCTGCCAGCAAGTCTTCCTGCCGCAAAGCGACTTCCTCCTGGCTCCGCAGCACATCATACTGGGCCGCAGGCCTACTCTTCGCTTCCCCCTCGTTATCCGCCAGAAGCTTCTGGGCATACTCCAGTCCCCCTTGTGCCATGCGAATGCTCTCTTGGTCGGCCAGCAGTTCGTAGTAACTGGTCATCGCGACCGCCAGCGCTGCGATCACGTTCTGCCAGAACACACTCGCGGAGTATTTCACATCATTACGGGCGATGCGGATAAATCTGGCATTGGCGCGAGTGCCAAAGCCGCGTAACAAGTGCTGACTTACGCCTAGCGAAAAGTCCGAAACAAGCTCCGGATTGAAAATGCTCTTTGTGGTGTTCGAGGATAGACGTGAGCTGCTCTCGGACAGGAACAGGCTTGTACCGGTCAGAAAACCCTGGCTGTACACGGCGGAAGCCGACTCCTGGTGAGTGGTGTCAATCGGCACACCGCTCACCACGGTGTAGTTAAGGGGCGTAATGGCATTGCTCCAGCCGTAGCTGACACGCAGGTTCGGATCACAGCAGCCAGTTGAACCAACGCGGTCGATGCCGCCTCCCAGGACGCCTCCCGCGCCACCTGCGCCAACGCCTCCGGCGCTGCCCACACCCCCACCCAGACTGCCGGAAAAAAGGGTGGTGGATTGATAGGATCCCGCCACGCCACGTGTGGCGCCGCCCCCCTTCGCGCGCAACAGGTCGGTTTGGGCAATGGGCAGGTCGTACCGCGTCACGGCGATCTCCAGATTGTTCTCCAGGGCCAGCGCGATGGCGTCATCAAGTGTCAGCGTCAGTTTGCCGCCGACGATCAGGTCTTGGAGCCGTGGCGAGTTGTCCAGTCGCGGGTCGGCCAGGGAGGGAACGGCGTAGGGATAAAACCCACGGGGAAAGCCGTGACTTCTCGAGTAGTCAAAGCGGGTCGATTCATCACGAACTGACGTTCTTCGACCTTCTTGGCAGGCTGCGGGCTCGGGGAAAAACAAGACCAGGAAAGGAACTGCCGCTAACAACCGCCAGAATGGCGTTCTTGTTACCATTCTCACCTCTCCGATCAGTTTTGAGACTTAATGGAGCGCTCGTCGCTCGTGAAACGATGAACTAGGCTGCCATGCCGGCCCGTTGAAGGCCAACCGCGGTTTTTCGTATCGCCGCCGCCCCCGGTCGTCGTGCCATCTCGAAGGAGTGCATGTACCGCCCCGCCGTCTCGCTCCACACCATTGTGCGGCCCAACCTGTAGGCGTTATCGCTCATGGCGTGGCGGCGCGCTCCATTGCGCAACAACCCGCTCACCTCGCGCGCAATGGCCCTCGGGTCCGCGAATGGCACCAGTACGCCCCGCTGGTCCCTCAACAATTCGGCGGCATGCCAATACGGCGTCGAGATCACGGCTTTGCCCGCGCCAAACGCATAAGCTAATGTTCCCGACGTAATCTGGGCTTCGTCCAGATAAGGAGTAATGTAAAGATCTGCCGCCCCAATGAACTCGGTCAGTTCCTTCAGCTCCACAAAACAGTTTTGAAAGATCACGTGGTTCTCGAGTTTGTTCTTCCTGACGATGGCCTCGAGGCCAAGGCGGTAGGCGTCGCCTCGCGTGCGCAACTCGTTGGGATGCGTGGCGCCCAGCACGATGTAGACGAGGTCGGGAAACTCCGCCACGATATCCGGGAGAGCATGGAGCACATGTTCAATCCCCTTGTTCGGCGAGAGCAGCCCGAAGGTCAGCAACACCTTCTTTCCGCTCACCCCAAACTGCTCCTTGTAATGATCCGGGGCGACGAATGGCACGTCCGGAATACCATGCGGGATGAGATCGATCTTGGCCGGCGGCGCCTGGTACACTTCCTGCAAGATGGTTCGTCCCCGTTCCGTCATGACCACCAGCCGGGTTGAGTAAGCGATCAATTCCCGCATCACGCGGTGCTGGTCGGCGTTGGGCGTGCGGAGAACGGTGTGGAGCGTGGTGACGACCGGCGCGGCCAATCCGCGCAGCAGGACCAATAAGTGGCTGCCGGCCGGCCCGCCGAATATTCCGAACTCGTGCTGGACCGAGACGATGTCCACGCCGCTGGTATTCAGGAAATCGGCGGCGCACAGGTAAGACCTCAGGTCCTGCTCCTCAATCTCGAACCGAACCACATCCGGATACCGATAGCACCCCTCGCTGTCGTTGATCGCCACCGCGAAGCACCGGCTCTGGGGATGCCGCGCTGCCACAGCCCCAAGCAGGTCGGATGTAAAGGTCGCAATGCCGCATTTGCGCGGCAAGTAGTCGCCGAGGAACGCGATGGTTCGATTGCTGGAGGCTGTTTTCACAACTTAGCTCTTTCACGCCGCATTGCCTAGATCCTCGTCGAGAGATTCCGTTCTCTTCCGCCTATTCCGATCGGCAGCCTCCTGACACTGGATACAACGCGACGCCCATGGCACGGCCGCGAGGCGTCTTGGGCTGATCTCCGATTCGCACTCAACGCACGCTCCGAAGCAGCCGTCGTGAATCCGTCGCAATGCGGCTTTCACGTCACGCAGTAGGCTGGACTCTCGGTCCACGTTTCGCATCGCCAGATCTCGTTCCGACGCATACTGAATCTCATCCATTTGGTCCGCGCTCTTCTCGATTGCGATGCCGTCCCGCTTGCCCAGTACCTGAACTAACTCCGCCGCTCTTCGTTCCAGGATCTCCTGGAACCCGCCCATTTCGGTATGTGCTATCTTCATGGCCATCCCTCCGCCCATGCGGGCCGACTATTCCGGCACAACTACGCTGCACCGCCGAGTTGCCGGTCACGCCTCGCTGACCGCCGTCCTGGCAACGATCGCGTTCGTATCTCCCCTTCCGCCCGGAGCCAGTCCTCTTCCGGCGGAGCCGCCTTGACAGCCTCGGGCCTCCCAGTACGAGTCGCCTCCTTAGCGGTGCTTGCAACAAAGTCGCATTCCCAGCGGCTCCAGGCATTGAAGGTCACTCGCAAGACCTCCTCCGGTTCGAAAGGCGTCATCAGCACGTCGAAACCACCCAGATTCAGCACTTTTGCCCAGAGGGACTCGTCGGCCAGACGAGAGAACACAATCAGGTTCGGCGGCGCCGGCATTCTCGCCGTGGCATTCAGAAGGTCTTCCCAGTTGCCATCGACGTGGTCACGCTCGCAGAGGAGCACCGGAACATTTTGGTCGCGCAGGAACGCCAGAGCTTCACCGCAGTCTGAAGCCTCATGCAGTTTCCAGTTTCCCTGGGAGAGGATCTCTCGAAGTCGAACGCGATCAGCGGCCAAAGGACTGACTGCAAGCACCGCTGCCGTCCGCTCCGGCGATGGGATAAACTTCTCTGACCGGCCGCTCATGGAATGCCTCCGCAGGATGCGCTATTTCGAGTGTCAGCCTTCGATATCAGCCGATGGAACTGGGCAAATGTCCAGTCCAGTCATGGCTCGGAAGAGCTATCCCTATTTGATATTGGCGTCCCGCAGGAGTTTGGTCCGCCGTTCTTCGTATTCCTCGCTGGTCATCTCCCCGGCGGCATATCTCTTTTGCAGGAGCTGCAGAGGCGATTGCATTTGCCGGTAGGTAGTCCGCCTCACCGGCATCATAAAAGAGAAGAACAGGATCCAGATGAAGATCCAGAACAACCACCAATACCCATGCATTCCCCAAAAGTAGTACATAGTTGAAAGCTCCGTTTTACCTTTCCAAACGCGGCGCCCAGTCTGCATCACTTCGATTGTCCCCAGTGTTCACTTAGGGACACTCGCGCCTCTCGGCGGAATACGCCACTTCGAATGTTAGCCTTGATATCAGCCGGGCGGAACTGGGCAAATGTCCAGTCGTGGTTCGAGAAACGGACCCTCGCGATTGGCCCGTGTTCCCAAGAGTCTCGACTACCATCACTGTTGGCTATTCGCAGACCCCGCTGCCGCTCTCGTATCCGCCGGGTTCTATGGCGTCAGAAACGACTCGGATACTTCCTCAGGTGCGCAGCATCACGCGAGAGCGTCCTTCTTATTGACCGACGTCGACGAATTCGGCGTCAACTACATTGTCCTTGCCGCCGGCCTCTTTGCCGTGATCTCCGCCGTCAGAAGGCGGCGGCTGGGCGCCGGGTTGCGCAGAAGTGGACTTGTACATGGCCTCGGCCAGTTTGTGGCTGGCGGCCGTGAGCCGGTCGGTGGCGGCATTGATCCGGTCTGGATCATTCTCCCCAATCGCCTTTTTGGCCTCTTCGAGGGCCGCTTCGATCTCCTTCGCGCCAGCCTCGCCGATCGTGCCGCGATGCTCCTTTAGGGTCTTCTCGACGTTGTAGACCATGGCGTCGGCCCTATTCTTGGCCTCAATCGTGTCACGCAACTTGCGGTCGTCGGCGGCATGCGATTCGGCGTCTCTGGCCATCTTCTCTACCTCGTCCTTAGAGAGGCCGGAAGAGGAAGTGATGGTGATCTTCTGCTCGTTGTTGGTCGCCGTGTCCTTGGCGGCCACGTTGAGGATGCCGTTGGCATCGATATCGAACGTGACTTCAATCTTCGGCACGCCGCGCGCGGCCGGCGGAATATTGCTCAGTTGGAATACACCCAGCAGGCGGTTGTCATGCGCCATGGTCCGCTCGCCCTGCTGGACCTTGATCTCCACCGACGACTGGTTGTCGGCCGCCGTCGAAAATGTCTCGCTCTTGCGGGTGGGGATGGTAGTATTACGCTCGATCAGCTTGGTGAACACGCCGCCCATGGTCTCGATGCCGAGCGAGAGCGGTGTCACGTCCAGCAGAAGGACGTCCTTGACTTCGCCGCCCAGCACACCGCCCTGGACCGCGGCACCGATCGCCACTACTTCGTCTGGATTCACGCCCTTGTGCGGCTCTTTGCCGAACAGGTCGCGGACCAGCGCCTGGATTCGCGGCATGCGGGTCTGTCCGCCCACCAGGACAACTTCGTCGAGCTGCTGTGGCGTCACACCGGCATCCGCGAGGGCTTGCTTGCAGGGCCCCACCGAGCGCTGGATGATGTCTTCCACCATCTGCTCGAAACGGGCACGCGTGAGTTTCATGATCAGGTGCTTGGGTCCAGTCGCATCGGCGGTGACAAAGGGCAGGTTGATTTCAACTTCCAGCAGGGTTGAAAGCTCCATCTTGGCCTTCTCCGCGGCTTCCTTCAAGCGCTGGAGCGCCATCTGGTCCTTGGACAGGTCGATGTGATTGTCTTTCTTGAACTCGGCGACGATCCAGTCGATGATCCGCTGGTCGATGTTGTCGCCGCCCAAGTGGGTATCGCCGTTGGTGGATTTGACTTCCACCATCCCCTCGCCCACCGTCAGGATGGAGATATCGAAGGTGCCGCCGCCGAAGTCGTAGACGGCAATGGTTTCGTCTTTGTTCTTGTCGAGTCCGTAGGCCAACGCAGCCGCGGTCGGCTCGTTGATGATGCGCATCACTTCGAGGCCAGCGATCTTTCCCGCATCTTTAGTGGCCTGGCGCTGGGCGTCGTTGAAATACGCTGGAACGGTGATCACAGCCTGCGTGACCTTGCCGCCCAGGTAGGCTTCAGCCGCTTCCTTCAACTTCGTGAGAATCATGGCAGAAATCTCAGAGGGCGAATACTTCTTGCCATTGATCTCCACCCGCACGTCGTCCTGGTCGCCGCGGACGACTTTGTAGGGGACCATCTTCATTTCTTCGTTGACTTCGTCGTAGCGGCGGCCCATGAACCGCTTGATCGAGAATATCGTGGCCGCGGGGTTGGTGACGGCTTGTCGTTTGGCGATCTGCCCAACCAGGCGCTCGCCTGCCTTGGTGAACGCCACAACGGAGGGCGTAGTGCGGGCCCCTTCCTGATTTGCGATGACCGTAGGTTGGCCCGCTTCCATGACGGCGACCGCCGAGTTAGTTGTGCCCAAATCAATACCGATGATCTTTCCCATGTCTTCGATAACCTTTCATTTATGAGACTCGCGATTACGTCCGCTGCACAGAGCCCGGGGTTGACCGCTACCGGCCGAAGACGGGCCAGCCAGATGTCTATTCGAACTTGCAGTCTGGAAACAGACTGGAGTTTGCCGCCTACCTGACTAAACGTGTCCATTCGTGTTGAGCAAATCGCGCGTCGGTCTGGCTAGGCAGTCTACTTTCCAGACAAACTATACCCGACACACTGATCTACCCGTCTTACCGGATGCGTCAAGCTCTATCGATTATCGGTGATAATGCACCCCGTCGCGATCTGACCCGGAGTCTGGCACGCCCATTTCCAGAGGGCGTTCCAAACGAAACGTTAATACGGATTCAGCAGGAATTCTCACAACCCTTCCACTCGTCGCAATTTCAGCTCCAGCGCCTCCCGCGGCTCCTGCTGCAGCGCCGATCGCTGCTCCCTTTCCCCCGCCGGCGATTGCCCCTATAATGGTCCCCAAAAGGGCGCCCCCTCCTACGAACTCGCCGGTCCGCCGATTCGCTCCAACGCTCTCTCTGGATTCAACCCGATCCGCGTCCGCTCGTACGGCATACCGCTGTCCATTCACCGTTAAAGACTCCAGATCCAGGATCAGATCGTGGTCTCGCGCTACCCGGACTATCAACTCGGCAGCCGAACCACGGGGAATCGCTAGCCGTCCGTTATCATCCACAACGTCGTGATCGACTGTCGCCGTGTAAATCCGGCCGTCGCTGCGTTCTGAATTGATGAACTGGTTGGTACGAATCGGAACCACCGCTCCCGGATCAAGCCGTGTGAATCGTCGCCTATCGCCATCCCAGTTGCCACCGGGGGCGCGATAGTACAGGGCGAATTCCGCTCGGCATCCGCGATCCACCCATATGCCGCGGTCGGTGTAGTCCCAGGTAGAGCCCTGTTGGCACCTGTCCTCACCGAGTTGGCGGATCAGGCTCACGCCCGACCTCGTGTCTGCGGCGCAATAAGTTCGCTGGAAGTCGGTAGATGCGCAAGTGATCGTTCGCCCGCGTGAATCTTGGCCTGCCACCGGCAGCGTAAGTGCGTATAACACGGCTAGACCTATTACGAGTATCGTCGCAAAAGCGCTGGGACGCCGGACCTTCAAAGGACGAGTCATTGCGAAATTTCCTCTTCGATAGTGCAGCACGGTGAGGGCCAATCATGACTGCTTGGCCGAATTCCGCGCGGAAGCCCCTACGGACCTTGGCCGCAGATTCCGCGGTTCGCCGTTCCCGAGGAGGCCAGCGAAACGCGGAGTGCTACCAAAGCCACAAACAAGGCACAAGAAGCGCAAATACTGCATCACCCACACTCCAAGATTGCGGCAGCCTGGATCAAGGGCACTCGTAAACTGTGCCAGCGGGCAGAGGACGGCCATCGTGGGCGAACACGGGATTTCAGGAAAGTGAACCCAAGCGAGCCGGGATGATCCATCACCAACGCCCGTACACGCCGAGGCAGGCAGTTCATATGCTGGCGGCTTTCGCGTTCGGCTCCGCGCGCATTGCGGCGAGCCGGTTCTGCAGCGTCCGCAGGCTGATCCCCAACACGTCGGCGGCGCGTCTGCGATTGCCGCGTACGTGGTCAAGGGTGAGTCTAATGTACGCCTCTTCGAGTTTCATGAGTGGCAGGCCAGGCTGGAGCATGGTCCAACCCTCACGGCCGGGTGATCGATCAGTATACGGATTGGGGCTTAGCCCGAACACCGGGGAAGGAAGGTCTCTAAGCCGTATCAAACCCTCGCCTGCCATGATAGTGGCCCGCTCCAGGACATTCCGCAGCTCCCGCACATTACCGGGCCAGTCGTACCGATGAAGCACATCCATTACTTCGGCATCGACCCCTGTAACGCGCGTGTCGTACTTCTTGTTGAGCTTCTGCAACATGACTTCAGCGATCGGCGGGATGTCTTCCTTATGTTCACGCAGCGGCGGAAGTACGATCTGGAATACACTCAGACGATAGTAAAGCTCCTCGCGCAAATGCGCTCCGAGTTCCTGGCTGGTAGCGGCTAATATCCGAGCGTCTACTGGGATTTCGTGCCTTCCGCCAAGTCGTCGCACTCGCAAGTCCTCGAGAACCCGCAGCAGTTTTGGTTGAGTGGACCGCGGCATCTCGCCGATCTCGTCGAGCAGCAGAGTACCCCCGTGAGCCTGCTCAAAACAGCCGGCCGAACGCTCCATGGCTCCCGTAAACGCGCCTTTCTCGTGGCCGAATAACTCGCTCTCCATCAGGGTCTCGGGCAAGGCGGCTGCGTTGATCGCGACGAAAGGCCCATCACCGCGGGGGCTGCACTTATGGATTTCCCGGGCAACCAACTCCTTCCCGGTGCCACTCTCTCCACAGATCAATACGGGCGCTGAAGTGGGTGCCACCTGCCTGATGACCGAGAAGATTTGCTGCATCGCTGGGGAGGTCCCCACCAGGTCTCCGAGTGAACCACGAAGCCTCAGGTCGCGCTTGAACTCGGCGGTTTTCTGCAGGCTCCTTCCGTACTGAACCGCACGTTCCAGCAGGGTCTTGAGGGCGCGCGGTTCCACCGGCTTCTCCAGGTACCAGAATGCCTTGAGGTCATGAACAGCGGACAGCGCCTTTTCCATGCTCCCGTAGCCGGTGAGCGCGATTGCGGGAGTGGGGTCGCCGCGTTCTTTCAAATGCCGCAGCAGTTCGAAGCCGTCCATGCGCGGCATGACCAGATCCGAGACGATGACGTCTGCCTTGAAGGCAGTGAGCCGCTCCAGCGCTTCCTGCCCGTCGGTCGCGACCTGCGTGTCATAGGCACACCCGGAAAGCATGTTAGCCAAAGCGGTGCGCTGGCGCTGGTCATCATCGACGATGAGGATCCGGCTCGAAACCCAAGGGGCGCGCCCCCCCGCGGCAGACCCTACCCGGGGTGCCTCTTCCGAGTCTGGTGGCTGGGCGAGCATATCAAAGCACCTCCAAGGTTCAGTACCTCCGGCCCACGCGCCTCGGCGATGGGCTAGACTCCTCCGGTTGGCCGCTAATGCGAATGGACTTCCTCAGCGGGATGCCCCACATCGAATATTAGGCCTCGATATCAGCCCTGCGGAACTGGGCAAATCTCCAGTCTCGTTCGGGGAACGTCCTGGCCGCCATCCTTCTTGCAACGATCGCCGCCGTCCCAGGGCGACGGCTGGGCGATCAAAAGGCCGAACCGCCTTGCTGCAGGTATGCAGCTTTATCCTGCCTCTCCCGATCCTCCAGGCAAGTTGACGCCCAGGGACTAGCTTCCAGGCGGGCTGCTTCAATCTGGCGTCCGCAGACGATGCACCTGCCGTAGGCGCCGTCTTCGATCCGCTGTAAGGCGCCCTGCACTTGTTCCAGTGTCTGCGAGGCCAAGGCCGCTTCTTGGAGGGACTCGGATGCGCCTTGGGAGGACGTGGCGGCATCTGTAGAGTCTCTGACTGCCGCGTTGCCCGAAACTCGCGCTTCGCCTTCGAGGCGTGCGATGTTCGACTGAAGTACGCGTTCTTTGTCGCGCAGTTGCTGCCGGAAGGGCTCGGTATTCATTTTGGGTCCCCTGTTTGCGCGTCTGCTGGGCCGTTCATTAGTTCCTCCGCGCGATGCGCTATTTCGAATGTTAGCCTTCGATATCAGCCGGGCGGAACTGGGCAAATGTCCAGTCCCGCGCGGCTCGAACGAGCCATGCCTGGGACGGGCTCTGCTGGGTTCGACGCTTCCGTTGGTCCCCGGTTTGCAGGCTTGGACATACCAAGTCTCCGGCGCCAGATTACCGACTCCCCATTACAAACGGGAGACCCGTCTGTTCCATCTCTATCTATGGAGCCACTCGGCATATGAAGGCTCGGTGGCGATCCAAAGAGTCCTCTTGGCGGTGACTATGTTGTACGAGAGCACGAAGAGCCTATTGCAGAGCATTGTGGAATCGCTCGAAACAGACGACCGGGCCCGATGGGACGACCGAACGGAATCCGGGAACGCGTGTCTCTACGAGATGCACCAGATGTCCAGGCCATTTTACAGCGGATACAAATCCGACAGCCTTAGTGCTAACTCAGCGGGGCAAAACACCATTTCTGAGATGGTGAACCGGGCCATGCCGCACGTTCGGACGATGGTGCTTGCCATTCGGCACAAAAACCAAACACGCGCCATTGCGAGCGGCAGGGCTGCCCTTGCGGAGATGAACGGCGCCAGTCATTTCAGGGGTTCGGGCAAGAACAGAGAAACCCGAAAACCCTCCACGCGGTTGCGGCGGCACGAAGAGTCCGCGAGAAAGAGCCGTCCGGCGGTTTGAAGCGTGGCATTCCGCAGGCTGGTTATCCCGCATAAGCCAGAGAATTAGATGCTGATTCCGCGCCCCCCAGCCCGCGCCCCTACGCGCATCGAACACATCGCCCAGGTCCCGGCATGCACGCAGGAAACGGGGATCAGCCCAATCCGATTCTGGTCGGAGCGGGCAATGACGTTGTCTCGGGACATGCCCTCGTACTCGCGGCGCGACAAGTGGCGCGACAAGTGGGAATGGAAGAGGTGCCCTTCATCGACCTTCGGGGATGTCTGCACGAGAGTCTTGACACCGCCAAGTAGGTATCCCTATTTCATCTTTGCGTCCCGCAGGAGTTTGGTCCGTCGTTCTTCGCATTCTTCGCTTGTGATTTCTCCGGCGGCATATTTCCTTTGCAGCAGTTGCAGGGGAGATTGCATTTGCCAGTAGGTAGTCCGCCTGACCGGCATCATAAAAGAGAAGAACAAGATCCAAATGAGGATCCAGAAAAACCACCAATACCCGTGCATTCCCCAAAAGTAGTACATAGTTGAGATCTCCATTTCGCCTTTCCAAACACGGCGCCCAGTCCACATCACTTCGATTGTCCCCGGTGCTCAATTACGGCCACTTGCGCCCCTCGGCGGGATAAGCCACTTCGAATGGTAGACTTCGATATCAGCCTGCGGAACTGGGCAGAGGTCCAGTTTTGGTTCGGGAAAGGGATGCTCCGGATTGGCGCTGCTGCCAGCGCCGGTCAGGGTCCGCTGATGCCGTGTTCCAGAGCGTATTTCGTCAATTCGGCCGTGCTGCGGATGCCCAATCTCCGCATTACGTTCGACTTGTGGAATGCCACCGTTTTGCGGGAAATGTTGAGAATTGCGCCAATTTCTTTGACGGGATGTCCTTCCGCCACCAGTTGCACCACTTCCCGCTGGCGGTCCGTCAGTTCGCCGACGGCCGCGCCCGGCCCAAGCGGCCACCCTGGCAATTCGCCCAAGATGTCCTTCCTGATCAAGGGCGTGACGTAGGTCCGGCCCTTAAGTACCTCGCGGACGGCGTTCAGCAACTCCATCGAGGCGCACCGTTTCAAGACATAGCCGGATGCTCCCGCGCGAAAAGCCCCGGTGACGTAAGTAGCGTCCGCGTGCATGGTAACAAAGATCACCTTGGCACTCGGCACGGTGTCGCGTAGCGTGCGTGCGGCGTCCACGCCGTTCAACAGGGGCATGGAGATATCGAGCAGGATGATGTCCGGCTTCAGTTTTTCCGCGGCCACGAGCAGTGCCCGGCCATCTTCCACCGCTCCCACCACTTCGCACTCGGTTTCCAGTATCCTGCGAAGCCCATCCACCACCAGCGTGTGGTCATCCGCAATCAGCACGCGCGGCCGCTTCATGGGTCCGTCCTCTTGGTCAGGGGAACTCGAACCTCGATCTGCGTTCCGTGACCTGGCCGCGAGTCGATCGAAACGACCCCATCCACAAGCCGTACCCGTTCCCAAATCCCGACTATGCCAAGTCCGCTTTGGTTCGCCAGCAAGCCGGGATCGAACCCCTTTCCGTTATCGGTGACAGATAAGAGGATGCCGTTTTTCTCCCCTCGAATTGCCACCGTTGCCTTCCTGGCTCCGGAATGATTCGCAACGTTGTTCAGACATTCCTGCGTGACCCGATAGAGACACAACGAGACTTCGAAGGGAATGGAGTCCGGCACGCTGCGGTGCGCAAGCTTGAGTTGGATCCGGTGCAGTTTCAGGAAGTCGGAACAGTGGGACTCAATCGCCGCCACCAGGCCGAAATGCTCAAGGGCCGAAGGATGAAGGTGCTGAGCCGTACGCCGGAGGTCATCCGAGAGTCGATCCACCCGCTCGCGAAGCGATCGGAGCAGCTTGCGGAGGTGGCGGGCGGAACCGGGCGGAGTCTGTTCTAATGTGGCCACCTCGTTTGAAAGCATGGCCATTCTCTGGTTCAGGTCGTCGTGGAGTTCTCGCGCCACGCGCTTGCGCTCCTCTTCCTGAGCGGTAAACAGGTTCGCCGTCAATCGACGAAGTTGCTCCTCGCTCCGGCGTAGGGCATCCTGAGCGAGCTTGCGCGGAGTGATATCGATCCCGGTGCTGATGATTTGGCTCACGGCGCCGTCCTCGCCACAATGCCCGATGCTTGACGAGGCGATTACCCTGCGGGAGCCGTCCTTTCTGATCCAGGTTCTTTCGTGAGTTCGCGCGGGCTCCGCGCATTCGAGGACGCCCGCAAACGCGGCTTTCGCCTCGTCCACTTCTTCCGGTGGGAGCAGGAAGTCCCAAAACGTCCTGCCCTCTACCTCACGGAAGGAGTAACCCGACCTCTCCTGGGAGGCGTGGTTGAAGGCGATAATGCGGCCAGCGGGGTCGAGAATGACGATCAGGGCGCCGCTCATGTCCAGGAGGTTGGCCGACAGGTCCCTCTCGGTGACCGCGTAATCAAGTGACAGCCGGGCCTGATCGAGGCCGCGCTTCATCACGTCGATATCCATGAGCGCCATCAGTACCCCGTCGATCTTGTTCTCGGCGGTCCTGTACGGTCTCATCCGGAGGGAATACCAATGTCCGTCCCGGCCTTGGACCTCTCGTTCCACCAAGTTACCTTTGCCGCTCACTTCCGAGATCAGGCTGTCCAGGTCGGGCACATCGATGTTGGGCCTGATATCGCTGATTGGCCGGCCCACGTCGGCGGGAATCAGGTTCAGCAACGGTTCCGCCGCGGGAGTGAAACGCCGGATTCGCCGGTCGCCTCCCACGATGATCACCGGGATGCTGACGCCGACGAGCAGATTGCTCAGGTCGTTCGCGAGTTGGCCCAGTTCCGCGTTCCGGTTCTGCAACTCCTCGTTTAGCGTGGTCAATTCCTCGTTCGAGGACTGCAATTCCTCCTTGGCGGTCTCCAGTTCTTCGTTGGTGCTCTGCAACTCCTCGTTGGCCGACAGGACCTCCTCGTGTTCCACCGTCAGTGCCTCGTTGGTAGCTTCATGGCTCTCGATGATGGACTGCAAATGCTCCCTGGTGGAAGCCAGCTCCTGTTTCAAATGGACGAGTTCGTCTTCCTCCCTGGCTTCGCGCGGCTGCGCCGCTTCCTGCGCCGGAACCTCTTCGATCAGTATGAGGAAATCCGCCCCTTTCGCGTGGCGGCCTTTCAGCGGTATGACTTCCAGATTGACTGTCTTCGATCCGCCGTCCTGGGGAAAGCGGATACCTTCCCGGCGAACCGGGGTCTCCTCCTTTTTCGCCCGGTGAAGCGCCGTGTGGAGATCCAGCGCCAGTTCTTTCCGCACCAGTTTCAACACATGGAGGGTTGCGGCCCCTCGCGTCGGCGCCAGGTAGGGGCCCGTGTTCCCCTCGAAATGAAGGACATGCAAGCCCGCGTCTACCACCAGCGCTGCCGGGGCGTATCGCTGCCAGATGATGCGCTCGACGGCTTTCTCAAGGTTGAACGCGGCACCCGTCAACTCCGCCGTGGCGGCGCGCGCCGGCGCTATTGCGCGATCCACAGGCGTCAGGGCAGATCTGGAGACGGCCGCAGCCGGATTCCGGGAATAAATCTTGCCCTTGCTCTCCTCCTGGACAAAATGATGAGCGGAGGAACCGAGGGCCTCCGATTTTCCAAGCAAAAGAAAGCCGGCCGGCTTCAGGGCGTAATGGAAGAAGGAAAGCACCCGCTCCTGAAGCGGCGAACTCATGTAAATCAATACATTGCGGCAACTGATGAGATCGAGCTTCGAGAAAGGCGGATCCTTGCCCAGGTCATGCCGGGCAAACACGCACCGCTCACGGACCTGCTTGCCGATCTGGTAGCTATCTCCTACTTTCACAAAGAAGCGTTTCAGACGATCCGGGGAGACATTGGCCACCGCGGCTTCCGAGTATGTGCCGGACCGTGCCCTGTCAACGGCCCCCGCACTGATGTCGGTGCCGAAAATCTGGAAAGCGGCCCCGGAGGCCCGTTTGTCCAGGAATTCCAAAAGTGCGATCGCAAACGAGTACGCCTCCTCGCCCGTGGAGCATCCCGGAACCCATATGCGAAGCGGATCGCCTGGCGGCCGATTCGCTATCAGCTTGGGGAGCACCTTTCGTTGCAGTGCCGCGAACATCTCCGGTTCCCGAAAGAAGCTGGTTACGTGAATAAAAATGTCCTGGTAGAGCGCCGCCACCTCGAGAGGGTTCTGCTCCAGGTAGGTTCCGTAACGTTGCAGGTTTTCGATTCTTTGGAGGATCATCCGGCGCCCGACGCGCCGCTTGATCGTTCCGGTTTTGTAAAGACTGAAGTCAACCCCCGTGGCCGTCCGCAGAATTTGGAGGATCTTTTGAAGATCGGCCACGCCCACCAACGGCGGCTCCGCCTCCAGCACGGCGGCCGTCCTCTTGGCGTAAGGTAACTGCTCCAGCCGGATCAGCTCGCGGGCAATTTCCTCGGGCGGGAGTATGAAATCCACGCACCCCGCCTGAATCGCGCTCTCGGGCATACCAGGATAGCCGGCCGATTTGGGGTCCTGCGCAAAGGCAACGCCGCCTTCGGACTTGATGGCCTGCAATCCCACGGTCCCGTCGGATGCCGTTCCCGATAGGATGACCCCGATGGCGGCGCTCTTCTGGTCCTCCGCAAGGGAAACAAAGAAGCGATTGATCGGCAAGTGTCTGCCGGCGGTCCGCCGGCGGGACAGGAGCCGCAACGTTCTCTCGCGAACTGCAATATCTTTGTTCGGCGGGATTACGTAAACACGATTCGGTTCCAAGACCATGCCATCTTCCACCTGGATGACAGGCATCTCCGTTGCCCTGGAGAGTAGCTTGTGCAGGATGCTCTCGTGATGCGGATCAAGGTGCTGGACTACTACGAACGCCATCCCAGGGTTGACCGGCAGGGCTTTGAGCAACGCCGTGCAAGCCTCCAGGCCCCCAGCCGAGGCGCCAACCCCCACAACCGGAAATGGAGGCCTGGAGGTAGCGCCCGAGGATTTCGCTGCAACTCTCAGCCGGCCCTTCGCAGGTGATGCCGGAGTTTTCGTCGGCCCCTTCTCTTGCTTCGTCATCCGGTCCTCCGCTGCCAAGCCATTGCTGGCAACGTCAGCCGCGTGCTCTCAAGCTAACCATATAAAGTATAGAGTACGGCACGGGCTTCGACGAGGAGCGGTTGAAACGTCGGAGTTCTCAGACGCTCAGCACCGGGATGTGCGACTCCCGAATGATCCCATACCTATCCCTGCTGTTTCCTGTCTTCGTGGTCTGCTCTTCGCGTGTCTTGGCCGCATCGGCACCTTCTGTTCTGGGGCGGACTGCGCGGCGCGCTGGCGCTCGCCCTGGGGCTCGGGCTCCCGCCGGAAGTGCCCGCACGGGAATCCGTCAGCACCATGAGCTTTGCCGTGGTCGCATCTTTGTGCAGGGTCTGACGATGACGCCGCTCTCGCGAAGAATCGGAGAGATTCCGAACCGGACGCCTGTGCACACCCGGTGATTCAGCGCTTCCCCGGCGCTTTCTTCGCGGGTACGGGCGCCGGTGGAATTCTCTGCGGCTTCAGAGTAAGATCCGGTATCCCAAGCCTGGTTTGCAAGCTCTGCAACACCATGCTAATCGGGACCGCGCCCAGATCCTCGGCGGCCTGATAGCGGACGTCGACCTCAATTCCCGCGGTACCCAGGACCACGGAAAAGTCCTGCATCGGCGCGTCCGATGAAGGCCAAATCTCCTGGATGATGGGACGGACTCTGTCCAAAAGATCCTGCTGCATTTCTCCGGCGGTCTTCTCCGCTGGGACCACGGGAGCCGGTCGATCGAGGCGCTCCATCAGGGCTGCCAATTCACTCTTACTCGCGACGGCATCGACCGAGAGCCGAACGTCACGGCCCGTCCGGCGCATGAGATCCCGGCGTGCCTCGGTCACTTTTGACTCGGAAACACGTTTAGTCGAAATCAGACGAATCACGATCTCGTTCTGGCCAAAAGTCACCTGCTGCGACACGATGGCGTCTGAAGGTACCAGGCGTTTCAGTTCGTCCTGCACCGTTCCTCTGGTGAGCGTTTCACTCGCAACCTGGAGCAAGGCCCTGCGCAGCGGAACCGCGATAGAGGCGAGCAGGATCAGGAGCATCAGAACGCGCCACCGTAGTTGACCTCCAGCCGCCAACGTCCGCGCAATTCGGCCATGCGGCAAGATTCGCGCCAGCGACTCGTGCCGCCAGGATGCGACCATCGCTTGCCGGACCTCCGGACTGCTCATTCCGACCAGGAGGAAGACAAGGAACGCGCTCGCCACAATGGCGACAAGGTTAGTCACGAAAAGAAGACCGGCTCCGCCCACGATTTCCAGGTTCAGGCCGCCGCCAAGGCCGAAGCCCATGGCGCAGAGTGGCGGCATCACCGCCACGGCGATCGCGACTCCGGGCAGGACAGTCACGCCATCGCCACCTCCGCGGCAGATCACGACCGAACCCGCCAAACCAGACAACAACCCAATCCCCAAGTCGAGCAGATTGGGATTCGTGCGAGCGAGGATCTCAGAGGTGGCGGAATGAAACGGCAGCAGCCAAACCAGAAGACCGGAAAAAGCGACAGAAACCGCAACGCTGACAAGAAGGTTGAGTACTGCCTTGATTCCCAGGTAAAGATCGCCCACGGCTAATGCCAGGCCCGTCGCCATGATCGGCCCCATCAAAGGAGAAATGAGCATGGCTCCAATAATCACCGCCGGGCTGCTCTCAATCAAGCCGAACGTGGCGATGCCGGCGGAAAGGAAGACCCCGATCCAGTAACTCACGCTGGTAATTTCGGCGGCCGCGAAAACTTGCTCGCAGACCTTGGGCTTTGCGCCCGGGTCCATGCCAAGCCACGCCTGAAGGCGCCACCGGTCGACCTTCGACACCTGAATCTTGTCGGACATCGTCGTGCTTCCATTATGCACCGGGTTGATTAGCGCCAAGTCCCGCTTGTTGGCGGTATTATCGGGAGAAGTAGCCAGCTGATCGTGCGCTTCGCGAGACTTCATGTAAACGACGCCCAAATCCCAGATGAATGAAGATCCGAAATCCCTGTCTTTGCCGGAATTGCAGGCAAAACTGGGGTCGTCGCCGGATGGCCTCAGGCAAGCTGAGGCGCAACGCAGGTTGGCGCAGTACGGCTACAACGATATCACCGACAAGCGTGGCAATCCGTTCCTCAAGTTCCTGAGCTATTTCTGGGGTCCGATCCCATGGATGATCGAGGTGGCGGTGATTCTGTCCGCGCTGGTGCGGCACTGGCCGGACCTTTTCGTCATCCTTGTTCTCTTATTGGCCAATGCCGCGGTCGGTTTCTGGGAGGAATACCAGGCAGGTAACGCCAGCGCCGCGCTGAAGGCCCAGTTGGCGATTCGGGCTCGCATCCGGCGCGATGGGAAGTGGAGTTCCGTCGCGGCGCGGGAACTGGCGCCCGGACGTCGTTCGCCTTCGTCTCGGCAAGCTGGGTGCGCGCATGTCTTTTGCTCAAGGCCTGCCATGGCTATTCCTTCCTATCAATGCATTGGATGGGCTTACTTTCCCCCGCTCGGAGGAAAATGATCGAACATCTTCCGCACGTCCTTGTTGAGAGCCTTGATGTTCTTGTCGGACTTGTTGGACAGAGTTTCACTGGACGATCCCCGCCAAATAAGCTTCTTACTGTTCGCGTCGAATAGATCGACAACCAGGGCACCGACCGTGTAGTTGGTAACTGTGGTCGTAACATCTCCGAATCCCCTCCAGCGCCAGCCGCCTCCAAAGCCGTCGTAATAGGTGTTGAGAGTTGGATGATTCTGGGCCATCTCGATGGCCAGGATGGCGACTCCGCCGCCCGACTCCACCGGCGTCCAACCTTTCGCTGTCAAGGCGGCATTGACGGCTCCTTTGATCCGGTCGACCCATAACGTGTCTGATGTTTGGACCTTCTCCCAGGAGTATGTCTTGTACTGGCTGAAGTCTGCATTGTGATCGTAGTCAGTCTTCACCTGCTGTGCAAACGATGCGCTCGCAAGAAGAAGCGCGGCGCCGACGGATGCGAATATCATATGTTTGTTCATGAGTGTCTCCAGTCAATCGTCCTAAGGGTGTATTCTCTCGTTGAATATTTGCGGGTGTGATGTATAATCGAGCCGCAGGTTGCATCGCCGATCCCGTTCCAGGCCCGCTTGGCAAGTGCGGTCTCGTCCGTACCGCCCATAGTGACAATTCAATTACCGGCGCCCGCCGCCGCCGCGGGCTCCTCCGCCGCCGCGGGCTCCTCCGCCGCCAGATGACTGTCTCATCTGCATCTGCTGCATCTGCTGCGTGTGTCCCTGGTGCATCTGCTGCGTCTGCTGCTGGTGTTGCTGCTCCACTTGTTGCATTCTCTCCGGAGCGGCCTTCTGTCTCGTCAGTTGCTGATGTTCCTGGTCCTGCTTCTGCTGGAGTTTCTGCCGATCCTGGTTCTGCTTCGCGACGGTTCTTTCCTGTTCTTTCTGGTATTTCTGGTCCTGCTTCGTGTTCCCCGTCTTGGAAGCAGCCGGGCGTTCGACGGGCGGCAGATCCTTAGGATGGACTGCGATGTTGGGCCGAGCAGTCGCAGTGACGGGCGGCGCGCCGTGGTTCGCAGAAAGCCGTTGCTGGGGGTTATTGTGGGCAGACCACGCATGTTGAGTCTGAGCGGATACAGGCCCACTACGTCTGCCACGAGCAGCAGCCTCTTCTTCAGAAGTAGCGCGCGCGTTGATTCCGCCGTTGCCGCCGTTGTAGCTGACGCGGTTAACCCTCTCGTTCACTCTGGTGTTGTAAACGTTGTGGATCGCGTTGGCGTCTACGCGGTTCACCGCGGTGTTGTAGAAGAAGTGCCGGTTCTCCCAGCGGCCGCCTTCATAACCATTACCGAAGTATCCGAAGCCGTAGTCGATCCCACCATAGAAACCTACTGACATGCCCCAGTAGCCTTCATTGAACATGAATCCGGAACCACCCCAACCCCAATAGCCGGGAGTCCAGAGGTACCCGGTCTCGGGGGCCATGACCCATGTGCCGGGTACCCAGTAATACTCACCGTCCCAAGCCCAATATCCTGGCGTCCAGATATAGCCGTCGCCGGGGCAAATGGGCTGCTCGTAGGCGGGTAGCTCAGGGGGAGCCATGGTGGGCGCCCCCGCTTGCGCGAAAGACGGGGCCGACAGAAATAGCATTCCTACGGCCAACAACAGCGAACAAATAACGCGAATGCGCATTACGTCTCCTTTCGCCGATTATCCACCGGCCGGCAGCAATGGCCGAGTTCAGCTCTCCTCCCGAAGGCACGAGAAGGGCCAATCTCTTCTGGGGGCGCCATGTCTCCGCGGAATCGGCTCGAATCAGTGGAATGGCGCTGCAACTGCAATCTTGAGGATCGCTTAATGTTGGCCGATTTCGATCTGCGTTCGTTCCGGTTGACTCTGTGTGCGAAGAGGTCGCGATGCCGTCCGTCTCGCAAAGCGATTCAGGGGAACCGCGCCCTCAGGCCGGGAAAGCTGTGGCGGCAGGAGATCTATTGATCCATATCCCTGCCTGGTAGCTGCGGTGAAGAAGGCGAATTGGCGGACATGCTCCACTCCCTGCGTGCAGAATTCGCCGAAGCAAGTGCAACCTTTGCGCGGCCAGTGCATCTGCAAACCCACCTTCGACGCAACTTTCGCTAATTGCGAACGGCACCGCGCGTGCTTGTACGGGGAAGAGAAAATCAGATGCCTTGCTTTCTCCTGCTCGTCCTTTTGCTGTTTCCGCGCGTCGCGCTGGTGCTGATGTGGATCTCCTCAAGCTACCTCCAGAGGGCATTCCACGGCGGTTTGATCCTGCCCGTACTCGGCTTCATTTTTCTACCGCTCACCACGATCGTCTACGCGTGGGAACTGAACAGCGGCATGCCGACGGCCGGAGTTAACCTCTTGTGGCTGCTGATCGCGGTAATCATCGACCTGGGGGGATTGGGCGGCGGCGCGCATCGCCAGTCGCGGCGTTAACTGACCGGAGGCGGTCGTTCATGCGGAATGCCGGTGTGACGGCTTGGCTGGCGGGGGGGCACTTGGCTTCCGGCATCGGCGCTACGGTCGCGAGATCGGGAGGTGACGATGGCCGCGGCGTCCCCCGATAGTCAATGGAAGCCGAAGATCAACCCATGGCTGATTGCGTCAACCGTGGCGCTCGCTGCCTTCATGGAGGTGCTCGACAGTTCGATCGCCAACGTCGCGTTGCCGCATATCGCCGGAAATCTGGGCGCCAGCACCGATGAAGGCACCTGGGTTCTGACCAGCTACCTGGTGTCGAACGCGATCGTTCTGCCGATGGGCGCCTGGGCTTCCAGCGTCCTGGGGCGCAAGAAATTTTTCATGCTGTGCATCGTGATCTTCACCGTCGCCAGCTTTCTTTGCGGCATCGCTCCTTCATTGCCCATCCTGCTTCTGGCGCGTGTCATTCAAGGCGCCGGAGGCGGCGGACTGCAGCCGATGGCGCAGGCCATCATGGCTGACTCGTTCGACGAGAAGAAGCGCGGCCAGGCGTTTGCCCTTTTCGGCCTGGTCGCCGTACTGGCGCCCTCCATAGGCCCCACCTTGGGTGGCTGGATCACGGACAACTACTCCTGGCGCTGGATCTTTTACCTCAACATTCCGGTGGGCATTTTGGCATTCACCCTCGTCAGCCGCCTGGTGGAAGACCCGCCGTGGATCAAAGCCGACCGGTCGAACTTGAGGCGGCTCGACTACATGGGCCTCGGCTTCCTGATTGTCGCAATGGGCGGACTGCAGATTATGCTCGACAAAGGCGAAGAGAACAATTGGTTCGCTTCGGATTTCGTGCGCACCTTCGGCATTCTCTTCGCTGTCGGCATGATCGGCCTGATTTGGTGGGAGTGGCGAGCCAGGAAACCGATCATGAATCTGAAGCTCCTCAAGCACAGGAACTTCGCCATTTGCGCCTTGCTGATGATTCTGGTGGGCGGCGTTCTCAACTCTGCTACGGTGCTGCAGCCGCAGTTCTCGCAAGCGCTGCTTCACTACACTGCTACCCTTGCCGGAGAGGCGCTTACCGGCGGAGGGCTGGCCCTACTGGTAATTATGCCGCTGGCGGGATTCGCCGCCGGCCGGTTTTCGGCGCGGAATATTGCCGTTCTCGGCTTCGCGTTCTTTGCGTGGACTTTTTATTACACCTCGACGCACCTCAACGTCAACATCAGCTTTGGATTGTCTACTTGGCTGCGGGTCCTGCAAGTGGCTCCGATTCCGTTGTGCTTTATCGCGATCACCAATGCCGCCTATGCCGGTCTCCCCAAGGAGGCCAGCAATCAGGTATCGGGCATCATCAATTTTGCGCGCAATGTGGGCGGCAGCATCTTCATCGCCGGCACGGGCGCCATCGTCACCAATCGCACGCTCTTCCATGAGGCGCGGCTCGCGGACGGCATGCGGCTTTCGAATCCGGCTTACGTCAGCCGCCTGAACGCGCTTACGCATGCCTACGGCGCGGTCGCCAGCCCTCCGGGAGCGGCGGCGCTGGCGCGCGGCACGATCTATCGGGAACTCAACCGGCAAGCCGCCGGCCTCGGCTACGTGGATATCTATCGCATGCTGGCGTGGATGTCGCTCGCCATGGTCGCGTGCGCTCTGCTGCTGAACAAGAACAAACCCGGCGAGGGCGCACCCGCCCGAGAGGTGGGCTAGTCGGACACGATGCGGAACCGAGACAAGCGCGCGGGCACAGGCACCGGCCGCAATCGAGCGGCGAGCCAGAGGTGATCGATGAAAGCGAGGACACTCAAATGAGGAAGCGGCGCTGCAAAAGGCATGAAGGGCAACAGCGGCCGGATCGGAAGACCAACCGGCGAACGCACGGGCCGACTCTCGTGCTCACGATTTTTGCCGCCTTACTCGCTTGCCGTGAGAGCACGGCGCAGACAGGCTCGGGGGCGTCATCGATGCCGAAGGCCCAGCAGGCGCCTCTGTCGCAGAGCGGCGGGAGCCTGGAAGCGCAGCAGTCCACCGGGGGCAGCGCCGGCAGCAGTTCCAGCGTGAACACACTCAACAGCACCATCCAGGTCTCAGGCAGCTACCAGGGCAGCGTCCCCGACCCGAACGCTCCTCAGGGACCGCTCACACTGACCATCGCCGACGCCATACGCCGCGGCCTTCAGTTCAATCTCGGCGGCGTGACCGCCGGCATCTCAGTGAGGCAGGCGCGCGCGCAACGGCTGGCGGCGGTAAGCCAGATGCTGCCGAACATCTACGCGACGTTGACCGAAACCAGTGCCAGGATCGACCTGCAGACCGAGGGCCTCAGCGCTTCCGTATTCGGCGGAGGGATCGCGCTGCCCACCACGATCGGCCCCTTTCATTACTACAGCGCGCTGGTCAACGTGAGCGAGAACCTGAGCCTGACCGCGCTTCACAACGTCCGCCAATCGGAAGCATCGCTCGAGGCGGCGCGGATGAGCGCGGCCGATGCGCGCGAACTCGTCGTCCTGGCGGTGGGCGGCGCGTACCTTCGCGTCATCGCGAACAGGGCCAACGTCTTGTCGCAGCAGGCGCAGGTCAGGCAGTCCGAGGCAAGCTATAAACTGGCCGACGACCAGTATCGCGCGGGAACCAAGACCATCATCGACAGCAACAAGAGCCTGGTAGAGTTACGCACCCAGCAACAGAGACTCAGCGCCTTGCGCGGCGACCTGTCGAAGCAAACCATGCAACTTGCCCGGCTGATCGGCCTTCCAGCCGGGCAGCCCCTGGTTCTGAGCGAGGATTTGCCGGTGCAGGTTCCAAACGCCGTCCCGCTCGAGGAGGGGATCAAGGCTGCGCTAGACGCACGCCCCGATCTCAAGGCCGCCCGGCTTCAATTGAAGGCCGCGCTTGAGGCGCGGCGGGCTTCGAAAGCCGAGTACCTGCCTTCGCTGGGGATCAACGGCAGTTATGGCGTGGAAGGCATCAACCCGAACAAAGGAGTGGCGGCGTACCAGGTCTCCGCCGGCGTGAATATCCACCTCTTCGATAGCGGACGCGTGAAGTCCGACATCGATCAGGCCGATGCGGTACTCAGCCAGTTGCAGGTCCGCTATGACGATCTGAAGGCCGCCGTGGATCTCGACGTACGCCAGGTCTATGCCGATTTGCAGGTGGCATCCGAACAACTCAAAGTTGCACAAGACAATCGCCGGCTCGCGGCTGAGATCCTGACCCAATCCGTCGATCGCTTCGCCGCCGGTGTGACCAATTCGGTGGAGGTCGTGCAATCGCAGGAGACGGTGGCCGCGGCGGAACGGGACTACATCAGCACCCTCTTCTCTCTGAATCTTGCCCGCATCGCCCTCGCCAAGGCCACCGGCCAGGCCGAACAATTCACTCCCAACATGCTGAAAGGAAACTGATCATGCCGGTAGACAATCAGAAACAGACCACGAACCAAAACGGGGATCAGCCTGAGCAACAGGGCGCGCAAATAGACCAGCCCAAACAAGCCGTCCTTGTTCAACAAGACGACGGCGCCAAGCAGGACAACAAAAAGAACCCCGATGCCGAAAAGAAGCCTATGGACCCCGCGACGAAGCGCAAGCGAATTCTCATCGGGGTGGCGGCCGGCGTAGTAGTATTGGCCGCCGGAATCTTGTTATGGCGGCACTCGCAAACCTACGAATCCACCGACGACGCGCAGATCGACGGACACCTAAACCCGATCGCCTCCCGTGTTGCCGGAACGGTCAAAGCCGTGTATGTGGAGAACGATCAGCCGGTGAAGGCCGGCGCGCCCCTGGTGGACCTGGACCCGCGCGATTACGAGGCGCTGGTAAAGCAGGCACGCGCGCAGTACGAGCAGGCGCTGGCTGAAGTCGACGTCCGGAATCCCGGCGTGCCGATTACACAAACCGCGAACCGCAGCGCCGTCGGCACGGACACGGCGGCCGTCCTCAATGCCGAGGCTGCCATCGCCGGCGCGCAGTATGACTTTGACAGCAATGTCGCCAGGCTGCGCCAGGCGGAAGCCAACAGCCGCAAGAGCCAGGCCGATCTCGCGCGCTATAAAGAATTGGCCGATAAGCATGAGATCTCCCTCTCCGACTACGACCAATATGTGGCCATCGCCGCTGCGCAGGAGGCCGCCGTGGAGGCCAGCCGCGCAGCCGCCGCATCCTCGCAGAAGATAGTGGACCAGCGGCGCGCGCAGTTGCAGCAGCAGCAGAACAAACTCCAGGAGAACGCGCAGAACGCGCCCCGCCAGGTCGCCATCAAGCAAGCCGGCATCTCATCGAGCATGGCGAATGCCTCGGCCGCCAAGGCGCAGTTGGACATCGCGCTTCTCAATCTGAGCTATTGCCATATTGTCGCGCCCGTCGATGGAATCGCTACCGGCCGCAGCGCCGAGGTGGGCGGTAGAATCTCGGTGGGGCAGGAGCTTGTGGTGATCGTGCAAACGCAGAACGTGTGGGCGACGGCCGATTTTAAGGAGACGCAGCTCCGCAAAATGCACACCGGCCAGCGTGTCACCGCTCAGGTCGATTCGCTCAACCAATCCTTCGAGGGAGAGATCGAGTACATGCCGGCTGCAACGGGAGATCGCACCAGTCTCTTTCCACCCGAAAACGCCACCGGCAATTTCGTAAAGGTCGTGCAGCGGCTGCCTGTCCGAATCCGTCTGGACCCCAATCAGAGAGACTTCAACAAGCTGCGTCCGGGGATGTCGGTGGAGGCGAAGGTTTATCTGGATGCGAAACGGAAGAACTATACGAAAGCCGCATCGGCCCGCGCGTTTTGATTCCCAAGGTGACACCATCGACTTCATGCTCTCTCCCAAACGCGATCTGGTCGCCGCGAGGCAGTTCCTCCGATCGGCATTGTGGAGGGTTGGCTTCCATCACGAATTGAAAGGCGGACATGCAGAGTCACCGGGATTCGACGTGCTGCAGCAGCGGAAACTGCACGGTTGGAGGCAGTGTCTGTACTCACTTGTGCTTCCGCTTCTTCTGCCACCGCAGTCTCTGCGGCGCTCCGGCGTGTTGGCAATACGCGTGCTAACATTTAGCTTCAGCGTTCATCCGTTGCCGCTGTCCGATCAAGAGCGCCCACAGAAAGTCCGTCGAGCCTATGCCCTGACGCCTCCCGAAGAGAACAATGACACCCATGCCGCTCGACAACGTAAGGTCACACTCTCGGCCTAGGGCTGCTGTTGTCGTCGCCCATCCAGACGACGAAACGCTCTGGTGCGGCGGTTATATACTGACCCATCCGGAGTTCCTTTGGCGCGTGGTGACCCTATGCAGAGCAGGGGATCCCGACCGCGCGCCAAAGTTCCGCCGGGTATTGCAGAGATTGGGGGCGGAGGGTGCGATGGCGGATCTCGATGACGGTCCGGACCAGGCGCCGCTGCCGGTCGGGCAGGTTCAAGAGACCACCGCCGGGCTGCTGTCTGGAACCAGCTACAACCTGATTTTGACCCACGGCCCGAACGGTGAGTACACACGGCATCGCCGGCATGCGGAGTGCTGCCAGACCGTCGTTGAGCTTTGGCGATCGGGCGGTATCGATACAAGTCGATTGTGGCTGTTTGCCTATGAGGATGGGAACCTTGCGTATTTGCCTCGTGTTTGTGACGATGCCGACCGGCGGGACAGGTTGACAGAGGGCATCTGGCTCGAAAAGCACCGGCTGATTACGGATCTTTACGGGTTTCGGCCCGACAGTTGGGAAGCACGCACCACTCCGCGAGAAGAAGGATTCTGGTGCTTCGATTCCGTACAAGCGGCGGTGAAGCGCGCGGCAACCCAGGAGCGACAATCATGAAAGTGCTTGTGCTGACCGAGTATCCGCCATCGGCCGCCGGCCTGGCGACGCAGGGTCAGCTATTGTGCAAGGGCCTGCGCGAAATCGGCGTGGAGGTCTACCCCGTACATTTCGAATCGCCCTTGGAAAAGGAATGGTACTACCGCTGGTTCCAGCCGGACGTGGTGGTCGGCATCGGGTTCTGGGGCCATGTTCCGCACCTGGTTCTACACCCGCAGCAGTTTGGGCTAACGGCAATCCCATGGCTGGTGGCCGATGGTTACATCGCGGCACACCAGGATGTGCTGAACGCCTTGCCGTTGATCCTGGTCACCTCCAACTGGGTGAAGGAGACATACATCAGGGATGGTCTCAAGGGCGACAACATCGAGGTGCTGCCGGTGGGCTGCGACACGGACCGCTTCGCGCCGCACAGCCGCGACGAGCTGAAGGTCAGCTCGATCCGCGAGGCTTTGGGGGTGGCTGATGGCCAGATCATGATCCTGACCGTCGGCGGCGACGCGGCGTCCAAGGGCGCCCAGGAGGTCATGCAGGCGCTCGCGCTAATTAATGCCGAGGCGCCCGACTGGAGATATGTGTGCAAGGTTTGGCCCCAGCCTCGCACGGCGAAACAGAACCTGATCGACCTCGAACTGGCGGCGCATCTGGGCATCGACAAGAAGGTCACTTACTCCACCAACGTGGTCTCGCACAATTTCATGCCCTACTTGTTGGCCGCCTGCGACATCTATGCCGCGCCGTCGCGGCTGGAGGGTTTCGGAATGATTCAGGTGGAAGCCAACGCCTGCGTGAAGCCGGTGGTCGCGATCCGCGCGATGGCATTTCTCGACACGATGCTTCACGGTGAAACGGCATTCCTGGCGGAAGTGGCGGAGGAGAGGAAGATCGCTGAGGCGGTATTCGGGGAAGGTCACGGGATCGACGATACCCACCGCATTGTGTTTCCGAACCCGCGGACCGCGGAATACCGGGCCAGCGTACCCGACATCGCCCGGTACCTGCTGCAACTCATGCTAGACAGCGGTCTGCGGCGGCGGATGGGCGAAGCGGGCCGAAAGCACGTGGTCGAGTTGTTCGACTATCGCCAGGTGGCCATGCGTTTCGTGAAGGTAGTGTCCGACCGATTGGGGATTCAGTAAGGATGGCCATATTTATGGACGAGGAATCGCTTGCCTCCATTGATCAGGCCAAAGAGGCGGCCCTCCATGTTCTGCTCCACAACGCGCGGGGACCGTTTCAAGGACTGCCCCGGGCCGCCGGGTGGGGATATCCGGAACCTTACACGCGGGACCTGATGATTTCAGCCCTGGGTTTTCTGGCCACCGGCAACGAGGAGCTTGCCGATGCGCTACGGCGCACACTAGTGGCGCTGGCAACCAATCAGACGCCGCGCGGCCTGGTCCCATCACTCGCGCACGATCCTGCTGACCGTGGCGCCAGCGATACGACGCCGCTTTTCCTCTTTGGCCTGGCATTGTACAGGAAATCGGCGAACGAGCCGGAGTTCCTCGATGAGGCAGCTCAGAACGCCCTGAAGTGGATGCAATACCAGAGCCCTGACGACATGGTGATGGTCTCGCAGCTACCGACCAGCGATTGGCGTGACGAGCAGTGGGTGATGGGTTTTGGGCTCTACGTGAACACGCTGGTTTACGCGTATCTGCTTCTTTATGGCGAGCACGAGTCCGCCGGTGAACTGCGCGGGTTGATGAATCGTCTGGAGGTCCTTGGGGAAGCGAAGAACCCCCATGAGCACGAGGGTCTGGTGGTGCCATCCAAGCCTTATTACGCCCTCTACTCCTACAAACTCTTTAACAGCGACCGTTTCGACCTGCTGGGCAACAGCCTGGCAATTCTGACTGGAATTGCTTCGCCCGATCGGGCGCGAAACCTGGTGGGATGGATTGAATCTGAGTGCGACTCTATGCGGGACCGCGGAACGTTGGCCGTGGATTTGCCGCCTTGTTTGTTTCCGTATATCTTGCGCCAGGACCCCGACTGGCGGCCGCGATATGAGCAATACAACCGGCCCGGCGAGTATCACAACGGGGGCGTCTGGCCGTTTGTCTGCGGCTTCTATGTGGCGGCATGCGTCGCGGCGGGGCGGATGGAGCTGGCAAAACGGAAGTTGTTGGCCCTGACCGACCTGGTCAAACCCTGGCACGAAAACGAGGCGCAGTGGGGTTTCAACGAGTGGATTAAGGCGCAGACCGGTCAGCCCAGCGGACGAGACTGGCAAACCTGGTCGGCTGCCATGTACCTTTACGCTGCCGAGTGTGTGCAGCAGCAGCACACCCCGTTCCTTGACGACATCCGCGCGGGCAATCCGCGCGAAGAGGGGTAGGCGAGTTCGGACGCCAAGCGCGCTGGCCATTCTCCATTTCGAAATCTGTTCAGGTCGGTGCTGGCGGCTTCGTTTCGGCCACCAACCGCCGGGAGAAACCGGTTGGAAAGGCGGTTCCCGGGGAGGCAAATTTCAACACGTTGAAAACGTTGGAATGCAAAGAGGCTCCAATGGTTAAGCCCTGTGTTCTCAGGTTCGAGTTCTGGCCCGGGGGCATGGAACATCACGACTTCATGTCCAAGTTCATAAATTCGGAGATGCCGATCACTCTGGAGTTGGCGACTTTGCTCTGCATTTCGCCGTTCGCGAGGACGTACCACACTTAACGTCGACTAGCGCAGCTCGCCTACAGCGACCGGGGGGTGAACGCCGAAGCGGATGGCGTCGCTTTTGCGGAGCATTCCCCAATTTTTGGTGAACCCGCGGCGTGCCCTGACGAGACCGGCTTCAAGAATCGGCATTGGATAGAACTCACGGATATTATGCACAGTTTCCGATGATTCTATCCACAGCACCTGACTCGCTGGGCGTTTCCGACGCAGCCCACTCCCATTGCTTGGGGCGAAAACCCAAAGGCCATTTTCGACTCCCATTCGACCCCCATTACCGGTTTCCGAGGGTGCCTTAGGGCTTCGTTGAGTGCCACTCGTGCCCTATTATCAACTACATAGCCAAGGTTCGACACGCTGATAACCGAAAGGTCGAAGGTTCAAATGGCCAACCCGATCTCGCCGCGCTGTGCTTGCGGCCTGCCGACGTCACTCATCTGGGGGAACCAGTGATGACCGTCGTGGGTTTGCTTCAGCCGTGTACGAGTTGTGTACGGACGGTAGTTTTTTTGGTCCAATTCGGCATTCTAGACCATTGAAGGCTCTATAAGTTGCAGATTCTGCGTCGGTTATCCTAATCGTGGTTCGAATCCATGCCGGGGAGCCAGTTCGCAACCCCCTGATTCTATTGATGCCATTGTTGGCCAAAGTCGCTAAGTCCTTTGGCGTCAGGTTCGAATCCTTTCTGCGTGGTGGGGCCAGCGACCATTTTCTCTCTTTTCCCGCCTCAGTGCCGGTTCCGCACCTGTGGTACCCATCGCACCTTCAGAGCCCCTCCTTCAGGCGCTTCGTTCCCCGCCTTGTGTGCTCCGCCTCGATCCGGAGTCGTCGGGCTTCGGCTTGAACGTCCTCTGCGGCGGCAGCAAGTGCGCGCGCTTGCTTCTGGTCTTCGTCGCCGGAAGCGGAGTCGGTATCAAGGAAGGTCAAATCAATTAGGGTCAGGTACCAGGATTCCAATTCATGAAGGCGGCGGTTAATGTTAAGAGCCTCATCCCGAAGCTGGGTCCTCAGGTCGTCATTGGTGCAATGCGAGAGGGCGATAACAATTCCGAAGCTACCAAATCCAACTGAATACCAGAGGGTCCGAGCGGACACGCTCACGCCAAGACGCATCGCATCTGGCCCGAATGCGTGATACGCGCCTGAATCGTCTACGTATAGGCCGTGGAGCAGCGAGAGAAACGGATTTGCGTGCTTGGCCATGCACATGAACTCGTAGCCCTTCTCCCAATTCTCGCGAACTGCTCGGTCGGGAATGCCCATCTTATCCAAGGTTGCCGCGATGCCGTCGGCTACACGGCGAGGAAACGTGTGGCGGAAGTCTTTGTGCTTAGCCCACTCGATCGCTCGCGAGTCGTCGCAGAAGACATAGGACAACGCGCCGACGACCTCGACAACCGTCGACGCTTGGACGAGGCCCTGAAGGCCGTATCCAAGCTGGCTCAGAAGCGAACATGCCCGCAGGTCATTAGCTAGGCGGCCCGTAAGAATAAGGCCGACCTTCGCGGCTGGACCAGGGCGAGGAAAGTCGGCAATAGCCTTCATACTCCGCTCGAACAGCGAGTCGAGCTGCCCTGCCAGGGATAATAGCGGCCCGAGCCGAATCTCGAGCTGGCTGCTTGCGGCCAACTCGGCGCAACTACGATCCATCTCTTCGGGCATTGGGAAAGGCAACCAACATCTTACCTTAGTCGGCCAGTATTTTGGCGCTCTAGAACCTGCCTGTAACCTCCGAATCGACGCCGCGGTGCTCGTCCTCCCGCGGTTCGAGAGGAGTCCTTACTGGGCTCCTAGCCTGGGCGGCGGCGCCGTTCTTGTTCCGACGCCACTGATTTGAGGGCAGATAGGTCGGTTCGAGCGAACCGCGTTTCACGCTGCAAAAGTTCGAAACGTGTCCAGACTGGGGAGCCAAATATCATTTCTGGCCGTTTCCGCCATTCCCCCTCCCACACTCTGCTGTTCCAACGCCACCGCAACCCCCAACACGTCAAAGGGTTGCCGGTATTTTGCGGTCAACTCGCCGCCCTTCCAAGCCGCCTGCCGAAATGCCGCGCTACACCGCTACCGCTTGTTTGCCGTCCCAGGCGTAGGTTTTGCCGTAGTGCACCGCCAGGACGCCCATCAGCGTCGGGAGGGTCGAGTAGAAGCCGGTATCGATATTGACCACCGGGTCCTGGCGGCTCTTGACGCAATCCAGGAAGTTGCGGACATGGGCGTGGTCGGAGGGACCGCCGACGTAGGGGAAGCTCTTGCTGACGGGCTCGAAGGGCGGAGCGGTTGCGCCGCGGCCGCGTCCGCCTCCGCCGCCGGCGGGGCGGTAGCGATAGCCGGTGCGGTTCACCTGCAACCAGCCCTGCGTGCCCAGAAAGTGGTTGCCCTGCACGTCGAAGTCGGGGCTTGTCCGCACGCAGTTGGTGTAGGTCATGACGAAGGCGGGGTACTTCCACGTCACCGCCAAAGTGTCGGGCAACTGCTCCGGAAGGGGAGCGGGGACGCGGGCGTACTGCCCGGAGGCGCTGCACGTGAGCGGCTCGGTGACGTTCATGTACCAGTGCGACACGTCGGTGAGGTGGGTGCCCCAGTCGAGCATGGTGCCACCCGAATAGTCGTAGAAGGCGCGCCAACTGCGCTGGCGCATGGCGACGTAGGGGCGGCGCGGAGCGGAGCCCTGGAAGAGCTCCCAGTCGAGGCCGGCCGGCGGATCGGTGGGGGGGCCGGGATCGCGGGTGTAATTGCCCTGGTAGATGCACTCGACATGGTAGACCTTGCCGATCATGCCGTCCTGCACGCGCTTGGCGTTCTCCTGGAAATGGTCCCAGGAGCGCTGCTGCAAGCCCACTTGCACCACCCGCTTGTACTGGCGGACGGCCGCGCGCATTTTTAGTCCCACTTCGATGCTGTTGGAGAGCGGCTTCTCGCAGTAGCAGTCCTTGCCGGCTTCGCTGGCCTGAATGACCAGCGGACCGTGCCAGTGATCCGGGGTGGTCACCAGCAGCGCATCTACGTCCTTGCGATCGAGCACCTGGCGGTAATCGTTCACCGCATCCGGCTTGGTGTTGGTCTTGGCGCCGAGCTTGGCCGCCTGATCATCGCGCGTGGGCTTGAAAACGTCGCACACGGCCGCCAATTCCACGTCGGGAAAATCGGTGAAGACGCCGCCCACGTAGCTGCCGCGCGTGCCGGCGCCGATGATGGCGAAACGGATTCGGTCGTTGGCCCCGGCGGCCGAGCGGGACATGGCCGCCGTCATCGCCGAACCCATCAGAAAAGTACGCCTGTTTTGCATTGAGATACCACGCTCCCGTCTCCGGCCATGGCCGGATACCAGACGTGTATCCCGTATCGCGGCCCGATGCAACTCCGCCGGCGGAATCGGGTGCGCGACACAAGAGTGGACGGCGACGCGACTGCCCCGCAAAAGGCGCGAAATCCGAGCGTGCGTGTACGCAAGGCCGAGCCCATGTGGGGCCAAGCCTCTTGGCTTGCCGCCGGCTTTTCGGCCGGCGTTCTTCGCGCCGGCGCAGGACGCCGGGCAAAAGCCCGGCGGCAAGCCGAAAGGCTTGGCCCCACCGTGCGAGAAAGCCGTGGAAATTCGTTATTTCCAACTATCGAGCAGGGCACGCCCCAGTTTTTCGACGGCGGCGGAGAGCGGTTTCACGGGGATGGAGCCCGTAACCGTCACGGTGATCATGTCGTAATCTCCGCGGAAGATGGTCAGGTTCACCACGCTGACTTCCCCGGCGGACGTCTCGGTCAAGAGCGCATCCCGCCCCAAGCCCGCGACGTGCCCCTGCTGCACGTTCTTGCCATTGAAGGCCGCCGTTCCTTCGTATTTGATCGGCCTGTGTCGAATGGCGATAGTGACCATGCCGTCGGAGATCTTGTAATTGCAGGTGGAGACGACTCCCGGCGTCTGCAGGCTGGGGTTCTTCATTCCATCCGCCAGCTTGACGCCGAGCGTCTGTTCGATATCGGCCTTCGGGACGAGCGTGCAGGCGTCGGCGCCCTGCCCCGGCAGCTTGGCCTGCCCAGCGGCGTCGGCGGCCGCAAACAGGAGAAGAGCGAATACGGTGAGATAGGCTGATTTTCGCATATAGAAATGCCACATGCCTCCCGGCGGCATATTCTAGCAAGAATCGGAGGGGCAAGTCCGCAAACGCTGCACTGTGCGGCATGGGCAAGCTAAAGCATGCCCCACCAAGACATGCGTGCCCATGGGTGGGGCATGCTTTAGCTTGCCCGGACCACAACCAGTCACTCTCACCCGCGGACCCTTACTTCTTGGCCGGCGGGGTCTTGGCGGGTTTGGCCGCTTTGACGGCTTTAGCCGCCTTCTTGCCGTGCTTCAGCGGATCGGCGGGCTGATAATCGAGCTCCCTGGAAAGCACCTCCACCATGCTGGCCAGCACCTTTACGCGCGCCCAGTTCTTGTCGTTGCCTTCCACCAGGCGCCAGGGGGCGTGCTGGGTGCTGGTCTTGACCAGCATCTCCTCCACCGCCTCTTCATAAAGGGGCCATTTCTGGCGGTTGCGCCAGTCCTCGTCGGTGAGCTTCCAGGCCTTGTATTCGCTGTCTTTGCGCTCCTCGAAGCGGCGAAGCTGTTCTTCGCTCGAGACGTGAATCCAGAACTTGGCCATGATGGTGCCGAAGTCGCGCAACTGGCGCTCGAAGGAATTGATCTCCTTGAAGGCGCGCTTCCAGGCGTCTTCGGCCGCGAATCCTTCCACGCGCTCCACCAGCACGCGCCCGTACCAGGAGCGGTCGAAGATGGCGATCTGGCCGCGCTCCGGAAGCCGCCGCCAGAAACGGTACAGATAGTGGCGGGTCTTGTCTTCGCCCTGGGGCGCGGCGATGGAGTAGACCACGTAGCCGCGCGGGTCGAGCTTCTCGGTGAAGCGCTTGATGGCGCCGCCCTTTCCGGCGGCGTCCCAACCCTCGAAGACCAGCACCACGGGGCGCTTCTGCAAGTAGATCTGGTAGCCCAGCTCGCGAAGCTGAATCTGGCGGCGGGTCAGCTCGCGCACGTAGGCGTCGCGATCGAGCGCGCGCGTCAAATCGACGGTTTCGAGCATTAGAGCCTGCCTTTCCCGAGCGACTCCATGGCCGCCCGCAGTTGCGCATCCTTGGCCGCCGCGCCGGGGGCCGCGACCGGGGCTGGGGCCTTATCGCCCAGCCGCTTCTCCATGGCGGCGATGATGGTTTCGAAGACCTTTCGCCGCGCCCACCATTTCGAGGTAGCCTCGACTATGGTCCACGGCGCGAACTCGGTCTCGGTCAGCTCCAGCATCTCTTCGGCGGCGGCCAGGTACTCATCGTATTTCTTGTGCCGCGCCCAATCGGCCTCGGTGACCCGCCAGGCCTCGAGCGGATCCGCCTGGATGGCCTTGAAGCGCTCCTTCTGCTCCTTCTTGCCGATGTGGAAGAAGAATTTGACCATGGCGACGCCGTCGTCGGCCAGCATGCGCTCGAACTCGACGATGTCCTTGAATGCCTGGCGGCAGGCGTTCTCGGAGACCGTCTTATCGACTCGCTCATCCAGGACGCGGACGTACCAACTGCGGTCGAACAGAACCATTTCCCCGCGGTTGGGAACCTTCAGCCAGAAGCGCCACAACCAGGGCCGCTGCTGCTCATAGGTGCGCGGCGCGGTGATGGGGTAGAGCTTGAAGCCGCGCGGATCCAGGCGCTGGGTCAGGGCGGTTATGGCGGTTCCCTTGCCGGAGGCGTCCCAGCCTTCAAACACGACAATGCTGGGAACGCCGGCGTCCCAGCAGGCCTTCTCGAGATCGTACAGGCGCTGCTGGAGGCCCGGCACAATGCGCTTATAATCCTCGTGCGAGAGCTTCTTTTTGAGATTGATGTTTTCGAGCATGGCTCTTGGGCGATTGTAGCCCGTCCGGGCGGCCGATGTACACGGGAATTATTGTCGTTCCCTTGGGCGCGAAGAATGCCCGCAGGATGCGGGCATGGCAGGCTGGAAGCCCGCTCCACGGGGGCGCCTCTCGTTATACTGCTCTTCATATGACTCGCCTCTCGGTTTCCTTGGCGCGCCGCGCCGCCGGCCTTCTGGCTCTCTTGTTATGCGCCGGGTTCGTGAGGGCGCAAGAGACCCAGGTCCAGTACCTCTCGGGCAAGGGCCCCAAAGACGCCGTGCCGTGGGATTTCTTCGCCACCAGCGGGCGGCGCAGCGGGACGTGGACCACCATCGCCGTGCCCTCGAATTGGGAACAGCAGGGATTTGGCGGTTACAACTACGGCCAGGAAGCCGCCCCGAAATCGGATGAGCACGGCCTCTACCGTTTGCGCTTTCCCGTGCGCGCGGAGTGGAAAGCCAGCCGCGTGCGCCTGGTGTTCGAGGCCGTCATGACCGATACATCAGTGAAAGTGAACGGCCGCCCCGCCGGGCCGGTGCACCAGGGGGGATTTTATCGCTTCAGCTACGATGTCACGCGGCTGCTCAATTTCGGCGCGGAGAATCTGCTCGAAGTGGACGTCGCCAAGATCTCCTCGAATACCGATACGGAGATCGCCGAACGCGGCGGCGATTATTGGGTGTTCGGCGGCATCTACCGGCCGGTGTATCTGGAGGCAGCGCCCGTCCAATCGATCGAAAACGCGGCCATCGATGCGCGCGCCGATGGCACGCTCAGCGTCGAGGTGACGCTCGCTTCGGTGCGCACCGCCGATCGTCTGGAAGGGCAGGTGCTCGCCGCTAATGGGCAACCGGTTGGCGCGCCCTTCGGCGTGGCGCTGGCCGCTGGAGGAACCGGCCGGATCCGCCTTTCTACGCGCATCGAGGCGCCGCTATTATGGACCGCTGAGACGCCCAATCTCTATGCCCTGCGCCTCACTTTGCGCCAGGGGCCGGCCGTCTTGCACACCATCAATCAGCGTTTTGGCTTCCGCACGTTTGAAGTCCGGGAGGGCCAGGGGATCTTTCTCAACGGGCAGCGCATTCTGCTGAAGGGAGTGGCGCGGCACAGCTTCCGTCCAGAGACCGGCCGCGCGCTCGACGCCCAGGATAATTACGACGATGTCCGCCTCATCAAATCCATGAACATGAACGCCGTGCGGATGACCCATTATCCGCCCGACGTGGCATTTCTCGAAGCCTGCGACGAACTTGGCCTGTACGTTCTGGACGAGTTGAGCGGCTGGCAGCACGCTCACGATACGGCGGTGGGCCGTCTGCTGGTGCGGGAGATGGTGACTCGGGATGTGAACCATCCCAGCATTCTGTTTTGGGACAACGGCAACGAAGGCGGCTGGAACCGCGACCTGGACGGCGAGTTCGCACTCTACGATCCGCAAAATCGCAAGGTGCTGCACCCATCCGAGCTATTCAACGGGATCGATACCAAGCACTATCCCTCTTACGACGACCTGGAAAGGCGGCTGCGCGGTCCCAACCTGGTGATGCCCACGGAGTGGATTCATGGCATCTACGATGGCGGCGCCGGCGCCGGGCTGGAAGACTATTGGAACGCCATCGCCCGTTCGCCGTTTGGGGCCGGAGGGTTCATCTGGGTGTTTGCCGACGAGGGCCTCGTGCGCACCGATCAGAACGGACGAATCGACGTCTTCAGCACCTACGCGCCGGATGGCATTCTGGGTCCGCATCACGAGAAGGAAGGCAGCTTTTATACCATCCGCGATTTGTATTCGCCGGTGCAGATTGCGCCGCCGCGGCTCGACGATGGCTTCACCGGAACCCTGAGCGTGGAGAACCGCTATGACTTCACCTCGCTCGCGCTATGCCGCATCGCGTGGAAACTGCTGCGCTATCGAGGGCCCGCGGAGAAGGACGCTGCTCCCATCGTTGTATCCGAAGGCTCCGCGCCGGCGCCGGCTATCGCGCCGCATGGGAGCGGCCAGGTGACGCTGGCGCTGCCGGCCAACTGGCGGGAGGCCGACGCTCTTTCGGTAACCGTGGCCGGCCCGGACCAGCAGGAACTGTGGAATTGGGTGTGGGCCGCTCCCGGGTTGACCGCGCGCGTGCCCGCGCCGGAAGGCGCCGCGGCGACTCCGCGCGTCGAAAAGGCCGCCGGCGCGGTACGCTTGCATGCGGGCGCGGTCTCGGCGGTTTTCGATGCAACGAACGGAACCCTTCGCGAGGTGCGCAACGGCAGCCGCACTTTCGCGCTGGCCAATGGCCCGCGCCTCAGCTTCGCGCGCCCGGCGGCTGCCAACGCCGTGCAGTGGCTTGTTTTGCCCATTGCCGGCGATGCCGGATGGACATCGTCTCCCGAAAACCCCGCCCTCACCGCGCGCCTCGATGCGCCGCAAATGGCCAACAACATTGAGGTCACGGTGGATTACCCCCGCACCGTCGCCTGGGTGGGATACCAGCTCGATGTCTCGCCGGATGGCCAGAACTGGAAGACCATTTACGGCGGCACGCGCCGCTCCGGCGACGGCAAACTCTTCGCCTTCCCTCCGCAAAGGGTGGCGGCGGTGAGGCTTTCGCACTTTCGGCGCGAGGATGGACAGGCGGTCACCGTTCGGGGCTGGCGCGTGGGCTATGCCGCGGCGCGCTTCCCCGCCGTCTCGAACGCCGCCGCGAAAGTGTCGAGCGGCGCCGGACGCGATCCTCAAACAGGCAAGCCGGCGGCCTGGCTTGAGAGCGTGGGCGCGGCTGGGCTGACTCGTTTCCGCTGGACGTTGCAGGCCGATGGCGCGTTGCGGCTCGATTACGAGTACGCATTGGATGGCGACTACGAATACTACGGCATCTCCTTCGATTATCCGGAAGCCCAACTGCGCTCCATCCGCTGGCTGGGCGGAGGCCCGTATCGGGTCTGGCAAAACCGCTTGCGCGGCGCTTCGCTTGGCGTGCATGAAATCGCGCGCAACGAGGTGCAGCCGGGCGAGAACTGGGATTACCCGGAGTTTCAGGGGTATTTCTCCGGATTACGCTGGGCGCGCCTGGAAGAGGCCGGCGGCCCGCTGTGGGTGGCCAGCGCGCAGCCCGATATCTATCTCCGCATCGGGACGCCGCGCTTCAGCCTGCTGAACACCAGCCCCGATTTTCCGGATGGCGACTTGTCGTTCCTGCACGCCATCGCACCGATGGGCTCGAAGTTCCTCGGCCCGGAGAACAGCGGCCCGCAAAGCCAGTGGAGCAAGGCCTCGGGCACGCACAAGGGTTCGCTGGTTTTCCGCTTCGGAATGTGAGGGTAGGACAGACCATCGTTTTTGATGGTCTGTTGGGATGGAGTTTCATGAAAACCCGAGCAGTGGGCAGGCGGAACCGCCCGCCCCACCGTGGGCCTTCAGGTGCTTTTCGACCCTGTCAAAGTGCGGGGCTTGACAGACGGCGAAAACCGATCGTCCGTCCCACAAGGCCTGGGCCCGAGAATTGACAGACGGCGAAAACCGACCGTCTGTCCCACATCGCGGCAAGCCACAAACGCAGTCTTTTCGACGAACCCCGGAGGGGTGAAAGAAAATAGCCCATGGCGCGAGCCATGGGTCAGACCCAGGTTTAGCAAGCCCCGTAGGGGCGAAAGAAGCGGCCTGAACATGCGAACGGTTCCACATGCCAAGCGGATCTTACGCCCCTCCGGGGCTGCCGAAATTCCGCCCGGTTCCCACGGCTGACGCCGTGGGCTACTATCTTTCACCCCTTCGGGGTTGAAAACCGTTGCGGCTAGCGAAGAAGTTGAGGGACAGTAGTGCAGAGATCGGGGATTACCCTCTGAACTCCATGGCCCGCGCGAACATCACCGCCGGGTTGTCGCGCAATTGCGCCAGGACCGTTTCGGGAACCAGCTCGTCGGTGGAAACCACGGCCACCGCTTCGAGCGGCTCGCCGGGGGCGGACGGGGCGTCGCGGCGCCCCAGGGAGAAGTTGGCGATGTTGATGCTGTTGCGGCCCAGAACCACGCCCACGTGGCCGATCACGCCGGGCACGTCGCGGTTCTTCATGAAGATCAGGCGGCCGGCCAGCTCGGCTTCGCAGAAAATGCCGTCCACCTGCATGAGGCGCTGCTTGCCGAGCAGAACCACGCCTTCCACCCTGGTCGCGCCGCGGTCCGTCTCGAGCTCGATGCGGATGGAATCCATGGGGCCGTAGAATTTGTCGTGCTGCTCGGCCACGTCCCAGCCGCGCTCCTCGGCGATCTGCATGGCATTCACCAGGTTGGCCCGGTTCGATGTGGAACGGCTGAGCGCGCCGGCCAGGCCGGCGTTGCGCAGCAGGCCGGTGCCCATGCCGAAGATCTTGCCGGAATACACCATGCGCAGGCGGCGAGGATTGCCGGTGGCCACGTTGGCCGCGAAGGCGCCCAGGCGCTCGGCCAGGGTGGCGTAGGGGCTCAGGGCGCGGTACTGCTCGGGCGACAGGGCCGGCATGTTCACCGCGTTGATGGCCACCCCGCTGGTCAAATACTCCACAACCTGCTCGGCGATGCGTACGCCCACGATTTCTTGCGCTTCCTCCGTCGATCCGCCGATGTGCGGGGTAGCCAGCACGGCCTCGCAGCCGAAGAGCGGGAACCCGGCGGGCGGAGGCTCGGTGGAGAACGCATCGAGCGCGGCGCCGGCCACCTTGCCGGATTGAATCGCTTCGTACAGCGCCGCTTCATCCACCAGCTCGCCGCGCGCGCAGTTCACCACCCGCACGCCCTTCTTCATGCGCTCGAAGGCGGCGTGCGAAAGCATTCCCTGGGTCTCGGGGGTGGAAGCCACATGGAGCGTAATGTAGTCGCTGGCGGCGTAGAGCGCGTCGAGATCCACCAGTTCCACGACGAGGTCCTGCGCGATCTTCGAGGTGACGTACGGATCGTGCGCCACGATGCGCATTTCGAAGGCGCGGGCCCGCTTCACCACCTCGCGGCCGATGCTGCCCAGGCCGATGATGCCCAGCCGCTTGCCGCGCAGCTCATTGCCCATCAGCTTCTTCTTTTCCCACTTGCCCGCGCGGGTGGAAGCGCTGGCTTGCGGAATATGGCGCGCCATGGCCAGCATGAGCGCAAGGGTGTGCTCGGCTACCGAGACGGCGTTGCCGCCGGGCGTGTTCATCACCAGCACGCCGGCTTCGGTGGCGGCGTCCAGGTCCACGTTGTCCACGCCCACGCCGGCGCGGCCAATTACGCGCAGTTGGGGCGCCTTCTCCAGAACGGCCGGAGTTACCTGGACGGCGCTGCGGACCAGCAGGGCATCCGCTTCGGCAAGATGTTGGGCGTATTCCTTGGGATTGGAGACGATGACATTCCAGCCGGGCTGCGATTTCAATAATTCGATTCCAGCCGCGGCGAGCGGTTCGGCGATAAGGATATTCATGGTGTGTGCCTAACTTGTGGGGCAGGCGCTTTCGCCTGCCAACCGGCTTCTAACAACTTTCTGACGATCGCAACCGCTCCCTGACGGTCGCGGCTCGTTGTTATATGGTCGCGGCTCGTTGTTATATGGTCGCGACTCGTTGTTATATCGAGGCGCGACCGTGAGGGAGCGGTTGCGACGCGTTTTCACGGTTTCGGTTTCACGGCGGCGTTCGCGTATACTTCCTGCGCGGCCGCCACGCCGGTTCCATACGGCACTGGGTGGCCGTTGGCGTTGAGTATGATTTCCAGCTCGGCGATCACCGCGAACAGGTCCGCGAAATCGAAGTAGCCCAGGTGCGCGATGCGGAAAATCTGGCCTTTCATGGAGCCCTGCCCGTTGGCGATGATGGCCCCGAAGCGCGTCCGGAACTCTTTCACAATCACGCCGGAATCCATCCCCATGGGGGCTTTTATGGCGGTCACTGAAGACCCCGACGAGCCCGCCGCGAACAATTCCAGTCCCAGCTTCGCCACCGCGGCGCGGGTGGCCTGAGCCAGAAGCTGCGCGTTCTCGATGAGGTTCGCCATGCCGATCTGCTTGACGTACTGCAGCGCCACGGCCAGGGCCAGAATGAGGGCCGTGGCGGGAGTCCAGCTCGATTCCCCGCCGTCCCCGCTCTTCTTCTCTTTCTTGAGATTGAAATAGTAGTGCGGCAGGGTGGCCGTATCCGCCAGCTTCCAAGCTTTGGGGCTGATGGCCATGAAGGCCAGGCCGGGCGGAATCATGAAGGCTTTTTGGGAGCCCCCGATGGTCACATCGAGGCCCCAGCCATCGATATCGAGCGGCATGGTTCCCAATCCGGTGATGGCGTCGAGCACGAAAATGGCGTCCGTTTTGGCCACCGCGCGGGCCATGGAACGGACGTCGTGGACCGCGCCGGTGGAAGTTTCCGAGGCTTGCGCAAATACGGCCTTGGTGGCCGGTTCGGCGGCCAGCGCGGCTTCCACGCGCTCAGGAGACACCACGTCGCCATAGGGCGCCGTGAGTACGGTAGCGTCCAGGCCGTAGGCCTTGGCGATCTCGGCCCACCGTTCGCCGAATTTGCCCGCCGAGCAGACGATGACCTTGTCGCCCCGCGAGAACAGGTTCGAAACCGCGGCGTCCATGGCGCCGGTTCCCGAGGCCGCGAACATGAGCACGTCGTGGGTGGTTCCCATGACTTCTTTCAGGTCCGCCAGGCAGGCGCGATAGGCCTTACGGAAATCCTCGGTCCGGTGGTGGATATCCGAGGCCATCATGGCGTGCAGCGCCGGCGGATAAAGGGGCGTCGGGCCGGGAGTAAGGAGTCGTTGCTTGTGAATGTGCATCGGTCGACCTTCTGAGTTGGGAATACTATTAGATAGAATATCAGACATTATTTGGCCCTTCGCAACTGGTTGATTCTGCGTTGAATCAGCGGCCGCTTCGGCCAGGCTGGGCCATTGAGCGCGGGTTCGACCAGCGGTCAAGGACGGCCGGGACGGTAGTCCTCAATACGAACAGTCGGTGAGGACCGGACAGTAACTGATGTAGTCCTGGTAGCGGCTGGCGAGGCTCTTGTGCACGTATTGATCGTCGACCCACCAGGACCGCACCAAGACGTAACCGTGGGCCGCCAGCAGCTTGTGGATCGCCTCCCGCTTTGGCGCTTCGTAATTGTGCTCCACGGTGAGGCATCCGATCTGGTATCGATCGAGCGAGAGGCCGCGCAGAACGTCGTATTCGGCGCCCTCGACGTCAAGGCTCATGAAGTCGATGTAGTTCGGAGCGTGCGCTTTGGCCAGAATCTCGTCCAGAGTAGCGGTGACGAGCTCCACCAGCGGAGCCTGCGCCACCCTGTTCTTATGCGTGTTCAGGTCGTCGATGATACCGCCGAGATCTCCCGCCGCGCGGAATTGGACATGCTTGCCGCTCTCGCTGAACACGGGCTGAGTGAATACCTGGCACGTGCGCCTGCTCATGTTCTTGGGGAACGGATCGATGCAAACCCCCTTCCACCCGAGATCGTCCAGGAGCTTCGTGTTGGATATAAATACGCCGTCCGCGGACCCGACGTCCACGTAGTAGCCGTCCCGTTTGCCCGGGGCGATGCCGTGTACGACCCACAGATCCTGGCCGAATTGACTGTAACTCTTTTCGCGCCCAGTTATGCCGGCCAGAGCGCCGCGGATCGCCTCGCGATCTGACGCCGCATATCTGAAGGTATACCGCTCATACAAACGGCCGAACTTGACTCCTTCGCGAAACGCGAATAGACCGCCGCCCGCCACGCAGACCGCGGTCACAATCGCCCATGTTCGCTTGAGGCTCCAGATGCGCATACTTCGCTAACCTTTCCACGCCCACCCCGGCGGACCGCCGGCTGGTTTGGACTTCCAGGTCCTATTGTATAAGCCAAACCGCCATCCTTTGGTCCTCCGAGTTGCAGCAGGTGGCAGGCCGCGGCTGACGAACTGGAAGCGCTCCCGGCCGGAAAGGTCGTACCAAACGGGAACAAAAAACGCCAAAGAAAGCGCGGCCTTATAATATCAGACAATATGCCCCTCATCGACCAAGTGCAGAAGGACATGGTGACGGCCATGAAGAGCAGGGCGGAGGCGCGTCTCAGCGCGCTCCGCATGATCAAGGCCGCGCTCATGAAGTGGAAAGCGGATTCGCCCAAGCCGCTCGACGAAGCGGCTGAAATGCAGGTTCTCAAATCGCTCGTCAAACAGCGCATCGAGGCCGCCGAGGCGTTTCGCAAAGCGGGACGCGAAGAGCAGGCGCAAAAAGAAGAGGCCGAGCGCGCGCTGATTGAGAGCTACCTGCCAGCGGCGGCCAGCGAAGAAGAGATGGACGCCGCGATAGCCGAAGCCCTGGCCGAAACCGGCGCGCCTTCGCTCAAGCAGATGGGCGTGGTGATGAAGGCCGCGCAGGCCAAGCTGGCGGGCAAGACCGTGGACGGAAAAGCGCTGAGCGATAAAGTGAGGTCGCGATTGCAATGACGCCTTCCGAACCGAACACTTTCCGGCCATATGTGCCGGATAACACTACCATGCGCGAGTTCACCATCCGCGCCATCGTCTTGGGTCTGATCATGACCGTGGTCCTGGGCGCGGCGAACCTGTACCTGGGCTTGCGGGCCGGCATGACCATCGCCGCTACCTATCCGGCGGCGGTCATCGGCATGGCCGTGCTGCGGCTGATGAGGGGCTCGGTGCTCGAAGAGAACATGGCCCGCACCATCGGCTCGATCGGAGAATCGGTGGCGGCCGGCGCGGTGTTCACCATCCCGGCATTCGTGCTCTCCGGCGTGTGGCCGGCCTTCGACCTGGAGCACGGGTACTGGAAATCGGTGGCCCTGATGGCGGTGGGCGGCACGCTGGGCATTCTGTTCGTCACCCTGTTGCGCCGCGTCATGGTGGAGGACCCCGCTCTTCCCTTCCCCGAATCCGTGGCGGCGGCTGAGATCCATAAGGCCGGCCAACAGGGCGCGCGGGCGGCCAAGATCCTGTTCGCCAACATGGGCGTCGGCGCGGTGGTATTCTTCCTTGGCGCCATCAACGTCTTCGACGCCAGCAAGGATTTCCTGGTTCGTGTGGGCAAACTGGGGTTCAGCTCGGTCCGGCTCACGCGGATGCCTGGCGCCCCCGTGCTGCCAGCCGGCGCCATGACCACGTTTTCCGCTCCCGCTATCAGCCCGGCCTACCTTGGCGTGGGTTACATCATCGGACCGCGCCTGGGAGCCCTGAACTTCGCCGGCGGCGTCTTTGCCTGGGGCCTGCTGGTGCCGCTGCTGGTCTTCTTTCTGGGCCCGCAACTGGCGCCAAACGTGGCTGGGGAACGGGGCTGGGCGGATGTGGCCGGTTCCACGTGGTATAACGTCGTACGTCCCATCGCGGTAGGCGGCATGTTGGTGGGCGCGTCGTGCACGCTTTTCAAGATGAGAAAGAGCCTGGGGATCGGGATGAAGCGGGCGGTGGCCGACCTGAAGAAATCGGCGGCGGCGCATGAGTCCACCACCCGCACCCAGCGCGACCTCAACAGCAAGTTCGTATTCGGCGGGCTGGCGGTGGTGTTCGTGTGCATGGTGGCGTTGTACTACTACTTCTCCAAGGTGATCGACGGAGCGGTTCTGGCGGCCATCGTCATGCTCGTGCTGGGGTTCTTCTTCGCGGCCGTCTCGGGCAACCTGGTGGGCATGATCGGCTCGTCGAACAACCCCGTCTCGGGCCTGACCCTGTGCACGCTGGTGGTGGCGGCGCTGCTGATGGTGGCCCTGGGCCTGCGCGGCAATGCGGGCATCGCGGCCGTGCTGGGGGTGGCGGCGGTGGTGTGCGTCTCCTCGGCGGTGGCCGGGGAGATGCTGCAAGATCTGAAGGCCGGGCACATCCTGGGCGGCACGCCTTTCCGTATGCAGATCGGCGATCTGCTGGGCGTGGCGGTCTCGAGCCTGGCTCTCTTTTTCCCGCTGATGTGGCTGCATCGCGCCTACACCTTCGGCACGCCGCAACTTCCCGCGCCGCAGGCCGGCCTGATGGCTTCCCTCGCGCAGGGCATCGTGGGCGGCAATATGGCGTGGCCGTTGGTGGTGGTGGGCATATTCATGGGCTTCGGGCTGATTTTGGTCGAGGTGAAAAGCCCCATGCTGTTTTCGGTGGGAATGTACCTGCCGCTCGAAACCACATTCGCCATCTTCGTGGGCGGCCTGTTCCGCTGGCTAACGGATAAGTACCGCGACAAGGGCAATTTCAACGATGCGCAGAAGGCCCGCATCGAAAATGCGGGGGTGCTGACGGCCGCCGGCCTGATCGCCGGAGAAGCTCTCTGCGGGCTCCTGGTGGCGGGCTTCCGCGCGGCCGAGAAATCCAAAGGGCACGCCATCCTGCCGGACCTGGCATGGCGAGGCTCGGGCTGGCTGTCCATCGCGGTTCTGGTGGCGCTGGCCCTGCTCATGATTCGCCTGCCGCTGGCGAGCGCCGGCCGTCCCAGCGAGCCAGCGCCGCCGACGGCTATCATGTAATGTATGCGGCCAACGGCGGATGCCACTCCCGAAGCCTGGAAGGTGTTTCTGGATATTCAGCGGCGCATGACGCCTGGGGAGAAGATCCGGCGCGTTTTCGAGTTGAGGGATCTCGCGCGCCGCCTCATGAACGAGGAACTGCGCAGGAGGCATCCCGAGGCGCACGAGCGGGAGATTTTCCTGCGAGCGGCCCGGCAGACACTTGGGCCGGAGTTGTTCCTCAGGGCCTATGGCGACGTCCTGCCGGAGGACGGCCCCGCGGACTCCGGAATCGGGGAGTGGGCCGGGGAAGAGGCGGACCGCAGCAGATTTGAAGCGCCTTTCCTCTCGCCGTCAATGGGCGGCGATTCGAGCTAGGGCTCTGACCGTGTGATTCCTTTCTTAAGACCGCGGGCCGGACATGTCCGGCCCCTACACCATGCCGTAGGGGCCGGGCACGCCCGGCCCGCAGCGAGGGAACTAATCAGATGGTCACTGCGCGAGGCGCGCTACGCCGGGATATCCACCTCCCTCAAGTTCACATCCCCCGCCGGTTCCTTTGCCACTTCCAAGTACTCGCGAAGCGCCTCGCGAATATTCGCGAGGGCTTCCTCTTCGGTGGCGCCCTGCGACCAGCAGCCAGGAAGTCCGGGACAAGAAACGCTGTAGCCCTCTTCGGTTCGGACGAGGGCAACCGGGTATTTCATAACTCCCACCGTAGCGCGCCATGGTTATGATCGCACCGGCTTGCACCTGGACCTCGCGCGCCCGGACCGTGCTGACCGTAGCAATATGTATCTTTTGCGATACAATAGTGGAATGGATCCCATTCCGCGCGAGGTCCGGCTTTGCGAGGGCGGGAAGGGGCAGTGTCCTTTCGACGCGTGGCTCAGCAGGCTTCGAGACGCGAAGGGCCGGGCGATCATTCGCGAGCGGATTGCGCGGCTGACGCTCGGGAACTTCGGCGATTCCAAACCCCAGGCGACGAGGTATTTGAGCTTCGCGTGGCGTTTGGTCCGGGGTTTCGCATCTATTACGGCTTGGACGGGAAAAGGATCGTGGTGCTGCTCCGCGGCGGCGATAAGAGATCCCAGAAAGCCGACATTAAGGCGGCGAAGGCGTACTGGGAACAGTATAAGAGGCTAACAAGGTAATGCCGAAAGGGTATCGCAGTTACGAAGAGAGCCTGAGCGAGGCGCTGAAGGACCCCAAGGAGGCCGCGGAGTACCTAAGCGCCTGCCTGGAAGGAGGGTCGCGGGAGGTGTTCCTGCTGGCGTTGCGGCAGGTCGCGGCGGTGCATGGCGTTGGGCTCGTGGCCAAGCGGAGCCGCTTGGGCCGCGAGTCGCTCTACCGCACGCTCTCAGACAAGGGAAACCCGACTCTGGAGACGCTGATGCGGCTGCTGGATGCGGCCGGACTGAAGCTGTCGGTGTCCGCCAAGAAGCGCGTGCGGCGAGCGGCGTAATTCGCCCGCCCGCCGTGTTTGCTGAAAGTTGATAGCTGAAAGCTGAACGCTATTTGCCTTCCTTACCCGCTCATCGACCCCAAGAACTCGGCGTTGGTGCGGGTCTTGACCAGCTTGTCGAGCAGCAGCTCCATGGTTTCGACCGAGGACAGCGGGCTGAGCACCTTGCGCAGGATCCAGATGCGGTTGAGCTCGTCCTTGGGCAGCAACAGCTCTTCCTTGCGCGTACCGCTCTTGTTGATGTCGATGGTGGGGAAGACGCGCTTGTCCACCAGCTTGCGGTCCAGGTGGATTTCCATGTTGCCGGTACCCTTGAACTCTTCGAAGATGACGTCGTCCATGCGGCTGCCGGTATCGATCAGGGCGGTGGCGATGATGGTCAGCGAGCCGCCTTCCTCGATGTTGCGGGCGGCCCCGAAGAAGCGCTTGGGCCGCTGCAGGGCGTTCGAATCCACGCCGCCCGAGAGCACCTTTCCGGAGGGCGGCACGATGGTGTTGTAGGCGCGCGCCAGGCGGGTGATGGAATCGAGCAGGATGACCACGTCGCGTTTGTGCTCGATCAGGCGCTTGGCCTTCTCGATCACCATCTCGGCCACCTGCACGTGGCGCGTGGCGGGCTCGTCGAAGGTGGAGCTGATGACCTCGCCGCGCACGCTTCGCTGCATGTCGGTGACTTCCTCGGGGCGCTCGTCGATCAGCAGCACGATGAGGGTGACTTCGGCGTGGTTGGTGGTGATGGAGTTGGCGATGCTTTGCAGGAGCATGGTTTTGCCGGTGCGCGGCGGCGATACAATCAGCCCGCGCTGCCCCTTGCCGATGGGGGTGAGCAGGTCCATCACCCGGCCGGAGTAGTTCTCGCGCGCGGTTTCGAGCTTCAGCCGCTGGTTGGGATACAACGGCGTGAGATTGTCGAAGAAGATTTTGTTGCGGGCTTCCTCGGGCGGCTCGAAGTTGATGGCATCCACCTTGATGAGGGCGAAATAGCGCTCGCCTTCCTTGGGCGGGCGGATCTGGCCGGAGATGGTATCGCCGGTGCGCAGGTCGAAGCGGCGAATCTGCGACGGCGAAACATACACGTCGTCGGGGCCCGGCAGGTAGTTGTACTCGGGGGCGCGCAGGAAGCCGAAGCCATCCGGCAGGCACTCGAGTACGCCTTCGGAGAAGATCAGGCCGCTTTTTTCCGCCTGCGTCTGGAGGATCTTGAAAATCAGCTCCTGTTTGCGCAGGCCGGCGGCGCCGGCGATGCCCATATCCTTGGCCACCTGGTTGAGCTTCTGGATGCTCATGTCTTTCAGCTCGACCAGATCGAGCGTAGGGGTGCCGTTGCGGACGCTCTGGGCAGCCTGCGCCTTGCGCCGCTGCTGGGGACTCATGTGGGCGATTGGAACCGGCTGCTCGGCGGGGGCCGGAGCGGGCGGTTCGGCGGGTTTGGCCTCCGCCGCCGGCGCGGGCGGCGGCGTCAGCGCGGGCTTCACCGGGGCGCGCTCCGGGCGCTCGGCCCGTTCGGGGTAGACCTTTTCGGCGGGCTTCTCGCCGGCCTCGGGGCCGGAACGGTTCAAGGCAGCCTCGCGTATCGGGGCGTTGGCATCGCGGGCCGGCGGCCCAACGGGCGCGCCAACCTGTTTTTCGGCGGGCTTCTCAGGTTTATCCTGTGGCGGGACGTTTTCTAACGGGGTGATGTTGTCGTTATTGCTTGCCAAATTTCCCTCACTCCCCGGCCGGTTAAGGCCGAGAACGGCAACGGCTCCACGCCACCCTGGCGGATGGCGCGCAGGCCGCGCTCTTCATCGGATTGATTGAGTTTGTCGATCTTTGTAGCTACTACCACGTACTGCTTGCCGCGATCGTCGAGCCATCGCTTCAAGTCCAGATCCTTGTCCATCCATCCACGACGGCTGTCGAGTATCAGGCAGGAAAGCTTCAGGGTTTCCCGCTCCTCCAAATAGCGCTCGATCAAGCGACGCCAGCGCGCCACTTCCGGCGCCGGCGCGCGGGCGTATCCGTACCCGGGCAAATCGACGAAATAGAACGCTCCATCGATTCGATAGAAGTTGACCGTTTGCGTGCGTCCCGGCGTACCGCTGGTGAAGGCCAGCTTCTTCTTCCCGACCAAGCAATTGATCAGGCTGGACTTGCCAACGTTGCTTCTCCCCAGGAACGCGATCTCCGGCAACCCGTCGGAGGGGAATGCCTCCGGGCTGCCTGAACTGATAACGAATTCAGCCTGCAAAGAACTTGTGTCCGCTCCCTCGCGGGTCCGCCGCGCGCTAGGCCCGCGGCGGCCGGCCCGGAACACCCCGGACCCTCCCGCAAGACCTAGTGCGCCCGGTTCTCCCCGGAGGGCTGCGCGCCGACGCTGGGGGCGGCGGCCGGCATGGGCAACGCCACAATCTCGCTTTCCAGCGCGATCTTCAGAACCTCATCCATGGAATCCACGAAGTTCAGCTTCATGGTCTTCTTGATGGCATCCGGGATATCGGGGAGATCTTTCTCATTTTCCCGAGGAATGATTGCTTCCATGATGCCATGACGGTGGGCCGCCATCAACTTCTCTTTTAGCCCGCCGATGGGAAGCACCTTGCCGCGCAGGGTGATTTCCCCGGTCATGGCCACGTCGCAGCGCACCGGAATCCTGGTGAGCGCGCTGCAAATCGTGGTGGCGAGCGTGATGCCCGCCGAAGGCCCGTCCTTGGGGATGGCGCCTTCCGGAACGTGGATATGCACGTCGAGGTTGCGGTAGAAATCGCGCGGCAGCCCCAGGGTATGAGCCCGCGAGCGGATGTAGCTCATGGCCGCCTGCGCCGATTCCTGCATCACCTCGCCAAGTTTTCCCGTGATGGTCAGCTTGCCCTTGCCCTCCATAAGGGTGCATTCCGTGGTCAGAATCTGGCCGCCCACTTCGGTCCAGGCCAAGCCCACCGCGGCCCCGATTTCGTTGCGCTTCTCGGCCACCAGGTCGCGGAACTTCCAGGGCCCCAGCAGGTCGGGGAGTTTCAGGCCGTCGATCACCGACTTGGCAACCGGCTTCTTGTCCTTCCCGCCCTGGGCATTCACCACCTTGCGGGCCACCTTGCGGCAGATGTTGCCGATTTCGCGCTCGAGGTTCCGGACGCCGGCCTCGCGGGTGTAATACTGGATCAGCCCGTTGATGCCGTCGTCGGCGAATTCCAACTGGTCGTTCGAGACCCCGGTCTGTTCCATCTGCTTGCGGACGAGGAAGCGTTTGGCGATCTCCATCTTCTCGAGCTCGGTATAGCCGGAGAGCCGGATCACCTCCATGCGATCCTGCAAGGCCGGAGGGACGGTGTGGAGAACGTTGGCGGTGGCGATGAAGAAGACCTGGCTCAGATCGTACTCCACATCGAGGTAATGGTCCACGAACATGAAGTTCTGCTCGGGGTCGAGCACTTCGAGCAGGGCGGCCGAAGGGTCGCCGCGGAAATCCATGGACATCTTATCCACTTCGTCCAGCATGAAGACCGGGTTGCGGGTGTCGGCCTTCTTCATCATCTGGATGATCTGTCCGGGCAGGGCCCCGATGTAGGTGCGGCGGTGGCCGCGGACTTCAGCTTCATCGCGCACGCCGCCCAACGAGAGGCGCACGAACTTCCGGCCGGTGGCCTTGGCGATGGACATTCCGAGCGAGGTCTTGCCCACGCCCGGAGGCCCCACGAAACACAGAATGGATCCCTTGGGGTTCTTGACCAGCCGGCGCACGGCCAGGAATTCGAGGATGCGCTCCTTGATTTTCTCCAGGCCGTAGTGGTCCGCCTCGAGCACCTTTTCGGCGAACCTGAGATCGCGGATTTCCTTGGACTTCTTCTTCCACGGCACGGCCAGCAGCCAGTCCAGGTAGTTGCGCGAGACGGTGGACTCGGCCGACATGGGCGGCATGTTCTCCAGCCGCTTCAACTCGGTCATGGCCTTATCCAGAGCGTCCTTGCTCATGCCGGAAGTTTCGATCTTCTTCTTGAGCTCGTCGATTTCGCTCTTCTCGCCGCGCCCCAGCTCCTTCTGGATGGCCTTGATCTTCTCGTTGAGGTAATACTCCTTCTGGGCCTTTTCCATCTGCCGCTTCACGCGGCCCTGGATGGTACGGTCGACATTGAGCTTCTCGATTTCGATGTCGAGCATCTCGGCCACGCGGGTGAGGCGGTCGATGGGGTCGAAGATTTCGAGCAGCTCCTGCTTTTCCTCGATGTTGAGCTGAAGATTGGAACCCACGCTATCGGACAGCTTTCCGGGATCGGCCTCCCGGATGGCGGCCACCATGGTCTCGTAGTTGAGGTTCTGGGTGAGCTTGACGTACTGTTCGAAGAGGCCAGTCACGCGGCTGATGAGCGCATCCAGTTGAGGACCCGGCTCCACGCGGTAGGTCGAGGTGCGGACGGTGGCGTGGAAGAATCCCTCATCGTCCGCCACCGACACCACCTTGGCGCGCTCGACGCCCTCCACCAGCACTTTGATGTTGCCGTCCGGAAGGCGGAGACTCTGCACGATGTTGACGATGGCGCCGACGGAGTAGATTTCGTTGGGTTTGGGTTCGTCCACGGAGGCATCGTGCTGGGTGGCGAGAAAAATCTTCTTGTCGCCCGCCATGGCCGCTTCCAACGCAAGCACGCTCGATTCCCTCCCCACCACGAAGGGGGTCATCATGTAGGGAAAGATGACCACGTCGCGGATGGGCATCATCGGCAGTCGTCGCGTGTCGGATTTTTCCTTTTGAGTAAGCATTGTCCTCCCCAGGAGGGGGAATGCGCCACCCCTGGTCCCAGACTGCGTGGTTTGGGAAGTCTTGGGCTAACCGGCCTTTTCTAATATTGTAAGACTGATTTTCTGGCTCAGCACCATCTCTTTGGTGACCTGGAACTCCCGTACCTTCTTATACGAGGGCAGGTAGTACATCAGATCGAGCATCAGGTCCTCGAGAATCATGCGCAAACCGCGGGCCCCCACCTTGCGCTCCATAGCCAGATCGGCGATCGCTTCCAAAGCCTCGTCGCTGAACCTCAGCCGGACGTTCTCGAACTCAAACAACCTCTGGTACTGCTTAATAATGGCGTTCTTGGGCCGGACCAGGATCTGCATCAGCGCGGAGCGGTCCAGGTCTTCGAGCACGGCGTTGACGGGCATGCGGCCGATGAATTCGGGAATGAAGCCGAACTTGATTAAATCGATGGGCTGCACCTGCGAGAGCAGGTCGATATCGCGCCGGCTGCCGTGCAAAGTCCGGATGGTAATCTTCTCCTCCTCCTGAAGGAACCCCATGGATTTCTTGCCGGTGCGCTTGGCGATGACCTTCTCCAGGCCCACGAAGGCGCCCCCGCAGATGAACAGGATGTTGGTGGTGTCCACCGGCGTGAACTCCTGATGCGGGTGTTTGCGGCCTCCCTGAGGGGGCACGTTGGCCACCGTGCCCTCGAGGATCTTGAGCAGGGCCTGCTGCACGCCCTCCCCGGAAACGTCGCGGGTGATGGAGGGATTCTCGTCCTTGCGGCAGATCTTGTCGATTTCGTCTATGTAGATGATGCCCTGCTGGCAGCGCTGCACGTCCCCGTCGGCGGCCTGCAAAAGCTTGAGGATGATATTCTCGACGTCTTCGCCAACATAGCCCGCTTCGGTCAGGGTGGTGGCATCCACGATGGCGAACGGCACATCGAGAATCTTGGCCAGCGTCTGCGCCATCAAGGTTTTTCCGGTGCCGGTGGGACCGATGAGCAGGATGTTGGATTTCTGCAGCTCCACGTCCGTATTCCGGATCCGGTTCATGTGGATGCGCTTGCAGTGGTTATAGACCGCGACCGCCAGCTTCTTCTTGGTGGATTCCTGCCCGATCACGTATTGATCCAAGAACTCCTTCACTTCCAAGGGCTTGGGAATCCTGTTGGAGGATCCAGAGGGTGGCTCCACCTTGTCGTCTTCGAGGATCGAGTTGCATACGGCGATGCACTCGTCGCAGATGTAGGCGCGGGGATAGTCGCTGGGGGAGGAGATCAGTTTGCCGACTACGTCCTGGCTCTTATGACAAAACGAACACCGCAAAGCATCATCGGATCCGGCGCGCTTCACGTAGTCATCTCCTCTTCCGACTGGGAATCTTGTTGATCGATCCCGAGGGTTGCCTTACCCTGTCGTCTTCCAGGATCGAGTTGCACACGGCGATGCACTGGTCGCAAATATAAGCGCGGGTATAGTCGCTGGGGGAGGAGATGAGTGCGCCGACTTCGACCTGGCTCCTATGACAAAACGAACACCGCAAAGCATCATCGGATCCGGCGCGCTTCACGCAGTTTTCTCCTGCCCCGATGCCGGGCGGGAGCCGGACCACGCTCTCGTACGGCCGGTGTGGGGAACCTCAATCCGTTTCGTCTCTATTATCACCTGAATTCAAGTCCTTGGCAATGCGCGCTTGGCGCTCAAAGCGGGGGAGTGGTACTGCTCCCTATCCCTTCCACACGGCTTGACAGACGAAAGCGTCTGTCCCACCCTTCCCGTCACATTACTATTCGGCGGTTTTCCGAGCATGTTCGAAGAGAAAACTCAGGGTTTTCTCGGTCTGTATATGGTTGGCGATGCGGCCCAGGGTTCCGTCCTTCTCGAAGCGTATGCGCACGGCGGCCACCGGTTCGCGCTGCTGGCGCGCCACGCGCTCCACCTCGCGGTCCACGTCGTCGCGGGTGGCGTGGATGGATTCGCGCTCGGCCACGCGGCCGAGCAGCAGCGAGGCCTTCACTTCGCGCACGGCCTTATCGCGCTGCGTTTCCTTGAGTTTATCCCAGTCCAATTTGAGGGAGCGCGGATCGACGCCCTGCGCCGCCATGGCGCCGAGGCTCTGTTCCACGCGGCTGCGAATCTGGCGCTCCACGAAGACCTCGGGGACCGGGAAATCGTGGGCGTCCACCAACCGGTCCACAATCTTGTTCTTGGCCGCCTCCTGGGCCTCCTGCTGGCGCTGGGCGAAGATGGCCTTGCGAACGGCCTCGCGAAGCTCGCCCAGGTCGCGGTAGTCGCCAACTTCCTGGGCGAAATCGTCATTCAATTCCGGCAGTTCCTTGCGCCGGATGCCCTTGACGGTGGCGTGGAACTTGACGGTGCGGCCGGACAAGCGGGCCGAGCCATAATCTTCGGGGTAGGCGACTTCGAATTCCCTCTCGTCGCCCGGAGAAAGCCCGCGCAGGTTCTCGGTGAAGGCCGGAAGGGTGTCCGCCCCGCCGATCTCGAGGACCATTTCATCCTGGCTGACGGGTTCGCCCTCCACCCCGGCGGTGCTTTCCAGGCCCACTACGGCGAAATCGCCATCGGCGATGGCGCGCGGCTCGATATTGATGTACTGGGCCTTCTGGCCGCGGATTTCCTCGAGGCGCTGGGCCACGTCGTCGTCGGAAACCTCGGGATCGCTATAGGGAACCTCAACGCCCTTGTACTCCCCCAGCTCGATTTGCGGAATCACTTCGAACTTGGCGGTAAAGCGGAGCGGTTCGCCCTCGTGGAAGTGGACGTCCTCGATATCGGGCGTGCCCACTACGTTGAGGTTCTCGGCCTCGAACTGCTTTTGCAAAAACTTGGGAATCAGGTTTTCGATCACCCGCTTGCGGATGTCGCCGGCGAACTCCTTGCGAATGATCGAAACGGGCGCCTTGCCGGGACGGAAGCCGCGCAGCTTGGCGTGTTTCTGCGCTTCACCGAGCGCGCGGGCGGTTTCCGCCTCCACTTCGCGAACAGGGATGGAGATCTCCAGCGAATGCCTGCAACCTTCGATTAAAGCCAAGTGGATTTGACCTCAGGGAAAAGACGTTGTGGCGTAAGTCCCATGATAGCACGGGAGAGCGCGGCTACGGCTCGTTAGCGCGCGGCTTGGGTGGGCAGCGGACTGGCGCAGGCGGCGCAGCGGCGGGCGGCGATGGGGACGTCGGTCAGGCACTCGGGGCACTTCCGGGTGGTGGGGTCCGGCGGCGCCTCGCCCCGGCTCATCCGCTCCATCAGCCGGTTCACCGGCAGCACCACGAAGAAGTAGACCGCCGCGCCGATCAGCAGGAAAGAAACCAGGGCGTTGAGGAAGTCTCCCAACTTGAAGGCGCTGCCGTTCACCGTGAATCTCAGGGCGGAAAAATCGGGTTTGCCGGCGATGGCGGCGATCAGCGGGTTGAGGAGGTCCTCCACCAAAGCCGTCACCACTTTGCCGAAAGCCGCGCCAATGACCACGGCTACCGCCAGATCGAGGGCGTTGCCCCGAAGCAGGAACTGTTTGAAGCCCTTCAGCATGAGAATTCTCCTTTGGGAAATCACCAACCCGACCGCTCCCTGAGGGCCGCGGCTCGCCAAGGTCTTAGCGAGCCGCGACCCTCAGGGAGCGGTCGGCCAACGCAGGTTCTAGTCCAGGATGCGACAACTACGCGCCCGAGCGCAAGAACTTTGTCAAACGATCCATGGCGGGCTCCAGGATGGAGCGCTCGGCGGCGAAGCAGATGCGCACGAAGCCCTCGCCGCCCTCGCCGAAGGCCACGCCCGGCGCCAGGCCCACGCGCGTCTGCTCGAGCAGACGGCGGCAGAAGCCGAAAGAATCCCGCAAGCCGTCGATGCGCGGAAAAAGGTAAAACGCGCCGTCGGGGGTAGGCAGAGTCAGCCCCTTCACGCCGCCGAGGGCCTCCAGGCAGAAATCCCGATTGGCCTTCAGCCGCGCGAGCATGCATTCCAGCTCCGGCTCGCCATCGGCGAGGGCGGTTTCGCCGGCTTTCTGGGCGAAGCTGGCGGCGTGCGTAATGACGAACTCGTTCAACACGGTGGCCTTGGCGGCCAAGTCCGCCCGGGCGATCAACCAGCCCAGGCGCCAACCGGTCATGCAGTAGCTCTTGGAGAAGGAATGCACCACCATCACGGCGTCGTCGCGAGTGGCGACCCGGAGGATGGAAGGGGCCGCGTCGCCCAGGCGCGCGCCGGCGTAATACAGCCGGTCGTAAACCTCGTCGGCCAACAGCCAGAGATCGCGCCGCCGCGCGAAATCGAGCAGCTTGCGCTGCTCCTCCTGGGTGGCCACCCAGCCCAGCGGATTGGAGGGCGAGGTGTAGACGATCAGACGGGTGCGCGGCGTGGCGGCGGCTTCCAAGGCGTCAAAATCCACGCCGTAACGGAGACCGTGCAGCGGGTGAGGGACGTGGCGCACTCTGGCGTTGGCCATCATCACGCTCGAGGAGCCGTTGGGCCAGGCGGGGGTGAGCATGATGGCCTCGTCGTCGGGGTCGAGCGCGCAACGGATGCCCATGTGGAGAGCCTGCATGCCGGAAGCGGTGACCAGGATTTCACGGGCCGGGTCCAGCTCCACGCCGTGCAGGCGGCGGTAGTTTTCGGCGATGGCCTGGCGCAGCGAGGGCAGACCGGCGTTCTCGGTGTAAAAGGTATAGCCCTCCTCGATGGCCCGCGCGGCCGCCTGCTTGATGTAGCGCGGGGTGGGCAGGTTGGACTCGCCGAAATACAGGCGCAGCACGCCATCGAGAGACATGGCTATCTCCGCCAGCTCGCGAATGCGCGAGCGGGGAACGTTCTGAACCGAGCGGGCAACCATGGGCATGGTATTCCTAAAGTATCAACATTGGAGCCCTGGGAACGCCAATTTCCCGATTGGCGGGGATGGCTTCGAGGAACCTCTCGACGGGCTCCCGCTCGATCGCAGCGGCTACGATCGTTCCCAGTGTTGCTATTCTGGAACTGGCGGGAAGCATGACCATTGAAGAAGTCAGGCGGAAGACAGCCCCGATTCTAGAACGGCACGGCGTGGCGTATGCCGCCGTTTTTGGCAGTGTCGCGCGAGGCGAAGACCGTCCGCGGAGCGACGTGGATCTCTTGGTGAGGCTGGGCCGTCCGATGGGGATGGTCGGTTTCATGCGGCTTATCCAAAACCTCGAAGAGATCCTTCAAACGAGAGTTGACGTGGTAACCGAGCAGAGTTTGAACGAGCGTGTTCGTCCGTATGTACTGCCCGATCTCAAGACCATCTATGAGAAGTGAGAAAAGCGATCGAGTATATCTCGAACGGATTCTGGATGCGATGCGAAAGATCCGGCAGTTTGTGGGTGGCGCGCAGTAGGGGCGCCCGTGGCAATACGCGCCTCTGAGCTTCTGATCCGCGCCCGTCGATGATGCTTCACTCCTGTTAATCCTTTTCTCTCCGAAATTCTCCGCGCCTCCGCGTCTCCGCGTCAAAGAAGCGCGCCGCACCCAGTCTCTCCCGCGCCCGCTGATAAGATGAATCATGGCGCGTGCGGATTGGAACGCCGCGGTCTCGGTGGAGCGATTCTTCCAGTTCGCGCTGCTGGGGCTGGTGGCCAGCGGATTCCTGGCGATCGCCGGGTCCGGCTATCTGGACCGGCCCACCATCGTCCTGGTGGCCGCCGGGCTGGCGCTCGGCGGACTGACGGTGGCCGGCGTGGCGCGGCTGGAGATTTCCGAACACATGGCGGCGGCCGCCACGGCGGCCTACGCCGGGTTCTTTCTGCTGGACCTGCTGGCGCTTTCCCACAACCTGCTGGCGGCCGCCGTGCACCTGGCGTTTTTCCTGGCGGTGGCGCGCACTCTCACCGCGCGGACCAACCGCGACTATCTCTACCTCGCGGCCATCGCCTGCGTGGAACTGCTGGCGGCCGCGCTGCTGTCCCTCGATCTCGGCTTCTTCCTGGCGCTGGCCGTATTCCTCCTGTTCGCCATGGCGGCGCTGACCGGCGCGGAGATCCGGCGCTCGATGGGCCGCGCGACGGCCACCGCCCGCGGAGGTTTGCGGCGGTTCCATGCGCGCCTGGCGGCGCTCTCGGTGTCCATCGCGCTGGGGATTCTAGGGCTGACCGCCGGGCTGTTTTTCATCCTGCCGCGCACCGCCGAGGCGGCCTTTTCGCACCTCGCGCGGCGCGCCCATGTGGCCGGGTTCGCGGACCAGGTAGCGCTGGGGCAGATGGGCGAAATTCGGAACAGCTCGCGAGCCGCGATGCACATACGCATCTGGAGCAGCGAAGATCCCGGCCCTTTGAAGTGGCGCGGCGCGGCCCTCGGCGATTTCGACGGCCGGCGCTGGAGCAACCTCGTCCGCCAGGGCGCTTACATCCGGATGGAGAACGGGCACGCCGACCTGGAAGACATCGACCACGGCCGCGGGCGGCATCTCAACTACCACGTGGATTTCGACGCTCTCGATGGCGACGCGCTGTTCTTCGCGGGCCTTCCCGAGAAGGTGGACCTGCGCTCGGCCTACCTGGTCCGCAGCGCGGAGGGAAACTACACCCTCGGCGCCCGGCCGCCCGAGGGGTTTCACTATGACGCTTACAGCCTGCTCGACGAACCGCCGGAAACGTCTTCCGGGCGCTATCCCCCGCCCGTGCTGCCCCTTAAGGAACGGGAACGCTATCTGGAGTTGCCCGGCCGTCTGGACGCACGCATCCCGGCGCTGGCGCGGGCCATGGCCGGCGCGGCCGGGTCCGACGTGCGGCGCGCCCGCGCCGTCGAGACGGCGCTCCGCCGCGACTACCGTTACTCGCTCCAGGGACCGGACCGTGAGACCGCCGATCCTCTGGCCGACTTCCTGTTCACACGCCGCCAGGGATACTGCGAGTACTTCGCCTCGGCCATGGCGGTGATGTTGCGGACCCTAGGCATCCCGGCGCGTCTGGCGACGGGCTTTCAGAGCGGGCAGTATAACCCTATCACGGAACTATGGGTGGTGCGCGCTTCCGACGCCCATAGTTGGGTGGAAGCCTGGATGCCGGGGCGCGGCTGGTCCACCTTCGACCCCACGCCGCCGGAGACGGCGCCGCGGCGCGCCGGCCTGCTGGCGCGCGCGGGCCTGTACCTGGATGCAGCCCAGATCTTCTGGGAGGAATGGGTGGTGAGCTACGACGAGGGGCGCCAGGGAACCCTGGCCGACCATATGGAACAAGGCGCCCGCCGCATGGGCATCCGCTGGTATGACGCCTTCTCCGCCCTGCAATCGGGTTGGAAGACCTACTCCCGGGCAGTGACGCGGACGGCGGCCATCCGCGCCGCCATCGTGGCGGCGGCGGTCCTTTGGGCGTGGCTTCTAGGGCCGCCGCTGGTGCGCGTGCTGCGCCTGCGCCAGCGCGTCGATCGCGTCCGCCGCGGGCAGGCCAGGGTGGGCGACGCCACGCTCCTGTACGAGAGAATGCTGGGCATCCTGAAACGCCGGGGATTTCAGAAACCCGCCTGGTTCACCCCCGCCGAGTTCGCCAACTCGATGCCACCCGGCCCCCTCGGGGCCGCCGTCGGCGAGTTCACGGTGGCATACAACGCCATGCGATTTGGCGGGCAAACCGGCGTCGCGCCGCGGCTTTCCTTGCTTTTGGATACGCTGGAGCATAGGCCCTGAGCCGGACGCCCCATCAGCCCGCCGAGCAGGCCGGCGCAGGCCGCCAGCCGGTCGGCGTCCCAGCCCGGCTCCGCCAGGGCCTTCAACACGCTCTCCAGCACTTCCCTTCTCTCCTCCTCGAATGAACTCGGCCGCAAGGGGTTCGGGCCAGTTCCGAAACTCGCGGCTACGCCCCGGCGGGACTTCAGGATCTCGATTGGATTCCGGGTTACGTGCATGTTCGCCCGGCGTGCGCGGCGGAGAGCTGGCAGCCGCGGCGCCGCCAAAAGACTTATCGGACGGGGGCCGGCGGCCTTTAACCAAGGGCCTGTCACGGAATAACCCAGACGGGCATTAACCCTTTCCCGCCATACCGCCGATAAGTGATTGGGGAGTCTCTATGATTCGGCTGACCCGGCTCAACCACATGCAACTGGTGCTCAATTCCGACCTCATCGAGCATATCGATGTCACCCCGGACACGGTCATCACCCTCACCACCGGGCAGATTCTGCGGGTGCTAGAAACCTCCCATGAGGTGGTGCGGCGGATCATCGAGTTCCGCCGCGGGATCCACGGGCCGCAGTGTCACCCCGCGGAACTGTGCGACGCCACGGACCTGGCGCCGGCGCCCGCGGAACCGCAACAGCAGCCGGAACAGCAGCCGGAACAGAGCTGAGACTTCATGGCGGAACAGCCGGCGGGAAAAAAGCAGGCCCCTAAAACGGCGCCTCCCACGAAAAAGCCACCCAAGAAAGCGGGGGCCAAGCTGGATCTTTCCACGGTGGCCGGAATCGGGCTGGCGCTCACCGGGATCATCGGCGGGCTAGTGCTCGAGAAAGGCAAGATCGGGGATGTCATGCAGAGCACCGCCGCCCTGATCGTGATGGGCGGCACCTTCGGAGCGGTGCTGGTGACCAACCCGCTGTCGGTGGTGATACGGGCGATACAGGGAATGAGGGGCATTTTCTTCGAACCGGCCAGCGCGGCCGCCGAGACTATCGAAACGTTGATCCAGTTCGCCACCAAGGCCCGCAAGAACGGCATCGTGAGCCTGGAAGCGGAAGGCACGGCGCTGACCGATCCGTTCCTCCGCAAATCGATCAACCTGGCGGTGGACGGCACCGACCTCCAGGAACTCCGCAAGATGATGGAAACCGATATGGCGCTGGGCGAACAGTCGTTGGAAGCGGAGGCCAAGGTCTGGGAGTCGGCCGGAGGGTACGCGCCCACCATAGGGATCATTGGGGCGGTGATGGGCCTCATCCAGGTAATGAAGCACCTGGAGGATATCAAGGAGGTGGGCCATGGAATCGCGGTGGCTTTCGTGGCGACGGTATACGGGGTGGCCTCGGCCAATATCTTCTTCATACCGGCGGCTAACAAGCTGCGCACGCGCGCGCGCCAGGCGATGCTGCATCAGGAAATGGTGCTGGAAGGAGTGATCGGGATAGTGGAAGGGCTGAACCCCACCCTGATTCGGATGAAACTGGAATCCTACAACCGGCACGGCCCGAAAGCCAAGAAGGCCAAACCGGCCGTGGCGCCGGCGGGCAAACCCGGCGCGGCGGCGAAGGCCAAACCGGTGGGCGCCGCGCCCGCGCCCGCGCCGGCGCCGGCCACCGCCGGAGCGGGAGGGCGTCCATGAAACGGACCAAGCCCGTGGCGCACGAGAATCACGAGCGCTGGCTGGTTTCCTACGCCGACTTCATGACCCTGCTTTTCGCTTTCTTCGTGGTGATGTTCGCCTCCACCCAAGCCGACAAGAGCAAGGCCAAAGCGGTCTCGGAGTCGGTGAAGGAGGCTTTGGAGCACGGGACTTTCAGCGCGGCCATCTCGGTGGTGCTGGGACGCGGCAGGCACGAATCCTCCACCCGGCAGGTCGCCAAGGGAGACCAAAAAGACGTTCCCCTGCCCCCTCCGCCGCCGCCCTCGCCTCCGGAAACGCCGCCTCACCCCGCCGACCTGGTGCAATCGCTGGCGGCCCTGCAGAAGGGCCTGGACGCCGAATTGAAGAGCGGCAAGGTGCACGTGCAACTGGAAATACGCGGGCTGGTGATCACCCTCCAGGAAGCCGCCTTCTTCGCCTCGGGGGACGATGCGCTGGCACCCAACAACATGCCGACTCTGGCGAAAATCGCCGAGGTGGTGCGGGGCGTTCCCAACCAGCTCCGGCTGGAGGGTTACACGGATTCCATCCCCATCCACAACTCGCGCTTCCGCAGCAACTGGGAGCTGTCGTCGGCCCGCAGCATCGCCATGCTCGAATTGCTGCAACAGCGGTTCGATATACCGTCCTCGCGCATGACCGTGGCCGGCTATGCGGAAAACGCGCCGGCCGACGATAACGACACGGCGGACGGCCGGGCGCACAACCGTCGCGTGGACATCGTGCTGCTGTCGGCCGAGGGCCAGAAAGGCGAGCCTCAAGCGGCGCCGGCGCCGGCGCCGGCGCCGGTGGCCGGGCACGCGGCCCAGCCTAAGCGAACTACGGCGAAACTGGGGCGGTGATGGGACCAGATTCAGCCGTGGAGCGGGCCTCCGGCCGGCGGCGCCGGCGTCCTTCCGGCGTTCTTCCGGCCGAGACGCTGCGAACTCTCGGATTATCGGAATCTTCCATAGACAACTTGAGAACGCCTAGGTCTTCGACCAGTTGATTTGTTCCTCGGAGCCTTGGGGCGGGCATGCCCGGCCCCTACGGGGCCGGCTCTCGGCAGCCAGGGCTATACTGAAATCGCAGCCTCCCTCCCATGGAACTCCGCGACAAAGCAGGCCAGCTTCCGCTTTCGCCCGGAGTCTATCTATACAAGGACGCCGGCGGACGCGTAATTTACGTGGGCAAAGCCAAGAGCCTGCGGCTGCGCGTGCGCAGCTACTTTTCGGAAGACAAGCTCGCCGACGTGAAGACCGGCACGCTGATCTCCGAGGCGTCGGACATCGATTACATTCTGGTGGACAACGAAAAAGAGGCGCTGGCGCTCGAGAACAACCTCATCAAGCAGTACCAGCCGCGCTTCAATGTTCTGCTGCGCGACGACAAGACCTACCCTTACGTCAAGCTGACTCACGAGAAGTATCCGCGCGTGTACGTGACCCGGCGCATTAAGAAAGACGGCGCGACTTACTTCGGCCCGTTCTTTCCGGCCAACCTGGCGCACCGCCTGACGCACTTCATTCACCGGCATTTCCTGGTTCCATCGTGCAAGGTGGACCTGACCCGCTATCATCCCAAGCCGTGCCTTCAGTACCATATTCACCGCTGCCTGGGACCATGCGTGGAGGGACTGACCAGCGACGACGCCTACGCCGCGGCGGTGAAAGACGTCCGGCTGTTTCTGGACGGGCGCCACGGCGACCTGGCGCGAGGGCTGCGGGCGCGCATGGAAGCGGCGTCCGCCGCGACGCGCTTCGAAGAGGCCGCCTCCCTGCGCGATTTGCTGGCCACCGTGGAAGAAATGGACCAGCGCCAGAAGATGGCGGCCGCCAAGGGGGACGACGTGGATATTATCGCCTGCTACGCCGAGCCGCCGCTGGTGGCGCTGAATCTCTTTCATCTGCGCAACGGCCAGATCGTGGACCGCCGCGAGATGTTCTGGGAAGATCAACTCGAGTTCGAGGAGCCGCTGTTCCTCTCTTCGCTGCTCAAGCAGATCTACCTGGACCAGCAGTTCATTCCCGCCGAGATTCATGTCCCCACGGATTTTGAAGACCGCGAAGCACTGGAGGAACTGCTCTCGGAAATGCGCAACCATCGCGTGGAGATCCGCACCCCGCAGCGCGGCCAGAAGAAGGCGCTGCTCGATCTGGTGGAGACAAACGCGAAGCACAGCTTCCACGCCCGGTTCCGTGTACTGAAGCCCTCCTCCCGGGCCATTCAGGAGGCCCTGCAAGACGCCCTCAACCTGCCGGCGGCGCCGGCGCGCATCGAGTGCTTCGATATCTCGCACATACAGGGGACCGACAAAGTCGCCAGCATGGTGGTGTGGGAGGACGGCAAGATGAAGAAGGCGGACTACCGCAAGTTCATCATCCGCACGGTGGTCGGCAACGACGATTTCGCCAGCATGAAAGAAGTGGTGACGCGCCGCTACCAGCGCTTGCAGGAGGAGAAGCGGGCCATGCCGGGGCTGGTGCTGATCGATGGCGGCCTGGGGCAATTGCACTCCGCCGCCGAGGCGCTGGAGGCGATCGGCATCAGCGATCAGCCGCTGGCCTCGATCGCCAAACGCGAGGAGATCATCTACGTGTACGGGCAGGAGGACGAGCCCATCGCGCTCGACCGCTTCTCGCCCATCCTGCACCTGATCCAATCGATACGCGACGAAGCGCACCGCTTCGCCGTCACCTTCCACCGCTCGCGGCGAAATGCGCGGCAACTTACTTCGGAGCTGGACGCCATTCCCGGCGTGGGCGCGAAGACCGTGCAGAAGTTACTCAAGGAGTTCGGCAGCTCGGAGTTAGTGCGCGGGGTGGAGGAAGAGCGGTTGGCGGCGGTGGTGGGCCGCGCCGCGGCGCGCAGGGTGAAGGCGCACTATGAGCGGGAGGCGGTGCGGGAATAGGCGGTATCTCGCGCCGTCCATGATGGGGGGCAGGGCGGGATAGCGCAAGCCCCGGTTTTGCGGCGGGGCGCACCGGCTCCCGAAACTTACCCCTTTTCGATGCAGGCCGAGGAAGGAAAGCCCGCGTCGGGACGGTTGCCGGCGCGGGCGGGTCTGGTTGTGTGCCGGCTACTTCTTGCGGAGAGCACTGACGAGAATTGTCAATGCTTGGAGAAGAAGGACAAATCCAAGGAGATGCTCCATGGTTTGGCCGCTCCGGATCAGTGCAGTCTCTTAGGGAATGATCGTCCTTGACGCCATTCCCTAAACTGCGCCGCCGCAGAACCAGCGGCATCCCTGCCTTTCTGGGCAGGGACTCCTCTATCATAGCAACTGGCTCTCTGGGATGCGGCGCAGTGAATCTCTCATTTGGGCAATGCGTCCCATTTGTCTTTGAAACGCTGGGCAAAATGCCGTTGGATACCTGGAAAATCGCCGGGAGCTCCGGGAATCCCTTTACCCTCCCTCAGCGCCTTGGCATGTTCGAAGTCAATTTGGATTCCTTCCCTGACTTGGTCCTGCGTAAGGATGAAAAACTGATTTGGTGCATCCTTGGGGACAAAAGCAAGCACATAAAACAGCCTGTCGCGTGTCTTCTTTTGGCGCACCGGCCAAAAATTCGGCTTGTATTGTCCCTTCACATCCACGAGGAACTGTACGCCGTTGGGACTCCTTACCATGAGATCTACGATTGGATGATTTCCCATAGTGAGCGCAACTTCATAGCCACGTTTGCATAGCTCACTCGCAACCGCGAATTGTGCTGCCCACTGGGTCTGATGTGCGGAGTGTCGCTGCTTTCTATCCTGTTCAGTAGCCATAGAAGGAACTCACACGAGAGCTTCTTCTTCCAAAACGAAAGGCAGAGTCTAGCATATCATCCATGCATATGCGACTCCTTCCGATTTTAGTCCTCCCGATCTCAGGGCCTCGGGCGGCCGTCGCAAGACTTATCCCTTGCGGGACGGGCCGCGCGAGCCAGGCCCGATTTTTAAGCCGCCTTGGTCTTGACCGTCAGGCCGGGCTTGCTCGATGGTTTCATTCGGATCTCGACGTCGATTCCCGCTCGCCGGGCAAACTGCAGCAGCTTTTCCAGCGAGAAGTCGCCCAGCCGGCCGCGAGCCAGGTCGGACACGCGCGGTTGCGCAATTTTCAGAAGATCCCCGGCTTGCGCCTGAGTTAGTCCGCGCTCCGTAAGAATTCGGTTCACCTGAAAAGCGATTTCCGCCTTGGCTAACGCCTCTTCCGGATTTGGCACGCCGATATCGGCAAACACGTTGCCGCTTCCCTCCTCAACCTGTATCCTTCTGGGCATGTTGGTTTACTCCTCTCTCGATCATGGTCTCGAATGCAATTCGGCTTCGGCGTCTTGATTGCAACTTCGGGTTTCTTCACACAAGCCCCAAAGCTCGAAAGAGAACGCCATGGCGCGAGGCGCCCAACCAGAGCGGGTCTTTCGCCCCTACGGGCTGGTTGATCCCGCCTTGTTCCCATGGCTCGCGCCATGGGCTAATCTCTTTCGCCCTGACGGGCTTCCACTTTGATGTCGCACGCCCCGTCCAGCCGGGGCCGCGCGAGCAAAACCCACTGCGTACGGCTTACGCCGCTGGCGTGGCAGGCCAGGAGGTCTGCCCCACTTGGCGGCCGCTTCGGCTTATCCCACCCCCGTGCTCAGGGTGCGATAGGGGCGGCCGACTTCCTGGGCATCCACCACGGCTATGGCGGCGACGTACACGATCTCGTTGACTTCACTGCCGCGCTGGAGCACGTGGACGGGCTTGCTGAGTCCGGTGAGGAGCGGCCCGATCAACTCGCAATTGCCGATGCGGTGGAGCAGTTTGTAGGCGATGTTACCGGCCTCGAGATTGGGAAAAATGAGCACGTTGGCGCCGCCCTTCAGCGCGCTGAAGGGATACGTTTCTTCGACGATCTGGGGCACGACGGCCGTATCGGCCTGCATTTCGCCATCGATCATGAGGCCCGGAGCGCGCTTGCGCACCAGTTCCACCGCGCGGCGGACCTTATCCGCCAGCGGATGGCGGGTGCTGCCGAAATTGGAGAACGAGAGCATGGCCACGCGCGGCTCCTGGTTGAAGCGGCGCGCCTTTTCGGCGGCCATGATGGCGATTTCGGCCAGTTCCTCGGGGGTGGGCTCGATGTTGACGGTGGCGTCGGCCAGGAAGTAGAGGCCGCCTTTGGGGGTGATGAGCACGTAGACGCCGGCCACGATCTTCAACTCGGGCCGGACGTCGATCACCTGCAGGGCGGGGCGGATGGTATCGGGGTAGTGCGTGATGAGCCCGCCGATGAGCGCGTCGGCGTCGCCCAAGCGCACCATCATGCTGCCGAAGGTGGTGTGGTGGAGAATCAGCTCGGCGGCTTCGGTGCGGGTGACCCCCTTGCGCTGGCGGAACGAGTAGAACTCTTCGGTGTATTCGGCCAGGCGGGGGAACTTCAGGGGATCGACGATCTGTACGTCCTCCAGGTGAAGGCGCAGATCGGCCGCTTTGGCGAGGATTCTCTCCTCATTGCCAAGCAGGATGGGGAGAGCGATTTTCTCATCGACCAGGATCTGGCAGGCGCGCAGGATTTTGCTTTCCTCGCCTTCGGTGAAGACGACGCGCTTGGGAGCGCGCTGCGCCTTGTTGATCATCCCGCGCATGATCTCATGAGCTTTGCCGAGGCGCTTCTCCAGCTCCTCGCGGTAATGGGCGATATCCACCGGCTGTTGGGCCACGCCGGAATCCATGGCGGCCTGAGCCACGGCGGCCGCCTCCCAAATGAGCACGCGCGGATCGAAGGGCTTGGGAATGATGTATTCGGGGCCGAACTCCAGGCGCTCGACGCCATAAGCGCGAAGCACGGAATCGGGCACGTCTTCCTTGGCGAGGCCGGCCAGGGCGCGCGTGGCGGCCAGCTTCATTTCGTCGTTGATGGTGGTGGCGCGCACGTCGAGGGCCCCGCGAAAAATGAAGGGGAACCCCAGGACGTTGTTCACCTGGTTGGGATAATCCGAGCGTCCGGTGGCCACGATGGCGTCGGGGCGCGCGGACTTGGCGGCATCGTAGGAAATCTCGGGATCGGGATTGGCCAGCGCGAAGATAATCGGGCTGGGCGCCATGGCCTTGACCATGCCGGCGGTCACGCAGTTGGCGATCGAGAGGCCGAAGAACACGTCGGCGCCGGCCAGCGCTTCGGCCAGGGTGCGGGCTTCCGTGCGGGCGGCATAGCGGGCCTTATAGGGGTTCATGTGCTCCGTGCGCCCCTCGTAAATGACGCCCTTGGTGTCGCACATGAGAATGTTCTCCCGGCGCACGCCCAGCTTGACGTAGTGGGCCGCGCAGGAGATGGCGGCCGCGCCGGCGCCGTTGAAAACCACGCGGATTTCCTCGATTTTCTTGCCGGCGATTTCGAGCGCGTTGAGCAGGCCGGCGCCGGAGATGATGGCGGTGCCGTGCTGATCGTCGTGGAAGACCGGGATCTTCATGGTCTTGCGCAGCTCTTCCTCGATGTAAAAGCACTCCGGCGCCTTGATGTCCTCGAGGTTGATGCCGCCAAAGGTGGGTTCCAGAATCTGGCAGGTGCGGATAATCTCGTCGGGGTTTTCGGTGTCCAATTCGATATCGAACACGTCGATATCGGCGAAGCGTTTGAAGAGGACGCCCTTGCCTTCCATGACGGGCTTGCCCGCCAGGGCGCCGATGCTGCCGAGCCCCAGGACGGCGGTGCCGTTGCTGACCACCCCGACCAGGTTGCCCTTGGCGGTATACCGGTAGGCGAGGCTCGGGTCGCGCTCGATTTCCAGACAGGGCACGGCGACGCCGGGCGTATAGGCGAGACTCAGATCGCGCTGCGTGCGGCAGGGTTTGGTGGGGACCACCGACACTTTCCCCGCCGGGGCCGTGGCATGGTACTCGAGGGCATCTTCGGGACGAATCTTCACGGATGGCGCCTTTCGGGACGATTATAACGCCATGCCTTTCCGCCGAGTTTTGGCGGATAACCGAGTGGTTTTGACATACACACCCGATGTGTATAAAATGTGTTTGAGGCGCTTTGAGCCTCCAGGAACCCATGGCGACACGAATCAACGTTATCCTGCCGGAAGACACCCTCCGCGCCATCGACCGCGTCACGCGGCCTGGGCAAAGGAGCCGGTTCATCGAGCGCGCCGTGCGGCACTACTTTGCAACGGCCAGCCCGCAGGCTCTGCGGGAACGGCTCAAACAGGCGGCTATCCGAGACCGCGATTTCGATCTGGAGATTACGCAGGACTGGTTTCCGGCGGACCAAGAACAATGGCAACGACTCGAAGCCCGCGAAAAGCGGGCGACGCCAGTTTCCCGAGGAGAGGCGAAATCTATCTCGCGGCGCTCGACCCGGCGGTAGGGCGCGAAATCAAGAAGACGCGGCCGGCGCTGATCGTCCAAAACGACACGTCAAACGAATACAGCGCCACCACCATGGTGGCGCCAATCACCTCGACCGTCAGGCTGCCGCTTTCGCCGCTCCACGTGCTGCTGCCCTCCGATTCTTCCACCGGCCTGAGCGTCCCCTCGGTGGCCGTCTTCAACCAGATCCGCGCCATTGACCGCACCCGGCTGAGGAAAAGGCTGGGTGGGGCCGGCGCCGCGGTCATGCTGCAGGCCGATGAGGCAATCAAGGTCGCTTTCGGGGTGACCTGACCAATCCGGCTCGGCGGGCGCGCAACTCTGGTAATCTGAGAACCGGGAATCAGCCATGGAACCTTTCCGTTTTCACGTGTTTGTGTGCGACCAGCAGAAGCCGGAGGGCGTGCCGGGGTGCTGCGCCAGGGGCTCGGCCCAGGTGATTGAGGCGCTGCGGCGCGAGATCAACGCGCGCGGGCTGGAGGACGACGTCCAGGTGACCACGTGCGGGTCGCTCGGCCTGTGCGAGTGGGGTCCCAACATGATCGTCTATCCGGAGGGCGTGTGGTACGCGGGGGTAACGCCGGCGGACGTGCCGGAGATTGTCCGCTCGCATTTCGAAGAGAACACGCCGGTGGACCGCCTGACGCGAACGGACGGGGCGGACGTGCGCGCCGAGATTCTGGCCAACCGCGCCAAGCGCCTGGCCGCCATGAGCGCCCGGGACACCGCCGGGGCGCTGCCGGAGGACTTGCAGGAGCGCATACGCGGGTTCCAGGAGAGCCGCGCGATTCTCACCGCGCTGGAACTCGACGTGTTCACCGCGCTGGGCGATGGCGCGACCGCCGCGGAAGCGGCGGCGCGGACCGGCACGGACGCGCGGGCCATGGAGATGCTGCTCCACGCGCTGGCGGCCATGGGCCTGGCTTGCAAGCGGGAGGGCGTGTTCCATAACACGCCCGTGACAAAACGCCACTTCACGGCCGGCTCGCCCGACAACGCGCAGCCGGCGCTGATGCACACGGCGAACCTGTGGGGGCGGTGGTCCACGCTCACCGACTGCGTGCGCGCCGGGACTTCGGTGGCGACGAGTCGCGACGGCTCCTGGACGCTCGCCTTCATTGCCGCCATGCACCGGAACGCCTCGGAGCGCGCGGGAGCGGTGGTGCGGGCGGTGGGCGCGGCGGAGGTCCGGCGCATGCTCGACGTGGGCGGAGGCTCTGGCGCCTATTCCATTGCTTTCGCCAAGGCCAACCCGGGGCTGGTGGCCGATATCATGGACCTGGCCGAAGTTGCGCCCATCGCGCGGGGCCATATCGAGCGGGCAGGAGTGGGGGACCGCGTGCGTGTCCGCACGGGCGACCTGCGGGTGGACAAACTGGGCGAAGGCTACGACCTGGTGTTCGTCTCGGCCATCTGCCACATGCTCGACGAGGACGAGAACCGCGACCTGCTGGGCCGCTGCCACGACGCGCTGCGGCCGGGCGGCCGCCTGGTGGTGCAGGATTTCATTCTGGAGACGGACAAGACGGCGCCGAAATCGGCCACCCTGTTCGCGCTCAACATGCTGGTGGGCACGCGGGCCGGCAGCGCGTACAGCGAGCCGGAGTACGCCCGGTGGCTGGGAGAAGCCGGCTTCCGGGATGTCCGACGCGTGCGGCTGCCGGGGCCGGCGGGTCTGATGATCGCGACGCGTTGAGGGACGTTTGACAGGCGGAAGCGCCTGTCTCTGGAGTTTCTACATTTTTGGTGAGATCTCCGCGCCTTGCGGCCACCATCCATTTGGAGTCGTCCACTACCTAGCCCGGAGGGCGAAACATCTTAGCCCACGGCGTAAGCCGTGGGAAACAGGCCCGCCGGACTCCCAGCCCCGGAACGGGGCGTAAGTCTATGCCACACAGTTTCACTTCCCTGCTCGTTCACGTCGTCTTTTCCACCAAGGATCGCGTCTCGGACCTGTCGCCAGGACTGGCCACGCGCCTATTCCCCTACATGGCCGGCATCGTGAGAGAACGAAAGGGCGTTCCACTGATAATCAATGGTCCGGCGGATCACGTTCATCTGCTTGTGTACGTGCCCGCCAAGGAATCGATAGCGGACCTGCTGCGAGTCGTGAAGGCCAATTCGTCGCGTCGGGTACACGAACAGTTCCCAGAACACAGGCGGTTCGGTTGGCAGGCCGGATACGCCGCCTTCACCGTGAGCGCCTCCCGATCGGCTGATGTGGCCGACTACATCGCGGCGCAACAAGAGCACCACCGCCGAGTGTCGTTCCAAGAGGAATTCCTGTCATTCCTGAGGAAGCATGGCATCGAATACGATACGCGCGACCTCTGGGGCTAAGAACAGCCTTTCGCCCCGTTCCGGGGCTCGCATTCTCACGTGCGTTTCCCCACGGCTCACGCCGTGGGCTAGAGTCTGGTCCGGACCGGCGACATCATTGACACTTTAGACCGGCGACATGGTTGACACTTTTGGGCTGTTAGGAGGCTGTTCGAAGCTGGGTAGCGGGAGGGACCCGGATGCCCTGGAATGCGAGGACAG
>Ga0326727_10000831_pt1 | contig 122163 bp, 95 predicted proteins | sample MB2enrmetagenome_FD_207643 | JGI IMG/M metagenome (GOLD analysis project Ga0326727, IMG submission 207643) | Lab enriched peat soil microbial communities from McLean, Ithaca, NY, United States - MB29MY | ecosystem: Environmental > Terrestrial > Soil > Wetlands > Peat | place: USA: New York...
TTGAAGGCCGCTGTATGGTTCCGGCGTGGACGTCTGGTCATCTGCTCTCCTCTTCCCAGCCATTCTAGGCTGCGGACGAACAGAACCTCCACTTAACCCCCTGTCCGAATTTCCTGAGCCGGTTCTGTATGTCTGGTCTCGATCTGGCGCGCGCACTATATCTTTTCGCGGCGCTACGGGCTGGAAGACACTTACACTGTTTTTTTGAATATGGTGTTATTATTGGTGGTTTTGTTCTACGTGTATCCGCTGAAGTTTCTTTTTTCCTTCACCTTTTCTTTTTTAACAGGGGGCGGGGACATCAGTTTCCATCATGCATCCGTGCTGGTGCAGCTCTTTTCTCTCGGCTTCACCGCTCTCTACTTGTTGTTCACGCTCATGTATGCTCATGCGGGCAGATTGAGCGCAAAGCTGGAATTGAATGTGGTGGAAAGACAGAAGACGCTTGATATGACTCAACTTTTTGCTGCTTTTTGCGTGGTTGGAATTCTTTCCTTTGGCGTGGCCTTCAAAAACCCGATTTGGGGCGGACTGATCCTGAATATCATTATTCCGATCAACGTGATTCATACCTTAGTTGCGAAGAAGCGCATCAAGCGGCAGCTGGCGGGAGGTGCGTAAAGGAATGTCCTTGGAATTTATGCCACAGGCCCGATAACTCCGCGCGTTACTCAAACAACAAAGGCGAAGCCGCAATGGCTTCGCCTTTGTTGTTTTCAGCTTGAGTGTGCTTCACGCCATCGCGTGATGACGCTGCGGCACTGGTTCTTCGATTGCAGCCAGATAGCGGTCCACGGCCGCGGCGGCCTTGCGGCCTTCACTGATAGCCCAGACAACCAGAGACTGGCCGCGGCGCATGTCGCCGGCAGCGAAGATGTTCTCCACCGAGCTCTGGTACTCGCCGTTGGTGGCCACGTTGCCGCGGTTGTCCAGGGCGACGCCGAACTGCTCGATCATGCCGGAGCGGACCGGGCCAAGAAAACCCATGGCCAGCAGAACCAGATCGACATCGAGCGTGAACTCGGTGCCTTGGATGGCTTCGAACTTCGGTGGTGGGCCGACGCGGAGGGCGTGCAACTGCTTGACATTACCACTCTCGTCGCCGGTGAAGTTGATGCTGTTGATGCCCCAGTCGCGGATGCCGCCCTCTTCGTGTGAGGTTTCGGTGCGAAGCTGCAATGGCCACATCGGCCAGGGCGTGGAGTCGGCGCGCTGGGCGGGCGGCTTGGGCATGATCTCGAACTGGTGAACGCTCTTGGCGTGCTGGCGCAGGCTGGTGCCCAGGCAGTCAGCGCCGGTGTCGCCGCCGCCGATGATCACCACGCGCTTGCCCTCGGCGCTGATGGCGATGGAGGGATCAATCGTGTCGCCTTCGCAGCGGCGATTTTGCTGGGGCAGAAACTCCATGGCAAAGTGAATGCCCTTCAGTTCGCGGCCGGGAATCTTCAGGTCGCGCGGCTGCTCGGATCCGCCGCAGAGCAGAATGGCGTCATAGTGTTCGGTGAGCGCCTCGACGGGCACGTTCACGCCCACGTGAGCGTTGGTCACAAAGGTTACGCCTTCGGCCCGCATCTGGTGGATGCGGCGGTCCAGCACGTGCTTTTCGAGCTTGAAATTAGGGATGCCATAGCGCATCAGGCCGCCGATGCGGTCGTTTTTCTCATAGACGGTGACCGAGTGTCCGGCGCGGCGCAACTGCTGCGCTGCGGCTAGGCCCGCGGGCCCGCTGCCCACTACGGCGACGCGCTTGCCGGTGTTCTGCTCGGGCGGTTCGGGATGAATCCAGCCCTCTTCCCAGGCGCGCTCCACAATGCTCCGCTCCATGAGTTTGATGGAGACGGCCGGCTGGCTAATGCCCAGCACACAGGCGGCCTCGCAGGGCGCAGGGCAGATGCGGCCGGTGAACTCGGGGAAGTTGTTGGTGGCGTGAAGGCGGCGAATGGCTGCCTCCCAGCGGCCGTTGTAGGCCAGGTCGTTCCAGTCCGGGATCAGGTTGTTGACCGGACAGCCAGTGTGGCAGAAAGGCACGCCGCAATCCATGCAGCGTGCGCCCTGCTCGCGCTGCTTCTCTTCCGGAAATGGCTCGTAGACCTCAAACCAGTCCTGAAGCCGCTCCTCGACCTTGCGGCGAGCGGGTTGTTCGCGTTCGATCTCAAGAAAACCAGTAACCTTACCCATGTTGCACCTCTGCCGTAGCCGCCACCAGAGGCGACGAGTTTGTGGGGGAAACATAGACTTCTTCGACGCGCGGGATGCCGAGGACGCGCTTGTACTCGTGCGGGAAGACCTTGATGAAGCGTGGCTGCGCGTCGGCCCAGTGTTCCAGAATCCAGGCGGCGCGCGGGCTGCCGGTCAGGTCGCGGTGGCGTTCGAGAAGCCCTTGCACCTCGGCTACATCGGCCTCCGACGCCAAAGGCTCCAGATCCACGCTGGCCTGGTTGCAGCGGCGCGTGGAGAAGTCACCCTCCTCATCGTAAACAAAGGCGCGTCCGCCGCTCATGCCGGCTGCGAAGTTGCGGCCAGTATTGCCGATCACCACCACCGTGCCGTTGGTCATGTACTCGCAGCCGTGATCGCCAACGCCCTCGACCACCGCGATGGCTCCGGAGTTGCGGACGGCGAAGCGCTCGCCGGCGATGCCGTTCAGGAAGACTTCGCCGCTGGTTGCGCCATAGAGCACCACGTTGCCCACCAGAATGCTCTCTTCGGGCAGGAAGCTCGAGGTCTTGGGCGGATAGGCGACGATGCGTCCGCCGGAGAGTCCCTTGCCCAGATAGTCGTTCGAGTCGCCTTCCAGTTCCAGCGTGACGCCGTTCGGTACGAATGCGCCGAAGCTCTGGCCGGCCGAACCATGGAATTTGAAGTGGATGGTGCCGTCCGGCAATCCGTCCGAACCATAGCGGCGTGCGATTTCGCCGCCCAGCATGCCCCCCACGGTGCGATGCACGTTCCGGATCGCAAAGGTCGCGGTGACCGGCGTCTTCGATTCAAGCGCCGGCGCGGCCTTTTCGATGAGAGTGTGATCGAGCGCCTTATCCAGGCCGTGATCCTGGGCCCGGACCTTGCGCCGCGCCACGCGCGAGGGCACTGTGGGCGCATAGAGGATCGATGAGAGATCGATGCCCTTGGCTTTCCAGTGCGCATCGGCCAGGGCGGCGTCGATCTTGTCTACCCGGCCCACCATCTCATCAACCGTGCGGAAGCCCAGTTTAGCCATGTGCTGGCGAACCTGCTCGGCGATGAAGAAGAAGAAGTTGACTACGTGCTCGGGTTGCCCCTGGAAGCGCGCGCGCAACACCGGGTCCTGCGTGGCGATGCCCACCGAGCAGGTGTTCAGGTGGCACTTGCGCATCATGATGCAGCCCATGGTGATCAGCGGCATGGTGGCAAAGCCGAACTCTTCGGCGCCCAGCAGCGCGGCGATGACCACGTCGCGGCCTGTCTGGAGCTTGCCGTCGGTCTGCACCTTGATGCGGCCGCGCAGATCGTTCAGCAGCAGTACCTGCTGGGTTTCAGCCAACCCCAACTCCCAGGGCAGTCCCGCGTGCTTGATGGAGCTGAGCGGCGAAGCGCCGGTGCCGCCGTTGTCGCCAGAGATCAGCACCACATCGGCGTGCGCCTTCGAGACGCCTGCGGCAACCGTGCCCACGCCAACCTCTGAGACCAGCTTGACGGCGATGCGCGCCTGCGGGTTCACATTCTTCAGGTCGTAGATCAGTTGCGCCAGATCTTCGATCGAGTAGATGTCGTGGTGCGGCGGCGGCGAGATCAGGCCCACGCCGGGAATCGAGTGGCGCGTCCGGGCGATGATTTCATCCACCTTGTGGCCGGGCAACTGTCCGCCCTCGCCGGGCTTTGCGCCCTGCGCCATCTTGATTTGCAGCTCGTCGGCGTTGACCAGATAGTTTGTCGTCACGCCGAAGCGGCCGCTGGCCACCTGTTTGACGGCCGAGCGTCGCGAGTCTCCGTTGGCGTCGGGCTTGAAGCGCTCCTCCTCTTCTCCGCCCTCGCCGGTGTTTGACATGCCGCCCAGCCGGTTCATGGCGATGGCCAGCGTCTCGTGCGCTTCCTTGCTGATCGACCCGAAGCTCATGGCGCCGGTCGTGAACCGCTTCACGATCTCCTTGGCCGGTTCCACTTTATCCAGCGGCAGCGGCTTGTCAGCGTACTTGAGCTGGAGCAGGCCGCGCAGCGTGCACAGGTGGCGATTCTGATCGTCGAGCAGGTCGGTGTATTCCTGGAAGGTGGCCGGATTGTTTTGCCGCACGGCGTTTTGCAGCTTGCTGATGGTTTCTGGATTCACCAAGTGATACTCGCCGTCCATGCGGAACTGGTATTGCCCGCCGACCGTCAGTTCGGTTTCAGACTCCGTCAGCGGCTGGAAGGCGTAAGAGTGCTTCATTTGCACCTCGCGCGCCAGCACGTCCAGTCCCACGCCCTCGATGCGCGAGGCGGTGCCGGAGAAGTACGCGTCCACCAGTGAGCGGTTGAGCCCCACGGCTTCAAAAACCTGCGCGCCGCGATAGCTTTGCAGCGTGCTGATGCCCATCTTCGAGAAGGTTTTCAGCAGTCCCTTGTTGATGGCCTTGATGAAGTTCTTCTCGGCATGAGGTCCGCTGACGCTGTGCGGCAGCAGGCCCAGCCGCTTCAGGTCGTGCAGAGTCTCGAACGCCAGATAGGGATTGATGGCGCTGGCGCCGTAGCCGATGAGGAGGGCAAAGTGCATCACCTCGCGCGGCTCGCCGCTCTCGATAATCAGCGCCACCTGGGTGCGGGTCTTCTCGCGCACCAGGCGGTTGTGTACGGCGGCCATGGCCAGCAGGCTGGGAATCGGCGCATAGGTCGAATCGACGCCCCGGTCGGAGAGAATCAGCAGCGTGTAGCCTGAATCCACGGCGTGCGATGCGCGCGCGCCCAGATCTTCGAGCGAGTGGCGAAGGCCGGCCTCGCCTTCCGCGGCGCGGAACAGGGTCGGCAGCGTGGTGGCCAGCAGGTCGCCCGAGGAGACGCGGCGCAGCTTTTCCAGATCGCGGTTGGTCAGGATCGGATGCGGCAGTTTGAGCGTGTGGCAGTTGTCCGGCGCTTCATCCAGAATGTTGCGCTCCGTGCCGATGTAGCTGATTAGCGACATCACCATCTCTTCGCGGATGGGATCGATGGGCGGATTGGTGACTTGCGCAAAGAGCTGCTTGAAGTAGTTGAACAGCGGCTGCGGACGGTCGGAGAGGCAAGCCAGCGGCACATCGGTGCCCATGGAGCCGATCGGCTCCGCGCCCGTGGTGCCCATCGGTCCGAGCAGTACTTTAAGGTCTTCCTCGCTGTAGCCGTAGGCGCGCTGGCGGCGCAGCAGCGTCTCCGGGTTGGAGGCGATGACCCGCGAAGGCTCCGGCAACTGATCGAGCGAGACCTGCTGCTCCTTGAGCCACAGCGCATAGGGCTGCCGTCCGGCTAACTGCTTCTTGATCTCGGCGTCGGAGACAATGCGCTGCTGCACGGTATCCACCAGGAACATGCGTCCGGGTTGCAGGCGGCCTTTCTTGCGCACGTCCTTGGCCGGCACGTCGATGACGCCAGCCTCCGAGGCCAGCACCACCAAGTCGTCCTTTGTTACGATGTAGCGGCCGGGGCGCAATCCATTGCGGTCCAGCGTGGCCCCAACGACGCGGCCGTCCGTGAAGGCGATAGCCGCCGGGCCGTCCCAGGGCTCCATCAGAGAGGCGTGGTACTCGTAGAAGGCGCGCTTGTCTTCGTCCATGTCCGGATTGCCCGCCCAGGCTTCTGGAATCAGCATGGCCATCACGTGGGGCAGGGAACGGCCCGACTGGAAGAGGAACTCCACAGCGTTGTCTAGCGAAGCCGAGTCGCTGCCTTCGGGCATGATCACCGGAAAGAGATTGTTGATGCCCTTGCCGTGCAGCGGGCTTTCCAGCACTGACTGGCGCGCGTTCATCCAACTCACGTTGCCCTTGATGGTGTTGATCTCGCCGTTGTGCGCCACATAGCGGTAGGGGTGCGCCAGCTTCCAACTCGGAAAAGTATTGGTGGAAAAGCGCTGATGAACCAGGCAGAGAGCGCTGGTGACCAGGGGGTTGGCCAGCTCAAAGTAGAACTTCTCAATCTGCGGCGCCAGCATCAGGCCCTTGTAGACGATGGTGCGGCAGGAGAGCGAGGGAATGTAAAAGAACTCCTTGCCCTCGATATCCGAGGCTTCCATCTCGTTCTCAGTCCGGCGGCGCACCTTGTAGAGCAGGCGCTCGAAGGCGTCTTCATCCAGATTCAGTCCCGCGGATTTTCCCAGGAACAACTGCTCGATGTAAGGCTGGGAGGCGCGCGCCTCGCGGCCGATGGCGATGCCGTTGACCGGCGTATCGCGCCAGCCGAGAACCGTCAGCCCCTCTTCCTGGGCGATGCGCTCGATGACGCCTTCGCAAAGCAGGCGGTCCTGCTTGTCCACCGGCAAAAAGCACATACCCACGCCATAATCGCCCGGCTCCGGCAACTGCATCCCCAACTCGCCGCATTCGCGCGCAAAAAAGACGTGCGGAATCTGGATCAGAATGCCCGCGCCGTCGCCCGTCTCCGGATCGCACCCCGCCGCGCCGCGATGGGTGAGGTTGATGAGCACCTCCAGGCCCTTGCGGATAATGTCGTGGCTCTTCTCTCCACGAATGCTGGCGACCAACCCCATCCCGCAGGCATCGTGCTCGTTCCGCGGGTGATAGAGCCCCTGGGGCTCTGGTGTATGGGTACAACAATCCGAAGTGTGCATGGCAACCTTCTCGATGAAAATTTTCCGTGCAGAATGCAGCTTCTGGCTCAAAAGACACAAATGCCGTGCGGTTCCGTTGGAGGAAACCGCCCTATCTTGCATGAAAAGGACGATCGGAGCAGACCCGGCCGCGCCTGGGACTAAGCTGAAGTCTCTATATTATCGAAAATTTTAAGACCCGGCGAGATTTTCTTGCGTCCCGCCACTCGCCGGCGTTGCGCAAGTGCTTTGGAAAGAGGGGCCGATGCACTTCTAAAGCGCTTGAAAACTGGCCTCATGACTCGCACTCCGCCGGACGGGTGCAGGACCACAAAGTGAGACAGGCGCGGGGCGCGAATAGAGCCAAAACCGGGCGCCCCACCCTTTCCGCACTTTTTTACGGCTAGGGTGTGGACGGAGCATCACTCGGGCTTGGCCGGAGAATCCCCATAATCAAGATGAATCGAGGCTCGCATTGGAACCCCCTTCCCTCTCACCATACCGAGTTTGTATTGAGACTTGAGAAGCGACTCGACAGCAGGTTTCTCCAACTCCGGTCGGTCACAGTGCGTTACCTGCGGATCGGAAGCCTTTCCTTTCGCACTGATGGTGAGCACGAGGTCACAAGCGCTGTTCCCCTCATGAACGAATGCCATGCGTCCGTATCCCTCGTCGGAAAACTTGATCACTCGCGGCCCCGTCACATTTCTCGTGAGCGGATAGATTCCATTGGAATCAGGATTGGAGACGCCGCCTTCCTGCGGGATGAAGCCATAGCGAATTGGCTTGCTCATTTCGCGGTCAGCCTCTGTCTTGCTCATATGACGGTCTAGACTCAAACGCTTATCCGGAATAACTGGCAAGTTAATAATCAGTCGGAGGCTTAACGAATACTTGACCACATGGTATCGGTGAATGAGTGGCGTCATCACGGCAATCGGCGTTCCCTCTTGCGTAGTGGCAGGTTTGAATTTGTATTGCTTCACCGCATCCAAACTGGTCTGTTCAAACGAAGAATCGGTGCAATGAACAATATGAATATTTTGTGGATCGCCTTGGGCTCCTACCACCAGTGAAATCGAGCACAGACCACTGATCTGTTGGAATTTGGCTTCAACGGGATATTCTGCTCTTTCTCCACTGATTAATTCGGGAGGGGTGATTTTCTTGGCAGCCCATTGATCGATAGGCACGGGCGCGCCTGCCGCCTGCGTGGCCTGCTGTGCATGAACAAAGCCCGTCACGAGCGCAAAAGCCAGCCCGATCATCCACAAACGTCGCATGAATCTCTCCAAGGAAATCTGCAAAAAACTCTATCAGACCAGCCCTAACTCTCGCAGCAGAAACGCATGGTCAAGCGCGATCTCCTTCAGATAGTCATATCGCCCGCTTGAGCCGCCATGGCCGGCCTGCATATTGGTGACTAGCAGCAAGGGATTGTTGTCCGTTTTGAGGCTGCGCAGCTTGGCCACATACTTGGCCGGTTCCCAGTACATCACCTGGCTATCGTTGAGCGAAGTCTTCACCAGCATTGCCGGATAATTCGCTGCCTTCAGGTTGTCATAAGGCGAATAACTCAGCATATAGCGAAAATACTCAGCTTCATTTGGGTTTCCCCACTCCTCATACTCAGGAACGGTAAGGGGAAGGGAAGCGTCAAGCATGGTGTTCATCACATCCACAAACGGCACGTGGGAGAGCACGGCGCGAAAGATCTCCGGCCTCATGTTCACCACCGCGCCCATCAGCAGTCCGCCGGCCGAACCGCCCTCGATGGCCACGCGCGCCGGATCGCCATAGCCCGCCGCAGTCAGATGCTCGACGGCAGTAATGAAGTCGGTAAAGGTGTTGCGTTTGACCAGCATCTTGCCGGCGTCGTGCCAGGGCTTGCCCAACTCGCCGCCTCCGCGGATATGCGCATAGGCCATCACCACGCCGCGGTCCAGCAAACTCAGCCGGTTGGAACTGAAGCCAAGCGGCAGTGGATAGCCGTATGAGCCATAACCGTAGACATACAGCGGATTCCGTCCCGGTTCGCGCTTGTCTTTTCGATAAACCAGCGAGACAGGCACTTGCACGCCATCGGGAGCCGCGGCATGGACGCGCTCGCTGGCATAAAGCGTCCGGTCGAATCCGCCGGGAATCTCCAACTGCTTGAGCAGCGTCGATGCGCCGCTGGCCACGTCGTACTCGTAGACCGAACTCGGCGTCACCAGCGACTGATAGGCGTAGCGGAACGTTGGCGTATCAAAGATGCGGTTGATGTGCGGATGCGCGCTGTAGGCAGGCTCGGGGAAACTGATTTCGCCGGCTGGTGCGGCTCCGTCTCCGAATCCGGTTCCGTTGCCCTCGAAGCGCCACATGCGCAGCCGCGGCAATCCGTCCTCGCGCTCGCATGCAATGAAGAACCCTGCAAAAAGGTCAATCTCTTCCAGCATCACGCCGTTCCGGTGCGGAATCCGCTCGGTCCAGTGCTCGCGCCCCGGCGTGGCCACTGGAGCGGTGACCAATCTGAAGTTGCGTCCGCGATCGTTGGTGCGGATGAACCACAGACCATTGCGATGGTCGATGGAGTACTCGTGCTCATCCGCGCGCGGGCAGATCAGCGCGAACTGGCCCTCGGGTTCGTTGGCCGGCAGCACCCAGGACTCGGTCGTGGTGTGGCTGGCCGACTCCATCACAATGAACTTGCCGTCGCGCGTACGTCCCGCTCCCAGGTTGAAGCGCTCGTCGTCATCCTGATAAACCAGCACATCTTCGGTGTGAGGCGTGCCCAGCCTGTGCCGCCAAAGTTGGTACTGGCGTTTCTGCTCCTCGTCCTCAACGGTGTAAAAAAGTGTGCGGTTGACCACCCCATCGATGGGGACCTGTCGATGGGGGGCCTGGTTGTCCGCCGCCCAAACGATGGAACCCACGCGTTCCACCTCGCCGGCAAGCGTCTCGCCGGTCTCCAGGTCCTTGATGTGCAGCGTGTATTGGCGGAAGCCCGTCAGGTCAGTCGTATACGCCAGCCAGCGGCCGTCGGGGGTCACATCGGTTGTTCCGATGTCGAAGAATGCATGACCCTCGGCCAGCAGATTGCCATCCAGAATGATCTGCTCCGGCGTGTCCTCGGTCGCATTCGGGGAGCCATGGGTGCGGCAGTGGATGGCGTACTGCCGTCCCTCTTCCGTGCGGGTGTAGTACCACCAGTCGCCATCGCGGAAGGGAACCGAGACATCTGTCTGCTTCACGTGCGAGAGCATCTCCCGGTAGAGATCTCCGCGCAGGCCGTCGAGCGGAGCCAGCACCGCCACGGCGTAGGCATTCTCGGCCTCCAGGTATGCGGTCACCTCGGGGTTCTGTTTGTCGCGCAGCCAGGCGTAGTCGTCCGCCAGGACGGCGCCGTGCAGCGAGGTTTCTTTGTGTTCCTTGCGGGCGGTAGGGGGCAAAATCAGTGAATTCTCAGTCATTTCCTTTCAAGTGTAGTGCAAGGGCAGCTTTTAGCCGTTCTCGGCTGAACCTGCGGCTCGGTTTTGACTTCACACCTCGGAGCGCCACGAAACGCTAGAGGCTAGAAGTTGCTTTTGGAACCTTTCACCCGCCGCCCCCGTACAATAGAGAGCGATGAAGGGTTTTCGCCGCATACATTCCGCCGTCTTCCGGCTGCTGTTGGCAGCTCTTTTTGTCGTTCCCGCCATCACAGCCATGGCCGAGCGGGTCGAGGACCTGCCCAAACCCACCGATTACGTCAGCGACTTCGCCCACGTCCTTTCGCCCGAGGCCATCGCCCGGCTGGACCGGCTCTGCGCCCAGCTCGACCACTCGCAGGCCAATGCGCAGGTGACCGTGGTCACCATTCGCACGCTGGATGGCGTTGATCCGGCTGACTTTGCCAACGCGCTTGAAGACAAGTGGAAGATGGGCCGCAAGGGCTCGGATCGCGGCGTGCTGGTTTTCCTGGCCGTTGACGACCACAAGCGCCGGATCGAAGTGGGCTACGGCCTGGAAGGCATTCTGCCCGACGGCAAGCTGGGCGACATCGGCCGGGAGATGGTTCCCGCGCTGCGCGCCAACGATTTTGACGGAGCTGTGACTCTGGCTGTGGGCGAGGTGGCGCAGGTCATCGCCGCCGATGCCAAAGTCACGCTCTCTGACGAAGAGCCCATGGCGGCGGCTCAGCCCGTGCGCCACGGGCCGGCGATGGGCAAGCTGATTCTGCTGATTATTCTCCTGGTTTTCTTCGGCGGCTTTCACCTTCTGCGGTTTCTGTTTGGTTTTGGCCTCTTTGGCGGATTCCGCGGCGGACCCTGGATTGGCGGCGGCTTCGGTGGGGGTGGCGGAGGAGACTCTGGCGGTGGCAGTGGTTTTGGCGGCTTCGGCGGCGGCGGTTTTGGTGGCGGCGGCGCCGGGGGCGACTGGTAGGCTCTTGAAGTTTCAAGGAATGGCTTCCTCGATCGGAAGCCGAAGGAGATAAGGACTATATGAGTCGTGGACTTTGGATTGCACTGGGAGTGGCCGGCGTTTTTGTTTTGGCTCTGCTGATGGTCTTTGGCAGCTATGTCAGCGCCAGGAACCAGATGGTGGCCAAGGATCAGATCGTGAAGACCGCGTGGTCGGACGTGGACGTGCAGTTGGAGCGGCGAGCCGACCTGATTCCCAACCTGGTGGAGACCGTGAAGGGCTTTACCAAGGAGGAGAGCACGGTATTTGGCGACATTGCCAATGCCCGCGCAGGCATGTTGAATGCACAGGGTCCCCAAGCCAAAATCGCAGCCAACGGACAGCTCGATTCGGCGATTGGCCGCCTGTTACTGCTCACTGAGAACTATCCGCAACTGCGCTCCAGCGACCAGTTCATGCGCTTGCAGGACGAGCTGTCGGGGACTGAGAACCGCATCAGCGTGGCGCGCAAACGTTATAACGACGCAATCCAGGACTACAACACCTTCGTGCTTCAGTTCCCCAACAACATCTGGGCCGGTATCTCCGGATTCCAGCAGAACAACGCATACTTCGCAGCCAGCCCCGCGGCGCGCAACGCACCGGCGGTCAAGTTCTAGAGAGACGGCAGTCCAGAGTAGAGGTCTCCCACCCTAGCCGCAAAAGCAAAAATGCGGCGAGGGTGGGGCATCCAGTCTTGCGGAAGAATGAAGCGTTACTTCTGCGTTTCGGCAGGCTGCCCTGCCACTTGCAGGTAGTTCTTCACACTGAAGACGCCGGGAACGCCGTTGGCGCGGATAAAGGCTGTGTCCTTGTCGGCTTCGGAGTCCACGGTTCCATACAACTCCACGTGGCCGTTCTGCACTGAAATGCGGATCGGCTTGGCTGGGTCCACGGCGTACTTGTTCAAAGACGCATAGCCGTAGACGGCTTGCGCCACTTCCATGCGGGTCCGGTCGTCCATGATGGAGGTGGGATCGACCTCGATTTCGCCCACTACATCTTTCACGCCGGGATAAGTTGAGACCAGCGCCAGAGCGGAGTCCTTGTCCACGTCGGTGCGTGCATGGCCACCCACGGTCACCACGCCGTGATCGACGCTCACCGTGATGGAGTTGAAGGCATTGCCATAGCCCACGCGGTCATAGGCCAGCTTCTCCGCCAGCTTTGCCTGTAGCTCCTGGTCGGAAATGCTGGGGCCGGCCACCTCAATCAGGTTGCGCACCGCGAGAATGCTTTTTACCTTGTGCACGCGTTTCTCGGCGTCGGCCTTGTACTCGTAGAGGTTCACGCTTCCGGTCAGGGTGGCAATGCCGTTCTCCACGCTCACCTTCACATCGCGATATTGTTTCTTGTCCAGCCGGGCCGCTGCCTCGCTGGCAGCCGGGTTGTCGCCTTGCGCCAGCGCGGTTGCGCCTGAAGTTTGAGCCCGTCCCGCCGCCATGGAAACCTGGGGAAGGCTCAGAAGAGCTCCGGCGAGCGTCGCCGCCATCAGCGCGGCAAGGGGAAATCGCATCGTCCAAGTCATGTTCTCATTCCTCCTCGTTCATAGGTCAGAATCGATGCGGCAGCCGCGGAGGAAAGTCTTTCCGCGGGCTTGCCGTTCGTTCGTATAGACACAGAACTCCGGAAAAGGTTACGGAGGGGCGGAGAGTGGTATGAAAGCACGATCGGAGTGTTTTCGTCTGGTCTCTGACCCTTGTACCCTTACCGGTAACGGCGGGTTGCTTTCAAAACCACAGAGAAGACGCCGGACTCGTCGCGGGCCAACTGCAGAGAGACGTGGCGGTTGATGGCGATCTCCGCCTGGATGAGCTGCTGTCCGGTGGTGTTCACGTTGGTGGCGTAGGTAAGGGTGAGATTGCGGCCCAATTGCTCCTCGACGATGATGCGGGAGGTGGAGTTGCCCAGCGCGCCCAGGTAGTTGGGGTCCACTTTCACGCTTCCCGCGCCGAAGAGCTTTTGCACGCGGCTGCTTACAGTGGCGTTCAGAGCGCCGCCCAGCAAGGCGTCGGTGGTTGGATTGGCGAGCGCTTTCTGTTGCTGCTGGGTGTAGATCCTCTGCTGGCTCTCCGTGCGGCCCAGGGCCAGAAGCGCCACCACGTCGGCCTCCGGAAGCGGAGGATCGGAGCGATAGGTGACCGCGAGTTTTTCCGGCGTTCCGTGCAGGCCGAGGGTAATGTCGTAGTCCTCGACGCGGGCCGTGGCGTTCAGGTCGATCGAGGGTTGAATGCGGACCGGGTTGGTAAAGTAGATGTCGCCGCGCTGCAGTTCGTAGCGCGTTCCGGCGATGATGCCGCTGCCCTCGGTGATGGAGACGCGGCCCAGCAGGGAGGGCGAGGCCACGGTGCCGCGCAGCCGCAGATCGACGTTGCCGGCCAGCTTGGCGTAGGCGTTCTGAAAGTTCAACTGCGGCGAGGATGCGATGTGCACGTCCAGGCGGATGTGGTTGGACGGGGCGTCGGGGGGAGCGATGGTCTCCACGGCGTTGGCCTGCGCGGCCAGCGCTGCTATGTCCAGGTCGGGGCTTACCGTAAATCGCGTGATGAGCACGTTGCCTGAGAGCAGCAGATTGTTCCTTGGCCCTTGCAGGTGAAGCGAGGCGTCGGCCAGCGAACTGATGCCTTGCGGATAGCGGATGCGAATCCCACTTCCGGTGGCTGTCAGGTCGGCATAGATGCCGTGCTGGTAGGCCAGATAGCCGCCCACGCTCAGCAGGCCGCCGCCGCTCATGGCCGTCAGTGACTTGACCTCCAGCCGGTTCTGGTTGAATTCCAGCGTTCCACGCAACTGGCTTAGGCTGTTGGGCACGTCTTCCAGAGCCAGCGAAGCGTCGTGGAAGTCGATGCGGCCGCGCAGCCCTGGATTCATCAGCGGACCGTGCGCCTCCACCTGGAAGGTGGTGTCTCCGCTGGCGGTTAGGTCGGGGTCCAGCGTCTCGGCCACTTTCAGGTTGATAGCCCCGTTAGCGGCAAAGTCCAGTTGCCGCTTGTCCTTGAGCGACAGGCTGCCCTCGGCATGCAAGTCGGTCTCTTCGCCGGTTACGTGCAGCGGATCGAGATGGATGAGGGCATGGTCGAGCGTGGCATGGACGCCGCCCTCACTCTTCAGATGAACGCCGGCCACTGTCACCGCCAACTGTTGCAGGCGGGCCTCGCCGCGCAGCTCCTCCGGACGCGCCAAAGGCCCGGAGACCGTGACCGTTCCAGCCAGCGCGGACTCTCCGCTAAGACCCTGCAAGTGGGCCAGTTTGAACAGTGCGCCGATGTTGAACCGCGAAAAATCGAGCCTGGCCTGTGTGGCATAGTCGCCGGCCAGCGCCGTCTGGCCATGCACAGCGAACTCGGCGGCCTCCAGCCGGGTCGACAGATCGTAGGTGACGGCGCGGTTGGCGGTGTGCGCCGACAGTTCAAACCTGCCCAGAGGTTCTCCGCTGATTGCCAGGCCAGCCAGCGTGGCGTGGGCTTCAAGGCGCGGGTCTTCGAGCGTCCCCGAACCATGAACGGTAAAATCCAGCTTGCCGCTCGCGGCCAATCCTTTGCTGTGCAGCTTCTCGATGCGGGCCACATCGATCCCCGCGCCTTTGGCGTCCAGTCGGAAGCGGTGCAATGGGAGATCATAGCTGCCCGTAGCGGCCATCTTGCCTGCGTCCGCGCTCGCGGTCAACGAGGTCAACTGGATAGCCTGGTTGGCAATTGTGCCCTGGGCCCGAACGCGCGCCACAGGTTCTCCGTAGACGCTGCCTTTGTCCAGTTCGACCCACCCGGAGCCACTGAGTGCATGGATCGGTCCGTCGACTTGAAGCTGAGCATCCAGCGTGCCTGTCACGGGCAAATCCCGGCCGGTGAACGGCCGCAGATCGTCCATGCCAACCTTGCCGGCGCGCAGGCGGAGACGAAGCGTTGAATTGGCGTTAAGGGACGGAACGGGTGCCGGGCCGCGCTGGGCGCTGCTCGCAACTGCCGTGAGGCTCCCGTCCAGGGCGATTTCGGTGCTTCCACGACGCACCAGGCCGTGGGATATATCAATCCGGGCTGCCGAGTAGCTGCCGGTGGCTTCGACCGAGTCCAGGCGTACATATTGGGGCTGGCCGGGCCTGGGGCTGGAGATAGCCGCCAATTCCATGTCCAGTTGCGTGGCCTTCACGGTGCCCGCAAGCCGTGGATCGACCAGTGAGCCGGACCATGTGCCGTGAAAATCCGCCTGGCCAATGAGCGCGATGGGCAGCGCCGCCGTTCCGGATTTGCCATTGCGCGTCAATCCCAGATCGCGCAGGACGGTATCGAATTCGCCAAGGTTCTGCGAATGAAAATCAACGGCCAGCGCCGATGAGCTGGTGAGCGGATAGGCGCCCAGATGCGCGTGGGCCTCCAAATGACTGGCGGGTGTGTGCAGTTCCAGCTTGCGCAGGTCGACCGCGCCGTCCCGTTGCGTGTAGGTTGCATCGACCAGTCCGCTGGCGGGAACCATGCCGTGGGCCGCCTGTGCCGGTGGAGTGAGGCTCAGCAATGCGTCCACGGAGAGGGTGCGGTTGTCGCCGTTGATCCACAGCGCCGTGGTGGGGCCATTGAGGCGGGTGTCCAGGCCGAGATGCTGAAAGGGCGCTTCGGAGACCATCTCCAGCAGCGTGTCCAGGGCGACATCCTTGAACTGAGCCGTCACCTTGCCGTTGACCGGGATGGTGATTTCGTCTGGCGGCGGAGTCGGCTTTGCGGGCAGAGCGGGCTGGTTTCGCGCGCCGCGAGATTCGCCGTTGGCTGCGCCGGCCGGATGCGAAGTGACCGGCGGCGGAGGTGGCGGCAGCCAGTGAACCAGCGATAAGTCGCCATCGATCTGGCCGCCCTGGCGCAGGCGGGCGGTGATTGAGGTAATCAGCAGTTGTTCAGGATCGGCATGAACGTGCGCATCCAGCCCAACGCCCGTGGCCACCACGCCGGTCCCGATATAGGCTCCGTCATCGACGTGGACGCTCCCATCGGCCTTGAAAACACCTGCCTGTCCGGCCCCGGTCAGGTCCAGATGGGCAATGCCCTCCGGCGCATAAGGATAGCCCGTGATCGGGTCCAGCAGCCGCATGTCCAGATCTCCCACAGCCCTGGCCTGCCAGCGGGGATGCGCAAAGTCAATAAGGGAGCCTGAAACATCGAGGCTGCGGTCCTTCACGCCGCGGCTCCGTGCGGTGATGCGCAGGGAGCGCAGAGTTGCCGCAGAGCGGGTCAGATCCAGCGTGGCCTGGAGGAATCCATGAACCGCCGGAGGCTGTGCTTTGCCGGTCCTGGACGGAACGCCGCGCGAGAGATTCAGATCGCGGACGCCGGCCTCGATGTGATAGCTCTCCGGATTTCCTGCCGCCGCCTTCACGTAGGCCATGCGCAGGGAGACGTCGGTGGCGCCAAAGTCGAGCGGAATGAACCGGTCCTGAAAGTCAAAGGCAGCCGCGCGGTTCTCGTAGTCCAGAACGCCCTGTTCGACGGAAACGCGCCTGGCCTTCAGGTCGAAGAACTCGTCGAGCGCAGGCTTGCCCGCCTTTCTGGGCTTGCGCGGTTGCGGCTGGTTGGTTGAGCCGTCGGGATAGACGATCAGGTGCAGTTGGGGCCGGAAGATCTCCACATCGCGCAGCGAAATGCGTGGGCTCAGAAGGCCCAGCAGGCTCATACGCACGCGCAGCTTCTCCACCTGCGCGTAGGGCGCCTCGCCGGGAGCTTCAAGGCCGTGGATTGCCAACCCGTCTGCCTCGGCCTCAAGACTGAGAAGACGCCAGTGAAACGAGCCGATCTCAACCCGCCCGCCGGTGGCTGTTTCCAGCCTGTCCACCAGGCGCTTGCGGACCAGGTTTTCAAATCCCGCGGAACTGGCCCAAAGAAAAAGGCCCAGCAGAGTCACCGTCAGCAGAACCGCCATGCCGGCAACCGACAAGGGAAGATGGCGCAGAAAGAAGCGGCGCAGGAGACTGGGCCGGGTTGGGCCGGCCGGCGCCGTGGGCTCGGGCTCAATCGGCTCCGGAGTTCCGGCTGGAACCGGAGGCATGGATTCGGGCTCGCTCATGCGCCTCCTTTTCCTGATGTGCCCTGGGTCTCAGGGGGTTCGTACGCCGGGTCCAGCACTTCCACATCGCCCTGCTTGCGCAGATTCGTGAGCCAGTCGTCGAAGAGCACATTCACCTGCCGCTCCAGCAGAATCTCCTCGATGCGCGGGGCCACCTTGTCCAGAGGCGGAGTCGCTTCGCCCGCCGCAAACTGGGGCAGCAGTGTCTCCCGATAGTACGTCTCGATCTCCTCCGGGGAGATGCGAATACCTTGCCTGAAGCGCTGCTCGATAAAGCGGAGAATCTGAACGCGGTAGCGCAGATAGGTCCGCACCCGCTCCGGCGTCAGACCGTGCGCCGTCAGAAACGCCTTCCATCCATCCTCCGAACCGCAGTTGAGACGGACGCAGGCAGGCACTTCCTTGCGAATCTCCGCCAGCCGCGCATCAATCTCAGCCTGTGAAGGCTCCGCCGCCTGCGCATCCTCCTGGCGAATCTGCTGTTCGATGAGCGTGCGGCTGATCAGTTGCTCCAGGGCCAGCTTTGGAGTAAGAATGCTGAGTCCCGCCCGGGCTGGGTCCAGTACCGCCAGCCGCATCTCGTCGTCCACGTCGCTGGCCAGAATGGCCCGGTTGTTCACCACGGCCACCACATGATCGAGTACCACGGCATTGGACGGCTTCGCCGCTGGCGCAGGCCCCTGAGCCACTCCCGAAGACGCTCCCGCAACGGCCAGGCACGCCGCTATGGCCGCCAGCAACCAGGCGGATACTGGCTTGCTCCTGAGCCGATTTTGGGTCCGGTTGCTCATCAGAAGGTTTGCCCCAGGCTGAAAAAGACGTTGAAGTGCGGAGCCTCGCCCACGTGCGGGTCAGACGCCGGTTTCGTGAGCGAATAGTTGTAGATCACGGGATAAATGGGTGGATTCAGGTTATAGCTGAAGTCCAGCCGGATGGGTCCTACCGGCGTATGGTAGCGCAGACCGACTCCCGGCGTGTGCGAGAAGTAGTTGAAGCTGCACGATCCTTCAATTCCAGTCGAATTCGACTTGGGTGGGGTGGATGGGAGCTTCGTGTCCCTGCAACTCTCGCGGTCCGGTTGGCGAACCCGCAAGGCGCTGATCCAGGCATCGCCCGCGTTGGTGAAGACGTTGCCCATATCGTGGAAGAGCACAAAGCTGACCGTGTTGCCCAGCCAGGGAAGCGTGGGTGGCGGCAGGCGCAACTCGGTGCTGTTGATCAGAGCGCCCGCGCCGCCGATGGGGTAGCCCGTCTCAGGATCGCGCGGGCCGGCCGAGTTGCTGCCGAAGCCGCGCAGTGAGGTTGCCCCGCCGGCGTAAAGGCGCTCGGGAAGAGGAATCAGCTCGTCTTCAAGGGCGCCAAAGGCCCGCTCCTGACCGTAGCGCGTATTCCGGGCCAGAACGATGCGGCCTTTGTCGAAGCCGTAGTAACTCGAATTGGAAAGATCGAGGCGGTTGAATTCCGTCTGGGCGCCGAAGACTTCGCCGGAGAGAAAATCCTGGAAGCTCGTGTATGTGCCCCGGTGCGCATCGAGGGGCGAGTCGCGGGTATCGCGAATCCAGGTCAGCGCCGGACCCGCCACGCGCACCGCCGTGGCCAGTTCCTCAATCTCGCTTGGGGCGACCTGCAAGCTGCTTGCCTCCACCTTGACGCGGCGGAAATCGAATTCATACACCAGGGTATTTGCTTTGGAGATGTGCGCCCCCGGCGTATTGAAGTGCTCGGTCCAGCGCATGCCGGTTTCCAGCTTGGACGCCACGTATGTGCTTACGTCCAGGCTGTTGGCGTAGCCGCCGGACCAGGTCAGGCCGAAGTTCCGGTTTCCCTCGAAGTGCGGGTTTTGGAAGAGGAGATCCACCTTCTGCTCCAGCAAGCCGAAGGTGGCGCGCAACGAGGCCGACTGCTCCCGGCCGAAGAGGTTGTTGCGGGTAATGTCGAGTATTCCCCGCGGACTCACGCCCTTCTTGCCGTTCGGATTGCAAGTGGCTCCGCTGGCGATGATGCCGCCACAGTTGTACTGCGGCGTGCCGGTCTGGGCCTCGATACCGAAGCCATAGGTCAACGCCCAGCGCCGCGCTTCAGCCGCCTGCAGCAACACGGTCTTGTAAGTTTCTCCCCCTGTGGGATTCTCGATGGCTGTATCGATTTCGTTGAAGAGGGCAAACTCGTAGAGGTTGCGCTGCGTCTCCATCAGCGCCGTCTCGTTCAACGGGTCGCCGGGATGCAGAGTGATGGCCTTGGCCACCGTATCCGGGCGCGTGTAATGCAGCCCGGTCAGCAGCACCTTGCGCACAAAAATCTGCTGTCCTTCGGTGATGTGGAAGATCACGTCTACCTTGCTCGCATCGCTCGGCACGGTCTGTTGGGCGACCTCAACCCGCACCTGGTCAAAGCCCCGGCTCATATAGTCGGTCAACAACTCATCCCGGTCCCCGGCCAGATTCTGGGGCGAGAGCGGTTGTCCGGCGGCCGTGTTCAGGTTAGGGGTGAGTTTGGCGGCGTCCACATGCTCGTTTCCTTCTAGGCGCACCGTGCCGACTCGGAGTTGTTCGCCCTCATCGATGCGGTAAACCACAGTGAACGGAGCCGTCTTGCCGGCCTTCCGCTCCGTCGATGGAGAACTGTCGCCAGGGACTGCCGTCTCCGCCGCGTCGGTCTGTCCTGCACTGGTCTCGGGAGTGATCCTGACCTTCGAGAAGCCGTTGTTCTGATAGATGGCCTGCAAGGCGTTGATGTCTGCGGCTACCAGCGCCTGCGAGTAGGCGCCGTGGTGGTCCAATGCTCCGGCGGCGTGTACGCTGAGCAGTTCTTTGAGGGTTGCAGAGTCGAAGTAGCGGTTGCCTGCCACTGAGACCCGCCCCACACTCCTCATGGGTCCCAGCCGCACCCTGTAGAGGATTGTCACCTGCTCGGCGTTCATGGATTGCCGTTCGTGCTCCACCTTCACATCAAAGTAGCCCATGCGCTGGTAGTAGTCGCGCAGCCGACGGTTGCCCTCGTTGAGAAGGTCTTCGTCCACCGATCCCTCTTCGAAGATGGGAATCACGTGCTTCACGCGCTCCGCGCTCATGCTGGCGCCCTCTACAAGCACCTTCACGGCCGGTCCCCGGTTGGCGGAGAACTGAAAGTTGGCCTTATGGCTCTCCACGGCGTACTGCTGGGACTCAAGCTTGATCTCGGCTTCCAGCCGCTGTTCTCCCTGGTATTTCTTCAGCACCCCGGCAAGGGCTCGATTGTCCGTCTCGTGGTCCACGCGCGATCCCGCTCGCAAATGCGCGTCATGGCGAAACTCGTCCACGCCCATCCCCGAGTCGCCTGTCACCGACACTGCGCCTACGCGCGCCTGCGGGCCGGAGACAACATGAAACGCAAGGTCGGTGAGTTGCTCCTCCGGGTGCGCCGTCAGGGTCTGGGTAATCACCGGCTCGTGGAAGCCGTTTTGCGCCAGCGTGGATCTCATCTGTTCGAGCGCCTGGCTCAGTTTGGCTGGAGTAAAGCGTGTGCCGGGCGCAAGCTGGCTGGCGCGCTCAAGCTGTGTATTCACCGTGGCGCCCTTGGCGCCGTCCACGCTGACACTGCCTATGAAGGTGCGCGGCGTTCCGTGAAAGACCAGAGCCACGCCGTCCTGCTCACGCACCCCCTCCGCCGCAATGGTCTCAAACAGGCCGGTGGAAAATAGCTGGCGCAGACTCCTTTTCAGGTCTTCCCGGCTGAGTGGCGCCCCCTCTGTCTGGGCCAGATGACCCGGCAACGGAGCCAGGCGCTCGGCAGAAACCCCGTCGAACGAGATGCGGCGTACCGGCAAACCTTCCCACTGGGTGAGCGAATCTGAGGTCGCCGGCGCAGCCTGATCGCCTTTCGCGCTGCTCTGGCCCCAGCAGGCGAATGCTCCCGCAAGCCCAAAGGCAAGACAGGCCAGGAGAATGACCAGCCCCGGCCGCCCGCCGCCTTCGTATGCCGTCTTTCCACCCCAGCGTCGAAGACCTGCCGCCGGGGACCCCGGTTTTGCCTTCAAGGTCATATCTCCCAAATAAACAAGGGGAATCATGCCCCGCCGCCCATCAGGGCTGCCTTCATCGGAGATCGGTGACCCATGGCCAGCTTTCCCTGTTCCCAATTCCTGTTCCCTATTCCCTATTCCCTGTTCCTTTATACTAACGAGGAATGGCGCCCGATGCAGCGGCATCGGGTTGGGGATCGATCCCTGCAAGGAAGGCATGTTCAATTCCCGGCTTCGCAAGCATCTGCCGGACACCCCACCCCACTCCCCAACCGGGGAAATCGTCCCTGCGCCTCAGATTGCTCCTCCCGCGCCCGCGGCCTCGCTCCTTTCCGGAGATGCCGACCTTCTTGTCCGCGTTCAGGCCGGCGACCACTTTGCCTTCGCCCAACTCTACTCTCTGCACAAAAGACGCATCTATTCTCTATGTCTGCGCATGGTGGGCAACGTATCCGAAGCCGAGGACCTGACCCAGGAAGCCTTTCTTCAATTGCACCGCAAGATTGGCACCTTTCGCGGCGACTCGGCTTTTTCCACCTGGCTGCACAGGTTGGCCATCAATGTGGTGCTGATGCACCTCAGGAAGAAGGGCCTGTCCCTCATGTCAATGGACGAAGCCATGGAACCCGCACCCGAAGGAAGCCCAGGACGGGGCTTCGGCGCTCCCGACATGACGCTTACCGGCTCCATCGACCGGATGGCTCTGGAGCGCGCCGTCGGTGAACTCCCCGCCGGATATCGCCTCGTCTTTGTCCTCCACGACATCGAGGGCTATGAGCATCATGAGATAGCCTCCATGCTCGATTGCTCGATCGGCAATAGCAAGTCACAATTGCACAAGGCGCGCCTCCGGTTGCGCGATGCGCTGCGGACGGTTCCCCGGAAGGAGGCGCGGCCATGACGGAAGATCCCAGCACCATGACCTGCGGTGAGTTCCAGAACCAGTTGGCGGAACTGATCGGCTCCGGCGAAGATCTAGCCGCCCATCCGCACCTCCTGCACTGCGCGCGCTGCCGCACCCTGCTTGCCGATCTTGAAACCATTGCCGAGTCTGCCCGCCAGCTTCTTCCTGTCGTTGAACCGCCCGACGATTTGTGGGAGCACATCGAATCCGCCATCTGGAGCGAGGGAAGCTCCCGCGAACCAGAAGAAGAGCCAAAGTGAAGCCTTCACCCATGAGGCCGCGAGACCTTCGGGACAGGATTTGAACGAGCGCATGATCGGCTTGACCTCCGGCGTCCCTCTTGCGTCGGGATTTCTTCCTGGCCCCTTCGGTTCGCTCACATTCCCAGGGCTTTGGCCGATACACATTTGAGCGCTATAGCAAAATCAGGGAAGATGTATCCCGAAGCCACAGCACTCAAGTCGACGCAACCAACAGGGAGCGGCAGCCTTGAACGAGGTCGTTCAGGCTACAGTATCCCCGGTTTTGCTCTAGCGCATCCAACGGGTAGTTGGGCTGCGCAGGCTGCCCGTCTCCGGTTCGTCCGTCTCCGGCAGCGGGAAAGCTCCGGCTCTAACGAATTTGCGTTGCGGGCAACAAGCCGCCACTCCCCGCAAGGGAACCGCACCCTGAATTTGACCGTACTCTTGGGGGCGAACGGCTCAATAATGAAGAACGACGCGGAGGAGGAATGATTTTCTGAAACCTTTTCCAAGTCTGCGTGGTCTAATGAAGAAAAGTTGATACGAGGACACTCAATGCCGAACCAGCCACAAATCCTTCCGGCTCCCAAAGGCCCTTCCGCAAAGGATGCCCCCGCCGTACGCAGGGTTGCCGTCCTGCCAGTTAGGGATACTGTCCTGTTTCCCCATGCCGTGCTGCCGTTGACGGTGGGCAGGGAGAGCTCCATCCAATTGATCGAGTCGCTGGGCGAGGAGCGCGCCATAGTTGTAACAGCCCAGTTGGACCCGCGGCTGGACACGCCCAAGCCTGCCGACCTGCACACTGTGGGAACTCTGGCAACAGTGCACAAGATTGTGCGCATGCCCAACCAAAGCCGCTTCGTCTTCACCGAGGGCGTGGAGCGGGTGCGCCTGGTGCGCTATGCGCAGACTGAGCCCTTCATGATTGCCGAGGTCGAGGTTCTGGAGGACACCGATCCGGTGACAGCGGTCGGCGAGGAAGCCCTGGTGCGCAACGTCATCGGGCAGTTCCAGCAGATCGTCGCCGAATCCCCGACTCTCTCCGATGAGCTGCGGACCATTGCCGCCAACATCGAGGAGCCGAGCCGCCTGGTGGACTTCGTGGCCTCGTCGCTGCCCTTCCTGACCACCGATAACAAGCAGCAGTTGCTGGAGACGCCGAGCGTCGTCAACCGGTTGGAACTGCTTAACCAGCATCTGGCCAAGGAGATCGAGGTGCAGCAGTTGCGTACCAAAATCCAGACCGAGGTGCAGGACCAGGTGCAGCAGTCGCAGCGCGACTACTACCTGCGCGAGCAGCTCAAGGCCATCCAGAAAGAGCTTGGCGAGCAGGACGAGGGCCAGCGCGAGACCGACGAACTGCGCCAGAAGATCGATGCGGCGGGAATGCCGGAGGACGTGAAGAAGGAGGCTCTCAAGGAACTGACGCGCCTTTCGCGCATGTCTCCCATGGCCGCCGACTATTCGCTTACCCGCAACTACATTGAGTGGCTGGCTCTGCTGCCATGGGCCAAAAGCTCAGGCTCCGAGATTGACATCTCCAAAGCCAAGGAGATCCTCGACGAGGACCACTACGAGCTGAAAAAGGTGAAAGACCGCATCCTCGACTACCTGAGCGTTCTTGAGCTGAAGCCGGACATGAAGGGGCCGATCCTCTGCTTTGTGGGGCCGCCGGGAGTGGGTAAAACCAGCTTGGGCCGATCAATCGCGCGCGCCCTGGGACGCAAGTTCCAGCGCATCTCGCTGGGCGGCATGCACGACGAGGCGGAGATTCGCGGACATCGCCGTACTTACATCGGAGCGCTGCCGGGCCAGATCATCCAGAGCATTCGCCGCGCCGAAACCAACGACCCGGTCATCATGCTGGACGAGGTCGACAAGCTGGGCCGCGACTTCCGCGGCGATCCGGCCTCGGCCCTGCTGGAGACGCTGGACCCGGAGCAGAACAATACCTTCCGCGACAACTACCTCGACGTGCCCTTTGACCTGTCGAAGACGCTCTTCATTTGCACGGCCAACCAGTTGGACACGGTCCCGCCGCCGCTGCTGGACCGTATGGAGTTGATCTTTCTGCAGGGCTACAGCGAAGACGAGAAGATGCACATCGCCTTCCGCTACCTGATTCCGCGGCAGATCAAGGAGAACGGCATCACGCCCGAACAGATCGAGTTTCCCGAGGATGCGGTGCGATACATCGTGCGCCATTACACGCGCGAGGCAGGCGTGCGCAAACTCGAACAGACCATCGGCACGGTGTGCCGCAAGCAGGCTCGCCGCGTGGTCGAGGGCAAGAAGGAAAAGCTCGTTGTCACCCGCGAAACGCTCAAGGAGTTCCTTGGCGGCATCCAGGTGCGCGTGGATACCGAGGTCGCCGAGCGCGTCAAGCGTCCCGGCGTGGCCGTGGGCCTGGCCTGGACTCCGGCCGGCGGCGACATCCTCTTCATCGAGGCCAACAAGATGAAGGGCAAGGGCAATTTCACCATGACCGGCCAGATCGGCGAGGTGATGCAGGAGTCCATGCAGGCCGCGCTCACCTGGGTCCGCTCCAACGCCGCCAGCCTCGGTCTTGCCGAGGACTTCACCAAGGAGATCGACCTGCACATTCACGTTCCCGCGGGAGCCATTCCCAAGGATGGCCCTTCGGCCGGAGTGACCATGGCCACTGTGCTGGCATCGCTGCTGACCGACGTTCCCGTGCGCCCGCTGACGGCCATGACCGGCGAGATTACGTTGAGCGGCAATGTGCTCCCCGTCGGTGGCATAAAGGAAAAGTTTCTTGCTGCCCGCCGGGCAGGTGTGGAGAGCATCATCCTGCCCACGGAAAACCGCCAGGATGTGGAAGAAGACCTGACGCCGGAGCTGATTGGAGGCGTCGCCATCCACTATGCCAGCCGCATAGAGGATGTGCTGGCCGTGGCGCTGCCGCTTCTGAAGGCGAAGCCGGATAAGATGCCGGCAGCGGTCGAACAGAGCGTCGAAGTCTCTGCGTAACGCGGGCTGCGGTTGCTCGCGTTGGGGCCGGCGAACCTGCCGGCCCTTTTCGTTGTGCCAAAAAACATCAACTTTGGCGCCGCGGGACTGCTGAAAATGGCGTCTGTGCCGATGAACGACGCAGAATCCAGCAAGCGGAAGCGCGCGAAAAGCGGTGACCATGGCGACCACATCTCTTGTTACTCCGTTGCATCTCTCTGGAAACACCACGGATCAACAGAATGCGCAGCTCCAGGAGTTTCTCCGCGCAGCTGCCCAGACAGCCTACTCTGCGGCCATCGAGAGGCTGGACCGGCAGAGCGCGCAGATCGTGCTGGACCTGGGCGGGAAGCTCAAAGCCGAGGTTGCCGACTCGGTGGTGGAGATCATTCAGCGGCATACGGCCAGCGACAAGTTCAAGAATGAGGAAGTGGGCTCGGATCGCACCTATCCTCCTGCCTATCGTGTGCGCCCGGTTGAAGCCCAGGTCACGGAACTGCGAAAGCTCTTTCCCTCGCTGGGCAGTTGCATGGAAAAACTGGCGCGCAAGCCGCTGCTGGAGGGCGCCGAGGCCTGGTTCGCGATTCCTCGCTGGCAGGCGCTGGCGCCCACTTACAACGAAGCCGTCGAAATGGTGCTGGGGGTTCTGGCAAAGAAGCGGAAATTCCAGAATCGCATCGCTGGCCGGATGGGGCCCACCTATCTGCGCCAGTCGGAGCGTTCCAAACTGGCTGCGAAGATCCTGGCCGATCAGCAACCGGGCAGCGACATACTCGTGGTTGCCGCGCAGGCTGGCATGCGCCATCGGGGCTGCTCTGCCCGCCGCGCCAGGGTGAGGATGGCGGGCAACGAGTTTGGCGCCGGAGTCTTCGCCGTAGCCTGCATGCTGCTCACTCATCCCGAGAGGCTCTCCGCCGAAAGCACGCTGATGATCGACTGCGGCGGCGACGAGTACTCGATGTACGGCGATTATGTCTTTGATCGCGTGCCCCTGTTCGACTACGACATTGCCGGCATCGAGTTCAGCATCTTCTATGAGGACCGGTCGCGGAACCTCTGGGGAACGCCCTCCGGCTTCCTGTACAAGTTCTCCTGATCGCGCGCCTTGCCGACTGATTCCCGCATCCTGCGTCTAACTGGCAGGCGGTATTCTCTTTAGAGCGATGCAGGTGCGAGTTTTCTCTTTTGGCGTGTCGAAAGATTGGCTGAGCGGCGCACGGCAACTGCCGGGTTGCCGGAAGGCGCCGTCGGGGCGGCGGGCGAACCCTTGCCTGCCGGAACGGCCCTGGACGCGAGTGACCGTGATCTTCGGCTTGACGCTGGGAGCGCTTCTGGCTCCTCCGCTGCCGGCGCAGGAGATCACCCTGCGCATGGACGTGAAGCTGGTCAACGTCTTTGTGAATGTGACCGACCGGAACGGCGCCATTGTGGGTGGCCTCACGCGCGAAGACTTCGCGCTCGCCGAGGACGGACGGCCCCAGCAGATCGCGGTCTTCGAGCGCCAGTCGGAACTGCCCCTCAATCTGACGCTGGCCATCGACACCAGCGGCAGCGTGCAAAAAGACATGGACTACGAAGCGAATGCGGCCCGGCGCTTTGCCCACGCGCTGTTGCGCCAGCAGGATCAGATGAGCCTCCTGCAGTTCGCCACAGAGGTGCGCGAACTGACGCCCTTCACCAACAAGCTGAGCCAGATCGACCACGGTCTCGGCCAGTTGCGCGGCGACTGGGCGACGGCCCTCTACGACGCGGTCTGCCTGGGCTCCGAACGTCTGGGCGGCAAGCAGGGACGCAGGGTCCTGGTCGTGGTATCCGACGGAGACGATACCGCCAGAAGCAGCACCTACGCGCAGGCCGTTGAAGATGCTCTGCGCAATGAAGTCATGATCTACAGCATTATCGACGTGCCCATCGAAGCCAGCGCCGGCCGCTCCCTGGGCGGCGAGCACGCGCTCATCTCCCTGGCTGAAGAGACTGGCGGCAAGAGCTTTTATATCAGCGACGGCGGACTGGAGAAGGCCTTCGCGCGTGTCAGCGACGACCTGCGCACACAGTATTTGCTCGGCTATTATCCTCACAATCAAGAGCCTGGAAGGGTCTTCCACCGCGTGCAGGTCACCGTCCCCAGGGCCGCTCCGGAAGCCTTCAATATTCGACACCGCACAGGTTATTACGCCGATTCGCCGGCCAAAAGCAAATAACTCATTGCAATCCGCGCCTTCTTTCTCACTTGCCGGTGTCCGTGGCCTGCGCGGTTGCATCTAAAATGGCAACATGACCCCTCCTTTGACGACGCGCCGCCGCCCCAAGACCCCTCCGCCTGGCGAAACCGGCCAGGAGGCACTCTACCTGCGCTCTCTCAGCGATCGCCAGGTGAATGTTCAGATCAAGCTGCGCGACGGCGAAACCGTGCGCGGGTGGATCGAGTACTTCGACGAGGGAATGTTGCGCCTGACCCGCGAGGGCAAGCCCAATCTATTCATTTACAAGCATCAGATCCGCACCATCACGGAAGTTGGCAGGCGAACTCCGCGCCACGCCAAGACCGCCGCGCCGGATCTGAACGGTTCCGCCGCGAACGGGGCTTCCTTGTGAGCGGCCTGAATTCCGCGCCGCAGTGGGAGTGGGTTCCCGCGGCTTCTGCCATCGCCCGCGAGGCCGGCGCGCGGCTGCGCGAGTTCTTTTCCCAGGGCGTGGCCACCGAGTACAAAGGCGATGTTGACCTGGTCACCGTGGCCGACAGAACCTCGGAGAAGCTGATCCGCGAGCGGCTTGCCGCGGCCTTTCCGGAGCATGGAATCTTCGGCGAAGAGGGCACCCGCGAACGGCTCGGCGGTGAGTTTCGCTGGTACGTTGACCCGCTGGATGGAACCACCAACTTTGCCCACGGCTTTCCGCAGTTCTGCGTCTCGCTGGGCTTGGAGAAGCGGCCCTGCGAACTCAGCCCGGACCAGGACGGAACCATGGTGGCCGCGGTGATCTATGACCCGTTACGGGACGAACTCTTTGCCGCCGAGCGTGGGCAGGGAGCGTGGCTGAACGGCAAACCGATGCAAGTCTCACGCACGCCGGAACTGGCCGAGGCGCTGATCGCCACCGGCTTTCCCAGCCGCAAGCGCCACGACAACCCGAACGTCCACTTTTACCAGGAGTTCACCCTGCGCTCGCATGGGGTGCGCCGGGCCGGTTCGGCAGCGCTCGATCTGGCCTACGTCGCCGCGGGCCGCCTGGACGCCTTCTGGGAGTTCAACCTCAATCCCTGGGACACGGCGGCCGGAAGTCTGCTGGTCGAGGAGGCCGGTGGCCGCATCACAGGCTTCTCCGGCAAGCCTTTTTGCCTGGACAGCCGGGAGGTTCTGGCCTCGAACGGCCGGCTTCACGGCGAGTTGATGGGCCTCTTTGCGGACATGTTCGCCGGCCGTAACCTTGCACCCATCCTCACGCCCCAGGAGTTTGCTGCCCGCCGCGCCGCGCGTGCAGCCGGTTAGAGTGTTATCCAGCCGTCTGCCGGTTCGCCTTCGGGACCGGAAACGGGGTTGACGCATCGAATTCCCGAATCGTAAAACGCGGTCTCGCGCCGTCGAGTTAGCCCATGGGCTCCTGTGCTACTATCAGCGTCGAGGATTTCAGTTCCCCGGAGAAAACCAGAGATGGCCTACGTCATTGCAGAACCCTGTATCGGCACCAAGGACACCGCCTGTGTGGACGCCTGTCCTGTCGATTGCATTCACCCCAAGAAGGACGAAGACGGTCACGCCGAGGCTGACCAGTTGTTCATCGACCCGGTCGAGTGCATCGACTGCGGCGCATGCGTCCCGGCCTGCCCGGTTTCGGCCATCTTCGCGGCGGATGACCTGCCCGAGAAGTGGGCCAGCTTCACTCAGAAGAACGCCGCGCACTTCGGCCGCTAACGAGCTTTGAGCTTGTCTCAGGAACGCGCATCCCGCTGGCCGGGATGCGCGTTCCTGTCAGCGCCCGTTGAGCATGAACAGCAGGCGCCCCCCGGTGCGATGATAAAAGCGCATGGGCGTGCTCACATCTGAAGCTGTGGTCTTGCGCACCTGGCCGGTTCATGAGGCCGACCTGATCGTGAGCTTTTTCACGCGCGATTACGGCCGGGTCCGCGGCGTGGCCAAGTCGGCGCTCAAAAGCCGCAAACGCTTCGGCGGCGCTCTGGAGCCGATGACGCTGGCCCGCGCCTGGTTTGCCGAGCGGCCACGGCAGGAGTTGGTCCGCCTCGATCAGCTCGAAATCCTCCGCTCGCCGCTCTCCGCGCCGGTCGATCCTTTGCGCATGACTGTGCTCAGCTTCTTTGCCGAGGTGCTGGACGAGGCGCTGCCCGACCACGATCCCCAGGAAACGGTCTTCCGCCTGCTGGTGGCCGTGCTGGAGCAGACCACGGTCCAGCAGCCCTGGATGCCGCTCACCTACTTTCAGCTCTGGATGACGCGCCTGATGGGCCTCTTGCCGGACATCGCCCACTGCACGGCCTGCGGCGAGGCGCTGCGGGCCGGCGAGGCCAGCTTCAATACGCTCGGCGACGGTCTTTTTTGCACAGTGCATCGCAATGGCAACTCGAGTGGGCTTTCGGCTGACTCCTGGCAGCTTGCGCAGCGCATGTTGCGCGCCCCGGTCTCGGCCTTTGCCGCTGAAGATTGGCCCCGCCGCCGCGCCCAGGACCTGCGCCGCTTTACCCTCCAGGCCCTGGAGCGGCATCTGGAGCGCAAACTGCGCTCCGCGGAGGCGCTGGCGCGGCTGGGAAGCTGATTGCGGATGAAGGGCTGATAAAATCGAGAGAGTCCCGACGAGAGAGAAATGCCCGTGCCATCATCCAGTGTCTTATCCCAACAGAACATCACTCCGCTCACCTTTCAAGAGCTTTTGTTCCGCTTGCAGGGCTTTTGGGCGGAACGCGGCTGCGTGCTCCAGCAGCCCTTTGACGTTGAAGTGGGCGCGGGCACCATGGCGCCTGAGACCTTCCTGCGCGTGCAAGGGCCCAAACCCTACAAGGTTGGCTACGCGCAGCCCTCGCGCCGTCCGGCCGACGGCCGCTATGGCGAGAACCCCAACCGGCTCTTCCGCCACACGCAGTTTCAGCTCATCCTCAAGCCGCCGCCGGTGAACGTGCAGGAGCTGTACCTCAAATCCCTGGAAGCCATCGGCATCGATCTCGCCAAGCACGATCTGAAGTTCGAGGAAGACAACTGGGAAGGCCCAACGGTCGGCGCCTGGGGCGTGGGCTGGCAGGTGATGATGGACGGGATGGAGATCACCCAGTTCACTTACTTCCAGCAGTGCGGCGGGCTCGATCTGGACCCCATCTGCGCCGAGCTGACCTATGGACTGGAGCGGCTCGCTGCCTTCATGCAGGACGTGGACTCGGTCTACGACGTGGTCTGGGCGCGCGATCCGGAGACCGGCGCCGCGGTGACCTATGGCGATGTTCGCCTGGCCGAGGAGCTTCAGTACTCGGTCTATAACTTCGAGTCCGCCGATGTGAGCAAGCTGTGGGATCACTTCAACCTCTACGAGGCCGAGGCGCAGGCGCTTCTTGCTGAGGTCAATGAGCTTTTGTCCAATGAAGAAGCGAGTTCCCAGCAGAAGCGGCGCTTCCCGCTCATGTCGACGTACGAGTTGGCGCTCAAGTGCTCGAATCTCTTCAACCTGCTCGACGCGCGCGGGGCGATCAGCGTTACCGAGCGTGTCGGCATGATCGGCCGCATTCGCAACCTCTCCGTGGGAGTGGCCAAAGCATATGTGTTGCAGCAAGCGAGTTAGCGGTTGCTTAGCCACTGAAGGGATAGGCTCATGGCAAGAATTGCGTAAGGTACTCACGGAACAGAGATGGGCTGTCTGGTTCTGGATGGGTGTTGGCTCGATGACAGTGGGGATAGAATGAAGTTGAAAAAGGTAAGTTTGCGCGCATGTGTTCTTGCCGGATGGGCAAAGCCGATCACTTGCAAGGGTTCATTGCTCGCCGTCTTTCTACTTCCCGCCTTGGCCGCCGCGCAAGCCGGCGACTCGCTCCGGCCGCTCTATGAGCAGAATCGTTTTTACGAGCTTCGTGATGCTATCAAAGGTCAAAACACTCCTGCCCTCTATCTTGGTGCCGTTGCCTCAGCATTCAACGATACGAAGCAAGCCGAAGAATATCTCAACAGTGTAATCAAGCTGGAGCCTACTTCAGACAATGCATATGAGGCTCATGGACAGCTTGCCTATCTCTATGCGCGCCTGGGGCGGAATCGTGAAGTCGTGCGGCAATTAGACCAAATGCTTGCGATCAAGCCGAACAGTTTAGATGTGCAAAACATGCGACCTCTGTTTGCCGCATTAAGCCGATATCCAGAACAATCTGTCGGAAAGAAACATGAGACCCGGGTCAGCGGCGGCACAGTCAGCAAAGAATGGCTGACCATTCCTGCATCTGTTCATGGAAAAGCTGTGAACTGGATCGTTGATTCCGGCGAGAATATTTCGGTGATCAGCGAGTCGGAAGCGCAAATGCTGGGGCTAACCGTCGGCAACGAGAGAGCGCAGATGAACGACGCCAACGGTGGCAGTGTAAGGATGCGTACCACTGTTGTGGATAGCTTGTCGATTGGCGGGATGGAGATTCGCAATGTGCCCTTCATGGTGATACCCGATTCACAACCACCCATGAATGATTTGCAGCCGGGAAAAAGAGCAATCCTCGGATTTACGTTTCTGTTGGCGTTGAAGGCGATTAGTTGGACATCCGATGGGACATTTGAGATTGGATTTCCTTCCGTCCCCAACAAGGACAAGCAAGCAAACCTATGGTTTGACGGCCTATCGCCTGTAACCAGAGTCCGCTTTCAAAATAGGGACCTGGACTTTGCTCTCGACACTGGTGACGGAGCGGGAACGCAATTGTGGAGTCGATTTGCGGAGGATTACTCCTCACTTTTGAAGGAACAAGGAACGAAATCGACGAGGAAGATCACGCAAATGGGAGGGTCTCAAGAGAGGAAAGCCGTCAGCCTGCCTGAGTTGCAATTGCAGGTTGGAGGCTTGGAGACCGTTCTTAAACCAGCGCAGGTGTTTTCCAAACCGGTAGGGAATGATTCGCGGTATGGGCTGCTTGGCATGGATCTTCTCACGCAGTCCCGCGAAGTCAGAGTCGATTTTCGATCGATGACGTTTCAACTTCTGAAGTAAGTATTGGCAATTATGCGGTGATTTTTGAACCTCGCCCCTGAATTGCAGAAAGAAACTTAAGACGATGGCTGATTTTTTGTTGGAGATTGGGTTGGACGAGGTTCCAGCCCGCATGATTGCCGGGGCTGAGGCCGAGTTGGGCCGCCGCGTCAACGACTTGCTCACGCGCGAGCGTCTGCTTGCAGCCGGCGCCAAACTCACTACGTACTCCACGCCGCGCCGTCTGGCCGTGCTGGTCGAGGGCGTTCTTGCGAGCCAGGCCGACACTGAAGAACAGTTGACTGGCCCCTCCTGGAAGGTTGCTTTCAAGGACGGCGTGCCGACAAAAGCTGCCGAAGCCTTCGCAAAAAAGGCTGGCATCGCGATTGGTGCTCTTGAAAAGGTCGCCAACGCCAAGGGCGAGTATGTAGGAGCAACGGTAAAGCGTAAGGGAGTGGCCGCACCGCAGGTGCTGGCAACGGAGTTGCCCAAGGAAGTTCTCGGCCTTTACTGGGCGAAAAATATGTATTGGCGCGAGGGCAAGCCGGAGCGTTTTGTGCGGCCCATTCGTTGGGTCGTTGCGCTGCTCGACTCCGCCACTGTTCCCCTTGAAATCGCCGGTATCGCTGCGGGCAACGCCAGCCGCGGCCATCGCATCCTGCACGGCGAAGCTCCGGTGGTGATCGATCAGCCTCGCAGCTACGCCGAATCGCTGCGAAAGGCCTGTGTCGTTGTTGAAGTCGCCGAGCGCCGGCAGTCCATTCGCAAGGCGCTCGATACGGCCATCCGCACTGTCCCCGGCGCGCGCTGGCGCGAAGACGAGCCGCTGATCGAGACCGTCGTCCACCTCACTGAGTGGCCCTCCGTGGTGCTGGGCGACTTCGAGCCGGAGTATCTTGCGCTGCCGGAAGAGGTGCTGGTCACCGTCATGCGCGACCACCAGAAGTATTTCGCCGTCGAAGGCGCGGACGGCAAGCTTGCTTCGCACTTCCTGGCCGTGCTGAACATCCAGGTGGACGCGGAGGGCGAAGCGATTATCCGTCACGGCAATGCGCGTGTTCTGCGAGCGCGCTTCAAGGATGCGCGCTTCTTCTGGGAAGTGGATCAGAAGACTCCGCTCGCAAATCGCGTGGAGAGCCTCAGGAATGTAACTTTCCAGAAGGAGTTAGGAAGTTATCACCAGAAGACTGAGGATAACTTGGCCGTAGCGCGCGCGCTAGCGGCAAAAGTGAAGACTTCTGCAGCTACGTTCGACGAAGCCTCATTGCTGAAAGCTGTTGAGCTGGCCAAGACCGATCTGACCACAGAGTTAGTGAAGGAGTTCACGGAGTTACAAGGTGTGATCGGCGGACTTTATGCAAAGGCCCAGGGCCTCGGCGAGACGGTGGCGCAAGCCATCTACGATCAGTACACGCCCGCTTCCACCGAGAACGCAATTTCCTCCACCGCCGAGGGTCAGTTGCTCGGCCTGGCTGATCGCATTCAAACGATCACTGCCATGTTCGGCATTGGCAACGCGCCAACCGGCTCGAAGGATCCATTCGCGCTCCGTCGTGCCGCCAATGCAATCGTCAAGATTCTGGCCGAATCGGGGCTTCCTCTGACACTGAACGATGTTCTGGAAGCCAGTGGCGCCGAGCCGGCCAACAAGGAACAGGTCGCCGCCTTCCTTCGCGAGCGTCTGAATTTCTATCTCAAGGATGTGCGCGGCTTTGCCTACGATGTGGTCAACGCCGTGCTCGCTGCCGGAGCCGACGATGTGCGCGATGCGATAGCACGCGCAGAAGCCCTCACCGCAGCGCGTGAATCCGCGGACTTCGCCGCCATCTCCGCCGCCTTCAAGCGCATCAAGAACATTCTGCGCCAGGCCGAGGAAAAGGGATTTGCCATCCAGGCAGCCCCTGGAATCGTTCTTTCAGCAGTGGCACAGCAGCTTGCGGATGCCGCCGCGGCCTTGGCTCCCGAAGTCGCAATACTCCGCCAGCAGCGGGCTTACGGCGAAGCGCTGGCCGCCATCGCAACGCTGCGCCCAGTCGTGGATGCCTTCTTTGACAAGGTCATGGTCCTCGATCCCGATGCGGCGATTCGCGGGGCGCACCTGGGCCTCATCGACGGGGTGTTGCGCGGCTTCTCCGGCATCGCAGACTTCAGCGAGATCGTCACGGCGTAGTCCTGAGCGGCCGAATGGCAAGGGGACGGGCTTTTGCCCGTCCCTTGCATCTTGTGTCCTTGCTGGAAAGCTCGGTTTCTGCTCTTCCAGCGATTTCTTTCCGCATCCTCGCTTCCCGCCGCCCGTCTACAATCAAGAGAGATGTCCGATACGCTTTATCTGAGTCTGTGGTACCCCAATCTGCGCCTTGCCGCGCTGGCGGACAAGCTGACGGCGGTGCTGGGCGAGTTTGCCGCGCACGGCGGCGAGCCGCGCGTTTACTCGGCGACGGTGTGGCCCATTGATTGGAACGAGTCGCCAGTCTTTCAGCAGGTCTACGGCCGAAGACTCGGCGCGGCCAGCGACGGAGACGCCAAGCTCGGCGCGGAGCCGCGCTTGGCCGTCGAAGAAGCCCTTGACATGCTCCACGACGACTATGCCTACGAGTTCCAGATCGGCTGGAGCCTGTGGGAACTGGAAATAGCGGAGAGCCTTGACCCACGCTGGGTTCGGCAACCGCGGCTGGTGAGGGTGACGGGCTTCGGGCCGCTCTTCGACGAGGGCGCCTACGAGACCGACGGCCACATTCGCATAGACTTTGGCTTCGATACGCCATTCCTTGAGGAAGATCTGGAGCTGGACTCCGTTGCCGCCCGGCACGTCGAAGAGAATGTGCGCCAACTGGTCGAACTGACCGCGGCCGTCGAGAAGGCCTCGGGAGCCACGGCGCGCCTGCTGTGGAGCGAACTGGGCGAGAGCCTTGCCCAGCGGCTGGCAAAACGGCTTCGGGGGTCGAACTGACCGTGCGGCTCACCATTGAGAGAATGCGGATGATGGTGCTGGCGGCAGGCGTTCTGCTGATCACGGCGCTGGTGGTGTTTCTTGCCGTGGGCAAGTGGAAGAATCCCTTCAATCGCCGCGACCTGCCCCAGAGGCTTGGCATTGAGATCCAGCAGGAAGCCAACGGCGTCACCTACACGCAGGCGCGCGGCGGCCACACGCTCTTCAAGATTCACGCCTCGAAGGTCGTCCAGTTGAAGCAGGGCAACGCGTTGCTCCACGACGTGAAGATCGAGCTGTATGGCGAAGACGGCAGCCGTGTGGATCGCATCGAAGGCAATGAGTTTGAATACGATAAGAAGGCGGGCACGGCCAAGGCCGCGGGGCCGGTCGAGATTACTCTGATGCGGCCGGGCGTGGCGCCTGCCATTGCGCCCAAGGCGACTGCGACACAAGCGGTGGCCGACAAGCCGAAAAGCGCTCCGGTTGCTTCGGTCGCCGAGGCTGCCGCGCGCGGTGAGATCCGCGTGAAGACCAGCGGGCTCACCTTCGACCAGAAAAGCGGCGTGGCCACGACCACCCAGCACGTTGATTTTTCCATAACGCAGGGAAGCGGCAGCTCCATGGGAGCCACTTACGACTCGCAGCAGGGCATCTTGGTGCTGGACCGGGCCGTGGAGCTGACGGCGCAGCGTGGCGCGGAGCCGGTCCAGATTCACGCCCAGCACGCGGAGTTCGAACGCCAGTCCCAGGTCTGCCGCCTGCGCGCGGCTACGGCTGGCTACCAGGGCGGGGAAGCCGCGGCCGGCAACGCGAAGATCCTCTTCCGCGAGGATGGATCGGCGGTGCGGCTGGATGCGATCGACGGGTTTACGCTGACCACCGCGGCCGGCAGCCACCTGGCCGCGCCCTCCGGGCAGATGGATTTTGACGAGCACAATCAGCCTCGCCATGCCCGCCTTGAGGGCGGAGTCACGATGGACTCGGCGAGTGACTCCGCTGGCCGAAGCCGGCGGATGCACGGGACCGCGCCCACGGCGGAGCTGGAATTCACCGCGCAGGGTCATTTGCGCCACGCGCACCTGGAAACAGGCGTGGCAATGGACAGCGAAGAGCTGGATTCTCGGGGGCAAACCCAGCGGTTGAGCCGCCACTGGCGTTCGCCCCGTGCCGACGTGGAGTTCCGCGAGTCCGGTCGTGGGCAAATTGATCTGGGCGCCGTGCATGGTACCGGCGGCGTTGTAGTCACTGGCGAGAGTCAGCGCGGCAAGGGGATGGTTGTACCCTCCCGGCTTTCCGCCGACGACCTGACGGGCGAGTTTGGGCAGGGGTCGGTGTTGACCGCCATGCACGGAGTTGGCCGCGCCAGCATTGAGGAGACCACCGCGACCGGAAGCCGGCAGAGTACCAGCGGCGACCGGCTCGAAGCGCATTTCATGGTTCCAGAGCCGGGCACAAAGACCGGTTCGGGCGCCGAGGCGCAGATTCAGTCGGCTACGGTCGAGGGGCACGTGGTGCTGATGCAGCTTCCGGCCCAGAACTCCGCCGCAAAGCCCGGCGCGCCGCTGCGGGCTACCGCGGGCCGCGCCGTTTATGAGGCCGTGGGCGAGTGGCTGCACCTCACGCTCAGTCCGCGCGTGCAAGACGGCGCCCTGCAGCTTACCGCCGACAAAGTGGATGTTTCACGCGCCTCGGGCGACGCTTTTGCGCACGGCAATGTGAAGGCAAGCTGGACCGATGCAGGCGCCGGCCGGCCGAGAGTTCCCGCGGGCATGGCTGGCCAGGGCAGCGTGGCTCTCGGCGGGCAGGGCCCGGCGCATGTCGTCGCCGCCGAGGCGCAGTTGCACCAGGCGACCAACGAGGCCACCTTCCGCGGCCAGGCGCGTCTCTGGCAGCAGGCCAACTCGGTTGCTGCACCGGTGATTGTCCTCGATCGCGAGCGGCAAACGCTGGTGGCCCGGACTGCGAACGCGGCAGAGCCGGTGCGGGCCGTGCTGGTCAGTGCGGCTGGATCAGCGCCTGGCAAGGAGCCGGGAAAACAAGGCCAGCCTGCCGTAATTCGTGTGCGCGGGGGAGACCTGAAGTACTCAGACGCCGAGCGCAAGGCGGTCATGCACGGTGGCATTCTCGGCGTCGTGGTTGCTGAAACAGCAACGGCGACCTCGGTCTCGAATGAAGTTGAGGTGACGTTGTCGCCAGCGGGAAAAAATGCGGGCAAGGTCAGCGGCCAGTCCCAGGTGGATCGCATGACGGCCAGGGGCCGCGTTGTGCTCACCTCGGAGGGGCGGCGTGGAACCGGGGAGCAACTGGTTTACACGGGAGCCACCAACGAGTACGTTCTCACTGGAACCGCCGCCACTCCGCCCAAAATGACCGATCCGGCGCGGGGAAGCGTAACCGGCGAGGCTTTGATCTTCCATGGCAGGGATGATAGCGTCAGTATCGAAGGTGGACAGCGCAAAACCAAAACGGAGACTACGGCGCCGAAGTGAGGAATGCTTCTGGTTAGCGGGGAGGGATTGATCGGAGAACGGCATGGAATTCAGCTATAGGATCAGTGAAGAGGAGTATCTGAACGCAGCGAAGCTCAGGCTCAAAGGATCTGTTCACTTTGGAGTCATCGCGGCCGTCATGTTTTGTACCCTCATCCTTCTTCTTTGCCTTGTACTCTTCTTTGGCATAGTCTTGCACCATCCATCCACCAGCCACACTATACGAGCTATTCTAGTGATTCTCGTACCTGGCATCTTGTACGTTTGCGCCTTGGCATATTTGTTCTTTCGGGCTCTACCAATGAGCCTGCGTCGCAGGTACCGAAAGAATCCCACCACGCAGGGGCAATATTCGGTAAATATTACGCCGGAATCGATCTCGATTGAGAATAATGCAGGATCTTCATCCAAGGTGGGTTGGAATCTTTGCGATTCTTGGTTAGAGGGAAAGGAGTTGCTCTTGTTGAAGTATCGATCTGGTGCTTTCTTTCCTATGAATCTGGCAGGTCTCTCCGACGCGCAGCGGGATGAATTGCGCGGCATCCTCACCGCGGCCCTTCCGAAGAAGTGAACAGGCCATTGTGCGTCTTGATCCTCAGGATGGTAGATTTGTTCTTTAGCGAAGTGACGGGACGACCGACTCGATGGATACACTGATCGCCGAAGGAATCGGCAAGAGCTACAAGGGACGGCAAGTGGTTCGCGGAGTCGATCTGAAGATCTCGCGCGGCGAAGTTGTGGGCCTGCTGGGGCCGAACGGCGCCGGCAAGACCACCAGCTTCTACATCATCGTGGGACTGGTGCAGCCGGAGACTGGCCGCGTTCTGGTGGACGAGACCGACATCACGCAGACGCCGATGTACCTGCGAGCCCGCAACTTCGGCATCAGCTATCTGCCCCAGGAGCCTTCCGTCTTCCGCAAGCTGACCGTCGAGGAGAACATCCAGGCCGTGCTGGAGGCGCAGCCATTAGGCAGCCGGGAGCGCCGCACCAGGACCGAGCGGCTGATTCACCAGCTCAACCTAGGCCACATCCGCACCACGCGGGGCTACGCGCTCTCCGGCGGCGAACGCCGAAGGGTGGAGATTGCGCGCTCGCTGTGCATCCAGCCCAACTTCATTCTGCTCGACGAGCCGTTCAGCGGCATCGACCCCATTGCCGTGCTGGAGCTGCAAAAGATCATTTTCGACCTCAAGGCCAGCGGCATCGGGATTCTGATTACCGACCACAATGTGCGCGAGACCTTGAGCGTGACCGACCGGGCTTATATTATTGCGGAGGGAAGAATCTTCCGGACCGGAACGCCGCGCGAACTGGGCAACGACGTGGAAGTGCGGCGGGTCTATCTGGGGGAGGGGTTCACGCTGGGCTGATGGGGGCTTCCAGCGGACACGCGGTGAAGAACGAATGCAGAGGTCATGCACTCCGTCCAACCCTTGACGCTCACAGCGGAACAATGTATTCCAGACAGAGATTCCCGGATTGAGTGCCGCCCAATCCGGAACGGTTGGCTGGGCGTGCGGCATTTTATCCTTGAGCCTTACTCTCGCTCAAGTACACTGACGGTGAATCGAAACGGGAATCGAGTTCTCTTATGGCGCTGCTGCAACCAAAACTGAGCCTCAAGGTAGCACAACGCCAGATCCTGACTCCGGGCCTGATGCAAATGGTGAGCGTGCTTGCGCTCAACAAGCTCGAGCTGAAGGAGATGATCGATGCCGAAATGGTGGAAAATCCCGTCTTGGAAGAGATTGACGAGACGGTTCCGATGCTGGATGAGGTTGCGGGCCGCGAAGAGCGCCTCGAACGCGGGGTTCAGGATCGAGGGGTCGAGGAGCCCGCGGCACCACCCAAGGACCCCTTCAACGAGATCGACTTCGGTTCGTACTTCCAGGATTACCTGGATCCCGGCTATCGCACACAGCCGGAGTATGAAGAAAACGAGAAACCCTCGTTCGAGAACTTTCTCTCCCAGCCAACGACACTGGCCGATCACCTGGCGTGGCAGTTGGGAGCTTTGACCCTTGAGCCTCGCCTGCATGAGGCGGCCGAGTTCGTCATCGGCAATCTTGACAGCGATGGGTACCTGGTCGGCAGCGAAGAAGAGCTGGTGGCGGCTTTCAGCAGCGCCCAGGGGGAGGCTGAACCCAAGGCCGAACCGGCGCTTGAGTTGTTGCGCCATGCCATTGACCTGGTGCAGCAGCTTGACCCTGCGGGCGTGGGCGCCCGCGACCTGCGCGAGTGCCTGCTGATCCAGATTGCCGCCCAGCTGCGGGAGTTTACCGAGTTGTTTGCCCGTCAGGCGGCTGAAGCGGCCGAGGATCCGCATCGCGGCTTCCGCGCCGAGGCCGAGGCGCGCATCGAGGAGCGGCGGCGCAGCATGGAGGTGGCGGCCCTGATCGTGGATCGGTACCTGCCCCTGCTGCAGAAGCGCGACGTGAAAGACTTGGCGCGGGCGGCCCAGATCACCGCCGAGGAGGCTCATGCCGGGGTGGGATTCATCCGCACCCTCGACCCCCGGCCCGGCCGCCAGTACAACCGCGAGCAGGCGCGGCTCATCGAGCCCGACGTGGTCTTCGTCAAGCGGGGCGGCGAATGGGTCGTTTCCATGAATGAGGAAGACATGCCCAGCCTGCGCCTCAGCCGGCGCTACCGGCGGATGCTGGTGGCTGAAGGCACCGACAAAGAGGTGAAGGATTACGTGAAGGAGCGTTTCCGCTCCGCGCTTCAGTTGATGCGCAACATCGCCCAGAGGAAGAGCACGATCCTGCGGACCTGCGAAGTCATCGTGCGCCGCCAGCAGGACTTTCTCGACCAGGGCATTGAGGCCCTGCGGCCCATGATGATCAAGGAGGTGGCCGAGGAGATCGGCGTTCACCCCTCCACGGTTAGCCGCGCGGTGGCCAACAAATATGCGCACACCCCGCAGGGGGTCATCGAGCTGCGCCGCTTCTTCTCAGAGGGCTCCAATGGGCCGGAGGGAGCCGATACGCCGCTCGTCGTGCTCAAGCGCAAAGTTCGCAAGCTGATCGAGGAGGAGGATGCGCGCCATCCGCTCACCGACGACCAGCTTGCCGCCAAACTCCAGGCCCAGGGCATCCAGCTCACCCGCCGCACCGTCGCCAAATACCGCGAAGACATGAACATTCCCTCCACCCACCAGCGCCGCCGCCGCGAGAGTTGAGGGCAGTTCACAATCGTTGATCCTGCGAATTGTCTAAAGAAAACTGACAACTGACAACTGTTCGATATAGAATCCGAAGTTCTCCAGCCGATAACAGGGCTGAGAGAACAACAAGAAGCGGAGGCTGACCATGGAAGTGGAGTTCACCGCCAGGCAAGTGAGGATCTCCAAGGCGCTACGTACGTTGGCTGAGGAGGGAATGGAGCGTATTGCCCGCATCCTGGGCAGGAACGCGCGCGCAAGCATCGTTTTCAGCGCGCAAAAGCGTCTGCAGATCGCCGAGGTCACCATTCAGGCGCGGATGCAGACCATTGCAGCCGAAGGCAAAGCCGACACGCTGGAATCGGCCTTGCGCCAGGCTCTCGAACACGCCGAAAACCAGGCGCGCCGCCACCGGGACCGGCGCATTGAAAGCAAAAGGCTGCCCAAGGAGGAAAAGGTGCTCACCGCGCCTCCGGTGGCCCGGCCCAAAGCCCGCGCCGCCCAGCCGGAGGAAGAAGCCGCTGAGGCCAAGCCGGTCCGTGCCCGCAAGAAACCCAGCGCGGTGATCCCCGTGCATTCGTTCCCCGCTCGCAAGACGATCGTCGAGCCGCATTTGGTTACCAGCGGCGAGGCCATCGCCCTGAAGGCCATGACCATCGAGGAGGCCGTCAAGGACGCCGAGTTCCGTGATCGAGACCTGCTCGTCTTCCGTAATCTATCCGGCGAACTGTTCGTGCTCCACCGCCGCCGCGACGGCGAGATGGAACTGGTGGAGATTCCGTAGAGCTTAACCCTTGGCGGAGTTAGCTTGGCTTCGCGCCAGTTCGCGACATCCGGCTAACTCCGCTCTAGCGGAACCAGAGTTGACGTATCCCGAAACCGAAGCGCTCAAGTCGACGCGACCAGCAGGGAGCGGCGACCTTCGTGGAACTTATTAGGCCACAGTGACTCTGGTTCCGCTCTAACACCGTGCACGCGGCAGCAGGCGTTCGAGCGCGGCTGTCCCACGAGCGGGGTCTTTCGGTGTAGCATGTGCCCATGACGCCTTCAAAGTACCCGTCCCCCGCGGCCTCTGTGCACTCGGCTGACAAACACGCCAAGCAGACGAACCGGCCGTGCAAGGAACTGGTCATCGTTACGGGAATCTCCGGTGCGGGCAAGGCCTCGGCCCTCAAGGCTTTCGAGGATCTGGGCTTTCACGCCGTGGACAACCTGCCCTTGGAACTTCTGCCCGATTTTGCCTCTCTGGTGAAAAAGTCCACCGACATTCTAAGTGCGGCAATTGTTGTGGATGTTCGCGAGGGCCTGACCCTTGACCGTCTCCCGGAGATTCTCAAGCGGGTGAAGAGGCTTTTGCGCACGCGGGTGGTCTTTCTGGACGCGCAGGACGCGGTGCTGGTGCGGCGCTACTCCGAGACCCGGCGGCCCCATCCGCTCGGACGCCAGGAGACGGTATCCCGTTCCATCGTCGAGGAGCGGCAACTGCTGGACCCCATCCGCAACGTCGCCGACACGCTGATCGACACCTCGAACTTCAATGTGCATGAGCTGCGCGCCCACATTCAGGACCGGTTTGGCAGCGAGGAAGTAACTCAGCGCCTGCTGGTCTCCTGCCTGAGCTTCGGATTCAAGAACGGCGTGCCGCTGGATGCGGATATGGTCTTTGACGTGCGCTTCCTGCCCAATCCCCATTTTGTGCCGGAGTTCCGCAAGCTCACCGGTCTCGACACCAGGGTGGCCGCCTATGTGCGCGGATTTCCGCAGACCAAGGAATTTCTCAACCGCGTTACGGAACTGATGCTGTACCTTCTGCCCCACTACGTTGCGGAGGGCAAGAGCTACCTGACCGTAGCCTTCGGCTGCACTGGCGGCCAGCACCGCAGCGTGATGATGGCCGAGGAGATCACCGCGGAGCTCAAGCGCGCCGGCTACCAGGTCAAGGCGCTGCATCGGGATACGCCGCGGTGACCAATAATCTCATTCTCATTACCCTGCTGGTCAAGCTGGGCGTTGTGGCCTCGGTGGCCAGCGTGCTGGCGCGCGTCAGCACATTCCGGCGGCTCTTCTTTGCTGAGAAGCGCAGGCGCAGGCAAACCCTGGCGCTGCTGGGGTTTTTCCTCGTGCCGCTTACCCTGGGCGTGTGGGTTCGAATCGCAGTGCCCAACTTTCTGGCGGCCGACATCTCCTTCGAGACGGTCATTTTGCTGGGCCTTCTTGTGGGGCCGGAGTGGGCCATGCTGGGAGGTGTGGCGCTTGCAGCGCCGGCGGTCTTCCACCATGAGTTTCTGGCCCTGCCCTTCAACGCTGCGCTGGGGCTGGCCGCGGGCATGTTGGGCCGCTTTGTCGAAAAGGAGGATATCTGGTCGTTCACCCCATTCATTGACCTGAGCCTCTACCGCTGGGTGCGCCGCAACCTGCGCCAGCCGCGCGTTGATCGCCAGTTTCTCATGTTGTTTCTCATCGTTGCAGCCGAAGCCTGCCGCGACTGGATCGCCCACGCCTATCCGCACCGGCTATTTGCCTTGCTTGCCAGTCAGTGGTGGCTGCAGGCGCTGGTTTGGCTCAACGCGCCCATCTTGGTTGGCGTCGCCCTGAAGGTGTGGAATGCGCTGCGCATCGAGATGAAACTCGAAGAGCAGAAGCGCCTTCTGCTCGAGGCTCGCCTTGACGCACTGCAACGCCAGATCAATCCTCACTTCCTCTTCAATACCCTCAACTCCATCGCCTCGCTGGTGCGCACAAAGCCGGAACTGGCCCGTCAGATGACCGTCAAGCTGGCCAACATTCTTCGCGCTCTGCTCAAGGACCACGACAGCTACGTCCCTCTGAGTGAAGAGTTGAGTTTTACCGACGACTACCTGGACATCGAGGTGGTCCGCTTCGGCGCCAACAAGCTCAGGGTCGAAAAGGAAATTGACCCGCGAACCCTGGACGTTATGGTGCCCAGCATCCTGCTTCAGCCGCTCATCGAAAACAGCATCAAGCACGGACTGGAGCCGCGCATCCACGGCGGCACGGTTACCCTGCGCAGCCAGCTTGAAGGCGACCGCGTGCGCATCGAGGTGGCCGATGACGGCGTTGGGATGGGGCCCCGGCCCGCTTCGGCGCTCAGTCGCGCAGGCGCGGGCATCGGGATGAAAAACGTGCAGGAGCGCCTCGAAGTCCTTTATGGCAACCAGGCCCGCTTCACCATGGTCAGCAATCCTGGCCGCGGCACCCTGGTCTCCATCGAGATTCCGGCCAACCTGCCGGACGCGCTCTAGGCAGGGCTCTCGTTCGTTGAAGCCGCGGACCGGGATTTGGCTCGGGCAACCATCCACTGTTCGTATTCGTTCTGGATGGACACTCCCGGTTTCCGGGTCAATGGGTCTCGCTGGGCGAGATATTGGAGCCACGCATCGTAGTCGTCGGCGGTCGCCGAGGCGATGACGCTGGCGGCTTCGGCAGATACCGGGGCGAGAACTGGAACCTCCACCATTTTTCTGAACCCGCTGAAAAGCCAGTTGCGCTCAAAAACGGCCAGAACGATTACGCAGCAGCGGCACAATCCGAAGAACGGGACGACATTCCGTTCCACCCCGAGCGTAACGACGAGCGTCAGAAAAACCAGGTGAATCAGAATCGCCTGTACGGCTGGCCGGAACGAGCCCTTCCTGCGATCGGCGTCGATCACCATCCATGCGAGGAAGAGATGGTAATAGACAAGCAGAAAGGTATAGATGGCCCACGGACCCTGCGGCAGAAGGGATGCTGCAAAAAGTCCCAGAACTGCGGAGATCATGAACGCAATGAAATCTTCGGGTTTGATAATTCTGGCGAGTACTCTCACCAGGGTCAAAGGGCCCATCACTTCCTCCGTGTCTCAATTTTCATGTTGATTTAAGGCAGTGCCGAAGAGTCCGCACCATAATTCCACTCATGGCTTGGCATGTCAATTCGCGCGTGGATTGAGGGAATCGCATGATTGCTCATCCGATTGTCCTGTGGCCGGCCTGGTCCTCACTGCGTTCCACAGCCCTTCGCGGTATCCTCAAACGATGGTGCGTTTCACGGTTCTGGCGTCGGGATCCAAGGGCAACAGCACGGTCATCTCCGGCGGGCGGACTCGAATCCTGGTCGATTGCGGCCTGAGCTGCCGCGAGCTCTTCCGCCGCATGAAGCTGGTCGGCGAGGAGCCTGAGACGCTGGACGCCATCATCATTACCCACGAGCACTCCGACCACGTGAATGGCGTAGCCGTCACCGCTCGCAAGCTGGGTATCCCGGTTTACTTTACCGAGGCTACCCATCGCGCCTGGATGCGCTGGCTGACGCCTCGGCGGCAGATGACCTACGCGCAGTGGCTGGAGCAGATTCGCAAGCAGGCCGCCGAACGTCAGGCTGAGGCCGCCGCCGACGAGGGTGAGCCGGATGAGACTGACCTGGTCGAAACCGCGGAAGCCCCGCGGGAAGCAGCCGAGCCTGTCGCGCCCACAAAGGCAAAGGACCCCGCTTGGCTGCCTGCGGTTGAATACTTCCAGGCCGGCAAGCCCTTCGAGATAGGCGACATCGCCATCAGTCCCTTCACCACTCCCCACGATGCCGCCGACCCGGTGGGCTTTGTCTTTTGCTCCGAGGGGGTGCGGATGGCCTTTGCCACCGACCTGGGCTACATTCCTCCCAACGTCAAAGCGCAGCTCAAGGGTCTGGCTCTGTTGCTGCTCGAATCCAACCACGACCTGGAGATGCTGCGTGACGGCCCTTACCCCTGGCAGGTCAAACAGCGGGTGCTCTCTCGCGTCGGCCATCTCTCGAACGAGGCTGCGGCAGGTTTTCTTGAGGATGACTACGACGGCCAGGCTGCCTACGTAATCCTGGCGCATCTCTCTGAAAGCAATAATCTTCCAGAATTGGCGCGCGTTACCGCCGAGCGCGCCCTCAGTGGCCGGGCGACCCTCATGGCCAACCGCCTCCTGCTGGCGGCGCAGCATGAGCCCCTTGCTCCTATTTTCTTTTGATGATATAAGTTACAATCGTAAGACGGGCATCACTCTGTACCAGGTAGATTGGCAAGGAAGACCCCAGGGCATCTCGCTTTGGGCGATGCAGAGCGGACCGGGCGGAGCCACTGAAACCGGCCCCATCGGTCGAGCGTCTAAAGGTTAAAGCCTGCCCTCGCCACGTGAGCCGCGCAAGACCATGGCGGCGGAACACATCCTTTGCAAAGTGAGTCTATTGTTTATGGCAAGAACCCGATGCACAGACAGTGTCGTAGGCGCCATCCTGGCAAGCTGGAGATATGACATCTCAGGGCTATCCCCGGAGATGCGCAAGGACTACGAGCATCATTTTGTTGAGTGTCCTCACTGCCGCGCCCGGCAGAAGTTCCACCGCAGCCTGGACGTGACGCTGGCAGTCTTGACCTCGCTGGCTGTCTTCTTCTTCCTCTTCGCGCTGGCGGTTCTCAAGCACATCAAGCCCTTGGAGCATTTCGCTTTCAACGTCTTCGGCCTGGATGTTGCCGACACATACCATATGCTGGTCTCGGCCGGCATTGCAGGGCTTTGCTTCTCGGTGATTGCCCTTTTGCTGGTGCTTACGGCCACGCCTGCCCCGTCCTATCTGGGCGGTCTCGCCGTGGAGCGCGCCAAGCTCATCGAAGAGCGGCTGCCCGAAGCCATCAAGGCGCTGCGTCCGCGCTAGAATAAATCAGCGCTGCATTCTTCAGGGCCTCCCCACGCGGGAGGCTCCTCTGTTTTTGGGCGAGATTGGCCCCTTGGGCCGGGATGGGGATTCTTTCAATGATAGCCGGGAAGGTTGCAAGGCGGTTGCTGCCGGGGCTCAAGGTTGCTGAAGGATTTACGCGCCACCCCTTCGACGAGGAGTTCGGTGTGCGCACCAGCGGGCTGGTTGCCGGGCGCCATTTGAAGAGCGGGCACCCGCACGACCGTCATGCGACAGCGTACTACGGCGTTGCGCCGTCGGTCTTCCATGCGCTCCTTCGCCGCTGGCGGAGGAGCCGGCCAGAGACGCCCATCGAGGAAGTCAGCTTTATCGACATTGGCGCGGGGATGGGCCGCGCGGTGTTGCTGGCCGCGGAACTGCCGTTTCGCCAGGTCGTGGGGATCGAGCTGAATCCCACGCTTGCCCGCATTGCCAGAAGAAATCTGACCGTGACTCGTGCCTCAGACCGTGCGCGAGCGCCCATGAAGATCGTCTGTGGCGATGCGGCGGCGTTCCCGCTTCCTCAAGGGCCGTGCGTGGCCTTCCTGTTCAATCCCTTTGGCGCTCTGGTCTTGCGGCGGCTGCTCAAATCCTGGCGATCGAGCCTGTCCAGCAGCGGAGCCGGGCGCGCAGGGCAACTGGATCTGATCTATGTAAACAATGAGCAGGAGTGCGTGCTGGAGATGCAGCCAGGTTTTGTCCGGCTATTTCTCGGAAAGGTTCGCCGTTCAAGAGCGGATGCAATTGCGGATCACAGGATTCTGGCCAACCAACCCGATGGGGAATATGCGTCGTCGAATTATGAAGATTGTTCGATATGGCGCTGGCAGGGATAAAACGCGACTCTTGCCGAGAAATAACTTGACGGCAAAGCTGCACTTGGGGAAAGCTTCTGAAATATGACTCTGAAGCAACCGCATCTGATCCTCGGAATCGGCGAACTGCTCTGGGACCTATTGCCGCAAGGGACAGGCTGGCTCGGCGGTGCCCCGGCCAACTTCGCGGTGATGGCTGGGCGCCTGGGCAATCACGCCGCCATTCTGAGCCGCATCGGGCGCGACGAGCTGGGCCGTACTGCCGTCGAGCGCCTCGATCCGCTGCCAGCCGACACCAGCTTTCTTGAGGTAGACCCGGTGCATGAGACGGGACGGGTGACGCTGGCTTTTGAGGGCGGGCAGCCGCACTACACGATTCACCAGCCGGCCGCATGGGATTTTTTGGAGTTGACCGACCGCTGGGTGCAACTGGCTGAGCGGGCTGACGCCATCTGCTTTGGTTCGCTCGCGCAGCGCTCTCATGAGTCGCGTCAGACCATCCAAACGATAGTGGCGCAGACCTCGGACTCGTGCGTGCGTGTCTTCGACGTGAATCTTCGTGCTCCCTTCTACTCCAGCGAGGTGATCCAGGAGTCTTTGGAACTGGCCACGGTGGTCAAGATGAACGCCGCCGAGGCGCCGCAGGTAATGACGATGCTGGGGTTGCCGGCTTTGCTCGGGTTGCCGGTTCAGGATGAGTCCAATCCCGCCCCATTGCGGCTCGCTGCCGAGCGTCTGCTGGAGGAGTTTCCATCGCTCCAGATGGTCGCCGTCACCCGCGGCGCTCACGGTAGCCTGCTGGTCACGCGCGACGAGAGCCACGAGCATCCCGGCCTTCCCGTCAAGGTGACTGATACAATCGGCGCCGGAGATGCGTTTACCGCGGCCATGGTCCACTATCTGCTCCGCGGAGCTTCACTGGCCAGGTTGAACGAGGCCGGCAACCGTTGGGGCGCCTGGGTCGCCTCGCAATCCGGCGCCATGCCTGTGTTGCCCGGCGCAGTGCTCGCCGGGATCACTGCCGCGATTGAGGGCTGATCCTGATTCATGCCACTTGGGAAATCGCCGTAGGAATGGCGCGTCTCTGCCCGGCCGCGATGCTTCTGGCGCTGATTTCGGCGGCCTCGCGCCACGCGGTGTAGGCTGCTCCATATGGCCGTGAGATCAAGCTGGTTTGCAAGTGAACTGCGGCGCGAGCTGGGGCTGCGCAACCGGCGGTGGGCGCGCGGTCGTCCGCATGTCGAGAGCTACGGCAATCCGCCGGTGATCGTTTATCCGCCTGAACGCCTCACAGATGAAGATCTGTCTGTGGGGACTCCGTCCAAGAGCGTCCGCCATGGCAACTTCTTCGATGCGGCCTATGCGGCGATAACAGCGCGGCCGGAGTGGATGCGCCGTTTTGACAAGATCCATGCGCAGGGACGGGCGCTGCCAAAGCCGGAATTGGAGCCATCCAGGCGCTGGCGGGAGCTGGACTCGTCCATGAGCTCCGATGCCTTGCTGATGAACATTTTCTGTACCCCCGGCGTGGCGGAGTCGATGGCCGTGCGGCGTGCGCTGGGTGTCGAGGGGGATGAGCCGCCGGTCTTCGGATGGAAGGCGAGGGTGCCGCTCAAGAGCGGACGCTTCGACCGCACTGAGGTGGACATGCGGCTAGGCTCTTTGCTGGTCGAGGCCAAGCTGACGGAAGGCGATTTTCAAACCAGGGCCGCGGCGGTAGTCGAGGGGTACAGGGATTTCGATGCGGTCTTCGATCGCGAGTTGCTGCCGCGGGTGCGGTTGGCCACCGGGAGGCGGAGAGAAGCGGCGGAGTTTCCAGAGAACTATTCGCAGGAGTTTGAAGGCGCCGGATCGGATTCCACCGATTCTACAATCGCCTCTGCCGTCGTTGAAAACCCTGGCCGTCCCCGCCAGCCCGCACCGTTAACTGAAGCTGTTTTCAGCCCTGGCGAAGAGGCCGGTTATGCAAGCTACCAACTGATTCGTAACGTTTTGGCCGCCTATGCCCAGGGGTGCAGTTTTTGCGTAATCCACGACGAACGCCGCCCCGATCTGCGCGAGGCGTGGTTTGAAGTGATGGCTGCCGTCAACTCTGCCGGGGTGCGGGTGCGCTTGAAGGTCCTCACTTGGCAGGAACTGGCTGCGATGCTGCCGGAGCAGTTGCAGGAGTTTCTGGACCTGAAGTATGGGATTGTGGCGCCGGGAAGGGTGGCTTCGCCCGTGGTCGAGGCGGTGGATCTCGAATAGGCGGTTCACAGGATGGGATGAATAGCGCAAAATGGAGCTGGCCGGTCGAGGCAACACGCATCTTCTCGCCAAGACCGCCATCTAACTGGTACGTTGATTCAGAAGGATTCTGCGTTCGAAGATGGCCTCAAATCCTTACTTTCCTCTTGCGGTTCTGTTCGCGGCGGCGCTGGGCTTCGGGCTGGCTCCGCTGGGGCTGGCGTGGCTGTGGGCCAAGTTGTTTTCGCCCGCCAAGCCGAACGCCGTCAAAAACGCCATCTACGAGTGCGGCCTCGAGTCCAAAGGCGATGCCTGGATGCAATTCCACTCCGCCTATTATCTCTATGCCATCATCTTTCTGATCTTCGACGTGGAATCGGTCTTTCTGCTTCCCTTTGCCGTGGCCTTTACCGGTCTTACAGCCGCGGCCTGCGGAGCCATGCTGGTCTTTGTCCTGCTGCTCATCGAGGGGTTGGCCTGGGCCTGGGCCAAAGGCGTGTTGACGTGGGCGTAAATCCAGCTAGCAGCTAACAGGAGCTAACAATGGCGGTCAATGAAGGCTTGAAGATCGAACTCGGCAAGCAGGGAGTCTTCGTGACGACCATCGAGGAACTCTACAACTGGGGCCGGCGCAACTCCGTCTGGCCCATGCAGTTTGGCCTCGCCTGCTGCGCCATCGAGATGATCGCCACCACCATGGCCCGCTACGATTTGGCCCGCTTCGGCGCAGAAGTCTTCCGCCCCTCGCCCCGCCAGGCTGACCTGATGATCATCTCCGGCACCGTGACCAAGAAAATGGCCCCGCAGGTCGTGCGCCTCTACAATCAGATGGCCGAGCCAAAGTATGTCATCGCCATGGGGGCCTGCGCCATCTCCGGAGGGCCGTTCAAGCAGGGCTACAACGTGCTGAAGGGCATCGATCGCTACATCCCGGTCGACGTGCACATTCCCGGCTGCCCGCCGCGCCCCGAGGCGCTGATTCAGGCCTTCATGACGCTGCAAAAGAAGATCGACGGCCAGCCTCTGACCGGGGAAGGCCGTCCGCGCTTTCTGGACGCCGAAGCCCAGGGCGAATTTCCGGTGCCTGTGCAGGGCGCACACGATCTGGAGCCGCCGTCCAGTCCCGGCGTATGGACGGTGCCGGTGGTGATTCCCTGATGAAGACGATTGAAGAGATCAAAGTGGCAATCGAAGCGGCGGTGCCGGGCGCTGGAGTGGAGATTGTCTCCAACCCCAGCCCCTCCGGCCAACATTCGCTCCGGCTTCATCCTGAGACGGCGTTGGCAGTGGCCGGGTTCCTGCGCGACGACGCCGGTCTGGCGCTCGACTACCTCTCCAACGTCACCGGCATCGATTGGCCGGACAAGCAAATCGCCGAAAAAGTTAAAGTTGCGCGTCAAGTTACAAAAGTCGTGGACGGCGTCGAGCAAACAGTAGAAGAGACCGCCGAAGAGATCCGCACCCGTGTCGAGCCGGGCTGCCTTGAGGCGGTCTATCACCTCTATTCGGTAGCCAAAAAATACGGCCCCGTGGTTCTTCGGATGCGCACCATCAACCGGACCGACCAGGTCGAATTGCCCTCGCTCACGCCTCTCTGGCGCTCGGCGGAGTTCCAGGAGCGCGAGATCTTCGATCTTTACGGAATCGTCTTCACCGGCCATCCTGACCTTCGGCGCCTGCTCATGTGGGATGAATTCAAGGATCACCCCATGCGCCGCGATTACCGCGAGCCGGACGACTTCGACTATGAGCCGACAGCCCACGACGAAGTGCTCAAGCGTGCTCAGGAGCATCAAGCTGCTGTTGCCGGTCGTGAAGGAACGGAGGCCTGCGAATGAGCCAGCCGCAAACCCATTCCGCAGCCGTTGCTGAAAAGCCGGAAGGCTGGAACCGTCCCGCGCCGATGGAGCCGGACGGCGATGGCGAACTGTTGGAAGTGGCCATGGGGCCGCACCACCCCTCGACCCACGGCGTCTTCCGCATGGATGTGGTCCTGGCCGGCGAGCGGGTCGTCCGCCTGAAGCCGGTCTTCGGCTATCTGCATCGCAATCACGAGAAGATCGCCGAGGGCATCAGCTATCTGGCCTCGATGCCCTATACCGACCGCCTCGATTACATCTGTCCGATCACCAACAATTGGGCCTATGCGCTGGCCGTCGAGAAGCTCACCGGCCAGGAAGTCCCCGAGCGCGCCGAGTACCTGCGGGTGATTCTGGGCGAGCTGACGCGCTTCCAGAATCACGCCTCGTCGATTGGCTTTTTGATTCAGGAGATGGGCGCCAGCGGAACGCCTCTGATGTATGCCTTCCGCGAGCGGGAAAAAATCCTCGACCTTTTCGAGGAGTTGACCGGCGCGCGCATGATGGTCAACTACATGCGCTTCGGCGGCTGCCGCGTGGATGCCTCGCCGTCCTGGCTGGAGAAAACCCGCAAGGTGGTCGCGGGCCTGCCCGGATTTGTAGACGAGTTTGAAAGGTTTCTGGCAACCAACGAAATTCTGATGGCGCGCACCCAGGGGGTGGGCATTCTCAAGCCGGAGTTGGCGGTCAATGCCGGCGTCACCGGCCCCATGCTGCGCGCTTCGGGAGTGGACTACGACATTCGCAAGGTGGACGGCTATGGCATCTATAACCGTTTCAGCTTCCGCGTGCCGCTGGGCGATCACGGAGACGTCTACGACCGCTTCATGATTCGTATGTTGGAGATGCGCGAGTCTGTCAAAATCATGGAACAGGCACTCAAGGACATTCCCTTCGGCCCGATCATGGATTCCAAGGCCAGGATTCGCGGCTTCCGGCCCAAGCCGGGCGAGGTTTACGGACGGATCGAAGCGCCTAAGGGAGAGCTGGGTTTTTACTTGATCAGCGATGGCGGGCCGAATCCGTACCGCTATCGCGTACGCCCGCCGAGCTTAATCAATCTGACGGTGTTGGAAGACATGTGCCTGGGCCACGACGTAGCCGATGTGGTGCTGATCTTCGGCAGCGTGGATATTGTGCTGGGAGAAGTGGACCGCTAATGCAGCTTCTAGTTTTGCTGCTGCTCCTGACTGTTGAATTTGACAGGTTTGACTCTTTTGGCCGGTTTGGCTTCCTGAATTGGCGGGAGAGTAAAAAGTTTTGAAGTGTACGGGCTTTACAGACTGCGGTAAAGGCATCTGGAGTTGCTTGAAGTGTCCGGGCACGACTTTAGTTGTACCGTAAGCACCGCAAAGAGCTAGCAGTTGGTTTTGGAGGTTTCATTGTTAGGCGAAGGCATCCTGAAGGGCATGGCGGAGACGGCGAAAAACTTCTTCGGCAGCTACTTCTCCGCCGAGCGGCTCACGACCGTCGAGTATCCTGAGCAGCGGATCGCTCCGTACGAAGCCGCGCGCGTCTTTCCCTTCCTCGTTTACGACGGAGCGGATTGGGAGGCCGGCCTGCGCTGCGTCTCCTGCCAGATATGCGAGAAGGAGTGCCCGCCCAAGTGCATCTTTATTGAGAAGTCCAAGGATAAGAAGCCGGACGCCCTCGGCAAGCCGCAGTTTTATCCCGCGCGTTTCGACATCGATATCTCGGTCTGCATGAGTTGCCAGATCTGCGTCGAAGTCTGCCCTTTTGAAGCCATCAAAATGGACACGGAGTTTGAGCTGAGCACGGAAGACCGTTTCGGCGGCCTGCTGCACGACCGCAAGCAACTGGCGAAATCGAACGAGTATTACCACAAGATTCATCCGGCGGAAGCGGCCGAAGTGGACGTGCGGCTGGCGGCCGAGAAGGTCAAGGCCGACGCCAAAGCAAAGGCAGCGGCCGATGCCGCCGCGGCCAAAGCCGCTGTAACCTCCGCAGCCAAGCCGGCGGGAGCAGGGAACTAGATCATGCTCAAAGCTTCCATCTTCGAGAACTTGGACCAGATCTTCGTCCTGCTCCAGCACAGGCTCATGGGCCTTCTGCCCGCTCCCTGGCAACCCGTGGCCGGTGTTTTGCTTGCCGTTGTGGCCATCGTCGGCCTTTTTCCGGCGCTCTTCGCCCTGACCACAGTATTCGAGCGCAAGGGACTGGGCCGCATTCAGAACCGGCTCGGCCCGAATCGCGTTGGTCCCTACGGCCTCCTGCAGCCCATCGCCGACGGCATCAAGTCGCTTACCAAGGAAGACATCGTTCCCCTCAGCGCTGATGCGGCGGTGCACTTTCTTGCGCCGATGGTGCTGGTGGTCTCCGTCTTCATGGGCTTTGCGGTGCTGCCCATGGGGCGCAACATGGTGCTGGCCGACATGGACGCCGGCCTGCTCTTTTACTTCGCCATGGGCGCCTCCACCGAGCTTGCGGTCTTCATGGCCGGCTGGTCCAGCCGCAACAAGTACTCGCTGCTGGGCGCCATGCGCGCCGTGGCGCAGATGATCAGCTACGAGGTGCCGCTGCTACTTTCCAGCGTAGCCGTGGTGATGATCACCGGCTCGCTTTCGCTCACTAAAATCGTCGCCGCGCAGAACCAGTACACCTTCGGCCTTCCCCACTGGTACATCTTCACGCCCTGGGGCCTGGCGGGCTTTGTCATGTACTCCATCGCCACCACGGCGGAGACCAACCGCTCGCCCTTCGATCTGCCGGAAGGCGAGTCGGAGCTTGTGGCCGGCTACCACACCGAGTATTCAGGCTTTAAATTCGCGCTTTTCTTCCTGGGCGAGTATCTGGCCATGTTCTCCATCTCCGGCCTGGGCACAACGCTCTTTCTCGGCGGATGGTCGGCGCCGTTTTCCTTCCTTACCTGGGTCCCGTCGTGGATCTGGTTCTTTTCTAAATTGATGCTGTCGATCTTCGTCTTCATCTGGATACGTGGAACCCTGCCGCGCCTCAGACAGGATCAACTCATGAACTTTGCCTGGAAGTTTGTTCTGCCCATGTGCCTCTTGAATCTCTTCGTGGCGGCGTTGTGGCGCTTCCTGGGCGAAGGCTGGCTGCGCTGGGCGCTCTGTTCGGCGATCCTCGTGGTGGCATACATTGGCATGGGCTGGGGCGAGATGCGCAGAAAGCACATCGGCCCCAGGAGGTATCGCTATGCAGAGTAATTTCCTCCAATCAGATCTTGCTTTTGAGCGTTCCTCAAACGAATCTGGGTGCCCCACCCTCGCCGCGTGTTTGTTTTTGCGGCTAAGGTGGAATTCCACTGAAGTGGAAAGGAGCGCCAGCCGATGAGCTTTGTCTTCTACATCCTCGCTACGCTTACCGTTGTTGGCGGCCTTGCCGCCGTGCTCTTGAAGAACACCGTCCACTGCGCGCTGGCTCTCACCGTAGCCTTTGCCGGATTGGCATTCCTGTTTCTCGATCTCGACGCGCAATTTGCCGGTTTTGCGCAGATTCTGGTCTACATCGGCGCGGTTGCCATCCTCGTCGTCTTTGCGATCCTGCTTACCAAAGGCTCTGAAACTCCCAAAGACGGAGTCTTCAGCCGTACATGGCTTGCGGGTCTTGCCGTGGCAGCAGCGGTCTTCGCGGTAATCGGCTGGGCGGTGATTCAGACCGCTCCCATGCTTCCCAAAGCCACGCCCGCTCCCACCGTCAACGTGCAGCAGATTGGCCAGGCGCTCGTGGGCCGCTACGTGCTTCCACTGGAAATTGTTGCCGTGCTGCTGACCGCGGCCATGATCGGCGCTGTCATCATAGCCATGCACGAGAAAGAAAGAGGCCCCCAATGATGAGTCAATCCACGCCGCTTACGGGGTTCCTCATGGTGGCGGCGCTCTTGTTCGCAATCGGCCTGGCTGGAGCGCTCACGCGGCGCAATGCCATTCTCGTGCTGATCGGCATCGAACTGATGCTCAACGCTGCCAATTTGAATTTGATCGCATTCTGGCGCTACGGCCCGCATCCCGAGGCGCTCACCGGCATGATGTTCGCCATCTTCTCGATTGCCGTTGCGGCAGCCGAGGCAGCGGTTGGTCTTGGGCTGGTGATTCAAATCCATCGCCACGCGCACACGACGGACCTGGACCAGATGAACAGGATGAAGGGGTGAGAGGTTGATGCAAGAGACAATTCCGTTCGCCCCGCAATTGGCAGCTTCTCCCATCGCGGAGATTCTCTGGCTGATTCCCGCGTTGCCCATTGTGGCCGCCGGCTTGGCCGCGATGCTCAAGCAGGCGAAGCGCGGGACCTCAGCGACATTGGCCATTGGGTCAATGAGTTTTTCGCTCCTCCTCTCGCTGATTGCGTTTGGGCACGTGGTAGTTGGCTGGGCGCATGGCGCGTCTGTCCGCGAGGTCGTCAACTTCACTTGGATTCAAGCCGGCGCAACGAACGTCGATCTGGGATGGGTCCTCGATCCGCTTTCGGCCGTGATGTTGCTCATGGTCTCGCTCGTCGGCCTGCTGATCTTTATCTACTCCGTCGGCTACATGGCCCATGACGAGAACTACACACGCTTCTTCTGCTTCCTCTCACTCTTTGCCGGAGCGATGCTGGGCGTTGTGATCTCGAACAGCCTCCTGCTCCTCTTCATGTGCTGGGAGATAGTCGGACTTACATCCTACTTATTGATCGGCTTCTGGTACCGGAGGCCGGCAGCCTCGGCGGCGGCCAAAAAGGCCTTCCTCACCACCCGCGTCGGCGATGTTTTCTTCCTTCTCGGTATGGTCTGGCTGTTTAGTCAAACAGGCACGCTGCTCTTCTACAACGGCGGGTCAGGCTCGCTGGAACCCTTGGCCCTGGCCGGTTTGCTGTCGCAGCCTGCCGCGCTTGGTCTCACTGCGGCGGGTGCAATTGGCCTCTTGATTTTCGCCGGAGCGGCTGGCAAGAGCGGCCAGTTTCCTCTGCACGTCTGGCTGCCCGACGCGATGGAAGGCCCCACGCCAGTCTCGGCTCTCATTCACGCCGCAACCATGGTAGCCGCCGGCGTTTACCTCATCGCAAGAGTTTATCCGCTGATGCAGGCCGGCGCCCTCGCCGGCGGGTCCACAGCAGCGCTTACGGTTGTCACCTGGGTCGGTGCGTTTACGGCGGTCTTCGCCGCGCTCATCGCCGTCGCGCAGAACGACATCAAGCGCATCCTGGCCTACTCGACCGTTTCGCAGCTCGGCTACATGATGGCCGGCCTCGGCATGGGGGGCGTCGCGGTCGGCATCTTCCACCTCATTACGCACGCCTTTTTCAAGGCTCTCCTCTTCATGGGCGCTGGTTCGGTGATTCACGGTTGCCACGAAGAGCAGGACATCCGCCGCATGGGCGGGCTCAAATCCGACATGCCGCTCACCTTTGCGACCTACGCCATCGGAATGCTGGCTCTCTGCGGCTTTCCGCTGCTCTTCTCGGGCTTCTGGTCGAAGGACGGCATTCTGGAAGCCGCGCAGCACTGGAGCGTGGCCAGAACGCCTTTCTACATGCTGGTCTTTGGCGCACTGCTTACCGCCTTTTACATGACGCGGCAGGTTGCCTACGTCTTCTTCGGCCAGTGGCGCGGCAAGAAGCCCGCGCACGAGAGTCCTGGCGTGATGACCATGCCGCTCGCCATCCTGGCCTTCTTCGCCATCGCTCTGGGAGTCATAGGAACTCCTGCCTGGCCCTGGTTCCGAGCCTTCCTCGATGGTCGCGCCGCTGCCTTTGATCTGCACGGCTTTGCCGAGCCGGGTCTGCTGGCGCTGATGCTGACCTCAACCGTGGTGGTTCTGCTCGGTCTGATTGTGGGCTGGCGGATCTACGGAGACCGCTCTCCCAAGCCGGAGGAGCCGGATGCCTTGGAGCGTGCTGTTCCGCCGGTGTGGGCAGCCTTGCACAACCGCCTCTACGTGGATGAGTTCTATGGCGTCACGGTGGTCGCTTTCTACGCATGGTGGGCGCGCGTCTCGGACTGGTTCGACCGCCGCGTCTGGGGTGGCGTGGTCGCCGGGGTTGCGGTTCTCTTCGGCCTGTGGGCGCAGTTGAACCGCTTCCTCGATAACAATGTCGTTGACGGCGGCTTCGACAAGGGCTGCGAAGAGTTGAACGTGGGCGGTGGCCTGCTGTCGCGCGTGCAGACGGGCCGCGTGCAAACTTACCTGAGAATCCTGGCGCTGGCCGTCGTGGCGCTGGCAGCCATTCTGATCTGGAGCAGCCGCGCATGACAGGATTTCCGATATTGACGCTCTTGATCGTGCTGCCCCTCGCAGGGGCGGCCATCGCGCTCTGCTCCGGCAAACACGCACGCAGCGTCGCCCTCGCCACGACCTTCGCCAGCCTGGCGCTGGCCCTCGTGGTCTGGACACGACTGCCCGCGAACGGCGCCATCGGCCTGGTCGAGCGTGCCGCCTGGGCGCCGTCCCTGGGCATCGAGTACCACCTGGGCGTAGATGCGCTGGGCGCGCTGATGCTGCTCCTCTCCGCCATCGTCACCCTCATGTCGGTCGATGCCGCGCACCGCGTCCATCACCAGCCGGGGCTTTACTTTGGCTTGGTGCTGCTGTTGGAGTCCGGCCTCTTCGGCTCCTTCACGGCGTTGAACTTTTTCCACTGGTTTCTCTTTTGGGAGTTGAGCCTGATTCCCGCCTTCTTCCTCATCAAGCTCTGGGGCGGAGCGCGGCGCAGCCCGGCTGCAACGCAGTTCTTCGTCTACACCATGGCCGGCTCCGCGGCTCTGCTCGTCGCGTTTCTCGCCGTCTTTCTTTCCACGGGCAGCATGGATTTCCCCCACCTCACCCTTTTGGCCTCCACCGGCGAACTCGAGCAGATGGTCACGGCGCATCTCGGGCCTGTCACTCTCTGGCTGGCTATTGGCGTTCTGGCTGGCTTTGCCGTCAAGGTCCCCATGATCCCCTTCCACACATGGCTCCCCGCGGCTTACTCTGAAGCGCCTTCGCCGGTGACGATGCTGCTGACCGGCGCAATGTCCAAGATGGGCGTCTACGGCCTGTTGCGCATAGCCATTCCACTCTTTGGCCACCAGATCTCCCAGATTCGCACGCCGCTGCTGGTGCTGGCCGTCGCCACCGTCGTCATGGGAGCCTGGGCCGCCGCGGCGCAGAAGGACCTCAAGCGCGTCTTCGCTTACTCCTCGGTCAATCACCTCGGCTACTGCCTGCTGGCCATCTTCGCGCTGGCAGTTCCTGCCACGGGAGCCGCCGCGCTCGCCAGTCAGGCCGCGGCGCTCAATGGCGTGATCCTGCAGATGTTCAACCACGGCATCACGGCCGCCGCGCTCTTCTGGTTCGTCGCCATGATCCAGCAGCGAACTGGCGGCCATCGCGGCATCGACCAATTCGGCGGGCTGCGCAAGCCTGCTCCCGTGCTGGCCGGCCTCATGGGTATTGCCCTCTTCTCTTCGCTTGGCCTGCCGGGCCTGAACAGCTTTGTCAGCGAATTCCTGATCTTCCGCGGCGTTTTTCCGCTGGCCTGGGTGGCGGCCACTGTCTCGCTCCTCGGCCTGCTGGTCACCGCTGCCGTGCTTTTGACCGTGATTCAGAAGGTCTTTTGGGGCCCGGTGCCGGAACACTGCGCCAACTTTCCTGACCTGCACCACGGCGAGCGCATGGCGCTGGCCCCGGTCATCGGCATCATGCTCATTGTCGGCCTTGTTCCCTCGCTGATTCTGGACAGCGTGAACCCCACGGTCATGAACCTTTTGGCTCACTGGAGATTTTAGATGTTAGCTTGGACGATCTATCTCTCGTTTGCCGGAGCTTTGCTGCTGGCGCTCATGCCCAAGGGCCAACCAGCCCTGGCGCGTTGGCTGGCGCTCGCCGTTGCCGTGGCCGGGCTGGCCATCTCCGTCGCTGGCTTTGCCGCCGGCATCGGGCAGGGAAGAGTCGCCCTCGTCGATCTGCCTTGGGTGCCGTCCATGGGGATTCACTTCCTCCTGGCAGCCGACGGCATCAGCCGCGTGCTCGTCCTGCTCACCGGCTTGGCCGCGGTCGCCGGAGTCCTCTTCAGTTGGAACATCGAACTCCGCACGAATGAGTTTTTTGCCTTCTTCCTGGCGCTCATCGGCGGTGTCTACGGCGTCTTCCTCAGCTTCGATCTCTTTCTGCTATTTGTCTTTTATGAAATAGCCATCGTACCCAAGTACTTCCTTATCGCCATCTGGGGTTCCACGCGCCGCGAGTACGGGGCCATGAAGCTGGCCATCTACTCTTTCGCCGGCTCGGCCATGGTCCTCATCGGCCTGCTTGCGGCCTACGCAACGGCGGGCAGCCACTCCACCACTCTCGACGCACTGGCCCATGCGAGCCTTCCGCCGAGTTTCCAGATGTGGTGCTTCCCGCTCGTCTTCACCGGCTTTGCGATTCTGGCTGGCATGTGGCCCTTCCACACCTGGGCGCCCACCGGCCACGTCGCCGCGCCTACCGCCGCCTCCATGCTCCTGGCCGGCGTGGTGATGAAGTTGGGCGCTTACGGCTGCCTGCGCGTCGGCATCGCTCTCTTCCCGCGCGGCCTCGACCCCTGGGGCTTCTCTTTCATCGGCATCGGCTCCTGGCGCGATGTCTTCGCCGTCCTGGCCATCATCGGCATCGTCTACGGCGCACTCGTTGCCCTGGCGCAGACCGACTTCAAATTCGTCATCGGCTACTCCAGCGTCAGCCACATGGGCTTTGTGCTCCTCGGCCTCATGACGCTCAACCAGATCGGCGTCACCGGCGCGGTCTTGCAGATGTTCTCCCACGGCATCATCGCCGGGCTGCTCTTCGCCATCGTCGGCCGCATCGTCTACGACCGCACGCACACGCGCCAATTCGCGGAACTGGAAACCATGCACTTATCCAGGCGTTTGCCCTTTGCCGCCTGGGCCTTTGTCGTTGCCGGAATGGCCTCCATGGGCCTGCCCGGCTTCTCCGGCTTCGTCGCCGAGTTGCAGGTGCTCGTCGGCGCATGGAAGGTCAATCCATGGTGGGTCGCCGCAGCGGGCGTAGGCATCGTCGTTGGCGTGGCCTACACCTGGCGTGCCCTGCAAAAGGCATTCTTCAGCGACCTCCTGCCCAGCGCGCACGTGCTTGAAGAAGAACAGGGCCATCGCTTCGCAGCCATCACCTGGCCTGAGATCACCGGCGTCGCGCTGCTCGGCTCGGCCAGCTTGATCGTTGGTCTTTGGCCCAGAATCCTGCTCGACACCATAGAACCGGCAGTCAAGACGCTGCTTGCGGGAGGTGTGCAATGAACTACGCAGACCTCTTTTACGCAACAATGCCCGTCGCAACCCTCGAAGTCGCCGCACTCCTCGTGCTCGTTGTCGACTTGGTCTTTCTTCGCAAAGCGCCACTCAAAACCCGCGTCTCAGTAGCCGCCGTTCTCGGTATTGTCGGCTGCGGAGTGGCTGCCCTCATGGTCCCGCTCGAACGTGTAGGGCTGATGGACGCTGATGACCTCAACATCCTCGGCACAGGGGGCAGCGTAGCCTTTCTTCAAATATCAATTCTGTTGCTGACTATTTTGACCCTATTGCTCCTGATCGAAGCGCGGTTTACCCGGCATGTCGGCGAATACGTGTCCGTGGTCTTAATGGCGGCGTCAGGCGGCCTGATTGTTGTTGCTGCCCAGGATTTGCTCGTCATTTTTATTGGCTTGGAATTGATGAGCCTCGGCCTGTACATCTTGACCGCGTTCGACAAGAGTTCGGGTAAGAGTGCCGAGGCTGCGCTCAAGTATTACCTGTTCGGTGGTATGTCTGCGGCATTTCTCCTCTTTGGATTCAGCTACATTTATGGATTAAGCGGCAGTACGAATCTGTGTTGGATAGGTGGCCAAATTGCCTTCGCAGGCTCAAGCCCCCTCTTGTATGTCGCCTGGATTTGCATTGTGGCTGGTCTTGGATTCAAGGTCGCCGCAGTTCCATTCCACCTGTGGGCGCCGGATACCTATGAGGGCGCGCCAGCACCAGCCGCAGCGTTTATTGCTTCAGTTTCAAAAGTAGCCAGCTTCGGGCTGTTGCTAACGTTCTCTTCTTTCTGGCTTATGCCGGGTGGCGCAATTTCAGGGCAACGTGATGTCATTGAGCATCTTCTCAAGGGCTTCTACAGCGCTTGGCAGCCATTGGCAATCATATTGCTCATCCTCGCTCCTGCCTCGATGTTGGTTGGAAATCTTGCGGCGCTTGCTCAGGTGAGCGTACGTCGGCTCTTGGCTTACTCCGCGATAGCTCATGCCGGATACATCCTGCTGGGAGTGGCGGTTAAGCCTGCCTATGCTGGTCAATCAACCGCCTTTCACTTCCTTCTCGATTCATATCAAGGCATTGGCAGAACCTTCATCGCTGTTCTCTATTACGTAGTCACCTACGGCCTCACCACCATCGGCGCATTCGGCGTGGTCTCCGTCGTCGAGCGCGCCACCGGCAGCGACCGCCTCGACTCCTTCCTCGGCCTCCACAAGCGCAATCCGCTCCTGGCCGCCGTGCTCCTCGTCCTCTTCCTCTCGCTCGCCGGAATCCCCCCGCTCGTCGGCTTCTGGGCCAAGTTCAACCTCTTTGCCGCCGTCCTCGGCGTCTCCGCTGGACCTATCCCCTTCGCCCTCGTAGCCCTGGCCGTTGCCCTCAGCGCCGTCTCGCTCTACTACTATTTGCAAGTCCTCAAGCGCGCCTACGTGATGCCAGCCATCGACGAGACGCCCATCAAGGCCCATCCCGTCACCATGGCTGTGCTGCTGTTCATCGCCTCCGCCGTTGTAGTCCTGGGCTGCTTCCCGGCACTGCTCCAGGGCTGGATTCAGAGCTTCTACCCAGTTTTGTAACTCGTTCTTTTCTACGCACAGAATTACGTGCGTATAGGCAAATGCGAGACCTGGAAGCCATCAAACAAAGAGTTTTCGTTCTTTCAGGCAGCACAAAGAGACAAGCACTTACAGGGAGAATCAAACTAAGTAACCTTTAAAAATCTCGTATATCCTACAAAGTAACTGGTTTATCATGGCGCAGAGTTACGTGCGTAATACTGTGCCCGTAATCTTGCGCATGCGTGCGCTTTTGCCTAGAATCTGCACAGTTAATCGGAAAACTTATGCTGGCCAGAAAATGCCTTCGAATCTCGGAAGGCTCTCAGGATCGATTCGCCAGAGAGGATGCAGGGAGAGTTGTAACTTGCAACCTGCACAACTGGAGCTCATTCAAATGAACGAACCCCGCCTGGAACGGGCCAAAAGAGGGTGAAAAGTGAACCAGCTTAGATTCTGCACGATTTTGTCAGCCGTTGCGGTTTGTGCCTTGTTGCCATTCTGCCCAGGGATGGCTTACGCGGATTCAGTGACTTTGACGCTGGAAGGTACCGGGGGAGTGGCTTCTGGACCGGGTTACGTCTATCCCTATTACTTCAGCGTCAACGGCAGTTCAACCTTGACTCCGCTGATGTGCATCAGCTTCGCGAATGACATCAGCTTTGGTGAGAGTTGGACCGCGAACATCGTGCCCGTCGCGGGCAACACGGCTTACGAGGAAGCGGCCTACATTTTCTCTCCGGCCTACGCTGCGGGCGCATCGGAGTCAACCATCATTGAAGCGCAGTGGGCAGATTGGGAACTGTTCGATCCTGGAGCGGCTGGCAGCGTGCCCTCTCAGTATCAGAGTGATGTGAATTCCTTGATTAAGCAGGCGGAGCTTTTTGTCCAGAAAAATCCCAACGCAAGCCTCTACTCCCACTATCAGGTTTATGCTCCCGTTGACGGCAGTTGGCCCGCGGGAGATGGCGAGCCTCAGTTTCTCATTGGAGATCCTCCAGACGTCGCGCCGGAGCCCAGCAGTCTTGTCCTGCTCGGCTCCGGGCTGCTCGGTCTAGCGTTCTTCTTGTACCGCAGAGGCCGTTCTGCCGAGAATCCTCTTCACAGGTAACAGAAGAAGGCTTTCTGCGGCTCGATCCCGCCGTACCCAGGGAGAACCGCTCTAAACGGCCAATTCCCCGGCGCGCTATGCAAATCGCAGCCTGCCGGGCCGGTCTGGAATCGCAGCCTGCCGGGCCGGTCTGGAATCGCAGCCTGCCGGGCCGGTCTGGAATCGCGGCCGGTGGGGCACGGCGGGGCGCAAACGGGCAAATTTATGAAATCGTTTACTTTTGTCCACCGCCTGATTTATAGTTCCGATTTGCTCGCTTGTCAGGACACTGTCGTCGTCCACTGCGAGACTTCATCCCGAAAAGGGTATCTTCATGCCAGGCATCTCTCGTCGCAACCTGCTCCGTTCTGGATTGGCTCTTTCCGCTTCCTCCCTTGTAGCTCGTTCTGCTTGGGCGCGCACCGCTGCGCTGTTGGCCGGCTCACCGCGGCAGGCTTCGGCGCAGACGGCGCTGGCCCCGCGCGAGCAACTGCTCTTCGACTTCGGCTGGAAGTTCCAGTTTGGCCACGGCTCCGACCCCGCTCGCGATCTGGGTTTCGGCAACGGCCAGGGAGACTTTGCCAAGACCGGCGACTTTGCATTTTCCAAGGTCAAATTCGACGACTCGAAGTGGCGCACGCTCAACCTGCCCCACGACTGGGCCGTCGAGCTGCCCTTTGTCCGCGATGAAGCGCAACAATCGCACGGCTACAAGCCCATTGGCCGCCGCTATCCGGAGACCAGCGTCGGCTGGTATCGCCGCGAGTTTGAGATTCCCGCCGGCGATCTGGGCCGCCGCATTGCGGTTGAGTTCGATGGCGCCTTCCGCAGCGTGTTGATTTTTGTCAACGGCTGCTTCATCGGCCGCAACGACAACGGCTACGCGCCTTTCCGCTTTGATCTCACTGACTTCCTCAGTTACGGCGCAAAGAATTGCATTATGGTCCGCGTGGATGCCAGCTTCGGCGACGGCTGGTTCTATGAAGGCGCCGGCATCTATCGCCACGTATGGCTTACCAAGACCGATGCGCTGCACCTGGGCAAATGGGAGAGCACAGTTCGTTCGGCGCTCAACGGCAACTCCGCCACGCTGTCCCTGGGCACAGTGGTCGCCAATGAGGGCAAGCAAGCTGAGAACGCAAGGGTGAGCTGGAAGATTCTCGATGCTGCGGGCAAGACCGTGGCCATGGCCGATGCTCCCGTGCAATCCATTGCAGTGGACGGAACCGCGGTCTTCTCCGCGACTGCCAAATTGGCCGATCCGGCGCTGTGGTCTGTCGATGCTCCAAATCTTTACTCTGCCATTGTCACCGTCGAAGCGGGCGGCAAGACGCGCGACGCCGAGCAGGTGAGCTTCGGTGTACGCACGGCACTCTTCGACGCCGAGAAGGGATTCTTCCTGAATGGCAAGCATCTCAAGATTCTGGGCACATGCAACCATCAGGACCACGCCGGAGTGGGCGCGGCCTTGCCTGACCGCTTGCAATGGTTCCGGCTGGGTGTGCTGAAGGAGATGGGCAGCAACGCCGTGCGCACCTCGCACAACATGCCCACCCCGGAGTGGGTCGAAGCCTGTGACCGCATGGGCATGATGATGATGTGCGAGACGCGCCAGATGAGTTCCAGCCCCGAAGGCATCGCGCAATTGGAAGCCATGGTCAAGCGCTATCGCAACTCGCCGTCCATCATCCTCTGGTCTATCGGGAACGAGGAGTGGGTGCTGCAGGACGCAGAGGCGGAGCAGGGTGCGAAGATCGCTACAACCATGGTGCGCCGGTGCCACGAATTGGACCCCACGCGCGTAGTCTCCGCGGCCGTCAACGGAGACAACGAAAAGGGCGTCTCCGATGCCTTCGATATTATCGGCTTCAACTACGGCCTGGATTTTCCCGACAAGTATCACAAAAAGCATCCCACGCGGCCTCTCTATGGCTCGGAGACGGCCAGCACCATCTGCACCCGCGGCCAGTATTCAACTGATCCGTTGCGTAACACGCTCAGCGCCTACGACCTCAACCACACCAATTGGAGCGAGTTGACCGAGGAGTGGTGGAAGTTCTACGCCACCCGCGAATGGGAGGCGGGCGGCTTTGCCTGGACCGGTTTCGACTATCGCGGCGAGCCCACGCCCTACGGCTGGCCTTCCATCAACTCCCAGTTCGGCATCGTGGATATGTGCGGTTTTCCCAAGGACAACTACTTCTATTACAAAGCCTGGTGGGGCTCAGAGCCGGTCCTCCACCTGTTCCCCCACTGGAACTTCGAGGGCAGGGAAGGCGAGGAGATTTCCGTCTGGGTTCACTCGAATCTCGACGAGGTTGAACTGTTCCTGAACGGCAAGAGCCTGGGCAGTCAGAAGGTTCCGCGCCTGGGTCACATCGAGTGGAAGGTCAAATACGAGCCAGGGAACATCGAAGCGCGCGGCTCGAAAAACGGCAAGGTGGTGCTCACGGAGAAACACGAAACCACCGGGCCTACTGTGGCCATTCGGCTCACCGCGGACCGCACCGAGATCAACGCCGACGGCGAGGACGTGGCGATTCTGAAGGTCGAGGCCCTCGACAAGGAGGGCCGGCCGGTTCCGACAGCCTCGAACTTCATCGGCTTTAAAGTCTCGGGCGAGGGTGCGCTCATTGGCGTCGGCAACGGCGATCCCAACTGCCCGGAAAGCGACAAGGAGCCGAAGCGGTCGTTATTCAACGGTCTTGCTCAGCTCATCGTGCAAGCCAATAAAACAGCAGGCGAAATTCAGATCAGTGCCGTCAAAGAAGGCTGGGAAGGCCCCGAACTCGTTCCGGCAAAGCTCGTTATCACTACCAGAAAAGTGGAACTTCGGCCGGTGGTCGGCTGAGAGCGTCGCGGTCTCTGCTGATGCGGCGGGACGCTCTTCGTCTCCCACACCACAAATGACAGGCGCACCACGACAGCAAATCCACGATAGGTGTACCCAAGGGCAGGACTCCAGGGTGTTGATTTTCTCAAGAAATCAACACCCTCTTTGGGACAAGTTCGCATCGAAACCGAAATTTTGCTCTAGCCGCTCTCATGGTTGGATGGTGATTCGGCGGGTGCGCAGTTTCAACAGATTTTGGTTGTGCGGTTCAGCTTCCTTGAGAATTGCAAGGAGTTTGCAGGACACAAATCGTAACTTATATTAAGTTACTTTGTTTTTATAGTGAAGTTACCTCAACGCCTTCCAAGAGTGTTATCATCCCTTTAAACTACTCTAAGTTGTTCTCGTGGAGTTTTGCTTCTGCAGGGGCTTCCCTCACAGGCAACGGGTTCGCCTGAGTTGTGAAGCAGGGATGATGTTTTAGGCCTATTGTCTAGGTTCAAGACATCGATTACCGGGTTTGATTTTGCAGAAGGCAAGCAAGGCTGCATTGGGCTGCTTGGTTCAGGTTCCGGGCTGCAGACGTTTTTGAGTTTCTTTGGACAACCATCGAAAGGATTTATACATGATGAAGAATCTTCTGAAATATGCGCCTTTGGCCTTGGTCCTTGCGTTCGGCGCATGCACCGCTGCACATGGAATGGTTTTCGGTGGTACCGGCGGCCACCAGCCTGAGGTCGATCCTAGCTTGGCGGTCAGTGGTCTTACCCTGCTTGCTGGGACTCTCGCGGTTCTCCGTGTTCGGCGCAAGAAGTAGACGGAATAAACCCTGAAGCTGATGACGAATCATTGCTGTGTCCCGGCTGGGAGCCCTCGTACCCAGCCGAAAGAGTTTTTTTTTCTGCCTCGTAGACTTCTTGGGCGTCTCTATCTATTCGCCGCGGTTCTTGCGCTTGAGGCTGTTTTCATAGTTGGACCGCTCCACATTGCACAGGCTTTTCATCTGGGCGTGACGCCCGTCGCCATCGTTTCTTTTGCGGTGTTCCTGGGACTCGGGCATCCGCGCTTGAGAGCGCAGCGGGAGAGTATCCCGTTCGGGTTCAAGTTCTTTGGCGGCTACCTCGCTTGTGTTGCCGCCGGGATTTGCATTCATGCCCTGGCAGTGCTTCATGGTTCCGATCTTCGGTTTTCCCATGCAGCGGCTCTTGCCATTACCTCGATATATGTGTTGAAGATTCTCCTGCTGGCATTTGCCTGCGTTCCGTTCCAGGTCTGGATTAGAACGATTCGCGCCACCAGCCCCCTGTGGTTGTATGCCTGTCTTGCCGGTATGGCAGCGTGGTCCTTGCTCACCCCGTCTCAGCGCTTGTGGACTGAGTCGAACGCCGGCGTCGTTCGCGCGATGCAGACGGCGACCTTCAGTTCGGTGCAGGCGCTTCTTCGTTGCGTCCGGCCAGGCGCTGTCGCGGATGCCGCAACGTTTTCGGTTGAAGCTCCTGGTTATTCGATTTCGATTGCACCCAGTTGTTCCGGGATGGAGGGGCTTGGTTTGATCCTTGCTTTCACGTCCATCTGGCTTTGGTATTCCAGGAAAGAGTGCCGCTTCCCGCAGGTGCTTCTCCTCATTCCCTTCGGGCTGGGATGTATATGGGTGCTCAATGTCGTCCGGCTTTGCGCTCTGTTCCTCATCGGCGATTCGGGCAGCCCTGAAGTCGCCGACATCGGCTTCCATTCCCGCTTCGGCTGGATCGCATTCACCGCTGTCGCACTGGCCTTCTCCATGGCCACCCAAAAGCTCGCCTGGGTACGGAGAGTCCCCTCCCCGGTTTCCTGCGCAGCCGACCAGCCGCGGAGTGGAGCAATGCAGACAGCTACGGGAACATTCGAGCAACTGGGAGAGCGGCATCGGGAATCCCCGGCTATCCGCGCCTATCTGATCCCGTTCCTTGCCATTCTGGCCGCGACCTTCGTCTCCAAGGCGGCTTCCGGATACTTCGATCGCTTCTACCCTCTGCGCTTCTTTGCCGCGGCTGTCGCCATCATTTTTTTCTTGCCGGAGTTGAAGAAGCTCAACTGGCGCTTCGGCTGGCTTGGGCCAGTCACAGGTGTGGCTGTCTTTCTGGTATGGATCGCGCCCGTCTGGTGGGCCCATCAACCTGCAGCCAGCCGGCTGGGCTCGGACCTGGCGGCGCTCTCGCCTGCGGCCCGCTGGGCCTGGATTGTCTTTCGCGTCGCCGCTGCTGTCGTCACGGTTCCCATCGCCGAGGAACTCGCCTTTCGCGGCTATCTCGCGCGCCGCTTTGTCAGCAGGGACTTTGATGCCGTTCCCTTTACAGCTCTGACGGCGCTCTCCGTGGGCCTTTCTTCGGTGGTTTTTGGTCTGATGCATGGCCAGCATTGGGTGGTCGGTATTCTGGCCGGCCTTGCGTATGCCGGCGCGCTCCGCTGGCGTGGGCGCATGGGCGACGCCGTCGTCGCGCACGCCGTCAGCAATCTCCTGCTCGCAGCCTGGGTACTCGGCTTCGGCGACTGGGCGCAATGGTAGCCCCAGTCCTCGAACCTCAATGAAGGTCCCACCCTAACCGCATCGTTGTTTTTGCCGCAAGGGTTGAATACCACGCATCATTGTCCCATCAATCTGCGGGAACTCCCTGCCAATTAGCTGCTGTGTACGCGTCCGTTCCCTCATCCTCTGAGCTCTTGCCGGTCTCCGAGTCCCATCTCTGGCTGCCGGAGACAACGCCGTTCAGTTCTGTCTCGTTTGGCCCTTGGCCTTTGTAATCCGAGTAGTGAACCACATTGTCGTAGGCATCCTTGATCAGGTCCTGCAGCGGAATGACGCTGCCGTTGACGCGCTGTTCATCCAGCAGATCCAGATCCACGTCGGCCACCACCAACTGCTCCTGATTGATGGTGCCCTCGGCGGCGATTCCGTCCCGTGCGAAGAAGTAGTCTGAAGGGGTCAGGATGGCGGCCTGGCCGTAGTTTGTATTCATGTAGGGAACCAGCGGCAGATTGCCCACCGTGCCGGTCATGGCCACGTAGACCTGGTTCTCGATGGCCCGTGCCTGGGCGCAGTAGCGCACCCGGCAAAAACCCTCGCGGCCATCCGTGCATGAAGGAACAAAGAGAATCTCGGCGCCGGCCTCGGCCATCACCCGTGCTACCTCCGGAAACTCCACGTCATAGCAGACCATGATCGCGATGTTCCCGAAGTCCGTGTGGTAGAGGTAGAGGCCATGGCCGCGGCTTAGTTGGTAAGGACCGCTCTCTGTGGGCGTCAGGTGGACCTTCTTCTGACGGAAGACCTGACCGTTGGGAGTGAACAGGTGCGCGGCGTTGAAGACCTTGCCCCTTTGGAAGACGGGATGCGTCCCTCCGATAATGTAGATCCCCGTCTCCTTGGCCAGCCGTATGAACAGCGCCTCGTATTGCGGCGCCAGCCGGGCCAGGCGGCGCACGGCCAGGGCCGGAGCAGGCTCATTGATATAGCTGAGCAACTGCATGGTGAAGAACTCGGGGAACAGTACAAAGTGTGCGTGGTAGTCCTTGGCGCTGTGCACAAAGAACTCGACCTGCCGTACAAAATCATCAAAGCTGGCAATGGGCCGCAACAGGTACTGAACGGCCGCAATGCGCACCCGGCGCGGCCGGGGAGTTCCGCGCAGGGCCTCGGCGGCGGCCTGTTCCAGGGCTGCGTGCTGCAGGCTGGCCTGCAGGCTCACCGACGAAGTGTACTCCGGATTCAGCCATTCCAGAACGGTCGCGAAACCGTACGATTCCGCGTCGTGCATGTAACCGGGCACAACATCCAGAACCACCAATCCGTTTTCCAGTTGGAATGTGAGCGCCGGGTCTCTGCGTTTGCCGTCCACTACCTCGGCCACATATTCCTTCGCCGTCATCCTGCCGGCCACTGCTCCATAGCCTGCGATGCGCCCGCCCGTCAGCAGCCGCTTCAGCCCGCGCTCCCGGATCAGTTCTTTGCGCGCCTCGTAGAGTGCGCTTCCAATGCCTTGCTTGCGAGCCTCAGGGTCTACGCCCATGTCGGCTCCGTAAAGCGTCTTGCCCAGCGGGTTGTGGGTGTCGAACGATCCGTCCCCGGTGATCGACGACCAGTTGGCGGACTCGGCGTAATCGTCCCAGTCGATAATCAGCGAGCTGGCCGATCCAAGAATCCGTCCATTCGAGTCCGCAACCACCAGTTGACCCTCGGGAAAGACCTCGAGGTGACGCGCCAACTGGTCGGGCCTCCACGGCGGCAGGCCGGGAAATGCGCGCGTTTGCAACTCGATGACCGCGGGAATATCTTCGCTGGTCATCTGTCTGACGTTGAGCTGATTGGGCAGGCCGTTTGCGGTCGCCATGGTTCGTCTTCTCCCTCTCTCCGAATCGGGGCGCGATTCTGGACGATGACCTGAGTCTAGGGAGCCTGAGTGCGAAAGATGATGAAGATTGGTGCAGCGTTTGATTAAAAGAATTGCGCAAACCCGCCAATCTGCTAAGCAACCTCTGAATAAGCCGAAGAATTGAAGGGTGCAGGCTTTAGCCCGTGCCCTATGCCGAGCAAAATGAACACAAGCTTTAGGCAGTGTCTGAGGAATACCAAATCGACCTGCTTTGTGTCAGGGCACGACTTCAGTCGTGCCGAAAACCAGCTAAATCAACGGGGCTTTAGCCCCTGCGGTAGATAACTCCCGCCTTGCCGAATGCTTGACAGATTCACCAGAAACCGACTAGCCCCGGAGGGAATGCTCGAAGTGGAATAGACTTAATCAGAGTTTTCCTGACTCGCTATCCCTGTTAACTTGCTGCATTAATTTGGAATGTATCCGTACCCCGTCCGTCTCGTTTCCATCGGACAGCTTCGTGCCCAGCCGTCGCCGGTTAGATTAAATAGATGGGGCAAGAGCAAGCCAAGTGGAGACCGGAACTCGCCGCGATGGTTGCGCTGGCCGTTCCGGTGGTGTTGAGCGAACTGGGATGGATGGCCGAGGGTATTGTAGACACCATCATGGTGGGCAAGCTCGGCCCGGCAGCCATTGGCGCTGTCGCCCTGGGCAATGCAGTCTGCAACACCCCGTCGCTCTTCGGTATTGGCCTGCTCCTGGGCCTGGACACGCTCGTCTCACAGGCCTACGGCCGCAAGGACCACGACGATTGCCACCGCTGGCTGGCCCAGGGCGTCTATCTTGCGTGCATCCTTGCGCCCCCGCTGATGCTCCTCATCTTTCTGGCCAGCTTTGGCTTAGCTCCCTTCGGCATCAATCCGCAGGTAGCCGCTCCCGCAGTTTCCTACCTGCGCATACTCAACTGGGGAACCCTGCCGCTGCTGCTCTACGGCGGTACACGCCGCTACCTGCAGGGCGTCGGCGACGTGCGCGTCATTACCGTCACCTATGTCGGTGCCAATCTGCTCAACTGGTTCGGCAACTGGGTGCTTATCTACGGCAAACTCGGGTTTCCGGCGCTGGGCGTGGACGGCTCGGCAATCTCGACCGTCATTGCGCGCGTCTTCATGGCGGCTGCACTGCTGGGCTTTGCCTGGCGCTATGAACGCAGGCGCGGCCACCCGCTCTTCCAGCGCTGGGCCGCGCCGCAACTGGACAGGCTCAGGGAACTGGTCCGCCTCGGCGCGCCCGCGGCTGGCCAGATTCTGCTCGAAGTGGGAGCATGGAACCTTGTCACCTTCTCCGCCGGGTGGCTCACCCCCGTTGCGCTGGCTACGCATCAGATCGTGCTCAACTATGCCAGCCTCACCTACATGGTCCCGCTCGGAGTCTCGGCTGCGGCAGCCGTCAGCGTGGGGCATGCCGTGGGCGCCGGAGACGGTGAGCGCGCACGCCGCGCCGGATGGCTCGCCCTGGGCCTGGGCACGGCCTTCATGCTGCTGGCCGCTGTGGTCTTGCTCGTAGCGCCGGGGCCGCTCATCGCCCTCTACACGCGCGATCCGCAGGTGATGGCCCTCGGGCCGAGCTTGCTATGGGTGGTGGCCGCGTTTGAGCTCTTCGACGGCATCCAGACCGTCTCCACCGGAGCGCTGCGCGGGCTGGGCGAGACGCGCATTCCCTTGTACGCCAACCTGATCGGCTACTGGGTGCTGGGATTGCCGCTCGGGCTCACTCTCTGCTTCGCGCTTCATTGGGGCATCTACGGCCTGTGGATAGGCCTTCTGGTGGCCTTGATCGTCATTGCCTCCGCACTGCTTGTCCGCTGGCGTCGCGACTCGGCGCGTCTCGCGCATCAGGGTTGATTTGCACTGCGTCCCATTTGTTGGGACCCTGACAGGTAAATCCTTATCTCCGTATCAAAACGCACTCTAGCTCATGTGACTATAATCACATCTGAACGAGTGTTAACCTCGTCTCAGAATTCATCGGAGGGAATCCGGCCACATGGCGACAGGAGACCTCGCCCTCGGTCTAGAACTGGGCGCAAGCAGCGCGCAACCGCGCGTCACAAACGACTTCAGCATCAACGTAGCAACGGTGAACGGCTCCGGCTCGCAATCCGCCAATAGCGTACTGCTGAAGAGCATCTTCGGAATGGGTGTTCCCGTCAGCGGAAAAAACCTCTTCCCCTCCAACATTGCCGGACAACCCACCTGGTTCATCATCCGCGCCAGCAAGGACGGTTACGTCGCCCGCAAGCGCGGTTCGGAGATACTGGTCGCGCTCAATCCTGAAACCGCCAGGGACGATGTGCAGGCTTTGCCCGCCGGTGGCGTAGCCATCTACGAGGAGAACCTGAACCTGAGTCAGAATCTCGATCAGGTGCGCGGCGACGTCTTCTTTTATCCCGTCCCCTTCGACAAGATCACGGCCGCCATCTGCCCTGAGGTCAAGCTGCGCAAGCTGGTCAAGAACATGGTCTACGTCGGCGCCGTCGCCCAGATTCTATCCATCGATCTGGGTGTGGTGGAGAGCGGCCTGCGCCGTCAATTTGCCAAGAAGCAGAAGGTCTTCGACCTGAACTTCGGCGCCGTCAAAGCAGGCTTCGACTACGCCCAGGAGAATCTGACCAAGCGCGACCCGTTCTATATCGAACACATGAATGAAACGGCCGGCAAGATCATCATCGACGGCAACGCGGCCTGCGGCATGGGTGCGGTTTTTGCCGGGGTGACGGTCGTCGCCTGGTACCCGATTACCCCATCGACCTCGGTGGTCGAGGCCACCTCAGACCTGCTCAAGAAGCTGCGTGTTACGCCGGAAGGCAAGGCGACCTTTGCCGTGGTCCAGGCCGAGGACGAGCTGGCCGCCATCGGCATGGTGCTGGGCGCTGGCTGGGCCGGCGCACGCGCCATGACCGCGACCTCTGGTCCCGGCATCTCGCTGATGGCCGAGTTCTGCGGCCTCGGTTACTACGCTGAGATTCCTGGCGTCATCGTCGACGTGCAGCGCGTCGGTCCTGCGACGGGCATGCCCACGCGCACCCAGCAGGCCGACCTGCTCTCCACGGCCTTCCTCTCGCATGGTGACACAAAGCACATCGTTCTGCTGCCGGGCTCGGTGAAGGAGTGCTTCGAACTTACCCAGGCGGCCTTCGACCTGGCCGAGCGGCTGCAAACCCCCGTCTTTGTCCTCACCGACCTCGACCTGGGCATGAACAACTGGATGTCGGAGCCGTTCGAATATCCCAGCAAGCCCCTGGACCGCGGCAAGGTGCTTACCGCCGCCGATTTGGAGCGGCTGGGCAGCTTTGCCCGTTACCGCGACGTGGACGGCGACGCTATCGGCTGGCGCACGCTGCCCGGAACGCCACACCCAAAGGCTGCTTATTTCACCCGCGGCTCGGGACACAACGACGCGGCCGAATACACTGAGAAGCCTGAGGAATATCAGGAAGTGATGGACCGGCTGGCGCGCAAATTTGAGAGCGCGCGCAAGCTGCTTCCCGCCCCGGTCGCGGTCAAGGATGGAACATTCCAGGATCAGAAATCAGAGATCGGTTTCCTGGCCTACGGTTCCACCGATTGCGCCCTCCGCGAGAGTCTCGACCAGATCAGAAAGCGCCATGGGCTGAACGTGGATTATCTCCGCATCCGGGCCTATCCATTCGCCCGCGAGATCCACGATTTTGTTGCTTCCCATGAGCGCATTTATGTGGTCGAGCAGAATCGCGATGCGCAGTTGGCCAGCCTGCTCAAGCTCGATCTTCCCGCAGATCAGACAGTCAAGCTGCGCAGCATTCTCCACTACAACGGATTGCCGATCGACGCCGAATCCATCACGGAAGAGTTCGCAACAAAGGAGGGCCTGTAATGGCCACCGCAACCCCAACCCCCAAAGTCAACTACATCGGCCTTCCCATTCTTGAGTACCGCGGCGGCAAGTCCACCCTGTGCGCCGGCTGCGGCCACAACGCCATCTCCGAGCGCATCGTCGACGCCATGTTCGAGATGGGCGTCGAGCCGGAGCGGGTCATGAAGATGAGCGGCATAGGCTGCTCGTCCAAGAGCCCCGCCTACTTCCTCAGCCGTGCGCACAGCTTCAACGGCGTGCATGGCCGCATGCCGGCCATCGCCACCGGCGCCATCCTCGCCAACCACACCATGACGACGATAGGCGTCTCCGGCGACGGCGACACGGCCTCCATCGGCATGGGCCAGTTCGTTCACCTCATGCGCCGCAACCTGCCCATGATTTACATCATCGAAAACAACGGCGTCTACGGCCTCACAAAAGGCCAGTTCTCGGCCACCGCCGACCTCGGCTCCCGCCTCAAGACCGGCGTTGTCAACGACCTGCCTGCCATCGACACCTGCGCCCTGGCCATCCAGTTGGGCGCCACCTTTGTGGGCCGCTCCTTCTCAGGAGACAAGAAACAGTTGCTCTCCATGCTCAAGGCAGCCATCGCCCACAAGGGCACGGTGCTGCTCGATGTCATCAGCCCCTGCGTCACCTTCAACGACCACGAAGGCTCCACCAAGAGTTACAAGTTCATGCAGGAGAACGACGAGCCCATCAACGAGATCGGCTTCGTTGCCAGCTTCGATGAGATCGAGGTCGATTACGACTCCGGCCAGATCTTCGAAGTCGAGATGCACGACGGCTCCAACCTCCGTCTGCGCAAGCTGCTCGAGGACTACGACCCCACCGACAAGGCCAATGCCGTCCGCACCCTGATGGAGGCGCAGCAGAAGGATGAAATCCTCACCGGCGTCTTCTACATCAACACCGAGCATCCCACCTTCATCGACCTGTTGAACGTGGGCGATGAGCCGCTCGGCACCCTGCCTGAGTCCGTCACCCGTCCGCCAAAGTCAGCTCTTGACGCCCTGATGGCCACTCTCAAGTAGCTCCCGTTCTCCTTCAGTTGCAACGGAAAAGCCCCGCGTTAGCGGGGCTTTTCGTTGCGGCAATCAATCTGGGCCTAGGTCTCGATTTTGAAACCCCTGGAACCATATCCCTTGATGGACTGTTTTCGTTTTTCTGGCAGAGTTCCCGGTGCAAAAACTCGATAGCAACCCAAGAAGCGTCAGGGCACGACTTCAGTCGTGCCGAAAAGATCCTGAAAAACAAAGGGCTTTACAGGTTGCGGAAAAACACGATCCGGAGGGAGGCGGGGGTTTCAACCCCCGCATAAAGCCAGCAGAATCGAAGCGGGCTTCAGCCGCGGAGGGATGTTTTCTGCCAATTCGCCCGAAATATTGAGTTTTCCCGCAGCCTGTTTAGCCCCTGCGGGATGAAACCAGGGAAACCGCGAACCCCAACCTGCATATCAAAAGCGCCTACTTCGCCACAATCTTCGCGCCCAGCGCGTTCAGCTTGGTGCGCGCCTGCGCGGCCTCGGGAGTTTGCGGATGGCGCTGGATCAGAAGGCGCAGCTCATGAATTCCCGCGTCCTTCCGGTTCATCTGCAGCAGCGCCAAACCCTTGCGCAGTTGTGCGGCTGGGGCCTTCTGGTTGCCGGGGAACCCTTCCAGCACGGCGTTGTAAGCCTTCACCGCGTCAGTCAGCTTCAGTTGCCGGTAGGCGATCTCGCCCAGGTAGAACTGCGCCGTACCGGCCATTTCGTCCAGCGGATAGTAGTGGATCACGTCCTGAAACTCGCCGGTGGCCACATCGTACCGTGCGGCGTTCAGGTCGCGCACACCCGCTTGAAAGGTCTCCTGCAAGGGCGGCGCCTGGCTGGCCGGCGGAGCCCCAACCGCTGGACCGCTCGCCGGAGCTGAGCCGTTCGCAGCCGTTGCCACGGGTGGATTCTGGATGTTCTGCAATTGCGCCTGCAAATCCTGGATCGATTTGTCCAGCTTGGCAAGCCGCGACTTCAATTCGTCCACTGAGTCGTTCAGCGCCTGCACCTGACCGGACGCGGTGTCCAGTTTGCCGTTGGTAGTATCGCTCTGTCCGGCAATCTTCTGCTGCAGCGCGGTCACGGCAGAGGTCATCCGGTTGGCGTCGTCCGCGGTCTGCTCGGCCAGGTGCTGCACCACGCCGAAGCGCGTGTCCATGGTGGACTGAAGCCGCTGCACCATGTCCACCAGTTGCTGCACCTGCGTCTGCAGCTCGATGATCTCCTTCGATGTGGCGTGCGCCGGCGTCGGCGCGGTCGCCAGTAGAACGGCAAAGACCGTTGCCGCAACGATACGATTCCGAAGTGCGTGTGTTCTCTTCATGATTCACCTATATGGAAGAGCCGGAAGCTAGCAGCCGCCAGCGAGCGGTTGCCCCTGTTTCCCCCAGGATTGATTATTTTGACCCTGGGGGAACAGCGGCAGACTGAAAACTGACCCTTGTGGTTTACCGGTCCTGCGTGAAGCCGGCGCGGCGGTTCTGTTGCCAGCACTCCTCGGTCGACTCGGTGCAGAAGGGCTTCTCCTTGCCGTAGCTGACCACGCGGATGCGGTTGGCCGCCACTCCGGCCGTCACCAGGGCGTTCTTGGCGGCGTCGGCCCGGTTCTGGCCCAGTGCCAGGTTGTACTCGTTGGAGCCGCGCTCGTCGCAGTACCCGCCGATCACCACCTTCACATCCGGATGGCTTGCCAGGAAGGAAGCGTCGTGCGAGAGCGTGGCTTGCGCATCGTTGCGAATATCGTACGTGTCGTAGTCGTAGAAGATGTCCTGGATGGCGGCCTTGAACTCCTGTTCCGCGCTCATGGTGCTGGTGGGCACCACCACGGCCGGCGGCGCATTCACGGTCACGCGCGCGGTGGCTTCCACCGTGCCGCCCTCGCCCTTCGCCACCAGGCGATAGGTGGTCGATTGTGAGAGAGTCACTGTCTTCACGCCCGCAGTTGGCACATCGCCGATGCCGTCGATCGAGGCCGAGGTGGCATCCGTCGTGCGCCAGCTCAGTTGCACCTGGTCGCCGGCCGAAACCAGCGCCGGTGTCGCGGTGATCTGTGCGGTGGGCGCTGGCGCGGGCGCTGTCATGGGCGGAGCCGTCTCTTCAACGGGATACGGCTTCGACTTTTTGCCGCAACCTGCAACGCTGACCAATGCAATAACAATGACGAGGGAAGCCAATTTGCGATTAACTAGGTTCAATGAATTGCTCCTTCCGCAGAATTCAGGGATATTTCCGAGGGAACAGGGTTACTTGCACCCCTCCATCCGGCCGCGGCTCTCAATCCTTCAAACCGAACCGTAGGACGGTCTTACCATCGCTACCATCATAGAGCAGAAATCCCTCATAGGACCCACTCTGTGGAACTGCCCGGGTTCTTCCTGCCTCCGCGATCTACTTCCAACTCCAGTTGGGCATGAAGTTGTTGCCCGTTTGGGTCAGTTGGTGCTGCTCGGTGCCGTCGGCCAGCATCGACCAGATCTCGCTGTGCCCGCCGATGGCCCGCTCAAAGACAATATGCCGTCCGTCCGGCGCCCACGACGGATAATCGTTGACCCCAGCCTCGTGCGTCAGTTGCAGCCAGCGCTTGCTGGCGATGTCCATTACGTAGATGTCCCGCCCGCCCGGTGCGCCGGGTCCGTACTTGCGGTCCCAGGCGAAGGTCAAAAACTGCCCGTTGGGCGACCACGAGGGCGAGACGGCATAGCCTGAATCGGTCAGGCGCTGAACATTGGCCCCGTCCTGGTCCATGGTGTAGATCTGCGGCTCTCCTGTGCGCCCGCCCGCCCATGCAATTTGCGCGTTGCTGCGCGGGTTCCACGTGGGGGCGATGTTAGGCCCGCGCAGAGATGTAACACTGTGCGGGTTGCCGCCGCTTGCATCCGCCACCCAAATCTCGGAATCGCCCGAGCGCGACGACGAGAAGGCGACCTTCGTCCCATCTCCCGACCATGCCGGAGACTGGTTGCTTCCTCCCGCCGTCCCCGCGGGAAAACTCACCAGGCGTCCCAGTTCCAGCGAGTACATCCTGATCGCCCATCCTTCTTTGCCCAGTGATGCGAAGGCGATTCGAGAGTTGTCTGGCGAGATGCGCGGCGAGATCGAAATCGTCCCCAGATGCGTGACCGCATGTTGGTTCTGCCCGTCGTAATCCATCGCCCAGATCTCTTTGGTGCCGGTCCGCAAGCTGACATAGTAGATCTTCGTCTCGGCAATCCCGTTGATGCCGCCGCCCAGCCGCAGGATGATCTCATCGGCAAACCTGTGCGCGATCGTCCGTGCCGACTCCTCGCTGGCCGCTTCGTTGTACTGCTTGCCCAGCACCTGCGGATTTGCGGTATTCCGCGCGTCGTCGAGCCACCCATAGACGATCAGCCGCCCATTCGTCACCGACAGCGCTCCGAAGGCCACCATCGCCGCGTTCGACGGCGCCGCCGACCACTGTGCCAGGTTGATCTCCTGCGGTGTCCCAGGCGTCACCTGCGGAATCAGGCTCTTCGACACTAGGTCGAAGATGCCCGCGCTTCCCAGATCGCCATTGAGCGTGGCGTCGAACAGAGCTTTCAGAGCCGGAGCTTGCGGATCGGCGCTGACCGGCTTGAAATCCGCCACCGCCAGGCGAATGCGCTCATTGCCCAGGCTGGAGCCGGTGCGAATCCAGTCCTGTGCCAACAAAGATGTTGGGGCCAGACCCGCCAGAAGAATCAGTATGGAGAGAAGAGAACGGGAAAAAGCCTTCATGCTGCGCAATCCTTCTTAGGAAGAGAGTGGAGGATCAAAAAAACTCGATGCACCTGGTCTGCCCCGCAGACTGCCGCATTTGCCGCTCAAATGTGCCGAATCGCAATCGCTACCATTCTACGTCCGCGCCCGCTCCTCGTCCTAGTACTCGCAATAGTAGGACGTCATCACCGTGCTTTGGTTATATTGCGTGGGTAGCGCTCCGAAAGTGTCCACGCGCTGCGCCGCTCGCAGGCAGGAGCGGTCCAGAGTCGGGCTTCCGCTCGGCTGGCTCATCTGCACGTTGCTCACGCTGCCGTCGCGGTGAATGGTGAATTGGATAAAGGCGCGAGCGCCTTTCGGCGTGTGCGGGTCCACCTCGGGCTTGTACCAGTCGGTGGCCATCTTGCGATTGATGCCGTCCACATACCAGCCGAAGCGGCTGCCAAAGTCACTGTCGCTCACCGTTGTCTTGCCGCTGCTGAAGCCCTGCGTTTGCATCGACCGCGCCATCGACGAGCCCGACTGTTCGCCGTACCTGGCCATGTTGTCCTGATCTGGTTTCGGCTGATGCTGCTGCGTCTTGCGTGCGCTCTCCTGCTCGGTCTTCTTCTGCTTGCCGGCAATCGGAATCGCGGTCTCGTCCACAGCCTGTTTCGCTTTGGGAGTCGGCTCAGCGGGAGCCTGGCTGGGCGTTTCGGTCGCCAGCACATTTTCATTGGGAGGCTGATCGGAAGGCAAGGGAAGCGCGTGCGTCACCAGAGTCACTTGAATCGCCCCGCCGCTTCCTGCACCGCCCCAGTCGTTGTGATGAAGCAGCCCGCTCAGAATCCCGTAAGTCAGCAGGCCTGCGATCAGGGTGCCATGCAGCAACAGCGATCCCGCCGCCGGAGCAACCATCGGCTCCGGTGTCAGTTCCCGCTCCAGTTGCTCGCCACCCTCCAGCAGACTGTCCATCTCCTTGCCTGAAAGCCCTTCTTCGATCTCTCGTCCTACCAGCCGTTTGGGTGCACCACGAACCTGCGCCCATCAATCCGCCGACTCGCCGACTCGCTAAAACCCGCCCGCTCCCTTTGTATCCAGCGGCTGCGTCACAATCGAAATGTTCGTGATACCCGCCTGCTTCACCGCATCCATCACGCTGGCAAACGCTCCGAACGGAACCCGCTCGTCGGCGCGCAGATAGATCACCTTCTTCGCATCATCCTCGCCCGGCCGACGGAGTTTCTGTCCCAGTTCGTGAATGTTCACCGGCGTATCGCCCAGATAAACCTTCTGGTCGCGGTCGATCGTCACCACCAGCCGCTGCTCGGTAATCTCCTTCACCGTCCGCGTCTTGGGCACGGCGACTTCAATCCCCGACTGCAGCACCGGCACGCTGATCATGAAGATCACCAGCAGCACCAGCACCACGTCCACCAGCGGCGTGATGTTGATCTCTGCCAGCGAGGTTCGTGTCTGGCCGCTGCTACTTGTAAAGGCCACGGTCCACCTCCCGGGTGGCTTCGGGGGCGACGGCGACAGGCCGCGCAACGCCCGCCGCGCGCACCGGAATCTCGTCCAGCGAATTCAGAAGCTCGCGGCAAAAGTCGTCGATCGCCGCGGCAAACACTCTGATTCGCGCTGTGAACTGGTTGAAAGCCACCATCGCCGGAATGGCTACGAACAGCCCTGCCGCGGTGGTGATCAGCGCCTCGCTGATGCCTGGCGCAACGGCCCGCAGCGTCGCCGCTCCCGCCGTTCCCAGCCCGTGAAAGGCGTCCACAATGCCGATAACTGTCCCGAACAGTCCCACAAACGTGCTGGTGGAGGCAATCGTCGCCAGCCACGTCAGCCGCCGTTCCAGGTTGGTCACCGCTTCGCTCGCTGAGGTCTGCGCCGATCGTTCCAGAGGCGTCAGGTTGCGAGGCGGTCCCGATCCGCCCGTCTGCCGCTTGTAGGTCTCGTACACATCCTCAAAGACCTGCGCCAGCGGGCTTGCCTTGCACTGCGAGGCAAGCGTCACAATCTCTTGCAGGCGGCTGGCTTGGCGGAAGCCGTGTACAAACCGCCGGCTGTCCCTGGTCGCCTTGCCGAACGACGATGCCTTGCTGAAAATCACCGTCCACGAATAGAGACTGGCGCAAAACAACAGCACCAGCACGGCCATCGCAACCGGGCCGCTATTTGAAACCATCTCCCACAGCGCGCTCGAACTCGGAGCCGGCACAGCCGAAACCGGTGCGGCCGCGCCGCTGTCAGCCTGCAATGCGAAGAAAAACGCAGCGAAAAGAATCGGTATTCACCTCTCTATTAACGGTAGCAGACGTCATAGTGCATTCCAAGTTATCGATCTGGTCCCCCCAGCCGCTTTCGCCCTTCATTCCCGCTCCGCAGGGCCGCCCTTCATGCTATGCTGCGCTCGGATTCCCGCTGCGCTTTTTGTGCGCTGTTGCTTTGAACTGGGTGCTTGGGACACCATGAACCCAGGGTGCTCCATCTCTGGCGCAGTTTCATCGCGCCAAAGGTGGGACACCACAACCCTCAACCGCCCCTTTCATCGGGAGCCTGATAAAACGGAACTACGGACTCAAACATGCTCGTCGAACTCCGCGCTGAGAACTACGCCGTCATCGATCACGCCATAGCCTCCTTCGGCCCTGGGCTCAACCTGCTCACCGGTGAAACCGGCGCGGGCAAGTCCATCCTCGTCGACGCCCTGGCCCTCCTCATGGGCGGCAAATCCTCCGTTGAAGTCGTCCGCCACGGCGCGGACAAGGCCGTAGTCTCCTGCGTCTTTGAGTCCACCGCCAACGCCGAGAACATCCTGGAGGAAAACGGCATTGACTCCGGCGGAAACGAAGTCATACTCCGCCGCGAGATCCTTTCCACTGGCAAAGGCCGCGTCTTCGTCAACAACCAGCCCGCCACCGTCGCCGTTCTCCGCCAGCTCGCCCCCGAACTGGCCCTCGTCCACGCCCAGAGCGAGAGCTTGTCCAGCTTCGACCAGACCCAGCAGCGCATCCTCCTTGACCGCTTCGGCGGCCTCGACGCCGGTGCCGTCTCTGAAGCCCACGCCCGCTGGAAAGAAGCCTCAGCCAAGCTTGACGAACTCCTCCTTGGCGAGCAGGACCGTCTCCGCATGGTCGATCTCTGGAGCTACCAGCAGAAGGAAATCGACGCCGCCCACCTTGAAGCCGGCGAGGACGAGGCCCTGGAAACCGAAAAGCGCGTCCTGGCCAACGCCGAAAAGCTCTACGCCGCCGCCATGGGCGCATTCGACGAACTCTATGAAGGCGGCGAATCCGCCGAAGCCGCCCTCCGCGCCGCCCAGCGCAACGTTGAGGAACTGGCCCGCTACGACACCCGCTTCGCTGAAGCTGCCCAGCAGCTCGCCTCCACCCGCGCCACTGTCGGCGACATCAGCGCCAGCCTCCGCGACTACGCCGAAGGCATCAACGCTTCGCCCGAGCGCCTCGCCGAGATTGAAGACCGTCTCGCTCTCCTCGACCGTCTCAAGCGCAAGTACGGCAAAACCGTCGCTGAGGTCATCGCTTTTGGTGAAGACGTAGCCCGTAAGTTGGCCGAGGTTGAAGACCGCGACGAAATCCTCAAACAGCTTCGCGCCGAACTCGCCGCTGCCGCCACAGCCTACCGTGCTGCCGCCAGTGCCCTCAGTGCCGAGCGCCGCGCCGCCGCCGCCAAGCTGGCTAAGCTGGCCGAGGCCCAAATCAACTCCCTCGCCATGAAGGTCCGCTTCGAGATCATCGTCCACTCCGACGAAATGGTCGATCCGGAGGGAGGCGGGGGGGGCAACCCCCACATAAGGCCAACAGAATCAATGCGGGCTTTAGCCCCGGTAGATGCCGCCGAATCCGCTATCGACGAAAAGAGCGAAGGGCAGAGCTTTGTATCAGGGCACGACTTCACCGGGGTCCCCATCGACAGCTCTTCGTTGATGGAGTTGGAGTTCAGTCGTGCCGAAAACACCGCAAAAAAGGCCGGAGCTTTAGCCCCTGAGGCCAGTAGGGAACTGAAGGGTACGGGCTTTAGCCCGTACATTAGCTCAGCCAATCTGAGCGGGGCTTTAGCCCCTGAGGGAAACACCGCCCACTGGACCTCGGCCGGCTGGGACCAGGTCGAATACCGCATCTCCACCAACCCCGGCGAGCCTCTCAAGCCCCTTCATGAAATTGCCTCTGGCGGCGAAATGTCCCGCGTCATGCTGGCCCTCAAGGTCTCGGTCGAAGAGGGCGCCGTCAAGCCTAAAAAGAAGGCTCCCACCCCCCGCACCCTGGTCTTCGACGAGATCGACATCGGCATCGGCGGCCGCGCCGCGGAGGCCGTCGGCCAAAAGCTCAAATCCCTCAGCCGCGGCCAGCAGGTCCTCTGCGTAACCCACCTGCCGCAGATCGCCTCCTTTGCCGACCAGCACTTTCTCATCGACAAGCGCGAAGCCGACGGCCGCACCAAGACCAAAATCAGCCTCCTCGACGACCGCGCCCGCCTCCACGAAGTAGCCCGCATGTTATCCGGCGCAAAAGTCACAGAAACCAGCCTCCAGCACGCCGCCCAGATGATCGCTGGCAGCAGATAAGCAGCGTAGAACCGTTTGAAAACAAAAACAATTGCATCACCAAAAAAATTGTCATTCTGAGCGAGCGCAGCAAGTCGAAGGACCTGCGGTTGTTTTTCGGTCAAAATCGCGCAAGACAATCGGCCAGATCAAGATAAAGGCGAAAATCTACGCTGCCGTCTTCCTGTTGGTGAACTGCAACAACTCCACCGGCGCGCCCTGATCCAGAATCATCGCCACCAGCACGCCCGCGCTGGGTCTGTTGGGCGGCGTCAGAATCTCTTTTCCCTTGAGCGCCGCCTCCAGATCGTCCACCTCGAAGGCCACGTGCGGCACGGTCATGATGATCTCCGCATACGGCGCATCCTCGTCGAAGCGCATCCATTGAATGCCGCAGGGGCTGGACTCGAATCCCGCCACATGAATCTTCAGATGCGGAACGTGCACCTCGTCCGGCCGCGGCACGCGCGTGGGAATGCCCATGTGGTGATAGCGCCAGCCCTCGACGGCAATCGCTGCGGGCGGCTCATCGTCCCGCCGCTGGTAAGGTCTCGCGCACGCTGCCGCATTCTCTCTGCCGTCGCTCATGCGTCCCTCCCGCCGGATTCCACAACCAGAGAAGAATAGCGCGCCGGGTGGCCCTCGATAAGGACGAAGGCTTTGTCAAACACAAAAATCCCGGGCGGTTTGTGAGCACCGCTTCAAGGTCCCGCCTTCGAGACCTGGGAAATCACGAACCCCAAGAGCGCAAGCGCGATCCACCTGGACGGCCAGTCCGCGTCACCGCAGGTGACCGGGCGGAGGGAGCAGGAGCCTTCAGGCTCCTGAAAGCCACCCTGCAAAGAATGTGGCTTCAGCCACGGGCCTTCAGGCATCGCCTCCGAGCGCCCACCCGCCGTCCCGAAGGGCCGACGCGAAATGCAGAGAATTACCCTCCACAAGCGGACAATCAAAGCATGAACAAGGGCCAGAGGCCTGGATAGTGTCCGGAATGTCCCCGGTCCAATCTGTCAGGCATGTGACCGGTTCATACCCACTCTGAACCCCACCCCCCTCTACCCTGTGGAGGCCGTTTTTCGGCCCCTTGATCCATCGTAAAATGTACTAAATAAATAACTTGTACTTTTTACATATTGACTGATCGGTAACCAGAAGCCCCTGATTTTGCCTGTTTATTGGCCCAAAATGAGCCGTTTGAGCCCCATAAGGAGCCATTCTTAACCAGAAAAAGCCCGCTCCTTCGCTCTACAATCCATTCAAACGGGAGGTCACCATGCAAACCACTCGACACATTTCCCAATGTGTCCTGGCCTTGGCTCTCTTTGCCCTCGGCTCTACTGTCTGCGCACAACAGCTCTCGCCAAAACTCCAGAACGCCATCGGCCACTGGCAGGTCGTCGATAGCAGCGGCAAGCCCGGAGGCCAGGTGGAAACCTACCTGGTGAACGGCAAGCTCTTCGGCCGCGTCACGCAGCTTCGCCCTGGCCGCACTCCGCGCGATCTCTGCGACAAGTGTTCCGGCGAATTGAAGGGCCAACTCATCCTCGGCATGGTCCTCATGCGCAACTTCCATCCCGACGGCGACGATTGGGTAGACGGAACCGTCGTGGACCCGGAAAACGGAAGGGAATACAAGGGCAAGATCTGGGCCGTCGGCAATGACAGCCTCCACATGCGCGGCTACATCGGCATCTCCCTGCTCGGCCGCACCGAAACCTGGACAAGGATTCCCTGAGCAGCCAGCCCGATCCCAGATAGACGCTCGCCGCCCCTGTTCCCTGCATCTGCTCATTGGTATACTGGCTGTGTGACCACAAAGCTGTCCGACCCCATCTCGAACGGTACCCGCACTGAGACTTCCCCGAGTCAGAAAAGGGTGTTGTTGCTCAAGCCGCGCGGCTTTTGCGCCGGAGTGGTGCGTGCGATCGACGTTGTCAAGATCGCTCTGGAAACCTTTGGCGCTCCCATTTACGTTCGCCGCGAGATTGTCCATAACCGGTATGTCGTCAATGAATTAGCAGAAAAAGGCGCGATTTTTGTTCATGAAATCGACGATGTGCCGAATGGCCAGCGCGTTATTTATTCGGCCCACGGCGTCTCGCCCGCGGTGCGGGACATCAGCAAGCAGCGCCATCTCCGCGTCATCGACGCCACCTGTCCGCTGGTCACCAAGGTCCACATTGAGGCCGTCAAGTTCGCCAAGCAGGGCTACTCCCTGGTGCTCATCGGCCATCGCGACCACGACGAGATCGAAGGCACGCTGGGCGAAGCGCCGGACGTAACCCACGTGGTCTCGAACGTGGCTGAAGCCGCGGCGCTTGAAGTACCCGACCCCAATCGCGTGGCCTACCTCACCCAGACCACGCTCTCGCTGGACGAGGCGCGCGACATCATCCACGCCCTCAAGTCGAAGTTTCCAAACATCGTTGGCCCCCACTCGCAGGACATCTGCTACGCCACTGAGAACCGCCAGGTTGCGGTCCGCAACGTCGCGCACAATGCCGGCCTTGTGCTGGTGGTTGGCTCAACCAACAGCTCCAACTCCAACCGGCTGGTCGAGGTCTCGCGCAATCTGGGCACCATCGGCTACCTGATTGACAACTCCCAGGCCATCGACCCCAAGTGGCTCGAAGGCGTGACCACGGTTGCGGTCACGGCCGGGGCCTCGGCTCCCGAGGTGCTGGTCGAGGACGTAGTCAATTACCTGCGACAAAATGGCTTCAACAGCGTCGAAGAGGTTGAAGTGATGCCGGAAAACGTACGCTTTGGCCTGCCTCCGGAGATTGTCCAGGCCATCGGCGGCGCGGGCGGGGCAGAGGCTGTGCCCGTAAGGTGATGTGGCATCCGGGTCTCGATTGTGAGACCTTCTGACCCGGCATCTTGTTGATTCGGAAGCCGATTCCTGGATGGCGGGCATCGCTCGAAAAGATTTCCCGATGCATCCTCCGCATTCGGTTTAGAGTAGCGGGATAGCCGGGATAACGCAGGTCGCAGCCGCGACGCATCCGGGTGTCCCGGAGAGAAACTGAGGCATTTCAAATCGCATGAGTATTCAGCAAGGGAAGACGCAATCCGCGGCGCCCCGGTTTGGGCGGCTGGATGCTGACTTGGCAGATGTCGAGTCGGCCATCGTACACTCCCGGGATTATCTGCTCTCTCAGCAGCATCCCGATGGGTATTGGTGTGGGGAACTCGAAGCCGATTCGATGCTCGAGGCCGATTACATCTTTCTGCATACGCTGCTTGAAAGCGGCGATCCGGGCCGGCTACAGCGCGCATTCACTGAGATGATGCGCTACCAGAACGAAGACGGCAGTTGGAGCATCTATCCCGGCGGTCCGGGCAACATCTCGCTCTCCGTCAAGTGTTACTCCTCGGCCAAGCTGATGGGCATCGGCGCGGACGATCCGCGCATGGTCAAGTGCCGCCAGTGGGTTCTGGAGCACGGCGGCGTGGTTGCGTGCAACACCTTCACCAAGATGTATCTCTGCGCGCTGGGCGAGTACGACTACGATGCGGTTCCCGCCGTCCCGCCGGAGATTGTCCTCTTTCCCAAGTGGTTCTACTTCAACATCTACGAGATTTCTTCCTGGTCGCGGTCGATCCTTGTTCCGCTGGCCATCATGTACGCCAAAAAGCCGTTCAAGAGAATCCCCTCCGAGCAGGGAATCGATGAGTTGTTCGTCGGCGGCCGCGCCAACTCGATTCTCCGTCTCCGCAGGGACCGCAAATCCATCTTTTCCTGGCGCAATTTCTTCATCGTTCTTGACAGGCTGATGCACTGGGCCGAGGCGGTTCACATCCGTCCCCTTCGTACACTAGCCCTCAAGCAGGCGGAAAAGTGGATTCTGGAGCGCCTGGAGATGACTGACGGCCTGGGCGCCATCTATCCGGCCATGCTGAACGCCATCATCGCCTTGCGCTGCCTGGGCTACTCGGAGGACGATCCGCAGGTGATCCGGGCGCGAGATGAATTTGAAAAGCTCGGCATCGAGGAACCGGCCAGCGACGTGATGCCGGAGCCTACCTTCCGCATGACGCCTTGCGTCTCGCCGGTGTGGGATACGGCGCAGGCGGTTTGCGCCCTGGGCGAAGCTGGCGTCGCGCGCAATGACCCGCGTATGCTCAAGGCCGCCGACTGGATGCTTTCGAAAGAGGTTCGCCACAAGGGCGACTGGGCCGTGAAGGTGCCGAATACCGAGCCTGGCGGCTGGTACTTCGAGTTCAACAACGAGTTCTATCCCGATACTGACGATACCGCGCAGGTATTGCTGGCCCTGAACAAGGTGGACAATCCCCGCGAAAGCTATCAGCACAAAGTGGCCGAGCGCGCCATTGCGTGGGAGTTTGCCATGCAGTGCAGGAACGGCGGCTGGGGCAGCTTCGACAAAGACAACACCAAGATGATCTTCCAGTACATCCCCTTCGCCGATCACAACGCGATGCTGGACCCGCCCACGGTGGACATTACCGGGCGCATGCTGGAGATGCTGGCCACCTACGGCTACACCCGCTCAGACAAGCGCGTCGAGAAGGCCATTGAGTTCATCTTCCGCGAGCAGGAGCCGGATGGAAGCTGGTTCGGCCGCTGGGGCGTCAACTACATCTATGGGACATTTCTCGTGCTGCGCGGGCTTGAGGCTATCGGCGTCGATCATCTCGAACCGCAGGTTCAGCAGGCTGCCGAGTGGATTCGCATGGTGCAGAATCCCGACGGCGGCTGGGGCGAGACCTGTGGCAGCTACGACGACCCGAACATCCGCGGCGTTGGCGTCAGCACCCCGTCGCAGACGGCCTGGGCGCTGCTTGGCCTGCTGGCTGCCGGAGACGACCGCTCCGACTCCATCGCCAAGGGCGTGCGCTGGCTGCTCACGCGGCAGCGGCCCGACGGTGGTTGGGACGAATCGATAGGCGAGGGAGCGCTCCGGCAGAGCATCATCACCGGAACAGGCTTCCCCAGAGTCTTTTACCTGGCTTATCACATGTATCGCCAATACTTCCCGCTGATGGCTCTCACCGGCTACAAGCGGGCCATGGATCGCGCCGCATTCGGCGCCGGAGGATAATCCCAAGATGGCTGTTCCGATCTCCCAGATGTGGACGGTTTCCAGCTACGTGCTCAAGAACAGGCTGGCGGGCAAGAAGCGCTATCCCCTGGTGCTGATGCTCGAGCCGCTCTTCCGTTGTAGCCTGGCCTGCGCCGGCTGCGGCAAGGTGCAGTATCCGCCTCATATCCTCAAGAAGCAGCTCACCCCCGAGGAGTGTTTTGCCGCGGTCGAGGAGTGCGGTGCGCCCATGGTCTCCATTCCCGGCGGCGAGCCCCTCCTGCATCCGCAGATCGTCGAAATCGTCAACGGCCTTATCGCGCGCAAGAAGTACATCTACCTCTGCACCAATGCGCTCGAACTCAAGCGCCGCCTGCCGGAGTTCACTCCCTCCAAGTACCTCACCTTCTCCGTGCATCTTGACGGCCAGCGTGAGCACCATGACTTCTCCGTCTGCCGCGAGGGCGGTTACGACATCGCCGTCGATGGCATCAAGGAGGCTGTCAGGCGCGGCTTCCGCGTTACCACCAACGCCACCTTCTTCGACGGCACCGATCCCAACAGCGTGCGCGCCTTCTTCGATGAGGTGATGGGCATGGGAGTCGAAGGCATCATCCTTTCGCCTGGCTACAGCTACGACAAAGCTCCCGACCAGAACCACTTCATGGGCCGCGCCCGCGTCCGCCGCCTCTTCCGCGCCATCCTGTCCAACCGCAAGCCGACCTGGAAGTTCAACATGTCGCCGCTCTTTCTTGAATTCCTCATGGGCGATCGCAACTACGAATGCGTTCCCTGGGGTATGCCGACCTATAACATCTTCGGCTGGCAGAAGCCCTGCTACCTGCTCCAGGATGGCTACGTCGACAGCTTCAAGGAGTTGTTGGAGACCACGAACTGGGAAGAGTACGGAGTTCCCAGTGGCAACCCCAAGTGTGCCAACTGCATGGTCAGTTGCGGCTACGAAACGCCTGCCGTCATGGAAGGTTTTGGCTCGTGGAAGGGATTTTTCGCCATGGTCAAGGGCACCTTCAATAAATATCCCAGCCAGCACGCCATGAAGATGCTGAGTGAAGCGGCGCCGCACGCGCCTGCAACCCTGGTGCAGATTGAAGAGCCAGCCCGCGCCCTGGAGGAGACCCACGCATGACCGCTGAAGTCTTGAAGTACACCCTGGAGCAGGTCGAGGCGCTGGAACTGGCCCCTGGTTTCGAGCACGAGAATCTGGAAGGCTGGGTCCCCGCGGTGGCCAGTGATGATGACCTGCGCCAGGCCCTCGAAAAAGCCTTCGACTATCGCGGCGACGTCACCCTCACGCTCAAGAGCGGCGAGCGCATCGAGGCCTACATCTTCAATCGCCATACCGGCGCAACGCTGGCCGATTCCTGGGTGCAGTACTTTACGCCCACGGCCCCGGAAAAGCGCAAGGTGAGCTATGCCGAGATCGCCCGCCTCGAATTCAGTGGTAAAGACCGCGCCGCCGGCAAGCACTGGGAAGACTGGGTCAAGGCCTACAACGAAAAGAAAGCCGCCGGCGAAAAGAACATCGCCCTCGTGCCGGATGCGCTGGAGTAATACCGGCGGCAGCAGGGTTTGCCGATGTGTTTTTTGATGGATTCTGCACAAATTGATATGTTGAAAAAGAACAGCTTTACAGGTTGCGAAAATGCAAAAAAAGACGTTTTGTGTCAGGGCACGACTTTAGTCGTGCCATAAGTGGTACAAAATCAACGTGGGCTTTAGCCCCTGATGGAATGACGGCTGAACGAAAACACTTCGGAGATGCGGAATGGAAGACGGCATCGAGGATGAGAAGCTACCCGAACAACCCACTCAAACAACTGAAGCCACTGCGGAGGGCGACGTGTCTGGATTGATGCCTGTGCCGGAGCACGGCCACGGCCATGAGCATAAAACCGGAATTCCCTGGCTCGACGGGATCATCGCGGTCAGCGTCATCTTCATCTCAGTCTTGTCACTTGCCGTCTCCATCGAGCACGGCAGGACAATGGCGAAGATGGTGGACCAGAACCAGAAGCTGGTCGTGGCCAACACTCTTCCCATTCTTATGCTTGCCGGGCGCCAGTTCGACGATTCCGCCAAGCCGATGCTTCAAGTGACCCTCAGCAACAGCGGCGTTGGACCTGCCCAGATCGACCGCTTTGAGGTGCGCTACAAGGGCGTCGTCTATACCGACGAGAATGCTCTCCTGCGCGCCTGCTGTGCCGAGGCCTTCCTCAAGGCCAGGAAGAGCGGACACCCGCAGGTTTTCTATTCCAATGTTTCGGGCTTGATTCTCTCGGCTCGCCAGGATTTCTATCCCATCACCATCAAGCCGGATAAAGACGGCCTCGATCTCTACAATGAGTTCAATCGAGTCAGGGATAGCGACGATCTGACCTACCATGCCTGTTATTGCTCTGTGTTGGACGAATGCTGGGAGACCAACTTCGACCACAAACGCCCGCAGCCGGTGAACAAATGCCAGGTCTCGCCGGATGAAAAGCTCTGGTAAGGCCGCGCGACGCAGAATCAGCCGCGCAAACCTTGCTGACTTGCCGACTCGCTGACTCGCTATTGCGCTGCTATCATCGCTCTAAGGCCATGAAAATCTTTCTTACAGGAGCAACCGGATTTGTAGGCCATCATGTGGCCCGCGCCCTTGCAGCCGATGGCGCCAAGCTGCGTCTTCTCGTCCGCAAAACCAGCAATCTGGCCAACCTTGAAGGCGTTCCCGGCGAAACGCAAATTGGCGACCTTGCCCGCCCGGAGACCTACGCCCCGGCTCTCGCCGGCTGCCAGGCCGTGGTCCACGTGGCAGCTGACTATCGCCTCTGGATTCGCGATCCCGAGGCCATGTACCGTGCCAACGTGGACGGAACCCGCGACCTGCTGCGCCTGGCCCGCGAGGCCGGCGTCAAGCGCGTCGTCTACACCTCCAGCGTTGCCACCATGCACTTCCGCCGCGACGGCCTGGTCATCAATGAAGACACGCCCGTCTCCCTTCGCGACATGGTCGGCCACTACAAGCGCTCAAAATTTATGGCAGAACAGCAGGCCATCGCCGCAGCTGAAGACGGCCAGCGCGTCATCATCCTCAACCCCACCACCCCCATTGGCCCCAACGACGCCAAGCCCACCCCCACCGGCCAGATATTCGTGGACTTCCTCAACAGAAAATTTCCCGCCTATATGGACACCGGGCTTAATTTGGTAGACGTAGCCGAGGTTGCCCGCGCCCACGTCTCCGCGCTCACCAGGGGCCAGTCCGGTCATCGTTACATCCTCGGCGGCGAGAACCTTACCTTCAAGCAGATTCTCGACAAGATGGCGGAGATCACCGGCCTCCCGTCGCCCACGGTCAAGATTCCCTTTGCCGTGGCCGCGACCTATGCCTTCTTTGAGGAGTGGATCACCGGCCGCATCCGTGGCCGCGAGCCTCGCGCGACGCTGGAAGAGGTCCGCATGGGCCGCAAGAAGATGTACGCCTCCAGCGCCCACGCCCAGCAGGAACTGGGTTTCCGCCTCCTCCCCGTCGCCCCCGCGATGAAAGCATCCATAGACTGGTTCCGCGCCCACGGCTACGCACCGTATGGGCTACGCGCCGTGGGCTAGATGTGTCTTGTTTCAAACGATGTGTGTGCGACTTATTGATCGCTGAAAGACGCTCTTTTGTGTCAGGGCACGACTTCAGTCGTGCCGAAAAGCAGCAACATGAACATGGGCTTTAGCCCCTGAGGGAAAGAGAGAATGGAGACAGCCCAGCTTACCTCATGGTTGAATCGTCGCGTTAGCAGGTCAAAGCACTTTTGGCCGGTTATCGCTCTGCCCTATTTTCTGGTCGATTCTCCAGATCATTGGGATTCTCGCTCAATCTTGGTTCGTCCATTCCTTCTCATGATTGTGGTGCTCGCTGCTGTAATGTGGTTCCATTCCACGCGAGGACGATTGACAGATCTTTCTGTCAGCCTATTATGGGTTCTGCCAATCTCAATTCCGTTGGTGTTTTATGTGCTGGCAATATATCAACATTGGTTACCACTTCACTTTTACCTTACTGTTGCCTTTGTTTTTGGTGCCCAATTGCCGTTTTTGATCCTTCCATCTCGTAAGGATTTGGTAGCGACCCTAATCGGAGACTCCACTGGGTTGCAATCATGACCCGCACCGCCATCATCGCCGCCATGCCCGGTGAGCTGAAGCCGCTCGTTCGCCGCTGGCAACACTGGCGCCTCAACGGCGTCGATCTCTGGCGCTGGCGCTTTCTGGATGAAAAAGGGGATCAGAGTGAGTGGATTGCCGCCTGCGCCGGAGCCGGCGTGGACCGCGCAGCCATAGCCTTTGCCGAAGTCGAAAAACTCGGCCCCATCGACAAGGCAATCTCCACCGGCTGGGCCGGAGCCTTGCGCGCGGAGCTTGCCCCCGGCCAAGCCTGCGACGTCTCCGCCGTCATCGACGCCCGCACCGGAGAGCGCTTTGTCGCCGCCGTCCCCCTTCTGGATTGCTGCCTTGTGACCAACTCTCGAGTCGCCGACGCCCACGAAAAGCTTCGTCTCGCCGAAACCTACTCGGCCGCCCTCGTCGATATGGAGGCCTCCGCCATCGCCCGCCTCGCCCAGATGCGCGGCATCCCTTTTTATTGCACCAAGGGAATCAGCGACGGCTATACCGACCAACTTCCTGATTTCAATCGCTTTATTTCTTCCAACGGCCGCTTCCAACTGGTCCGTTTCACTCTTTTTGCGCTTCTCCGGCCCTGGCGCTGGCCCGCGCTCATCCGGATGGGCGAAAATAGTAAAAAGGCTGCTCAAAACATAGCGGAGTCTCTGCTCGATATTCTGGATGAGCGAGGCGACATCAGAAAGCGCAATGGCTACCCAAACCTCCGGCAATGAACCCCGACCCGATTTGCGGATTTCGCCCCCGATAATCCCCGCCACCATGCAGGCCGCTGTCTATCGCGGCGTCAACGACATGCGCCTGGAGACCGTGCCCGTGCCCTCCATCGGGCCCGGCGAATTGCTGGTCAAAATCGCTACCTGCGGCATCTGCGGCACGGATCTGAAAAAGATCCACACCGGTTCGCATTCGGCCCCGCGCATCTTCGGCCATGAGATGGCCGGAACCATCGTTCAGCTTGGCCAGGGCGTGACCAAATTCCACCTCGGCGAACGTGTAATGGTCTTCCATCACATTCCCTGCGGCCACTGCTACTACTGCCGCAAGCACACCCCGGCGCAGTGCCTGGTCTACAAGAAAGTCGGCGCAACAGCAGGCTTGGAGCCCTCTGGCGGTGGTTTTTCTGAGTACATCCGCGTGATGGACTGGATCGTCGAGTTGGGCGGCGTGGTGCGAATTCCCGAGGGCATTCCCTTTGAGCAGGCAGCCTTTATTGAGCCGGTGAACACCGTCCTCAAAGGCGTCAAGCTGCTCAATCTCGCCGCGGACGATACTGTGCTGGTCATCGGCCAGGGGCCCATCGGCGTGCTGCTGGCTGCGCTCTCCAGCCGCACCGGAGCCCGCGTGCTCACCTCCGATCTCTATCCTGAGCGCCACGCCATCGCTGCCAAATTCGGCTTGCATGAACCCATCCATGCCGGGACTGAAAACGTCGTTGAGCGCGTCCTTGCTGAAACCGAAGGCCGCGGCGCGGACGCTGTCATTCTGGCCGTGGGCGCCAATGCGCTGATTAAAACCGCAATGGAGGCAGTGCGTCACGGCGGCAGGGTGATGCTCTTTGCCCAGACCCAGCACGGCCAGGCCACCTTTGACCCCGGCGCGGTGTGCATGGACGAGAAGACCCTGCTGGGTTCATACTCGGCCTCGACGGCGATTCAGCCGGAGGTTGAAGAACTTGTCTTCAACGGCTATCGCAATGGATTCGACTTGACGCAACTGATCTCGCACCGCTTCCCGCTTAGGGACGCGGCGGAGGCAATTGAGATCGCTTCGCACCCCCAGGCAGACTCGATGAAGATTATGATTGAACCTGTGCCTGGAGCAGGAGCAAAGTAGGATGGAACCGATGGCGACGACAATGAAGGCCGCGGTCCTCCACGGACGCGAGGATATTCGCATAGAGCGGGTTCCGGTTCCCGAGGCCGGACCCGGTGAGCTGATCGTGCGCGTGGGTGCGGCGCTCACCTGCGGCACTGACCTGAAGGTCTTTCGCCGCGGCTATCATGCGCGCATGATCGTGCCTCCGGCCCTCTTTGGTCATGAGCTGGCAGGAACGGTAGTCGAAGCCGGCGAGGGAGTCGTGGGTTTTGCTCCCGGCGACCGCGTGGTGGCGCTCAACTCCGCGCCTTGCGGCCAATGCTATTTCTGCGCACGCGGCCAGGAGAACCTCTGCGACGACTTGCTCTTCAACAATGGAGCCTATGCCGAGTTCATCCGCATTCCGGCCCGCATTGTGGCCAAGAATACCCTTCATGTACCCGATCACGTTGCTCTGGAGCACGCTGCGCTCACCGAACCGCTGGCCTGCGCGGTGCACGGCTTTGAGGACTCCCGCCCGCACTCCGGCGACACCGTGGCCATCATCGGCGGTGGTCCTCTGGGATTGATGATTCTCCATGTGGCCGCCTTGGCCGGCTGCGAGGTCATCGCCATCGTCAAGCACGACGGCCAGGTTGAAGCTGCGCGCCAGTTGGGCGCGGCCCACGTGGTGCAGACCACCAACATCCGCAAGGCCATCCGCGAAACCCGCGCGCTGACCGCCAGGAATCGCGGCGTGGACATCGCCATTGAGGCCGTTGGCGTGCCCGAGGCCTGGGAAGAAGCCGTCGAAATGGTGCGCAAGGGCGGCACTGTCAATTTCTTCGGTGGATGCGCCGTCGGCACCCACGTCACCCTCGACACCAATCGCATTCACTACTCCGACATCACCCTGCGCGCCACCTTCCACCACACCCCGGCCATTTGCCGCAAGGCGCTCGATCTGATCGCCAGTGGCCGCTTTCAGGCTGGAGCCTTCATTACAGGCCACGCCGACCTCTACGAACTCAACCGCGTCTTTGAGAAGCTGATGAAGCGCAGCAGCGAGATCAAGACAGCCATTGTGCCCTGAAGCCAAGCCATGACGACGGAAACTCAAGAATCGGACAACCGGTCTATCGACAAGAAAACCCTGTCTCAGGACGAATTGCTCGCCCGCGGCTGGGCCGCTCTGCCCGCTGACTATCGCATCCCCGATGTCGCGCCCACGCTTGATGAGGCCCGCGCCTGGTGCAAGCATCTGGCTGAGTCGCATTATGAAAACTTCCACGTAGCCTCGTGGTTCCTGCCCAGGGAACTGCGCCCGCATTTTCACGCCATCTACGCCTACTGCCGCGTCTCCGACGATTTGGGCGACGAGGTCGGCGACCGCTCCGCGGCCTTGGCGCTTCTTGATTTGTGGGGGCGTGAGCTGGATGCCTGCTACGAGGGCCGCGCGCGTCATCCAGTCTTTGTCGCTTTGGCTGAGACGATCAAAGAGTGCCTCATTCCCAAGGAGCCATTCGCCGATCTGCTGGTCGCCTTCCGCCAGGATCAGACCGTTACACGCTTCGACACCATCGAAGATGTGCTGGCCTACTGCCGCTACTCGGCCAACCCAGTCGGCCGCCTGGTGCTCTATGCCTGCTGCGAACAGAGCGAGGAGAACTTCCTTCTATCCGACGCAACCTGCTCCGCGCTGCAGTTGGCCAACTTTTGGCAGGATGTGCGTGTGGACTACGCCAAGGGCCGCATCTATATTCCCCGGAAAGATATGGAGCTGTTTCGCGTCAGCGAGGAAGACATCGCCGAAGGCATCGTCACGCCTGCATTTCGCGGACTGATGGCTTGCGAGGTTGATTATGCGCGCACGCTCTTTGAGCAGGGACTTCCGCTGATCGGCAGGGTCAACCGCGATCTGGCTGTCGATCTGGACCTCTTCAGCCGCGGCGGGCTGGAGATCCTGAGGGCCATCGAGAGGTGCGACTATGACGTACTCAGTGCCCGGCCGGCAATTTCAAAGCGCACCAAGCTGGCTCTGATGCTGCGCGCCGTCAGCGGCAAGCTATTGCCCTTTCTGCGACGCGGCAGCCGGATTTGAGCGGAGGCTGCTTGACCCAGGCACTCATACCGGACGGACTCATGCCCAGCGCGCACAGACTGGCCAGCGCCTATGCCGTGTGCCGCGCCATCGCCAGGCGGGAAGCCAAGAACTTCTACTATGCCTTCGTTGCTCTGCCCGAGCCGCGCCGCAACGCCATCTGCGCCATCTACGCCTTCATGCGCCAGGCCGACGATCTGGCCGACGACGAGAGCCTGTCCCGCGAGGAGCGCCGCCGCCGTCTCGATACGTGGCAGAATGACTGGCGCGGCGTCTGCAACGGCCCTGTCTCTACCAGTCTAGACACTTCCGATCCGGTCTTCCTGGCCGTGCGCGATGCCGTCGAGCGATTCGACATTCCGCTCAGCCTGCTCGATGAGTTGATTGCCGGCGTCACGATGGACCTTGATCGGACAGCACCCGATGCATCCAACCCCGACGCGCCGGACACCTACGCCACCTTCGCCGATCTCTATCGCTACTGCTACCTGGTGGCCTCGGTCGTCGGCCTGGTCTGCATTCGCATCTTCGGTTACAAAGACCCGCGCGCCGAGAAGCTGGCCGAAGAGACTGGCATTGCCTTCCAGCTTACCAACATCCTCCGCGACGTAGCCGAAGATGCCAGCCGCAATCGCGTCTATCTGCCGATCGAGGACCTCGCGGCCCACAGCGTCACGCTTGATTCACTGCTGCACCGTGCCCCCGCCGCGCCGCCCACGGCCAGCGAGCGCGCCCTGCTGGCCGCTATCGCCCAGCGTGCGGAAGGCTTTTATCAATCCGCGCAGGCACTGATGCCCCTCATCGACCGCGAGAGCCGCCCAGCCCTCTGGGTGCTGGTCTCCATTTATCACTGCCTTCTCAAGCGCATCGAGAAGGCTGACTACGATGTCTTCTCAAGCCGCGCCAGTGTGCCTTTGCTGCAAAAGCTCGGCATTCTGATTGCCGGCATGGCGCGCATGGGCTGGGCGCGGTTTTTGGGTTTGCATTGATCCACCCCACGGGATGGAATCACCACAATGTTGATTTTGGGAGACTTGGCTCAAGTCGCTGAACTGCGGGCCGCTCTAAAGACAACTCTCCCGTAGCGGCTCCCGCCTCAGCGGCACTGCGGGGCAAGCCTGCAAGGGTGCGCCAACCGGGGCTGTAGCTGTCCTTACGGGGAATGTGGGTTGAGGTTTGTGAAGCGGAAATCGGACAGATTTCCCCGCTCAAAGTCCAACACCAGCAATCTCAGCCGCATCAGCCGTTGCCAGGGGGGAGCTTAGTTGGAACTTGCTTGAATTGAAGTGGGTCCGCCGTGCAACTCGTACGCCGGACCCGTCTGAAGCTACTACCGGCCTCGGCCGCGAGAACTTCCGCCGCCGCCGCCGCTGCCCTTGCGCGCCTGGTAGCAATCCCGGCAGAAAACCGGACGGTCGCCACGCGGCTCAAAAGGCACTGTTGTAGGCTGTCCGCAACCCGAACAAATCACAGGTGTACCCTGTGCCGGAGCCGAACGGTAGCCGGAACCCCCCTGGTCGTTCTTCTTTGCCTGACGGCAACTCTTGCAACGCTTTGGGGTCGAATAACCACGTTCCTGAAAGAACGTCTGATCAGCAGCGGTGAAGGTAAAGTCCTGCCCGCAATCGCTGCACGTAAGTTGAATATCTCCGGCCATGGGTCTCCTCGTGGAGATTGTACAGCCCAAAGTGTCTTTCTGTGCAAGGATTCTTTTCAATTCAAGAAACTTACATCAAGCGAGAGTCCGCGGTGCCGGCATTTGTCCTTGGGAGAGGCCAGCAGGAATGGAGTTTCGGCTCACACAAACTAACTCGGTTGAAGGCTGTGCAGCCCCATTCTCCGTAAAGTCGAGCTATGGTTCCCACCAGTCCAACAGCAACATGCGCGGATAATAGAGACCGGCTCGAATCGTGCAGCCGGATGCTTCTGTGCCGAGCAGGTTGCGCAGAAGTTCGGCATAGGCCTGCACCTGGGGCGCGAAGAGCGCGCGGAACTCCGGCAGCGCCTGGGCCGGATCAACACTCTCGCCGTGAGCGGTCTTGTAGTCGATAATCCACCAGCAGTTCTCGTCTTCGGAGCCGGGCGTGGGCCCAGCATTGAAGACGCGGTCCACGCGCACCGTGCGCAGGCCGCCGGCCACGACTCCAGTCCAGCCGGCCTCACTGGCCGCGTTTGCGTGAGGCGAAAGAATCCACTCGCCGATGGGATCTTGTGAGGCGTTGAGTGCAAGTTGCAGCGCCTGGGCGGCGATATGCGCGGCTTGCGGCGTGTCTACGCCCACGGCGCGTACCTGTGCGGCGATGCGGGGCCCAAAGCGCTGAAGAGCTGAACGGGCCGCGTTCCAGTCGAGATCTTTGCGAAGCCTGGTCAGCTCTTCGAGCAGGGAGTGAACAGCCGTGCCCAGGGCGCGGGAGAGCAGGCCGCCCTCGTGGCGTGTGTAGAGCCGGGCGGCGCCGGTTCCCATTCCGATTACGGCTGATTCCGCGCCGGTCTGCCCGATGTTCTCAGCTAGTGGGGGCCGGTAATCCGGCGGCAGGCGTCGTAGCACCGTGGGCTGGATAGCGGAAGGCATGACGAGCAGATTGCTCTCGCCCGAGGCGGCAATCGATTCGATCTCCTGCTCCTCGCGGGTCTCCGAAGTGGCCTTGGCGGCTTTCCAGTCTGCGAATCGCGCGCGAACCTCTTCTTCAAGCGCTGGCCAGGCTGTGGCCAACAGGCTGTTTGCGGGTTCCACCAGAGCGAAGCTCCCGTCTTCCTCCTTGCAAGCCGGGCGGGCGAACAAGTGCAGCTCTTCGCGGGCGCGGGTGGCGGCAACGTAGAGAACGCGCCGCGTCTCCTGCGATTCACGTTCGCGATAGACCCGATCGACCCAGGCCTTTGCGCTTCCTCTGTCTTCGCCTTTGCGCTGAAAGGGCGCAATCAGGAACTCCGTAATCTCTCCCGGCTCGTCAGGCTGGCCGAGCCCGCGTTCCAGTCCGCGTTCCAGCCAGGACAGCATCTTGCGCCCCCCGCGTCCGCCGCCTGCTTGCAGCTCTGGGACGATGACCACCTCAAACTCCAGGCCTTTTGCTTTGTGGATGGTCATCAACTGCACGCCGCACTCGCTGCTGGCCCTGGGGTCGGGTAGCGCGGTGAGTTTGTCCAGCGCCGCGCTCAGGCCGGGGCCGAGTAGATCCGGCTCGCCGTCTGGCAGACGGTCCAGGCAACTCCAGAGAAGGTCAAGGTTGGCGCGGGCGGCTTCATCCACGCAAGCCGCTCCGCCCAGCAGCAGCCAGACCTGTTCCAGCCAGGTTCCCAGGGACGCAGTGGGTTGGGCAGCACGAAACGCGGACGCCGCCGCCAGCGCATGCAGCACGCGCGCCGCAGCAGAGCGCCCGTCTTCGCTCATCCGCGAGACTCGCTCGGCCAGCAGCTCCGGCACGGGGCGCGCGGACGTCTCCGGGTCGCCGGCCAGCGTGTACAGGTCCTCAAGCGAAAGGCCGCACCAGGGGGCGCGCAAGACGCCCAGCCAGGCCACGCGGTCCTGCGGATTGAGCAGCGCGCGGGCCAGGGCCAAAGCATCCAGCACCTCCGGCCGGGCAGCGAGTTTTTCCAGTTCGACAGCGCGGAAGGGAATTCTGGCCTCGCGCAGGGCCTTGGCGACGGGAACCAGGTGGTTGCGCGCGCGGCCTAGAACGGCGATGCGGAATTTCCTGTCCTCGCCACGCTCCCGCGCCAGGCGGGCCAGCTCCATCGAGCTTTGATAGCTGCGGATTAAAGTGGTGATCTCTTCAATCTGTCTTTCACGGGCGTCTTCTTTTTCGTCCCCGGGACCGCTGGATTGGCCGCGCTTAGCTTGCGGAACGAAGTCGAGGTGCAGTGTGAATGGCGTTCTCTCGTCGTTCGCATCTTCCCGCGCCGGTTGAGCGGGAGTGAAGGTCACGCCGCTGCCATCGTCGGCCGCAAATATTTGCGCGAAGGAATGATTGAGCGTCTCCACCAGTCCCGGCGCGGTCCTGAAGTTGGCCTTGAGCGGAACGAAATCGAAAACGAGCGGCTCGTCGTGGGCAACTTCCAGGCCAACCGCTTTGACGCGCGGGAACAGCTCTGCGTCCGCGTCGCGGAAAAAGTAGATGGACTGCATCGGATCGCCGACAACAAAGCAGGTCCGCCCCTCGCGCTCCGGCCAGGCGGCGATGAGGCTGGACAGTAACTGGTGCTGGCGGCGGCTGGTGTCCTGAAACTCATCCACCAGCAGGTGGTGGATGCCGTCTGAGACGGCCAGCGCGGCGTCGGTGGGCAGGCCGTCCTCGCCCTGGAGCACTCGCTGGGCAATCTGCGCCACCTCGATGAAGTCCACGGCGCCAGCCTCGGCAAAGGCGATCTGCAACTCGCCTGCGGCCCGGCGCAGCAGCGTGAAACAGGCCTTCACAATCTCCCATTCGTCTTCAGTGTAGCGGGCTGGCGGCAGCGAGCGGACCGCACTCAGAGCGGCTTCGAGGCCGGGGACGGCAGCCAGCGCGGCAATCAGATCGAGGATCCGGCCCTTTTCGCGCTTACGGTCGGCGGGGAAGCCCAATCGTTTATCGACTTGCCTGCGGAAGCCGCCATCGCCGGTCAGCAGCAGTGCCGCAAGACTCACGTGAGATTGATGGGCCTCTTCGAAATCGGTGCTGCCGGTAAACGGAGCGGCGGGAAATTCTGCCAGTTCGGCGAGTTCCCGATGAAGCTGGCCGCCGCTCTGCTCGCAGGCAAACCGAGCCAGCTCCAGCGCTTCTTCACGTGCGCCTGGAACCCCGTCGAGAAGCTGGCTCAACTGGACGAGTGCGCCGCGCACCGCATTTGCAAAAGGTCGTTCCAGCCGCTCGCGAAGCTCCTCCCAATCCGGTTCGCGCTCCAGCAGAAAGCCGTGCATCCAGCGGTCGCGGCTCTTGAGCATCTCCACCAGCAGGCCTTCCATCTCCTGCCAGCCGTTGTCGCGCCACATCAGCAACTTCTCAATAGCCGTGCCCAGCGCCGAGCCGGTCTCGTCGATCTTCCTGAGAGTTTCGCGGGCCGCGCGGCGATAGAGTTCGTCGGGCTGCCCTGCAATGTCGAGGCCGCCCCCGAAACCGGAAAGCAACGGCTGCTGCAACGCGAGGTCGCGGCAGAATGAATCGATGGTAGAAATGCGAAGCTGGGCGGGCAGGTCGAGCAGCTTCCAGCCGAGCGCATGCGAGTGCTCCAGGGCGCGATGGGCAAGCGCCTCCATCGAGAACTCATCAGCTTGCGGAGCAGAACTTGCGGCGGCCTTTTCCAGTTCGCCGAGGATCCGATGCCGCATCTCAGCCGCGGCGGCATTGGTAAACGTGATGGCCACGATCTGGCCCGGCTCTTGCACCTCACCCAGCAGGCGTAGAAATCGGCGGGTGAGCAGGTCGGTCTTGCCTGAGCCGGCCGGAGCCTGCACCAGGATAGACCTGCCGGAGTCGAGAGCACTCTGGCGCTCAAGCTGATCCGGAGGCAGCGATTGGGCCTCGGGGTTACTCATCGCCGGCCTCCTCGCTTTCTGAATCATCCTCGGCTTCCGCTCGGGTCTGGTGCTCCTGAATGCGGCAGAGAGCTTTCAGGTCGCAGCGTTCGCAGGTCTTCGGATACTCCCGCGGGTCCACCTCGGCCTTTCCATCGAGAAAATCTCGCGCCAGTTGCTCGATGCAGTCGCGCCAATCGAGAAGCTGTTCGGCGGTGAAAGGGTTCTTGACCAGGGGACTCGTGCCTTTCAGGCCGGAAAAGAGCGTTGTCGCGGCATCGCCTACGCGGCCCGCAAACTTCATCTCGCCGGCGCGCACCTTGGCAAAGACCAGCCCGCCCAGCACTTCGCCGGGTTCAAGGGCAAATCCGGCATAGAGCGGCAGTTGTATATCTTCGGGGCGGGGCAGTTCCCACGAGTCAGGAGACACGTTGCCGGATTTGTAGTCGATCACCAGTTGTGAGCCGTCCTTCAGCCGATCGATGCGGTCCAGGCGCAGCTCCAGGGTAAGTCCGGCAACCAGTCCGGTGCGCTTGACCTCGGTGTCGGTGACCTCGAATTCGACGCGGGCAGCCTCGTAGTTCAGCCACTCGGTGACGAGCCCGGCCAGCCGCTGCTCCTCCAGTTCCAGGTAGCGGCGCGGCATGCGTTCTCGAAGGTGCGGTCGCAGATCCCGCGTGAAGACCCGCTGAACGTGCCCGGCGACAAATGCCTCCCGGTCTTTGAGACCAAGGAGCTCCGCGTGGCTGCGTATGCCGTCCGGTGCCTTTGCCCAGACGGCATGGAGCACCTCGTGCAGCAGGTTGCCGCGTTGGGATGGGGTTAGGCCGGCCTCTGCCGGTTTCCAGCCTTGCGCGGCGAGGCGTGTGGTGGCGAAGGCCTTGAACGGGCACTGCGACTGCGCAGTGAGCACGCTTGCGCCGCCCGCGGCCTTGCCCGGAGGGAAGGGAATCCGGCTGTAGTCCTCGATCAAGACGGTCAGAGAACACTGACCGTCTGGCTCTGGCAACTCCGGCGGCAGCTCCTTCGCCTCTCCGGTAATCTGCACGATCAGCCGCGACGGCCGTGCCTCGGCGGTTTCGCTCTGCCGTGCAAAGCTGAAATGAACCTCCGGCGCCGCAGCCAGAAGGCGATTGGTGATCGAGCGGGCCAGCTCCCAGTCGAGCTGGGGCGTCGCGTGGGGCATTCCAGCCTCGCGCTGAACCTCGACCGGCAGCAGCGGATGCGTAGAGCCCCCGCCTGGCCAGCCGTCTTCATCCGCTCCCAGGAACCAGACGGCATCGGCGCTCAGTCCGGCCGACTCGGCGGGGCCGGCGATCAGGATGGGCGCGTTGTGTGACTCGGGAGCGAAGAGGGTCTCGTCCAGTGCGCGGCCCAGTTGGGAGAGGAACTCCCTCCAACTGATGCGGCGGCCATCGAAGCCAAGCGAGCCGCAGCTCTCCACGGCCAGTTCCCAGCGGTGGAGCGCCTGGTACTCGGCGCTTTGGAGTGGGCGGGCTGTTGCAAAGTGAAGCTCCTCCAGCAGCCGCGGAACCAGTTCTGCCCAGTCGAGCGGGCTTTGCGGGCGGCGCGCAAACTCTGCAAGGAGACGTTGAGCTGCCAGGGTGCGTTCGATCCACGGCTTCGGCAGCAACTCCGCGGCGCATCGTTGGCCGAGAAACGCTGCCACGGTCCATTGCGGCCGTTCCAGGCTGAAGCGGCGCAGTGTGCGCATATGCGATTCCAGCGCGGCGGTCTCTTCGGGATTCGCCCCGGCGTGGCCGGTGGAAAGCAGCCAGTCGAGTTCCTGCTCCGGCAGTGATCCGCCCAGCCAGCGCAGCAGAAGTTGCGCCGTCCGCGCCAGCGCAACTTGGCCGAGCGGGATTCCTAGCGAGAACTCGAAGAGCGGGGCTCCCGCCGGGCCTGTGTGTCTAAGAAAAGCTCTCTCGATCTCGCCGCGGCGGGCGCTGGCGGCCTGCGCGATGACCAGCAGGCGTGCGCTGGGGGTTGCGATGAGTTGGCGGCTGCACCAGATCGCGCAAGCCGCCAATTCGGCCTGAGCGTCCGTTGCGGAATGGAAATCGATCTTGCCCGCCGGCTCACCAGGCGTAGCCTCGCGCCACACTCCCCAGGCGTCGAACAGGCTGCGCTGCGCAGGCAGAATGCGGTCAAAGCCAGCCAGAAGCAGCGGCGGGCGCTCGCCGCTGCCGGCCTTGAGCAGCGGAATCAGCTCGACGGGCAAACGGCTTGGGCTGAGCAGGTTTCCGGCACGGCAGCTCTCATCGAATGCCGTCAGCCAGCCGCTGAAGACGGCTGCGTCCTGCTGCCAGCCGCTTCGCGCGTTTTTCTCCAGAAAGCGGGGAGCATGGGAGCAAAGCAGCTCGTGGGCCTCCATGGCAAGCGCTGCCAGGCGGTGCCGCGGGCCTTCCAGCAAGGTAGCCAGAGACTTGTCTTCTGCGGCAATACCTACCCAAAGTGCCTCTTCCTGCGCTGGATTGAGCAGCAGGCGAGCGTCCGCGCCGGCAGTGTGCTCCATCCAGGCAGCGCTGGCAAAGCTCTTCCAATCCCGGATGTTGGGCGCGGGCCATGCGGTCAGGCCCTCGGCCTGGCGGGCGCGATGGAAGCCTGCGGCAAGAGCGCGGGCGGTGCGATCACTGGTCGTGACCACCAGGCCGCCCTCGCGGAGCCATGCATCGATCTCAATTGCCGCCAAGGCCCCCATTCCAGCGTTATACTCCGCCGGGCCGGGGGCGTGCCAGAAGCCAGCGCCTCGCCCGGAAGCTGTCCAGGGTTGCCTCGTCTGCTGTTGCTGAAGTTGAGTCCTTGATGAACGAGGTTCGGCAAAGTCAGCAGTGGCCCCGGAACCCTTCCAAGGCGAGGATAATCGGATGTGTGGAGACTACGCCTAATCTATTGCTGTTGAAGGACTATCAAGCCTATCTGCGCGTGGAAAAAGGGCTGCGCCCCCTGACTTGCGAGGCCTATGACAGCGATCTAAAGATCTTTGCCGAGTTTATCGAGGGCCGGCACGGCGTATTGTTGACCGCAACCCAGGAGGATGTGGCGGCATTTCTCGAACATCTGCGCGTTCACGGCATAGACCAGCGTTCGGCGGCGCGCAAACTGAGCTGCCTGCGCGGCTTTTATAAATGGCTGCTGCTGGACCGGCGCATCCATCACGATCCAACCGTGAACATCGAGTCGCCCAAGTCCTGGAAGGTCCTGCCCAAGTCCCTGGCCGAGCCGGAGGTGGCGGAGATGCTGGAGCGGGCGGCCCTGAACGCCGAGCATCCGCAGGCGCGTGCCACGGCTCTGCGCGACCGGGCCATTCTGGAACTGCTTTACGCCGGCGGCTTGCGCGTCTCTGAGGTTACGTCGCTCTCCACTGGCGACCTGGCGCTGGACCTGGGCCGCGTTCAGGTCCGCGGCAAGGGCGACAAGGAGCGCATCGTTCCGCTGGGACGAACCGCTCTTTTTGCTTTGGAGGAGTATCTGCGGCAGGGAAGGCCTCATCTGGCGCGCATCAGCTCGGCCCGCAAAACATGCGCGCCGAGCCAGGATCCTTCGCGCCTCTTTCTTTCTTTGCGCGGCATGCCACTCACGCGCCAATGGGTCTGGCACGTCGTCAAGATGGCCGACTCGTCTGCCAGCCCGCACAGCCTGCGCCATAGTTGCGCCACGCACATGGTGGAGCACGGCGCCGACCTGCGTAGCGTGCAGTTGTTGCTGGGCCATGCCGACATCTCCACCACCCAGGTCTACACGCATCTGGCGCTCGGCCGGCTCAAGGCTGTGCATCGCAAGCATCACCCGCGCGCCACGCGGCAGCGCGCTGAGATCGCCGGGCTTCCAGTCGCTGGCGGAGTTGCGCGCGGTGGGCTGCACCTGGTTTCGCGCTTGAAACAAAGCGCCGTTTACCCCATATCTGGCGCGACTTTTGCGGCAGAGATGGAAAACCAATCCACTCAATCCACTCCGTTCATCGGGAGCGCTGAGCCGTACAAGGAGCCCGCATGAGCGCCCCCGCAGCTTCCCTGTCCGCGCCGCCCGTCGACGCTTCGCTTGGATCTCTCGTGGACGGCTATCTGCGCGTGCTGGCCAATGAGCGCGGCGCATCGGCCCACACACTGCGCGCCTATGACCGTGAGTTGCACGGATTTGCCGCCTATATCGCCGAGCACTACGGAAAAGATCAAAGCGTAGACCTCATCGAGCACACCCATATCCGCGCCTACCTGGGAACTCTCTATGACCGAGGCCTTTCGAAAGCTTCTGCCGCGCGTGCCCTCGCGGCCATTCGCAGTTGGTTCAAGTGGCTGGCGCGCAGCGGGCGTCTGCAGCAGAATGTTGCCTCGCTGGTGGCCACGCCCAAGCTGCCCAGGCATCTGCCTCGCGTGCCGTCCATCGAGCAGATCAATCGCGTGGTCGATTCAGTCGCCGAGGATGCCGCCAGTTGGCCTGCCCGCGACACGGCCATTCTGGAGCTGCTCTACGGCTGCGGCATCCGCAATGCCGAGCTGACTGGACTGAACCTGGAAGACATTCACTGGGCCAATGAAGCCATCCTGATTCGCGGCAAGGGCCAGAAAGAGCGTTACGTGCCATTGGGAGATGCGGCTGCCGAGGCGCTGCGAACCTATCTTGCCGAGCGTGCGGCGCGGCTGGCTGCGGCCGGCGGCCAGGGATTCGCAACCCCGGCGCTGTTCCTCAATTTGCAACTCCGCGGCATCAATAAACCCGGTGGTCAGGCGCGGCTGACCACGCGCAGCGTGGCCCGCATCGTCAAGCGCATAGCCATCTTGCGCGGCCTCTCCGCCGACGTGCATCCGCACACCCTGCGCCACGCCTTCGGCACGCATCTGCTGGAGGAAGGCGCCGACCTCCGCGCCATCCAGGAGTTATTGGGCCACGAGCGCCTCTCTACCACCCAACGCTACACGCAACTGACTACCGCGCAGCTAACGGTCGTCTACGACCGGACCCACCCGCGGGCGCGGTAGATGCGGCATCTCCTACTCGCCCGCTCCACTGTCTCCCTTTTGCTCGTCCATGACATAACCGCTGTCCCACTCGCCACGGGCGCGCAACTCCGCAATCTCTCGCCGAGCCATTTCTTGCACGCGCAGGTAGTCTGGCTTGGCCACCCGGTTCAGCGGCAGCTGACCGGGTTCCAGAAGAATCCAATGGCGCGGCCGCATGTACGATGGCAAAGACCGCGCGTGCCGGTCCAGTGCGGGCCGGCTCAGTTCAACTCCGGGTCTCTTCTCCACAACGGCCACCACCGCTTCTGAAACCACCTCATGCGCCACGCCCACCACCACGCAGTTGGCCACCTTCTCCGCCAGGCTGCATACATGTCTTTCCACATCGCCGGGGAATATCTGGTAGCCAAGCGACTTGATCACCCACTTGTCCCGCCCGGTCAGATGCAAACCCGCCGCGTCCTTGTACCCAAGATCGCCGGTGTATAAGAACCCGTCGTGCGAAATCGTCCGTGCCGTGGCTTCGGGGTCGTTGATATACCCAAGAAACGTCTGCGGCCCGCGAAAGCACACATGCCCAATCTCGCCCTGCGGCAACTCATCGCCGCCGTTGCCATCGGCGCGCATGGCTTCGCGAATCGAGTACGGATAGACTGGCATCCCTTCGCCAAGTCCGGTCAGAATTGTCTCCTTGTCGTCCGCATCCGCCAGCACATAGCTGCACCAGCCGGCAGTCTCGGTGAGCCCCAGCCCAGTGCCAATCACCGGCGCCATCGTGGCAAGCTGGTCCACGAACGGCCGCGACACTGCATTGCCTCCATAAGCTGCAAACTTCAGGCTGGAGAGATCGTGGCTCGCATAGTCTTTCAGCATCCATTCCAGGTTGAACATGGCCGGAATCTGGCCCAGAATCTCCACTTGATGCCGTGCAATTGCGCGCAGCGAACGGCTGGCGTCGAAGACCTCCTGGAGGATCGCCGTGCCGCCTCCGAACAGAGTGCTCATCAGCGCCTCAGTCTGGCCGCCCACGTGAGACGGAGGCAGATTGACCAGCGTGCGGGTGCCGCGGTCTCCGCCGAAAAAAGCTCCGCACAGGCACATATTCTGCACCGTGATGTTGCGGTGTGAAAGCAGGGCCGGCTTGGGCGAGCCCGTCGAGCCGGTGGTGAAGATCACCAGTGCGCCATCGTCCTCGGCAATCTCGGCCAGGGGGCCAGGCTCCACAGCCGTCTCTGAAATTGCCTCCGTGTGCCGCGCCAGTTCGGCAATCGAAACAGAAGAGCGCGTGCCTGTAATCGACTCCTCCGGGTCAACAGCGATGAAATGCTCAATCCATTCGCATTGCGCCTCAACCGTGCGCCATAATTCACGAAAATCGAACGGCGCTCTCACGCCCAGGCCGGCAAACCCTCGCGGCCGCAGAATCTCCAGCGCTCGAATTACCTCGGCCGTGGACAAACGCAGATCCAGCGGGGCGGCGATTACGCCAATCTTGAAACAGCCATATTCCAGCAAGACGTGATCCACCGACATCGGCAGCAACGTGACCAGGAAATCGCCTTTGGTGAAGCCCAGGCGTGACAATCCTCTCGCCAGCGCCGTGGTGATGCGGTCGAATTCGCTCCATGTGACAGCGCGGTCGACTTCGGCGCTGAGAAGGGCAGGAGCCTCCGGCCTGGCCTTCGCCCACTTCGCCACCACGTCTTGCAACCGATGGCGATCGGCAAAGTCATTTTCGTAATCTTCGAGGGTAAAATAATGCATGGAAATAGGTTATCTCAATGCAATCGGAGGGTGTCCAGGGTGCAAAACTACCCGCTCCCTTGCCTCTCTAACTTGTTAGCTGGTTCCCCATCCCGTTTGCAGAGAATATCCCTTCCATAGCCCTCCTCCACGGGAACACGCAAGATGTGTACCTGTGAAGGAAGCCTCGTCGTCATCTTTTTTTAGAAGCTGACCTTGCGCTCCGGGAACCAGGTCAGTTGGATGGTCGTCGTGGTCACCGTCTGCTGGCCCGGAAGGTAAATGGGCGCCTTCCAGTGTTCCAGCGCGAAGTTGCCGTTGACCTCGAAATCCTTGCCGAAGCGCTTGACCGCCTGGAAGTTGATGTCGTTTAGGGTCGTGCCACCGGGAATGTAGTTTGTACTGCCGGGGGTGGTCGGGGTGGGCGAACCGGGGATGAAGTCTTTGGTAGCTTTTTGGTTGCGCATGCTTACCTGGAGCCATTCGTTGCCGCTCAGATGATAGGTAATCCACGCCTGGCCGCCTTTGTCCTCGCGTCCGATCCAATCGCCGAATAGCTGGCCCTTGTTGGTGTAGCCCTGTTTCTGAATAGATTCCCAGTACATGAAATGGCCGTACTTTCTGGTTCCAACCGTTGAGGCGACAGGGTCGGTGGTAGCGGCTTCGGCGCGGATGTCCAGCTTGGGAATGCCCGGCATATGCGAAAGATACAGACCGGGCCGCATGGCGGCGCGCCGGGGAGCGTCGGCGGGGGACACATCGTCGTGGACCTCCGAGTCGGTGTAGACAGTCAGCCATTTGCGGACGAAGGGCAGCCGGTAGGAGAAGTCGAAGGCTGCAAAACGAGCGCCGGGATCGTCGCGGCCGTCTTTGACTGCCGTGCTCGGAGAGGACAGGCTGACAAAGCTTTTCAGGAAGGTGTGAAGGTTGATTGGGCCGTGTCCCTGACCACCCCAGATCGCAGTGCGTTCAAAGCCGAATTCCAGGTTTTCCGTGGGCCGGAAGCTGACCTTCTCAAGGTGTACCCATGGGTCGCCCGGATTCACTACATTTGGATGCAGTGCCGGAGGCGTCCCGGACGAAGGGGGAATATAGGGCATGTAGGTATGCCCCCTGAGCCCCCCGATTAGGAACTCATAGCGGAAAGGACCCGTGATCCGGGAGAGCAGCGGAACGTGGAGCGGCTCGATTCGATTGATTCTGAACGAATAGATGTTTTCCGCGTTGTTGGAGTAGGCCATGCCGCCGCCCAGCCCAGGTCCCAGCCAGTCGTCCTGTTTGCCTAAAGAAATCTCGTGATTGAGGACGTGAGCGGAGACGAAGGCCTCAAGCACCCGCCCGTCATTGGTCGTCGAGATCGGGCCCATCGGGATGGTGGACTGGTTGTACGGGTTGCCGGCGGGGTTGAGAAAGGTCGTCGTGTCCACTGCGCTGAGCGCCTGGGCCAGTGCCTGAGAGTAGCCGCTAGCCGAGGGCGCCGCTTCAAACTCACCGCGCACATAGAGAACAAACCGGCCGGCAGAGGCGTAGCCGCTGGCTCCGGAATAGTTGTTAAAGCCGTTTTCGTAAGGACGGCCATAGTCATTGATGATGGTCGAGCCAAGATGGAAGCTGTCGCGCAGTGGCGTGCCGCTAATGCCTCGGACCACAGAGTACACCGATTCGACGCGGGAGTTGCCCTGACGCGGCAGGCAGGGACCCTGAGTGTCATAGCGCAGTTCGTGCATCAGCGCGTCGTAGATCCCCTGAGCCTCATCTGTGGCTGCTCCGGCATCCGCATCCTCGATGCGCGCCCCGGCCTGCTCCACCATGTGGCTCACACTGGCGCGGGTCCACGGGCGCATACCGAGAAAGACATTGTCCACAAAACCAAGCGAATAGAGGCGCAACACTGCCGGATAGACCCAGCTATCTACCGGGATGTAGGGCGAACCGAGCGCGGCAGGCTCGCAAGCTGACGCGGGAGCCTTTCCCGCTTCGGGCTGTGCGGCAGCGATCGGGCTGGCCGTCAGGAGGAAGACTCCGGCCAGCAGAGTCGCGGATTGAAGAACAGCGGTCATCAACCTACGTGCGCTCAAATTCATACCCCCCACTTTATCATTCGCTTACCCGGATTGGATGCAGGAAATGAGCCGTGCAAGCGGACAAATCCGCGGTGCGCCGTAAATCAGCAATCCGAGACCCTGGCAGTTGCTTTGATAGCGGCGTCCAGCTCCTTGGCGAAGGCGGCGGCGGCTTCGAGTTTCATTTCCTCGCTGAACAAGCCCTTGCGCTCAAGGTACGTTTCCATGTTCAGGATGGGATCGTGGATCTTTGACCGCTCGACCTGACAATCGATGAGCGTGGGGCCGTTGCCCTTGCGGGCGTGCGCGATGGCCTCGGTGGCGACCCGGTAGACGGCTACCACGTCGTTGCCGTCGACGGCGATGCAGGGGAGGCCGCACGCCTGCGCCATGAGAGCAATCTCCTCGCCCACGGCTTGGGCGTTAAGGTTTTCCGGATCTGGCGGGACGGTGTTCTGCAAGACGAACAGGAGGGGCAAACGGTTGTAGCGGGCTGCAGTGAGCGCTTCATGCGGAAAGTCCATCGAACCGAATCCGTCGCTGCAGAAGACCACGGCGATCTTGCCGTTCTTCTTTTCCTTGTTTGCCAGAGCTGCGCTGGTGGCGAGGCTGAGTTGCACAGGGTCGGGGATAGTGGTGCGGACAGCCAGGGATCGGATGATGCTCTCCAGAGAAGCGCCTTTGATGAAATCGACGACTAAATCGCGGTGCGAAAAGACGACGGTGTCCTCCGGCATCAAGTCGATAGCCACTCCCACCGCAGCCGCTTCCCGCCCCCCGGTGTCGTCGCCGTCGTCGGCGAACCTGCTCCACTCAGAGAGAACGCGTACCCGCTCCTCGATCATGCGGCACTTCACCATGGACGCGTAAAGCTGAAGCAGCTTTTCGTTCGAGATGAGCGAGAAGCCGTGATTGCCAGCCAGCGCGGCTCCGCTCTGTTCTTTCGTCGTGGACATCATCGTTGCTTTGACCTCACCGTTTGCTGCGATTGTAAATGTGCCTGGAGCGGCAGAGAAGAGTTGTGCTCCAGTCAGGCAAGCCGCGCAATTGTCTCGTTTCGGTACAGCGAGAAGCCGGAGTTCTCAGATAACAGGAGATTTGTCTGAAAAAATTGGCAGTTTATGCCGAAAAGCATCTTGTCCAGGCGATACAGCGGTTCTCCCATCGCTGTACACCGAATCCCATGCCTCCGAGTGGCTTTTTCCGAAGAAAAAGCCACCTTCCAGGATGCAGGTAAGGGTATGTGGATGGGAGAACCGCTCTGAGGCGGTCCTTGCTCCCAGTCCCTGAACCGGCTTTCAGGAGTGAACGCCATGTCTTCATCCCCGATGGTTTTTGGGGTTTATGCGCAGCGGACCTCGGCCAGCAAGTCTGTGCGGCTGCAGGTTCAGTTGCGGACGTGGTTTCCGGTTCTGGCTTGCGTGGCGGTCCTCGCTGTGGAGTCTACGTCCTATCTTGGAGCAGACCACACCAGCGCTCCGTTGCGAACGGTGGCCGAAACACTGTTCGGCTACGACGCATGCATGCATTGGGACTTGATGCACCATCTCATCCGCAAGACAGGGCACTTCATGGGATACGGAGTGTTCTCCCTCGTCTGTTTCCGGGGCTTCTGGATAGCGCTTCAGCCACCGGAATCCCGGCTTCTGAGGCAACTGCGGGCTCACGGGCTGGCGATTCTGGCTACATTCCTGGTAGCCTGTGCCGACGAGTTTCACCAGAGCTTTCTGCCCAACCGCAGCGGCCAGCTCAGCGATGTGCTGCTGGATACCTGTGGCGCCATGGCGCTCGGGCTGATGCTGTTTGCGATGATGCGAGCGGCGGAGAGTCGAAAGCTGGCTCAGGGATCCCACCGCCGCAATCCGGCTTGTGCTGAAGCCGTTGCTCTAGGTTGAGTAGTCCGCGTTGATGCTCACATAGTCATGGGTCAGGTCTGTGGTCCAGAAGACGCAGGAGCCGCCGCCTTGGTGGAGATCGATAGCGACAGAGAACTCCGTCTGCGCGACATAGGCATGAGCTGACGCCTCGTCGAACTCTGGAGCGCGGCCGCCGTCGCGGCAGATGCCAAGCTCGCCGAACCGGATGTCGATGCGGCCGGGATCAATCTGAGCGCCGGAGTACCCGATGGCCGCCATCAACCGTCCCCAATTGGGGTCGCTGCCTGCCCAGGCGGTCTTCACCAGCGGCGAGTGTGCGATGGCCTTGGCAACCCTGAGCGCGTCCGCATCCGTGGCCGCCCCTTCGATGCGCAACTCCACAACATGCGAGACGCCTTCGCCGTCTGCCACAATCTGGCGGGCAAGCGAGGTGCAAACCTGGGTCAAAGCGGTGGCGAAGACAGCGTTTCCCGGACCCACGGCCGCTCCGCTTGCGCCCGAGGCCAGCAGCAGCACGGTGTCGTTGGTCGAGGTGTCGCCATCCACCGAGATGCGGTTGAAGCTGACCTCGATGGCCTGGCGCAGGTAGCCGTCCAGAACCGCCGGTTCGATGGCCGCGTCGGTCAGGATGTAAACCAGCATGGTGGCGTGCGGAACAAGCTGGGGGTGAATCATCCCCGCGCCTTTGCACAAGGCTGCAATGCGAACTTCGCCCGGTTCGCCGCCGGGGCCGGCAACTTCAAGCCGGGCGAAGGCGGTCTTCTCCACCGTGTCGGTGGTGAGGATGGCCTGGGCAACCTGTTCGAAGTGGTCGATCTCCGAGCCTAGGCTGGCGGCCAGTCCGGGCAGTGCCGCAATGAGCTTCTCCGCAGGCAGTGGGACGCCGATGATGCCGGTGGAGGAGGGAAAGACCTCTTCGGGCCGGCAGCCGAAGAGCTGGCCAGCGGCCTCGCAGGTGGCGCGGGCCGCATCCAGACCAGCCTGTCCTGCGGCGCAGTTGGCGTTGCCGGCGTTGATGGCGGCTACGCGCACCTTGCCTCCGGTAGCCCGCAGATGCTCCTTGTCGATAATCAGTGGAGCTGCTGTGACGCGATTGGCGGTGAAGACGGCTGCGGCGCTGGCGGGTGCGTCGGTCACGATGAGGGCAAAGTCACTATGGCCGCTCTTCTTGAGCCCGGCCTTGGCGGCGCCAAAGCGGAAGCCGCGGGGGATAACGAATTGGGAGATTTCTGGCATTTTGGCGATTAAATTCAACCCATCTAATCTAACAGGCGCATGGGGATCAGCGCATGGCCACTTGAGGCGCCTGTCCCAGGAGAACTCCTCTATTTTGTAGCGAGCAGTTTGTAGCGAGCGGTTCGAACTCGATAAAATAAGTAAGTCTGGAGAATCATTATCAAGCCTGAAGATTTGCAAAACCCATTTGTTCCGACCGACCCCGCATTCTACAAGGACCTGCTGGACCACATCAGCGATGGCGTGTACTTCGTGGACCGGGAGCTGCGGGTTCTCTACTGGAATGAAGGTGCTCATCGCCTGACTGGCTACAAAGCGGAAGAACTCCTGGGCAAGTGCTGTCAGGACGACATCCTGTGCCATCTGGATCATTCCGGAAGAAAACTGTGCGCGAAGGACTGCCCTTTGGCTGCGAGCATCTCTGATGGAAGCTCGTACGAGGCGAGTGTCTTTTTGCGGCATAAGCTGGGAGGCCGGGTGCCAGTGTCCGTTCGGGTCCAGCCCATGCGGGAAACGGATGGCACCATTATCGGGGCGATTGAGATTTTCAGCGACGATTCGGCAGAGGTCGAGGCGCACCGCAAGACCGAGGCCATGATTCGGCTGGCCTTTCTCGACCACCTCACGCAACTGCCGAACCGGCGCTTCATGGAGATGTCGTTGCAGACCGCGTTGGGTGAATGCCAGGTGCACAAGGATCCCCTTGGTGTACTGGTAATCGATCTTGACGAGTTCAAGGCAATCAATGACAACTTCGGCCATACCTCCGGGGATCGCGCATTGCAGAAAGCAGCCACGACCCTGGTTGGATCGCTTCGTCCCACCGACACTGTCGGACGCTGGGGCGGCGACGAGTTTCTGGCCATCGTTCGCAACGTGAACGCAGACGTTCTGAAAAGATTGGCGGAGAGATGCGCTGTCCTGATCGCGCAAACCTCTGTCACCTGCGATGATGAAAGCCGCTTATCCCTGTCGAGCTCGGTGGGCGCCGCACTGTCCCGTCCCGGCGAAACTGCGGAAGAACTCGTCAAGCGGGCGGATGAGCTGATGTACCGGAGCAAGACCAGCGGCCGAGGCCGCGCAACCACAGAATAGGTCGAACTTGTGGTGCGGTTTTCGTTCGCATGGATAGTGGACTTACAAACGGTGAGATGAATATCGGCCATTTGAATCGGGCAGAGGCAATCGACAGCAACGAAGAGCAGTTTCTTGAGTTGCGCCGGGTGAACGTCGCTCGCGGCGACCGGGTGGTGCTGCGCGACATAAACCTGACGATTCGCGCCGGGGAGCACGTGGCCATTCTGGGGCCCAATGGCTGCGGCAAGTCTACGCTCATACTGACTATGAGTTGCCAGATTTACCCCATCGTTCAGCCCGGCATGAAGGTGCGCATCTTCGGCCGCGAGCGCTGGGATCTGACAGAGTTGAGGAAGCACTTTGGCGTGGTGGCGGCCGGATTGATGGGCGAACTTCCAGGCGAGCGAACCGCAATCACCACAGGCCAGGACGCGGTGATTGCCGGGTTCTTTTCGGCCTCGACACTGTGGCCCAATCTTCAGATCACCGCGGAGATGCGTGCACGAGCCTCGGAAGCGTTGGAACGGATGGAGGCGCTGCACTTGGGGCGGCGGCTGATGGGAGAGATGTCGGCTGGCGAAAGGCGGCGCATTCTGATTGCGCGGGCTCTGGTGCACCGGCCTCGTCAACTGCTGCTGGACGAGCCCTCAAACGCGCTGGATCTGTCCGCGCAACGGGAGTTGCGCGAGACGCTCCGCCGGCTCGCTGGCGAAGGCACCGGTTTGGTGCTGGTAACCCACTATTTGGGGGACATTTTGCCGGAGATCGAGCGTGTGATTCTCATGCGGGCAGGGCGCATCGTGGCCGACGGCCCTCGCGAGGAGTTGCTGACGGAGCCACGGCTGAGCGAACTATTCCATGCGCCGGTACGCATCGGACGCGATGAGGAGTGGCTGCACAGCTGGTGAGGGCCGGGAACAGCACACGGAAAAGATAAGCAGGTACATGAATTAAAAAGCCGGGATGCGCGAATCGCATCCCGGCTTTTTGCAACTTTGATCGCAATCGGGAACCTGACAACCTGTTGAATCAGGCGCCTTCTAGCGGGACCCCATGAACTTGGAACGAAGCAGCCCTGCCAGCCCGAGGAGACCGGTGCCAAACAAGCCCAGAGTGCCGGGCTCGGGAGTCACGGCGGGAGGGTTGGGCGCGGGCGGATTCAAATCAGATACAGGTTCGGCATAAGTGTCATTGGTATAGGCGCCAGTAAAGGAGTTGTAGCTCTCATCGATGATCCATAGGCCGTAGTTTTCAGGGTTATTGGGATTGTTCGTGATGTACACCTGGAGCTCGCCGCCGTTCGCAAGGGTCAGCGCCAAACCGTAGGCATCGAGAGGAAGCCCTTTTGTAGATAGGGTCTGGTCAAACGTCCCTGGAGTCCCGCCCCACTTTCCCGCGCCTGTGTTGATGGGCAGGGGACCATGCTCTTGATAGAGAGTTTCGCCGGTGACCAGTCCGTTGATAGCGAACTGATCGGAGCCGCCGTTGAATTCCACCCAACTGCCACTTCCGATGCCCTGGACTACACCGCTGCTGTTGACGTCAAGAATGAGGTTGAGTTGGGCTTCTCCACTTCCAGTGGCTCCAGACGTGGTGACGGTATAGGACACGTTGTCGGCCCATACGGATGGGGACATAGCTACAGCCGCTACCAACGCAAGTAGAGCCACCGAAAACTTCTTCATGTCTTTCTCCTAAGCTTGTCCTTTGGCTCATGCCAAGCTGGTTGGAGCGCTACATGCGTCTTCACGAACGGGCCGATCTGGCGCAATTACGCTTCACTCTCGCAGATGCACGCGACGGGCCATGTCAAACCTTCCGTTTTCAGGTTGCCGACTCCCATCGTAAAGTTTTATAAATGAACAGCATAAAACCTTGAAGTGAATGTGTTTTCGAGGCCCGTGAATGCCTGTCGAAGTAGACAGTTGTGCAACGGTTTGCATAGTTATGGCAAGAAAGTGCCAAAAAATGCGTTGGCAAATCGGGCGAAATGGCAACACCGCCACGCAGCCCGGCCAAAAGTCTTGTTGACGAGCCGTAGCCGGGGTACTAGATTAAGCGCACACGGGAAAGGAGGTAGCTCCAACTGATGCAGAAAGAACCTTGGAAATGTCTGGTACGTGAGGTGACTGAGGCCTAGGGCATCGCGCCTCAGACCCCCTGGTTGCCCCCGGCGGAGAGTGTCTTGCCGCATGGGACGCTACACCTTCACTGTGAGATGGTTTCCTGCGCACGATGCGCGGCATGGCGATTCTTTCACATGTGCGGCGAACACGCCGCCGAAGGAGCCCGGCCTAACGGGTAGCGCCACAAGGCGATCATGACCCAGGAAACCGGAGCGAAGATGTTCGGGCATTCGCTTGAGCGCGATGGCCTTAGTCAAATATCCACAGTTCACCGCGACGGCCTGGGCAACGCGCTCAGGCCGCCGTTGTGTTTGGGGAGCATGAATTGAGTTACACTCAGGCCCATGCGGGTCTTTGGCATCGATTGCGGAACGGAAGTGACTGGCTTTGGTATTGTCGAGTCGGACGACTCGGGGCGGCAGCCCCGGCTGGTGATGAAGGCGATGGGAGCCATCCGGCTGGCCAAGACCAAGACACTGCCGGTGCGGCTCGAACAGGTGTTCCGGGAACTGAGCGCCGAGTTGGAGCAATGGAAGCCGGACGCGGTGGCGATCGAGGAGGTCTTCTACTCCGTGAATGCCAAGTCGGCGCTGAAACTGGGCCAGGTGCGGGGTGTGGCGCTGCTGGCCGCGGCCACACAGGGGCTTCCGGTGGCTGAGTATGCGCCGCTCAAGATCAAGTCGAGCGTGGTGGGCTACGGACTGGCGAAAAAGGAGCAGGTCCAGTTCATGGTTGCGCGGCTCCTGGAGTTGGCCGAAGTGCCGGAACCGGCCGATGCTGCCGACGCCCTGGCTGTGGCCATCTGTCACATCCATACGGCGCAAACGCTTGCGCTGCAGGGGACGGCGCGATGAGGGCCGGATGGCCGGCGTTGGCGGCAATGGCTTTGGTAGCTTTTGCGCTGCCGTCGCAGGGCCAGGCCGGCCCGGTTGTCCAGATGGATTTTTCCAATCCTGGCCTTACCCCGCAGCGCTGGACGCTGATCCTTCACCCAGACGGAAGCGGGCATTTCCGCTCTGAACGAGGCAATGCGCCAACCGAAGTCTCACAGAGCCCTGATTCACCCAGGCTGGAAGCTCCTGACCAGGACCGCGATGTCCACTTGAGCGCGAACTTTGCCGAGCGCGTCTTTCGGGCAGCGCGCATCCACAAATGGTTCAGCGAGGAGTGTGAGAGCCACATGAAGGTGGCTTTTCAAGGATGGAAGAAGCTGAGCTATGCCGGTCCCGAGGGGCAGGGATCCTGCGCGTTCAATTACCCCAGGGACAAGGAGATTCAGGCGTTGAGCGACTCCCTGGTAGCCGTAGCCGGCACCATCATGGCCGGCGCGCGGCTGGAAAAGCTGTTGTTGTATGACCGGCTCGGGCTGGACAAGGAGATGGAGTACCTGATGGATGCCTCGGGAGATGGGCGGGCGCAGCAGATTTGCGCTATCCGGGAAATCCTGGAGCGGCTGGCTGAAGATCCCGGCGTGATGGAGCGTGTAAGGAAGCGGGCCAGGGTGCTGCTGGCGAGGGTCGAAGAATAATTTGCTCCAATGGCGCGGCCGGGCGCGACTTTTCGCCCTGTGGACGTGTCATAACATTGTTGGATGGCTGTGCAAGCAGGGCAGTTCAGGCAGGGGCAGTGTGTTGGAAAGGCGGGCCAAAATGAATCGCAGAGGATTGGTGCGGCGCAGTTCGGGCGCATGGGTGCTTGGGATGGCGGCGCTTGTCGTGGGAGCGGTGGTGCTTGTGCCGGCCCTGCGAGCGGACGATGGCGCGCAGACGCGCGCCGTGAGATTGAGCAGCGTGGAGGGGCAGGTGCGGATCGCGCAGGGCGGTCAGGTGCTGGCCGATCCGGCGCTCCAGAATACGCCGCTGTTCGAGGGCACCCAGGTGTCGACCGCCGAGGACGGACGGGCTGAGCTCCAGTTTGACGATGGCAGCGTGGTCCGGCTTTCGCCCAACAGTTCACTTGCGCTCACCGTCCTGCGCGGGCGGGGCGAGAGTGGCGATGCGGAGATCGCGCTGACAAGCGGGCTGATCTACTTTGAGCTGCGCGGCGGGGATGCGGCCAAACCCATCCGGATTCGCTTTGACGACTGCCTCGTTACCGCAGGCGGCGTTACTGTGTTGCGCATCAACCTGGACAACACTCCGGGCGAACTTGCGGTCTTCTCCGGCAATGCCCATCTGGAGCGTGGCAGCACCATGGCGGTCGATCTGCATGGCGGCGAGAGTGTTTCCCTCAACGGACACGATCCCAGCCAGTACAATCTTGCCGAATCGATCGAGCCGGACTCCTGGGACGCCTGGAACTCCGACCGCGACCAGACGCTGATGTCTGCAGAGACGGCGAGGACCGGGGTGGCCAACAACCTGCCGGACAAGAACAACCCAGCCTGGAATGACCTGGATGCCAATGGCAACTGGTATAACGTGCCGGACCAGGGCTATGTCTGGTCGCCCAATGAGGCCGCAAGCCCAGGGTGGGATCCCTACGGAAACGGCTACTGGATGTGGACGCCGCGCTTTGGCTACATCTGGGTCTCCGGTGATTCCTGGGGATATATGCCATACCAGTGCGGCGCCTGGAACTACTTCAGCGACTTCGGCTGGGGGTGGGCGCCGGGCGGGTGCTCGCCGTGGTGGGGCGGTGGCATATGGATTTCCAATGTCGGCTTTGCGCCAGGCGGCTATCGTCCGCCGATACGTCCACCGCGCCCTCCGCTTTCGCCGCGGCCACGGCCGGTTGGACCCATTCGCGGAGGTGGGGCGCCTCATCCGCCGATTATAGTCAACCGCCGTCCGTTGAGCGGTGCAGGGCTGACGGCGCGGAACAGGACTGACAACGTGACAATTGGCGGGCACATGGTGCAGCCGCTGCGCCCGGTCATGCAGCGCCCGCTCTATGACGGTTCGATCTCGGGGAACATCGGCGGCCATTCGCAACCCGTTTATTCGGGATCAAGAACGCCGGTTGTGCAGCGCCCCGCTTTCGGCTCAGTCCCTGGCGTCAGCCGTCCCGGCAGTGCAGTTCCGGCCAGGCCCTCTAATCAACATGCGCCGGCGTACAGCCGTCCCTCTTCAGGCAGCCACCCGGCGGCCAGCCATCCGTCAAGCAGTGGCGGCGGCGGCTCGCACGCTGCCAGCAGTGGTGGAGGTTCACACCGCTAAAAAAATCAGGCTGATTCAGATTGAGGGGCTGCTTCGTCCGGCGAGGCAGCCCCTTTTGCTTGCAGGCAGCGCCACAGAGCCGCAAAACTCTCGATAGAAGCTTGTTCGGCGCGAGCCTGTGGGGCGATTGCGGCCTGGCCCAGCGCGTCGGCAACGGCAGCGGGCGAAACTCCAGCGGCGCGAAGGTTGTTGGCCAGCGTCTTTCGTTTCTGCGCAAAGCACTGGCGCACGAAGCGCAGGAAACCCGTTTCTTCTACACCCAACTCGTCAAAACGCGGGGAAAAACGCCAGCGAAAGACCGTCGAGTGCACGTCGGGCGGCGGCGAAAAGGACTCGGGCGGCAGCGTAAAGATCCGCTGGGCTGGTCCGTACATCTGCACAGTCACCGAGAGCAGGCCGTAATCGCGCGAGCCCGGCTCGGCTACGACCCGATCGGCCACTTCGCGCTGCACCATCAGCACTGCACGGTCCAGCGCGGCGTGGCTCGCAGCCAGCTTCAGCAGAATCTGTGAGGTGATGCCGTAAGGAAGGTTGCCGACCACCAGCAGACGCTCACCTCCAGTTGTGAAGGCTTCCGGGAAGTCCACCTTGGCCGTCTCAAAGTTGAAGTTCAGCACGTCTTTCTCCACGACAGTAACCCGCTCCGGAGGGAAGTGCACGCGCAGGTGAAGGGCGAGCTCGTGGTCCAGTTCGATGGCTAGAACATGAGCGGCGCGGGCGGCCAGCGCTCCGGTGATGGCGCCGCCGCCGGGGCCGATCTCGACCACCGTGCGCCCGGTGAGATCGCCGATGGAGGCAGCGATGCGCTGAATGGCTGCGTCATCGTGGAGAAAGTTCTGGCCGAGCTTGGGTTTCGCGGGCATGGCTCTCTTGATGGTAGATGAAGGCGCAGGGGATTCAACGCAAAGCAGGCTCTGGAAAAGCGTCCAAGACGGAGTTATTTTCGAAATCGCTGTTTTTACGCTCAAACCACCCAAAAAGTAGGGTAAATTGGCACAAAATGCCCTATTTTTTCAGAGTTTCTGTTTACCAGAAAAGCAATGGTTGGATTTTCATGCGTTTTTTATAGGTTATTGGTTATAAGTTAATCATTGGTCTATTCAGAGGGGACACACTCCAAAAACTGAGATTCTGTTGGTAGGGGGTGGGCCGCTTAACCCAGTGGCTCCTCGGCCCCCTGGCGAACGGCCGGGTCCCTACTGGTTAACGCTTGACAAAAGGTAGGGAGTCCACCCCATAAGCGCTAAGATAAGAAATCAATCTGCGGCCTCCTCTTCCGGTTTGGTTCTGAGAGCGATGCGGCAATCTGGTTCCATTGTTCCATTACAGCTTGCAACGGAAGAGTTGGCGTAATTGCGC